>Ga0194112_10000977_pt1 | contig 41831 bp, 62 predicted proteins | sample TA2MahC400mmetaG_FD_146191 | JGI IMG/M metagenome (GOLD analysis project Ga0194112, IMG submission 146191) | Freshwater microbial communities from Lake Tanganyika, Tanzania - TA2015016 Mahale Deep Cast 400m | ecosystem: Environmental > Aquatic > Freshwater > Lake | place: Tanzania: Lake... | reverse complement strand
ATTATATTTAAATTGTTTATATTTGATATTGAACGTTGTAACCTATTGATTTTATTATGTTTTTTCTTTAAATTAAATTATATTTTTTTTTCTATATATAATATATATATAATATATATATATATTGGTTATATATATATAAATAAAAACATGGTCTTAAAAAAAAATATAATTTAATTTATCATTCTAACCCATTGATTTCATTATATTTTTTAAAATCAAATGACAATGCTAACTCATTGATTTTATTGTATTTTTTGCAATATTTTCCTTTTTTGATTTGAAAAACATGGGGGCATTTGACTGCCCCCATTTGTTTATTGTGCAGGGTATTTAATTTTGTAAATTTTGTCAATTTCCTCATTTGTCACTTTGATGCCTGCACTCTTCGCCTTGGTCACGTACAACGCTTGTTCAATCAACTGCTTCCTATACTTTATGTTGTACGCTTCTGCCTTTCTGTCTATTTCTGCCAACCTGTGCAACTTTTCTTCTGTTGTTTCTTGCTTTTTCATTCCTTCCTCACCCCCTTTCGCACATTTGTGTAAATTATTTTTATATATTATATAATACATACCCCAAAAAATGAAAATCAAATATCGGGATGACACCCACTCTATGCAAGAAAAAATTTAGAAAATAAGATTGAATTCAACGTTATTTTTCATCATTTTTCATTTGATTTCTTAATCACATATATGATAAATTATTATCATGGAACCTTTAATAGATAAAGAAACTCTTACAAATGAGGAGAAGAAAGAGAAACATTTGTCTCCGAAGCAGAGGTTGGCTTTGAGACTTTATGCCTGTGGGTTTACCCAGGAGGAGATTGCAGAGCAATATAAGTTGACCCCGAATGCAGTCTCAAAGATGGTTACACTACCTGAATCTCAGGAGTATATGAAAAGGATTCAGGAGGAGCTTGATGAAGAATTCCAGAGGCTTTATGGCCTAGTTATCTCGTCCATTAGAGCAGGGTTATCTAGCCTAGATATGAACTCTAGACTTGCAGCCTCAGCTTTATGGCTTAAATCCTCAGGAAAGGAATCATTGAAGTTAAGGCTTTCTGCAGAAGACATCATTCAGGAGTTAAGAAAGGGGAATGAGATACCGTTGAATAAAAATCTTTTAGAATCCCCAAAAGAGGAAGACATTGAGTAAAAGTTTTAAAGATGTCATAGAAACCTTATTTAGAATTCCAAACAAAGAAGGGGAGATTGTTCCTTTTGTCTTGAATAATGTTCAACTAGACCTTCACGACCAGATTCTAGAGTATAAACTTCTAGACATCCTTAAATTCCGTCAAGGTGGGGTAACCTCTTTAATTATGGCTTATTTCTTAATAGAATGCATGACCCAATATTCTGTTGCTGTTATGATTGCCCATGATAAGGATCATACAGAGAAACTTCTCCAAAGGTGCAGACTTTTTATCCAGTTAATGAAAGGCCCGAAACCAGTTCTATCTAAAGTAAATGACCAAGAAATCTCCTTCCCAAAGACATACTCGACTTTCTACATCGGAACTGCTGGTTCAAAGACATTCGGGAGAAGTGCTACAATAACCCACTTGCATTGCTCTGAGTATGCCTTTTGGAGAGAACCTAGAACCTTAATGGCCGGCCTGATGCAAGCTGTACCACATGAATCAGGTAGAATTTTTAAAGAATCAACAGCTAACGGGTTTGGAACACTACATCATAAACAATATATGAGGGCAATGGGTGGGGTATCAAGATTCCACCCAATATTCTACCCATGGTATATATTTAAAGAATACTCCTCAAGAACTCCTTTATCTATGCCTTTATCCTTGGAGGAAACCTCCTTAAAGAATAAATTTAATCTAACAGAAAGTCAACTTCAATGGAGGAGAGAAAAGATTGAAGAATTCGAGGGGGAGGCAACTCTCTTTTGTCAAGAATACCCTTCCACAGTAGAAGAGGCGTTCCTTGTGAGTGGAGGCTCCTTATTTCCAGAACCTAAGGTTACACCTTCAACGGCCTGGGTAAAGGTTACTCCTCCTTTAGGGGTGGGTTCTTTAAATCTCCTTTCTTACCACCCCAATAAGGAGCTTCATTATGTCTTTGGTATTGATACGGCAGGGGGAACAGGTGGAGATTATTCCGTCATAGAAGGCCTTTGCGTAGAAACTTTAGAAGAAGTCCTTTCTTATAGAACTAATACTCTATCCCCGCCTCAATTTGCAAAGGTTGTAAGTTCCTTGGGGGAGGAGTATAATATTGCCTTCCTTGTACCCGAGGCAAACCAACATGGAAGGAGTTTAATTGGTTGTATTAAGGACTCTAAACCGTATAACGAGAATCTCTATAGAATCTACAGAGGAAGGATTCGTAAATCTGCCCAGACTCCTCCAGTTCCTATTTTAAAAGATGCTGATTATGGGTTTATAACCTCATCTATTACAAAATACCCTTTGATAGGCCTTCTTCAAAAAATGGTCTCTTCTTTAACTCTATTCTCTACTGTAACTGTAGATGAATTAAGGGGTTTTGGAGAAGTAGGTTTAGGTCAACTTGGAAATCTTGAGGCAGAACACGATGACCATGTTATAGCCCTTGCCCTTGCCTGTGAAGGGGTTTTAAAGGAGCAATTAAAATACAGAGAAGAACCAGTTGAAATAAAACCAGTATATAAAGGCTTTAGGATAACCTTAGAGGATATAAAAAATTCTATAAAACCCCAAGGAAAAGGGTGGTTTAGCCCACAGGTGGCTAGATAAGAAAAAAGAAAATGGCGGAGGTGTTACTTGTATCTAAAGCAGGCGATGGTTACTCCATCGCAACAAAATTATCCAGAGAAGGACATACTGTTGATGTCTACATCCGGGACCCCTACTATAAAATTACGGGTAAAGGTTCCACAAATCCAAGAACGGTCCCAAAACTCCTATCCGGGTCCAGGCCTAACCTTATCCTCTTTGACATGGTTGGACTTGGGGTTACAGCAGATAAGCTGGTACAAGGAGGAGGGGTGGTATTGGGAGGGGGAGTAGTGCAAGATACCTTGTACTTTAGTCAGCTTTTTAGGGAGAAGTTAATAAGTCTAACTCCTATGAAAATGTCCCTAGAAAACCTCCCAAAGGGAATTGAACTCCTTATTGGAGGTTGGTTTAATGGGGATAAATGGATTCCTCCTTTTACTCATTCTATTACCTGGGATAGACTTGCGGAAGGAGACAAAGGTCCAAAAGTAGGTTTTATGGGTGGTATTCTTTGGGTATCCTTAGAGAATAAGGCTATAAGAAACTCTCTTCTTGCCCTGACTGAGTTTCTAGAGAAATCTAACTACATCGGCCCAATTCAAATTAAATGCCTTCTTACAGAAGAAGATATTTACTTCCTCTCCTTGTATTCAAACTTCCATTATGATACCTTCCAGGCTCTATGTGAACTTTTAAAGGGAGACCTTTATAGTTTTCTATTTAACATAGCTATAGGTTCTCAACAGCAAAGCATTTTTAGTTCAAAATATTCAATCTCAATTCGCCTCCTTATTCCTGGGGAGGTAGTTCAATTAGCAAATCTTAAAGCCTTTGAAGTGCCCATTCCAGCAGAAAATCATATCTGGCTTTCAGACTCTATTTATAAAGATAACATACCCCTTCTTTCAGGCATAAAAAATACCTTAGGGTGTGTAACAGCTTGGGGAGAGGATCCTCGGGAGGCAAGGAGGAGGGTATACAGGACAATTTCAAATATGAATCTTATAAAAGATATCCATTACAGAATGGATATAGGTAAAGATTTTGAAGAAAAAGAGGCCCAGTTAAAAACTTGGGGGTGGGTGGAATGAGCATTTGGGATATATTTTCTCCTGATGAGGCTGAAGCAGCATTCAGGGGCAAAATTGTAACAGACCTTTTAAAACAAAAAGGACTTCAAGCAGGGGGGTGGATGCCAACCAGAGAGCTTCAGGAGGTTTTACAGGAGAAGTTTCTAGACCTTAGAAGTGTTTATAAGGCTGGGGGAAGGAAAGAAACAGTCTTGGGTGTACCTGGTTATAGGTTCGCTGATTTTCCTTTAAAGAAATACCAGTTTATCCAAAAAGAATCTGACGAACCTCTTCGATATGGATATGGGAGTGAAGTTCTAAAAAATTGGGGAAACTTAGGGCAGGAGAGGACCCTCCCTGAACTAAAAGCTCTAATGGAGAAGGTACAAACTACTAGGAGGACAACTTTGAGTCCTAAGGCAGTAAAGGAGAGTTTATCCTATCTAGGAAAATACGGTATTAAAGAGGTAAGTCCAGGAAAATATCAATGGGCGGTGCCTCTTAGAAAGATATATGAAGACGTTCTATCTTCTGCTAGGTCCTATAATTATGTAACTAGTAAGAAAAATGTCCAGGACCCATTCAATGAGTTCGTCTTTATAGACACTGAATTAGATTCTAGATTTGCCCAGGCGAACCTAGAAGACTTTATAAGGGAGGAGGCGGTTATAGCTCCTACTCTTAGACACCTTTTAAGGAGTAAGGTAAGCCCCTTAATTAGAAGGCATGAGGCTAGGTATCTAAAAGACCCTAAGGTGAAGGAGGCTATTGAGAGGTATGGAAACTCTCTTTATATAGCAGGGGAACAGAAAATTCAGTCTGGGCAAGTGATTAGAACACCCCTTGACATTCCCCAAATAACTGTGCCCGACAAAATATATGGTTCTCTAGAACAGAGAATTAGGCGTGAAGTCTGGGGGGAGTTAGCGGCTGCCTACCCCCAATTTGTTGGGAGTAAGATTACCCCTCCTGCCTCAGTACCTTATTCCACTCTTCCTCCTGCAACTTCACCTCTTGAAGATACTTATTATAGGCTTTTACACTATATGGGAGATAGGGAGTCTTTACCCTATAAAGAAGCTGCAAAAACCTTTCCTGGACCTTTTGTAAAGTATCCTCAAGTACTTAGTGAGGTCTTTAATAAAGGAACTATTGCTTCAAAAGCTGATATTCTTCAGGGAATACAAAAAAGTGTTGAACCTCGGTACAGGTATGAACTAACAGGTAATCCTTTCTCACAACAGTACTTGCAGGTAAAAATGGATCCTAAAGAAATTCCTGAAAAGATGGTGGAGTCTTTTGGCCTACACGAAACTATGGGCATAAAAGGTAAGAATACTATAGGTTGGTTAGATGTTATACATCACCCATCAGAAAATGCTTGGGTAGTTAGAGAGATACAGAGTGACCCTATTGCAGTAGCTAGAAGAGCTATAAAAAATGTAGAAGTAGAAAAACTTACTGATATTATTCTTAATTATCGCCCTGATACGACATTACTTGATAAAATCATTACTAATGCAGCCAACGCTTCTTCCCCAACCAAGAAGGGTTTCAGGTTTAGTATAACCTCTCCTGCTTTGGAGGTTAAGGCTTCATCCATAGAGGGTATAAAACAGAAGTTAGAAAAGGTTTTTTTAACAGGGTCTCCTAGATTCAAAGACGCTATACTAGAAAAGTATGGAGAGTTTGCACTAAGGGGATGTGCAGAAAACGACCCAAGAGTTATAGCTCTTCGTAACTTCATTCATCAACACCAAGATTGGGGGGAATATGGGATTGCTAGTTTAGCTTCTGAGGCAAGGAAGCAAGGAGTAGATAAACTCTATATTTATACTTCTGAAGCAGTTAAAAAAGAACAAGGCGTTGGAGTTGCAAAGGCTAAGACCTATTATGATGATTTACCTAGGAAAATGGGCTTTGTTGAGGTAAGCCCAATTAGTATAATAGATAGAGAGGCTAGAATGCGCCTTCCTGCCTGGGTTCTACCTCTTACAGGAGGTCTTATAGGAGGTGGGATGGAGTTAATTACTCCCTCTGAGGCTGAGGCTCAAATGCCTAAAAAACCAGGTTGGATGCCTTTTTCTCCTAAGGAACAAATTCCTTTCGACATTCAACCTAAGGCTTCTAGAGAATACTTCAAAACCCACTATCCCAGGATATCCTCTGCTACAGCAGAATTAGCAGGTAAGACAATAAGAGGTCAGACTGTAAGAGAGGTTAGGTCTGGTCCAGACAAATGGAGGGTTATTGTTTTTGAAAATGGGAAATATATAACCCTGGATAAAGACCATTTAACTAATACAATGGCTGCTACAGGAAGGAAGAAATACCTTGAACAATTTGAAAGATGGGGGCAGGTTAGGCCTAAATTTTTAAAGGAAGCTGAAACAGCGAAAGTTCTCCAATCTCTATATTCTGCTGAAATGAGGAAGGGGTGGATGAAAGAGCAAATCAAACCAAGGGATATACTAAAGGATTGGATGAAAACCTATGAACTTCAGGTTTCTAAAGTAGACCCTGAACTGGTACCTAGAGACCAAGTCCTATTCCGTTACGGAGGGAGGACATTTCAAATACCAAAGGCTTATGCAGAAACTTTAGAAAAATATTTCTCTGGGAAGGGGCAACCTAGAAGGGGCTTTATTTTAAAGGAGTTTAAGTGAAATGAGTAAAAAAGAACAGGAAACTATTGTTAAATACTGGGAGAAAGAATTAAGTGCTGGTACAAAATATAAAGAGCAATTTGCTAAACCTGAGGATTGGGAGAAATACAAACAATACTATAGAGGGGACTGGAAGGAAGGTCTTGTACCAGTTAATAAAATCTTCTCTTTTGGTAAATCCCTTGTTCCGAGGACATATTTTAAAAGTCCTACTGTAACTGTAACTGCCTTAAGACCTGAATTTGAATGGCATGCTAGAGTTGTAGAAGCAGTAGACAATTATCTTATAAAGGAACTAAACTTGAAATACCAGTTAAAAAGAGCTATCCTGGATACCTACCTGTGTGGAACTGGGCCTATTAAACTTGGGTATGATTCTGAGTTTGGATTCCTACCTGAGCAGGCAGTAGGTCCAGATTCTTCAACTGCTACTCAGGTACACACAGAAGATGCAGAAGCAATAGAGTATAGGGTAAATATAAAAAGTGGTATGCCTTGGGCAATTAGTGTCCCTCCTAGTGATGTAGTAACTCCTGCAGGTTATTCTTCTTCAGAGGAGTTTCCTTGGATTGGGCATTGTATCTTTAGGCCTCTTGAAGATGTTAAAGGTGACCAGAAGTATAGGAATGTAAAAGATTTAAAAGGTGGGTATAAGTTAAGGGATAAAAATAAAGATAAACTTTATTTATGGTCTAAGAGTACTGGAGAAAACCTCTGCCTTTTAAAAGAGATACGTGACTATAAAAGAAAAAGAATTTATGTCATCTCTGAAGGAAACCTACTCCTGGAGGCAGAGGATGCCCTTCAAATTGAGGGTTTCCCCTGGGAATTTATAATCTTTAACCAGGATCCAGACTACTTTTGGGGAATACCAGATGTAAGGATTGGAGAACCCCAACAACTAGAACTTAATGAGGTTAAACTTCAACAGTCAAAACATAGAAGGCTAACCTTACTTAAATTCCTCTTTGAAAAAGACACTATTAAAAAGGAAGATTTAGAAAGGCTATTATCTGAAGATGCAGGAGCAGCTATACCTGTTTCAAGTTCTCCTGGAGCGGCTGTATTTCCTTTTCAACCTCATATGCCCCCAGAACTTTGGAGAGAGGCTCAGGAAATTTTAATGGATTTCAGAGAAACTTTGGGTTACTCTCGTAATCAAGCAGGAGAATTTGTTGCACCAGTATCTCCCAGGACTGCAACAGAGGTTATGGCTGTAAGGGAGGCGACAGAAATTCGGGGAGATGAAAGGCGGGATATAGTTGCAGACACCTTTATAAATATTATGAAGAAATGGAATCAGTATATTTTTAGTTTTTGGACAGGAGAAAGAGTTATAAAGGTTGTTGGGCCCGATGGTGCTCAGCAATGGATAAAATATAAGGGAGATGAAATTAAAGGGGAATATAGTTTGCAGTTAGACCCAGACTCAGGTTTACCTGTTTCCAGACAGTTGAGATACCAGCAGGCTAGAGAATTATATGGAATGCTTAGAGGAAATCCTTATATAGACCAAACCCTTTTATTAAAACTCCTTCTTAGGCAATATGAATGGATTGACCCAACTTGGAGTATGATTATTAACCCTCAAATACCTCAGGTTCCTCCTATTATGCCAGGGATGCAGGGAGGCCCGCAAATGCCAGGCCTTGGGTCTATAAAAGAACCTTTAAGTATAGAAAACTTTGTTAAACAGGGTGGGTAATGCCTATTTATGTATATAAATGCTCCTGTGCAAAAATCTTGGAGATATTCAAACCTCTATCCTCTTTAGATTCTCCTGTACAATGTGAATGTGGACAGATAATGAAAAGGCAGGTTGCTTCATCTAATCCCCATATTTGGAAACCAGGATTCTGGGAACATATTTCAGAGCAACCTATTTATATAGAATCTAAAAAGCAGTTAAAAGAGGTGTGTAAAAAGAGGGGTGTTATTGCTACAGGATATATGTAAGGAGGTGTAAGGAGAAGGTATGAAAGCGAAAACTGTATCTATTGAACCAGAGGAGGCTATTCTGAGAAGTATTTCAGTTACAATACTCTCAGATAAACAGAAGCCCCCAAAGGTAGAACTAACCGGCGAATGGAAAGGTGGGCATATTGATACCCTCTTTTCTATTATTGTCAAGGCGTATAAACACTATAATCTAAATAGGAGAAGGGAGGGTCAAGATGGTAGTGAATAGTGACGACAAAGGTGCAGGGGAACCAACTCCTACACCAGAAGAACAAAGTGCAAAACTTCTTGAGGTTTTAACCTCAATAGGAGACAGATTTATGTCTCTGGAACAAGATATAAAAGACTTGAAGGCAGGTAAAGATCCACCTTCTACTCCAGATATTGCATCTTTATTAGCTGAATTAGGTAAAGAAGGAGGTAAAAAAGGCTCAGAACCTAAACCAGACGATGTAGACCTTGAAGGGGTGTCTAATACTGAATTAGCAAATATTGTCTATCAAAAAATTCAAGAGACTCTTATCCAACCTATTATTGATAGACTTGAAACCCAAAGAATGAAAGATGAGATAAAGGATTGTGAACAAAAATATCCAGATTTCTGGGACTTTAAAAAGGAAATCTGGGCTGAGGGAACAAAAAATCCTAGTCTTTCAGTAGAACAAGCTTATATAATTGTTAAAGCCCGTTCCTCTAAACAGGAAGGGGCTAAAAAAGGCGAGGTTGGTAAGGGAGGGGAAAAACCCCCTCAGGTATTTGGCGAGAAGAAAGGTCTTGCTAGTTCCTCTGCAAAAAAAGGCGAACCTAAAACTGTAAAAGAGGCTGCTTTGCAGGCTTTTGAAGAAGTTTTTAAAGAGGAACAAAAATAGCCTAGAAAAGAGGGGAAGTTAAATGCCTCCAAGTTGGACACAAACAGTTGATAACTTATTTACATCTACCTGGAGCCTAAGGCGTAAAGAAGCTATTGAACAGGCTTTCCTTAAAACCCCCTTTGCTTTCTGGTTGAAAGAAAAAGGCAGGATTGAACATATTTCTGGTTATACAAGAATTGAAATTCCTCTTGACTATGCCTCAAATGAAACTATCCGTTGGATAGGTAAAGGTGATACTGTTCCTATTCAGGATAAGGAATTTCTCACTATGGCCTATGAAGAGTGGAAGTCTGTTGCAGTTTCAATTCCTCGTTATGGTATAGAAGACCAGAGAAATAGGGGTCAGGCACAGGTGATTCGACTTATTGAAAGTCGGATTAATGCTGCTGAAAGGGCTTTATGGGAAGACTTTGAAAGAGTCTTTTTCGCTGATGGGACAGGTGATAAAGAACCTAATGGGTTAAGGAATATAGTTGCTGACCTACCTACTTCAGGAACCCTTCATGGTATTGACAGGGCTGTTTACCCCTGGTTTAGAAACCAGTATAAGGCAGCTACAGGCTCATTTGCAATCTATGGTTTGTCTGATATGAGGACACTTTTAAATACTTGTCTAAAGTATTCAAAGGCCGAGATTCAGGATATTGTAATTGTAACTGACCAGAACTGTTATGAATATTATGAAGATGAGGTCTTGGAAATGAAGAGGAGTGTTAACCAAACTCTTGCAGATGCAGGGTTTGAGAATATCCAGTTTAAAGGTCGTCCTATATTCTGGTCCCCTTTTGCTCCTTCTGCTAAAATGTATTTTATTAATACCCAGTACCTTAAACTGATTACAGATGAAGAATACTTTATGCAGATGACAGAATGGAAACCCATTCCAGACCAGGTAAATGACAGAGTTTGTCAGATTCTTTGTACTCAGAATCTTATAAGCTCAAGACCAGTTGTTCATGGTGTGTTACATACCATAACAGCTTAGTATAAACCTATTAAAAGGGTATAAGGACTGATACTCTTTATACCCCTCCTTGAATGGAGGTAATTTAAATGGCTCGTGGTGATTACACAGAGGAAAGGAAAAAGATTTATAGTCAAGGACTTTATGAGGAAAGTTCTGTGGCTAAAGAAAGAGTTGGGACTATTCGTAAGTTAGATGATGGTAGAGTATTTATCTATACTAGGGCAGGTGCTGTTGCCTTAGCAGCAGGTAAACTCTGTCAAGCAGCTATTCCTGTAGCAAACCATGTTAATAAGGCAATAGCAGTTGCGGCTGCAGTAGGAGATAAGTCTGTAACTGTAACCTTGGGTGCTACAGCGGCTACAGTTAACCAGTATAAAGATGGGTTCTTGTATATCAATGATGCTGCTGGTGAAGGGTATATGTATAAGGTCTCTGGACACCCTGCAGCTGACGCATCTGCAAGTCTTGTAGTTCAACTCTATGATGGTATCAGATATGCTTTAACTACATCTTCAGAGTATACCTTAGTAGCAAGCCCATTTAGTGGAGCAATAATTCACGACTCTCCACCTACAGCTGTATTAATAGGAATCCCTCCTATAGCTATTACAGCAAACTATTACTACTGGAGTCAGGTTAAAGGGATGTGTATTGTTCTTTCAGACGGTACCCCTGCAATCGGGACTGTTGTTATTCCTTCTACATCTGTAGATGGGTCAGTTGCTACACCAGTTCTAACTGAAGGAACGCCAAATACTGGTCTCAACCAGCAAGGTATTGGTGCACTCCTAAACACCGGGGTAGATACAGAGTATAAGATGATTATGCTTTCTCTGCCTGGGTTCTAGTAAAACAACTTAAACTTACTATTGGGCCTGGGTTCTTCTAGGCCCAATACTAAAGGAGGATATTATGGCAGGTTCGGGTGTTAGTTATTCATTAAAAAAGAAAATCCTAAATAAAGCTTTTGAGGGTAGGAAGGAGATTTGGAGAAATATTCAGTTAAAAACTACAACAGGTGCTCCTGATACTGCTGCTCGTGTAGGAACTCTTTTATGGAATTCTTTTGATGGGGATGCTTATATCTGCACTGTTGCAAGTGGAACATGGGTAAAAATTAATGCCTAAAGGAGAAAGGTTATGCCATACAGTATAACAAAGGTAGATGGGTATAAAGTGTTTTCTCCTCATGGGACTAAGGCTAAGAATACTTCCTTAGCAAAGGCAAAAAAGCAGGTTCGTCTCCTTCAAGGCATTGAACATGGATGGAAACCTACTGGTAGGAAAAAAGCTTTTGATAAATTTTTTAAATAAGGGGGGATTATGCCTATACGCCAGGATGTAATAGGAGTCTATAAAAATATTACTACTGCAACTACAACTGTGGTTAAATCTGGGCCAGGAGTTCTTTTTGGTATTGTAGTTAATGGTACTGCAGCAGGGACTATTACTATCTATGATAATACTGCTGGGTCTGGAAATCTAATCGGAACTTTAAAGGCCAGTATAACTGAGGGGCTATATTCTTTTGGTTGTAGGTTTTCTACTGGATTAACTATTGTAACTGCGGCTGCTAGTAATATAACAGTAATCTATTCATAGGAGGTTTTATGAATGAATCCTATAATGAAGGAATATATGAAAGCCTCTATTGAGGAGAAGAAAGAGTTTATTATCCTCTTGTCAAAGAGAGTAGCGGGCCTTTTTAACCCAGATATACTGGAAGAGTTTAAGAAGCTCTGTAATTATAAAGATGGAGGGTCTCAAAATGGGATGGGATAATGCTGGGTATGGTGCAGGTGGGGGCCTTATCGGAGCCTTACTTGGTGCTATTGGTAGTTGGCTTGGTTTTGATAAAAGGATAAATAGAGTTGAGGGTGAAATAGAAAAACTTTTACCCCGTACAGAACATGAAGCTCATAAACAAGCCTGTGATAAGGTAATTCAAACTATTAATGCAACTCTTCTCAGTATAAATGAGAAACAAGATGAAATGCTTGAAAAACTTGGTGAGTTAAAAGGGAAGGTTCACTAAGATGACACTTAGGGAGAAACAGGCTGCTTTTTGGCCTTTGGTTGCTATGTTAATTTTGAAGGCACGAGATTTGGGTACTCCTATACTTATCATAGAATGGGTAAGAACTGCGAGGCAACAACAGTTATTAGTTGCTAAAGGGGCAAGTAAAACACTGAAATCAAGGCATTTGGATGGTTTAGCTGTTGATATAGCTTTTCTATCTGACATCCAGGATGATGGGAGGCTAAATTATGAACCAGACAAATATAAAGAGCTTGGTGAGTACTGGGAAAGCCTTGGTCAAAGGTGGGGGGGTAGGTTTGGGGATGACCCTAAGACGGAAAGAATTGAAGGTTGGGATGCTGGGCATTTTGAGTATAAGGAGGGAGTATGAGTAGGTTCTTAGTCTCATTATTGCTTTGCCTTGCTATCTTGATAACACAAATACCTATTGACTTTTGGGATAGTTTACAATTACAAGAGAAACGGATTATATTAAATGCTTGTTATGCAAAATGTAAAGAGTTAATGGAAGGTAAGGCGGTCTGACTTAGGATTAAGAGGGTTGGAGACTCTCTTGAAATTTGGTGTGAGTGTAAGGATAAAGGAGAGGTTATGCTATGAACATTATTGTCTTACTAAAAGCTTATACAAGCTTTAATAAACTTAAGGAGGCATTTAAGATGAAAGATTGGAAGACAACACTGGCAGCTTTTGTAGTACTTCTTGGATTTTTATTCAAGATGCTATTTAAGGCTGATATACCCCAAGAAGTATCAGATGCTATTATGTTAATTGGCACATTCTTTATTGGTTTCTTTGCAAAAGATAGTGTGAAGAAAGATGAGTAAAGAAGAAGGCAGGTTTGACAAGATTGTTGAGGAACTTAGGCCTAAGAAAGAATTAAGGCTTAAGGTCCCAATTCTTGAAGTTCGCTCAGATGGTAGTATAAAACTTTTTGGAATAATTCCTATAAGGAGGAAAAGGAATGAAAAAATTACTACTTAGTTTAGTACTGGTGTTAGGTTTGGTTAGCTTTGCTTATGCTGAACCTATAAGTTTTTCTGGTTTAAATTTACAGGGGGATACTTTGTATCTTCCAACACTTGGTGTATTTGCAGTTGGTGTTGGTAGTGATATTGCTTCATTCTATGATTTCTTATCAATTAGAGCTGAGGCAACTGTTATCTCACAGGACAATGTTGCAAATATGGCTGGAGTTGGGCTTGGTTTAAATATTCCAAAACTAGTAGAGAAAGCTGGTGGTACTTGGCTCTTAAAAGGTTTTACATCTTCCATTGGTATTCTTGGTATGATGAGTTTTACTGCACCAGTGAAGGTTCATCCAGCTCTCTATGTAACAATCTTGAAAGTAACATTCTAAAGGGGTTAATAGATGGCAGCATACAACAAATTCCACGATTTTGTAGAGCAGTTAGGAAAAGGTGTGCATCAGCTTCACGCTGCTGGGCATACTTTGATGGTTTATCTTACAAATGATACTCCAGATGCTTCTCTTGATGCAGTGAAGGCAGACCTTGCAGGTATTACAGAACAAAATGGTTATGCCCCTGCTGATGTCCAGAATGATTATACTGAGACAGGTGGTACTGGTACAATGACAGCAGTAGACAAGACGTGGACAGCATCGGGTGGTTCATTCGGGCCTTTTAGATATGTTCCAATGTACAATGATACTCCGATATCTCCTGCTGACCCACTAATTTCGTGGTGGGATTATGGCTCAGCAATTACTATTAATGCAGGTGAGAGTTTTACAGTTGACTTTGGTGCAAGTGTGTTAACGATAGCATAATGGAACTGTTAACGTTAAGAGAATGTCACTGTGGTAACGGGAAAATAATCCTTAGGCAGGTAACAAATACTTGTTGTGAAATTAGATGCCAGAGGTGTGCAGATTTTGTCTGGGGTAATACCTTTGATTATGCTGTGAAACGCTGGAATGAGATGCAAGAGAAGGCTAAAGGTTATAAAGAGTCTGTATCCCAACCAGATACTGTGAAAGATTGTTGTAAATATGCGAAGAATCTTACAGAATTAAAAGATGATAGAAAAGGTGTTAATACTAGAGTCTGCAAGATTTGTGGGTGTAAACATATTAGGTTTAAGGTAGATCCTATAGAATTGGGTCTATCAAACTACAAGAGGTTAAATGGCTAACTGGGTCAAAGATTATTTAGAGAAGAATCCTGATAAGGTTTCCAAGATTCATTCAAGAGCAAGAGGGTCTATTACCTTCAAAGAAGGTGGTTATTTTGTTACAGAATGTCTTGGCGGGCCGATTCACTATTTTGATGGTATATGGAAACCTATTGATACCAAACTTCTCCCGATTGGGGTTGAGTATGGAGCTCCTGGGCTTAATACAAGAATTAAAAAGGATGGTTTGGTAAGAATTTCAGGCTCTACTGGGAAGACGCTTCATACACAATCTACAAATAGAATAGGAATCTTTAATGTCTCTACTAAGAAATTCACCTCGCTTCTTACTTTTCCCATTGGTGTGGTTTCTGATGATTGTGTCATCCGAGAGAAAGGCAACTATCACCATTGTCTGAGATTGACAGAAACAGGGTTAAGGGAATCACTCACGATTGACGTTGCTCCTTCTGGTGGCACAGATGATTGGGCTGTCATTGAGACTAACTTTGGTACTACTCAGATTTGGCCTGATGGTTGGCTTGGTGATTTCAATAAAGCAGACCATATTTTTCCTATTCCTTATGGCATAGATGCAAAAAACAAGCCTATCCTTATGAAACGCTATGCTCGGTATGTTGGAGGTATTCAATATCTTTATACGGGTGTCTCTATTGCAGAATTGTCAAAATATACCTTCCCTGTAGTTCTTGACCCTGATTATCTTGACATGGTGGTGGATGGATTCATTTATGGAGCCTCTACCTCCTATTCTACTGCAAGGAGTACTTCTTCCACTCACGACACTACTTATATTTCCCTTATGTGTGGGCAATACTATAACACTGGTATCTTAGTTTATGATGTTTATAGGGCTTTTACAAAGTTTGACACAACAGCTATTCCCGCTGCTGCGAGTATTAGTCAAGTTAACAAAAAGATGGTATGTATTGCAGACTATTCTGACACAGATTTTGACGTTCAAATTGTAAAACAGGATTGGTCAGCCCAAGACCCTATATCTGCTTCAAACAGAGAGGCTGCTTATGACAATTGTCTTGCTGGCACTGCCGATGATAGTATCTGGAGAAACACGAGTGGAATGGCTATAAACACGCAGTATGCGAGTGGTAATCTCAGCACTTCGTGGGTAGTCAAGGCTGGTTACACCTATTATTCACTGAGAAGTTCAAGGGACTACAATGCCAACCAACCTACTGGTTTAGAATATATACACATCGCTTCCCAAGAAAATGCCACCGAGTCATACAGACCGATTTTGACGGTGGTGTGGAGTGTTGCTTATATCATATCCGCAGCAGGTGGAGGTTATGCTCTTACAGGACAGGCAGTTGACACTTTAAAAGCTTCAAAAGTTCTATCTGAGGTAGGTTCATATACTTTTACAGGCCAGGATGTAGCCCTTATAAAAGGAATAGGAATAGTTGTAGATGCAGGTGAATATATTTTAACAGGCCAAGATGTAGCAACCTTTTTTAATAGAAAAATTATCTGTGATGATGGCTCTTATATCACCATAGGGCAAATTCTAAATTTGATAAAGGATAGCAAAATTACTCTTGAAGCAGGTTCCTTTAATTTATCAGGGCAGGTAGTTTCTTTACTTAAAACCTATCTTTTACTAGTAGAAGTAGGTGAATTTAAGTTAATTGGTAAGGAGGTAACTTTTATTGGTAAGGGTCACTTGATTGGGTTTAGTTGCCCTGTTCCAGGTTCTATAAATGACTTTACATGTAGTATACCTAAAAGTTTAACTGGTTTAAATATCAATCCAGAAGGGAGGTTAAAAGTATGAGCAGCACTTATGGAGATTTAAAGCCTCAAATTCAAAGGAATATAGGGAATAGGTTAGATTCCGATTCTGGGAGTTCAATTTTATTCTTCTTTAACTCTGCCCAAAGGTTAGCAGCTACCTTACACAACTGGTGGGAGTTGGAGAAAAAGGTTTGCCCAGTCCTTGCAAAAGATATAGCAGATTATAATATTGAGTTGGAAAGGTTTAATAAATTCTATAGCACAGTTCTAATAACTTCAACAAAAGGATATCCTTTAGATTTTATTTCTCCTTTAAAATGGGACCAAGAGATAATTCCTTATATTCCTACAGCTACTTCAGGTAGACCTACTATTTATACAAAATGGGGGAATGTTATTTCATTATTTAGGAAACCAGATGATGCTTATTCCTTAGTAATAAGATTTCATCAATGGCCTCTTCCAGTTACAGATGATACAACAGTGATTCAATTTAAAGAATTAGATGAAGTTTTAATTCTTTTAACCACAGGTCTTTTCTTCTTTAGTATAGAAGAAATAGAAGTAGGAACTAGATGGTTTGGTTTAGCTAGCAAGTTATTAACTTCTTATAATATTTCTAAAGAACTCTTACCAAACCTTACAGCATTACAAGGTTTTATTAAAGGGGATATTTCCAAAAACCTTTCTGGGGATTATTGGTTAAATCCTTTTATCCATTCAAAACCTAAATAAGGAGGCTATAATGGCATTTACAAGGTCTTGGAATGAGGCGGACCCTGCTGATGGGGATCAAGCAAGATATGGTGGGCAGGAGATTAGGGATTTAAAAGTTGATGTCAAGGAGAGATTGAATCTTGAACATCTTTATGGGTCTTTAACTACAGACCCTTTTGGTATGCATGCCTGGAAGGTTGTAAGTAAGACTGCAGGATATACTGCAACACTTCTTGATAATATTATCCTGGTAAATGCTTCAGGAGGAGAAGTAACTATAGGTCTTCCTACAGCTATAGGTTCTACAGGTAAACCTTACTTAATCAAGAAGACTGATAGTTCTGAAAACAAGGTTATTATTGACCCAAATGGTTCAGAGACTATAGATGGAGTGCTTACAGTATCTTTAGTTTCTCAATATTCCTTTATTCAAATTATAAGTAATGGAAGTAATTGGGTCCTGGTTTCTGGTACAGGAGACTTTGGGGTGAGTCAATATACTTTTAGAGCATATGGTTCTGGTTCAGACCAGTCTATTGCATCTGATACTTGGACAAAAGTTACAGTATTCAATACTGAGAGTTATGACCCCTATGGAATGTTTGCGTCTAATACTATTACTATTCCTGCAGCTGGTAAGTATCTCTTTATATGCTCACTAGATTGTCAGTATGATATTATAGGTCGTATTCAAGCCACTTTATACTCGGGAGGCAACTTAGGTGTAGTAAAGGCAGCTCCTGGAGTAGTTAATAGATGTAGTATACAAATAATGGATATATACCCTTGTACTGGGGGTCAGACTATAGATGTATATATATATCAAACAGCTATGACTAACTTTTATGTAAAGGCAGGTAGTAGTACCTGGCTTGCAGTAACAAGGATAGCTTAAAGATGGAACTTAAACATTGTATTTCATTTACTAAAGGTTACATACCAAGTGTTGATGGTCTACTACTTCCTGACGATGCTAGTCCTGATACCCAAGAGGTAGAATTTTACAAAGGTTTATTAAGGCCTGCAAGAGGTTTTTCTCTTTTTACCTCAGGTTCTATAGCCAATACTCCTTTAACCCTATACCAATTTACAAAGACTGATGGAGGCTCTTATTTTGTTTTAGCTACTTCAGCTGCTCTTTTCTATTATTCTGCAGGTACCTGGACCTCTATAGGAGTTTATACTGGAACAGATCCCAGACATGTTTCTATGACTGTTTGGCCTGGGACAGACCAATTGCTTATAAGTGACTATGAGAATGAGGTAAAAAAATGGAATGGGACTACATATGCCGCTCTTGGGGGTTTAACAAATATAAAAGCCAGATATATAAGAACCTTTTATGCCCATGTCTTATTAGGTAATACAATAGAATCAGGGACAGCCTGTCCTCATAGGATGAGATGGAGTAGTGTAGGGGCATATGAGAACTGGACTACTGGAACCTCAGGGTTCTTTGATTTGGCTGATACTCCAGGTTTTTTGAAGAGGGTTGAGTATTTAAGAGACAGGCTGTTTGCCTATAAAGAAGACTCAATTTGGGAAATAGCCTATGTAGGATATCCTAGAATATTCACGCCTGTAAAAGTGATAAGTGACACAGGCCTACTTGCTACTGACACTGTAGTTGAGATAGGTGGATTCCACTATTATATGGGCACTGATAATATTTATAGATTTAATGGAGTATCTAATGAGCCTATAGGAAATCAAATATGGATGGAACTTTTTGGGCCTAATAGACTCTTGAATGACTCACAAGTTTCAAAATGCAAGGCAGTTTATGTTCCTGTTCTAAATGAGTATTGGTTAGCAGTTCCTACAATAGGTAGTACTGATGCGAAAACAATTTATAGATACAATATTACTACTCAAAGTTGGTGGTCTAGAAAGAGTGATAACCCAGTTTATTGCTTTGGTTCTTGGAAAGAGGCTACTAGTATTACCTGGGATGACCTTGTTGGTACATGGTTAGAGCAAGATTGGGTCTGGGGGGGTTCAGCAATAGTTTCAGATTTTCCTATAATACTTGTAGGTTCATCTACTGGTGCTACTAAATATATAAAGAAGATTGATGTTACTAAGGTATCTACAGACTTATCTAGTAAATACTGGGATACTATAGATAAAACCTTTGAGAGGGAGAATAGGTTTCTACTTTTCTGGGTAGAGGCAGAAGGTAGTGGGTCTATTGAATTATTCTTCTCAGATAATGGGGGCCATTCTTATACTGCCTTAGGAACAGTTACTGGTTCTCTTAACATCTGGAAGTGGTTAAAATGGAGTTTTAATATTACAAGACATCAAATAAGGTTTAGATTGAGGCTAGAGGGGAATATAAGTGTAAGAAGATATATGTATGGTTATAAAGGGAGGAAGGTATAAATGTCTACAGGCAAAGTTGGGTATCTGGATCAGGGTTCTGATAAACTAGAGAAGCCTGCAAGCCTTACGGAACTGGTAGCTAATCATATTGCGACTATGAAAGCCTTAGGAACTGTTGGAGTTTGGCATGACTGGACCTTCTTTGGATTAGCTGCCAATAGGCCTAGTTATGGGTTTCCTAACAGATTATACTATGCTACTGATACTGAGGAGTTATCCTTGGACCTTGGTACTTCTTGGAAAACTGTAGCTGCAGGTGGAGCAGTTAATCATAACCTTCTTTCTGCAACCCACCCTGATGTTATTGCAGCCTCTCCAGTAGCAGGAGATATAATATATGCAAATGCTACACCAAAATGGACTAAACTTGCTAAGGGAACAGATGGGCAGGTTTTGAAGTTATCGGGAGGGTTACCTATTTGGGCAGCGGAGAGTGGGGGGAGTAATCATAACCTTTTGTCTGCGATGCATACTGATACAGTTGTCGGTTCTCCAGTACAGGGTGATTTAATTGTTGCTAACTCAACTCCTGCCTGGACTAAACTTGCAAAAGGTTCTGAAGGCTATGTACTGAAAACAGTAGGTGGTGTTCCTACTTGGAGTGTAGAGTCTGGTCTACCTTCTGGAACATCCGGTCAAACATTACGCCATAGCGGGACTAGTTGGGTAGCTAGTAGTCTATTATTTAATAATAGCACCAACATTATAATTGATGCTGGAGTATCTTTGTTTGATGTTGCTGCTTGGAACCAATCATTTACACGCATTGGAAAGAATATTAATACCAACACAAACGAATTTGGATTGAACATTCAAGTACGTGTTACTGGTGATACAGGTGCTACGGCTGATTATGAAAAGGCGGGGTTACTTGTTCAGGCAGTGACATCAGACCCTTCGGGGGCAACCTTACGGGACATTGTAGGGGCGGATGTTAGGGGGATTATTTATGCGACAACTACTGGTAGGGCGTGGGGTCTATATGCAGAAGTGTCTACTGTGGCAGGTGGGGATGGTTATTTAACTGCTGCTGAACTAGCTGTAAGGAATCTAGGTGTGGATCAACCCTCTATGGATACGACAACTTCTAAATATGGACTTCATCTGGTAGCCATGGATAATCCATCAACCGCAGCGATTTATATCAATCGGACAGGAACAGCCGTCTGGCATAAAGGGTTGTTTAGTAAGCAAGGTGCCCTTGGAACTGGTTCTACTGACAGTTTTATTGAACTGGAGGATAAGTTTGTGGTTAAACCAACGGGCCTTGTCGGCATCGGTTTAACAAGCCCATCCTATTGGCTTCAACTCTCAACTGATAGTGCTGCTAAACCTTCGACAAATACATGGACAGTTGTTTCAGATGAACGACTTAAAAAAGACATTATGTTAGCAGACCTAGACCGTTGTTATGAGATTGTTAAAACTTTACCTCTTAAAAGATTTACATGGAAAGAGGAAGTATATACAGTTGACCAAGTTAAAGATAGAAGTAAGCTTGGTTGGATTTCACAAGATGTAAGAAATTTCTTTCCAAAGGGAGTAGATGTTAAACCTTTTTCCTTGGTTCCTATTGAAGGCAGAACGGAAGAGATAGAGGATTGCTATTCACTTAATGCAGACCAGATATATGCTGTTATGTATGGGGCAATCCAGAAGATAATAGAGAAAGTGGAGGTTTTATGAAGGTTGATTTTAGTGAAGTTTTGAAAGCGTTAGATGGTAATGATATTTGTATATCACCAGATAGTAATGTGTCAGCTACCCTCAAGGAGGTAAGTGTCATAGCTCTTATGTCCTCTTATGAAGATGAGCGTAACCTACCAGGAGAGCAGAAGTTTGAAAGGTGGAGGCTTGCAAATAAGATCCATGGGGGTGATGTAGTAGAACTAAGTATTGAGGAAGTAGCCTTGCTCAAAAAACTTATAGGAAAAGCTTGGGGTCCATTAGTTGTAGGTCAAGCGTGGACACTATTAGAAAGGGGCTAGGCTTGCTTACAGAAAGAGCAGCTATACCAGATACTTGGATAGAGTCTTTCCTGAAAAAATCTGGGGATGATGAAATAATTAACCTTGATAAAGTAGTTCTTTTAGATGAAGGCTTTATGAGTTTTGAAAAGCTGGGAGATATATTCTTTCTTCACCAACTCTTTTGGAAGGGTACAGGAAAAGAGTTAGAGGATTTAGTGAATAAGTTTGCAAAGGCGAGTCAGTGTAAATGTATAGCGTTTATAACTAAAAGGAATTATAGGGTATTTGAGCGAAAGTACAAGTATAAATTTAAAGGTCATCTTATGTATAAGGAGGTGGTTTAGTTGTCAGAAGTGTTACCTTTTGTACCATTAATAGGAACTGTTTTAGGTGGTATTTTTGGAGGGGATGGCGAAGGGGGTCAGATTCAAGGTCAGCAATTTGCAAGATGGACCCCAGGGCAGACGGCTTTATTCCAAAGTCTACTGGATAAGGTAACTACAGGTTTATCTGGAGCGCAACTCCCTACTGCAGAAGAAGGCGCTTACCTAAATTGGTTACAGAACTATGCCCCTTGGGCAAGGCAGACTGCAGGTGTTTTTGACCCAAGTGTTATCCGTGACTATTATAAAGAGGCTGTTTACCCAGAATTTGAAAAGTGGGGATTACCTAAGGTTAGGGAAGCCTATGCAGGCCCAGGTTATTGGGGAGAGACCCGGGCAAAAGGAGAAAGTGAGGCAATTACAGGTATTGCTCGACAGGAGGCAAAAGATATTGCAGATGTAAGGCTAGTTGGGCAGCAAAGTTTATTTAATCTTCTAACCCAACAACCCATGATTGAACAACAGAAGGCAGGTTGGAGTAGGTATCTAAAAGACCTTGGGGGTCCTGGAAGTCCCTATTGGAATGCTGCAATCCAAATGATGGGTCTTGAACCCTATGTTACAGTTGGAGGGTATGCTCAACAACCCCCTAGCTTCTGGCAGACAATGGCCCCTGTATGGGGAAAGTCAATGTCTACCCCAGGGTTCTGGAGTGGTCTATCTAAAGATACTCCAAGTATCTGGGATAAACTATTTGGGAGGGGAATTCCTCCAGGATATACTGATGAAATGCGTGGTTGGGATTTATTTTCATCATAAGGGAGGTGAAATACAATGCCATTTATTTGGGCAGGAAAGATGCCAGGAAAGACAAATTACTGGAGCCTCTTTGGGCAAGGTTTAGGTGCAGGAATGCTGGAGGAGATGGAATTAGAAAAACAAAGGGAGCCTGTTATTGCTTCTATGGCTACTAATTTATGGTATGCCTCAGATCCTGAGGGGCAAAGGCAGATGCTTGAATCTCCAGGTTGGAAAGAAAGAGTTGTACCTTTATTAAATAAATATGGGGTTATTACTACTCCTCAAGGAGCCTTACCTTCAAGAGAAGATAAATCCCTAGGAGAAAAGTTAGGTTTAGCCTTACAGATGATGGGTCTATCTAGACAGGTCAGTCCAGGTTTAGAAGGCTTATATGAAAAGGTTACAGGGATTGGTTGGCCTACAGAGGAAAAGGTTATTCAGGAACCTTTGACAGGCTATACTGCAAAAGAATGGGAAGAAATTGGGGGTGCGGGGATTCCTCCTATTAGTGAAACCCGTGTTACTAGGCCTTGGAGGCCTATGTCTAAAGAGGAAGAAACAGCTCAGGTATTGCAGGCTTTTGGTTTACAAGAAAGTCTAAAACTCCCATTTAAAATTCGGGAGTATGAAGAAACAATAGGTAAAGAAAAGGCAAGGGAAAGAGCTTTTGAAGCCGGTAAGTTTAAAGTAACTACGGATATAGATTTATTAAGGCTTGATGAGCAGATAACTCAAAATAAGTTAAGGTCTAGACAATTAGACTTTGATATTTCAAAATGGAATTCTGAACAAGCTACACAGGGGTTTAAGGACTTTTCTACAACCTTTGATAAAGGAACAGGTGAGCTTAATAAAAATATTATGACTGGGGGTGTAGAAGATAGAAAAGGTGCTATGCAAAGATTAGAGGGGCTGTTCCAGTCCTATGTTGGGCTAATCCCAAAACTAGAATATACTATGAGGAATAAAGTTACTGGGCAGACAGAAAAAGTAATACTGCCTAAGCTTGACCTTATTAGGGGGGCAGGTGAGAAAATGGCGGGGGCCTGGGTAACAGAATTAATTGCATTAGCTAACGATACAACCCCTACTGGAGAGGCTTATAGGAATAGCCTTCTTATTAATTTAAACAAACTCTTTAAGGCCTTACCTGATACCCCTGAGTTAAGTGAAATGGAGCAAAGAGTAGCTACTGCTCTAACTAAAACTGGGAGGTATACATATCTACCTCAGGAGGTAGAAGGGGATAGGTTTATTTATAGTCCGGAACCTAGAGGCAGGTTTGAAGGTGTATTAGAAGGTTTAAAGAATCTTTGGAAATATAGATAGGAGGTTAAAGGATGCCACCACTACCAAAAAATATAATTAAGATTAGGACAGTGGCTACTAGAAAACAATTAATGGAAATCCTAAATAGGATAATGGGTAAGTATCCTGGAGCAAAAGAACTACCTCCTGAAGCCTTTGAGGAGGTATCTGGGGCTTTTACTGGTTTAGAACCTCCTGGAGAAAATATTATGCGAACAGGCCTTTTAAGAAATCTAACCCAAAAGTTTAGGAATGTATCCAGGTTTCCTATTGAAGAGGCAAGGCAGAAATTCTATGACAACCCTCAGATGTGGGAACCTGTATCTCCTATGCAAGGTTTATCTTCAGTTGTTAAGCGAGGGCCTTTAGGCGGACCTTTTGATGTAGGTTATGGGGTAAATTTTTATAGAAGTCAGGATGTTTCAGTAGTTCCTCCAGCAATTAAGGAGGCAGCTGCCAGGATAACTAATATAGTTGGAACTGAGGAAGCTCCTGCTGTATTAAGGCAAGGAATTGCATTATGGAAGAAAATGCAAGGTATGCCTCTTATAGGGGATATCTGGGAGCATCTTATGAAAACTGGTAAACCTACAACCAATAACCCCCAAGTCTGGTTTCTAGAATCCTATGCCAGAAGTAAGAAATATCCTGAATTTAGTACTTATTTTTCTAGGGAGAAAAGTGTTATTGATGTTCTTGAAGGTTCAACAACACCTAAAGCTGTATCTACATCAGATTTTTTAGACAAACTCCTAGTTCAACCTACTAGAAAGGGTAAAGGAGGTAAATAATGCCTAGAGGTAGTTTAGAAATTATAGGAGAAGTACCTGTTGAATCTATGGGAACCCCTACTCCAGAAGGAGGGCTTATTGAAATAGTTAATAAAAAGGCTTTTATGCCTCCTCTTAAGCCTCCTCAAGAAGCAGGTTGGAGAAGGCCTGCTGGACCTGCTATTCCCCAAGAAATTTTTGAGGTAGCAAAACAGTTAACCCATTTTGGTGATTTATATACTATGCCTTTTGAAGGTAAACCTTCTTTATCTACAGAAACCTATGGAGCCCCTTACCCCATACCTAGGTTGTCTCAAGGCGTAAAAATGCCCTCAGAATATAAATGGGAAGAAGAAACTCTTAAAGAAGGGGCAGCTGCATTTCTATCTATTCTTCCTCAAATGATTACTAAGTCAGCTACTAACCCCTGGCTTACTCTTTTATCTTTTGCTATCTATGGTGCTGCTTTAGGGGCTATTGAAAGGAAGCCTCCAGAAGAAATTCTAACTAAAGAAATCCCTGACCTCCTTACTGGAGGTATGCTTCTTATGAGTGCATTTCCAGCTGCTGGTAAGGCAAAAGATTTTCTTAAAAGATTAGGTGAGGTAGGAGCTGTTGCTACTAAGACTGCTTCAGGAGAAATATTTCTATCTCCTTCTTATTATCATAAGTATTTTGCAACTCCTATATTAAACCTTTTAGGTAAGATTGCGAATATACCAATAATTCCTAAAGCTTTAGAAGAAAAAGGCTTAATTTATGGTAGGTCTATAAAGGAACTTATGCAACCTGGGGTAGCAAGAGCACCTTGGTCAGGGGCAGCCACTTTAAGGAAGTCAGAGAAATCCCAGGCTATAATGAGGCAGATGACCCAAGGCCTTGTAGATGAACTAAATGCCTTAACTCCTGCGGAAAGATTCCATGTTTCCTGGTTTTGGTCCAAAGGTCAGTGGGAACCTAAAGGAGAGTTATTAAAGGAATATATGAGTCTTCCCTTAGAGTCTAAACAAAGGATTACTCGGGCTATGGGTGTTATTGGAGAGTGGCAGCAAGTTACAAGAGAAAAGAAAGAGGTTTATGAGGTTATAAGAGAGATGTCTCTTAGAGACAACCTTCAAAAGTTATTTAGAAAGGCCCTTGATGAAGGAGAGTATGGAGGTTTGGATCCTACTTTCCTAAAGGAGTTAAAACCCTATTTTACTGGGGAACCTTTTAAACCTAAGAAGTTTATGGGTATGACTTATGTACCTCAGGTTCAAGTGGGGTTAAAAAAGGTTATAGACCACCCAGGTACATCAGAAGAAACTAAGGCTTTTGCAAAAGACTTGTATAATCTAACTGCAAACTCTTTAGAGATTCTACCTAAAATAGCCCGACAAGCAGAAGAAGCAGTTTTATTCCCTAAATTAAGGAATAACCCTATGCTTACCTCTTTGGTTAAAAAACCTGGGTTTATTCAGATAGATAATAAGCATTTTAAAGGCCTTTGGGTTGAAGAGAATACTGCTAGAGCAATTGGGGAATTAGGGCATATAGATAGTATTTCTTCTACAATATGGAATAAGTTTTTTATGGCCCCTTGGAAAATGGGTAAAGTTGTTCTAAGGATTCCAACTCACTTTAGGAATATTTATTCTAATATCGTTTTAAATGATTGGGGAGGTATGCCTGCATTTGATCCTACTGGAAAGTCATACAGTGCTTATATGGAAGGTATAAGAGAATTAAAGAAAGGAGGGCCTATTGCAAAAGAATTTCAAAAGAGGACTGGGTATTCTACAACTTTTTCTGATGTAGAAACGGCCCACTTTCCAAGTGCCTTAAGATATGGAGCAAATGCTTTTGATATAGGGGAGTACCTTTTTTCCAAAATTACTAGACCTTTTGCTAGGCTTTACCAGATGGAAGAATCCTGGGCAAAGTTATCTAAGTATATCTATAATACAAAATATCTTGGAATGCCTAAAGATGCAGCTGCCTTAGATGCAGTTAAGTGGACTTTTAATTATGGAGAAACAACTCCATTTGTTAGAAGTTTAAGTAGGACAATAGTTCCTTTTGCTATCTGGCAAACAAAGTCTATTCCCTTAATGATTGAAACTGCAATTAAACATCCAGTAAGATTCTTTAAATGGGCAATGGTTCCTCCTGCTTTAACAGCCTTAGGTTTAAAAGCTGCAGGTATGAGTCCAGATGAATGGCAGGAATTAAAGACCAAGTTTCCGGATTACATTAAGGAAGGTGTCTTCTCAGTTATTCCTTGGAGAGATAGGCAGGGTAGATTGCAGTTATTTAATTGGACCTGGATGCTTCCAGGAATTGGGGATGTTGCAGATTTAAGGTCACAAGGCCTTTTTACCTTTTTACAGCACCCTGTATTAACTTGGGCAGGAAATTTAAGAGCAAATGAAACCTTTGCAGGGGCTCCAATTTGGTATGATTGGGAACCAGATACGGTTAAAGCTTGGAGAATGTTAAATCATACATACCTTCAATTTGCTCCGAGTATTATTGGAACAGACCTTAGGGATATATATAGAACTTCTAGAGAATTCTTATTTGAACCTTTAGGATTAGCTGAATTAGGTGAAAGAAAGGCTTTGACTCCTGCTCAATTATTAGCAGCTCAATTTGGAGCGAGAATTACACCTGTTTTGGAAGAAGAGGCTAAGAGGCAGCATTTTTATAAACTTAAATCGTATGAAAGAGAGATAAGAGGTAAAATTATAAGAGAGTTAAAGAATGCTAAGACTGATGCTGCTAGGAGATCTGTGGTAGAAAAATATTACCCATACTTTAGGCAGGTCCTGGAAGAGCATTAAGAATTTAGGGTAAGTTAAACCTTACACCACAATTTATATTTTTTCCTATAGTATAAAGTTCAATACCAGAAATAATCCCAAACCAATATTTTCTATATGGATTTGGAAGGATATAACCTACTGCAGAATTTACTAGAATACTAGTTATAAAATAGGTATTCACTTTACCTATACTAGGATGCCTACCTAGTATAGGATTCTCCTCACTAAACCTTTCCGGGTGTTTAACTATATATCTTGTCTGACTCCAGTCTATAATGAGTAAAAGATTACTTGTTATCATTAGAGAGGTATCATATTTATCCCATTCTGCTTGTGCAATAGGCACTCCTAGAAAATAAATTAAGAAAAAAGTAAAAACTATCTTTTTCATATTTCCTCCTATTTGAATTCTAATAGTTTATGTAACTGTACTCCCAACCTAAATCCTGGGTTTTCTTTAACAATTTTTATAGCATTCTCATAGTTTATTTTACCCCATACGGGCTGGATAAAATTCCAGGCACATAGGTGCCATAAATTTTTCTCAACTACAGATTTCCATAACTCTTTCCCATCTCCTGTCAACCATTTTAATTCATCTATATAACACCAGTCATCAGGGTCAATTTCCTCTTTTGGAGAGCAGGTTACCCAAGGCCCGAAATGGGCGAGTTCTTTTATTTTGTCTATATAACTTCCATTTGTTTCTATATGTATAAAGAAACCTAATTTATGTAACTCAGAAACCAAAGGAAGTAAGTCTTGAAGGAAAGGCTCTCCACCTGTAATGCAGATATTCCTTATAGGGTATCCTCTAACTCGGGTAAGTATTGTACTTATTTGGAGGTTTATTTTTTCTGTATAATCTGTATCACAGAATTCACAATTATAGTTGCACCCAGCTAATCTAATAAAGACCATTGGTATTCCAGTCCAATGTCCCTCGCCTTGAATTGAGTAAAAGATTTCATTTATTTTATATTCCATTTTCGTCCCTCCTTAAAAAGTAGTTCTTTAATTATATCTAGTTTTGTTTTTACTTTAAAATAGTCACACCAAGTAGATAACCTGGTAAGTTTTTCCTGAACAGTTAGGATTGAATCTGATGTCCATTTCCCAAAAGAACATTTCTGACTTGGAACATTTGAGAAAAGGTCAGTAGTTAATAAGACATAAGGAGTAGGCCAGTTAGATACAAGTGGACCCATCTGAATAAACTTTATAGGTGGGAAGTAACAGGAGAAAGGTTTTACTTTATGGATACAGCACCTGCCATGAGAGTCTAGATAAATACATGTAGATTCATCCTTTTGAGTATATGACCAGTAGGTAAACTTTTTCTTATTAAATATAATAGTTTTAAATGAACCTAGAGATTGAAGCCAGTCTGGTAACTGGTCTACCTCCCATGGAAGATAATCTAAGGTATAGCCTTTACAGCAAACACCACAGTCTGGAGGACAGTAGAAAGTATTAAACAGGTCTGGATGGATAAATATCCTAGAAGGAGAGAAAAGTGCCTCCCGATACTCTATTATTTCTGTAGTTACTGGTATAATATATCTTGTTATAATTTTATGAGTCGAGTCTAAATAACTCATTTAGTTCCCTCCTCCTTTGCCCTTCTAATCAATGGGTCTGTTAATCCTGCCTGCCTAAAACCCTCCGCTCTTAGTTTACAAGAATCACACTCTCCACAAGGAGGGTATAGATTATTATAACAGGTATGAGTATATGCCCAAGCTTCCCAAACCCCAGAAAGTTTTATAGCATGTCTAATCATGTTTGTCTTAGATAAAAAGAGTAGGGGAGCCCATGTAGTTATTGATGGTTTATCTAGACCTAAAGAACTTTGAACTACCATGTCAAATTTATCTAGAAAGTCTGCTCTGCAATCAGGGTAGCCTGAATAATCTGTCTGGGATATACCTACAACTAGATGTTCTATACCCTTCTTTATTGCTAAGGCTGCTGCAAGAGAGAAGAGTATTAGGTTTCTTAGGGGAATAAAGGTTATAGGTAAATTTAAAAATTGTGGATGAAGGCCAGAATGCCAGTGACTTTCTGATTCTGCTGTTAAACTTCCCCCTGCAATTTCTTTTAAAGCTTTTATACCTAACTGGGTTAAAGGAACTTCTGCCAGTTCAGTCACCCTTCTTACTGCTTCCTTTTCTAAACTATGGGTCTGTCCATAATCAAAAGTTACAGCTTCTACTTCAAGAAAAACTTGCTTAGCCCAAAAGAGACAGAAGGTAGAATCCTGTCCCCCAGAAACACAAACCAGAGACTTTTTCCCTTTCATAAACACCTCCTATTTTTCAATATGTTCATAGATTATTTCTTCTTTAAGAACACTTTTAATTTTTATAATTTTTGCTTTTAAAAGAAGACCTAGAATGGCTTCAAAATCTTTGGGATGGTTTAAATATCTCATTATAGAATTTAGTATCACAGATTCAGGTAGAATTTTATGAACTCTAAATAAATCTATAACCATTTGAGTCACCCTCATTCTTGGGTCTGTTACAAGACTTTCAATTACTTTTATAGTATCTGGTTCAACTAGATTTAGAATATTAAGAGCGTCCTGTAGAGTTTGAGCTTCTAAAACTAGTTCATCCTGGGTATATGTTAATTGAAGAAGGATAGCAAGTTTTAGTAAGTGGTCCTGTTTCCTTTCTAGGTAGGCAATTACAGGCCCAGGGGCTACTTCCCTTTCCCCTAATCCCTCATACCAATTTGTAAAAAGGGCTTCACACTCAGGTGTCCAATTTATTTTCCCATGAATTAAGGCTAATTTTTCTAATTCCGATAGAATTTCATCTCTTAACCCTGGAGGTGCAGGTGGGGGACAGGCAACCCTTTTATTCCAGTTTGGGGGTAGGGCTATTAGTATTATTCTAGACATTAATCCAGTTTTAAATAAATCCTGAGGGAGTAAGGTTTGAATTCCTTCTGGTGTAGATGCACCTAGAAAGGATAGGCAGATATTATATAAAGCTTGGTCTCCCCTCATTATTGTTTCACTTACCCATTTATCATGGCAATCATATAATTCTGTAAGAAGACTAGATAATCCTATATTATACCTTTCCTTACCTAATAGGACACTTAATTCTGTAGATTTCAAAAGGCCTATAGCAGGTTGCTGAAAGAATGTTTTAGGAATGTGTTTAGGTAGTTCTAGCCCAGGTTGTGGTATCTGAGATGCTAAGGCTTTTATAAGAGCCTCTGGTGTAATTTTTGAGGCAAGTATTTTTGGCTTTAGATGGTCTGGAAGACCAGACAAAAGTTGCCCACCCATCCAGATTGAACTTGATTTATGTCCCAGACCTTGAGGCCCGACTAAGACAACCCAAGGGTTGGGATATAAAGTTGGGAAGTTTTCTGGGCTCCCTCTTTGAAAGGATACTTTTCTATTTATAATAGAACCTAGAATACAGGCTGCAACAAAAAAATGGTATCTAGGGCAGACCTCACTATTACAATCCAGGTTATAATATAAACTAAAGTATTTAGATTTCTCACAAAACTTAAACACATCATCCATAAGGTTCTATTCCCCGTACTAGGAATATGTTTCTTATAGTTTGACTTACCTGTTCCTTTGTAAGTTTTATAGTAAAATCTAGTAAGGGGGTTTTTGGGCGCCTTTCTCTATCTTGCAAGTCAATTCCATATAAAGCCGCTCTAATGGGCATACTAGTGTCTAAACTTTTAGGAGGAAGGATTCTAAGTTCATCTAAGGACCTAAATCCAAAATAGTGGAATAGACCAGATTCTTCTTTATTCTTTAAATATACCCGTCTTGGTCTATCAAAAGGTAAGGCAACCTCATCACAATGGTCTAATAATCTAAACATTTCCTTCCTATGACCTTGCCAACAGCCTACAACTTTATATGAATACCCTGCCTCTTTTATCCTATTCCATAGAGAAAAGATTTGATAAAGGGTAAAATGAGCATTGTTTCTAGTTTCTGGGGCGACAATATGAGTAGCCCCTATTAGTTTAGCTGCTTCCAATAGTTGATTATCTGGTAAACATTTCCTTAACTCATGCCATCCATTATCTAACCACACCTGCCTTCCCTTCTCACTTTGCTTCTTATAAAATTTTACATACTTTGACTTCGGGCCCTGGTCAAGGACAACCTGACCTAAGGCAAAGTCAAAGTCACACAATTTAGATAATTCCTCTAAATGATGGTACGGAATTTCCATAGCTAGTTTCATTCTTTGGCCTCCTCCCATGTTAATGCTTCCCTAACTTTTACAGGGAAGACCTTAGAAAGTTCTGGGCAGGCATCATTAAAACAAGATTCAAATTCTTTAAGCCTGTCTGTTTCAAGGTCTTCTTCTACTACAATCTCATCATGAATATATAGAATAATATTAAATCCGGCTTTAAATATCTTGACTAATGCCCTATTTGCTACTTCAGATGCACAGCTTTGAACAGGGTAATTTAAAGCTTCTGTCATAGATTTACAATGTTTGATTCTCCCAAAAGGAGTTTCTAAAATACCTTTGGATTTATACTTACCTAGAAGTTCGTCTCTGAAAGAGGCAATTTTAGGAAACTCTTTAATCACCATAGATTGCAAGGTTTCTATAATTAGTGGTGGTATTTTAAACTGCTCTGAAGCTGTTCTTACAGATAACCCATACATAGTCCCGAAGACCATAGTTTTAGCAACAACCCTAGATGTAGGAATAATTTCATTCATTTTTAATCTAATTTCCTCGTGTACATCTCTACCTAAAGTAATCGCTTTGGATAAAGAAGTTTCACCTGAGAGTATAGAAATTATTAAAAGTTCTAGTTGGGTGAAATCTCCTATTAAAAGTTTCTTCTTAGGTCCGGCTATAATCTGACCCCTAAGATGCCTTGGGATATTCTGCATATTAGGTTTATGGCAGGCCCATCTACCTGTATCTGTGCCTGTTGGTTTCCATTCTGGGTGAATCCTTCTGTCATCTTTTATAAGTTTATAAAAACCTATTATATAGGTAGATAGGATTTTTGCAAGTTCTCTATATTCTAGAATTCTGGTTAGAATCTGCCTGTCATCTGTATAAATCCTCTTCATTAAATCTTGTAAAACAGTTTCATCTACACTTAAAGATTTTCCTTTGTATGCAGAAGGTGGGGGTGGAAGTTTTAAAGTCTCGAATAGTAAGGTAGAAACCTGTTTGGGAGAGTCTATGTCAATATAGAAATCCTTATAAAACTGTGCTTTTAAAGATTCTGCCTTGGGATTTATGTCTAGAAAATTAGTAGCAAGTTTCTCTTGATTTATATACACCCCCCTATGTTGCATATCTAAGGCTATATCATTGTAGATAAGGGTTTGTTTCTGAAGGTCTTTCAGTTTCCCAGTTATAAAAGGTTTTTGGTTTATAGAAACCTGTAAGGTAGTATCTACATCAAGGCAGTTGTAATGACCTAGGGCCTCTTTTGGAAGTTCCCAAGGTTTTTTATATTTATGTTTATATGGGGGGATGTTTGTATAGATACTTCTTAGGAAATCTAGGTCCCTAGGTGAGTCAGACTTAATTAGGTTCATAGAGTCAAATGTGTCCCAGACCATATTCTTAACTTTTATGCCCTGATGAAGAAGGAGGAAGTATCTATCAAATTGATTGTTTTGGAATACTTTAGGGGTATTGCCTTCAAGAAAGGTTTTAATTATCTTCCACCTTTGTGGAGAGAAATTGGATAAATGAAGAGAAAGTGCGACTCCGGGTTCTCCACAGAAGCCTATACCTATAATAGAGTCTCTATAAGGATCTGGGCCTCCGACAAAGTTTGCAGTTGTTTCTATATCTACTGCTACAGGGGAATCTTTCCATGTATCAAATAGATAATGAGTAAGGAGTTCATCAGATGGTTCGAGAATATACTCTTGTGAATATTCCTTAGGAGGGTTTTGAAGTTTACTTATATCATGAACTACTGTAGAAATTTCTCCCCAGTTACCCCTAAGTATATAAGAAGGGTGGTAGGTTATTAGAGTGGGAAGATTAAAATATAAATCTTTAACTATCATTCCCCTCCAAGTTAAATCCTTTCCAGTTAAGGCCTGGGTAGCAGTCGAACCTAGAGCAACTAGATTAGTTGGATTTATTTCTTTAATTTCTTCTAAGAGATAAGGAAGGCAATTTTTAATCTCTTGGTCTGTTGGAGGTCTATTATTAGGGGGGCGGCATTTAATTATATTTGAGATTCTGGAAGATTTCCTTGTAGTAAATGGAACATAGAACAAAATTTTATTTAGAACTTTTCCTGCACTACCTATAAAAGGTCTACCACCTTCATCTTCTTCTCTTCCAGGAGCTTCACCTATAAACATATAGAAGGGGTTTTTAAACCCCTCACCAGGTATTGGATTAAATTTTGGATAGCAGTTATGGGAACAATGTTTTAGTTGCATGGAGGTTTACTCCTCCCCTCGCTTTAAAGTAGGAATCTACTCTTATCCAGTTTGGGCGTAGGCAATTAAATAAGTCATAGGCAATTTTTGTAGTAATTGCCTCTGCAAAACCTTTGTATGACCTATAACTTTGAAGATAGAGTTTAAGGGATTTAGATTCAAGGCATAGCCTGTTAGGCATGTATTCTATTGTAATAGAAGCCCAATCAGGTTGCCCAGTTACTGGGCAAAGAGAGGTAAATTCATCTGTCTTAAATTTTACTATAGTTATGTCTGGAGAAGGAAATGTTTCCAGAATAGAAGGCGTAACCTTATCTGGTACAAGGACATGCCTTTTAAGAAGAGTTAAGGTTTTATTCTTTTTTGCCTGTCTAGGCATCATTACCTCCTTTCTTTTCCTCATATAAACATCTTAAGAGGATTAAATAGTTAATACTATCTGTTATATGTTCTACATAGGTAGAAACTTCTTTTCCTTGTTTTATACAGGTTAGAAGAGTTATTAAATGCTTTGCCCACATACCTAGGAGGACTTGCTCAGGGGTCTGGTCTAAGAGTATTGCACCATCTTTAAACTGAGACATTGTATCTTCATTTCTATCATAAATCCCCCTTCGGTTAAGAAGAGGTCTATAGCATTCTTCAATTTGCCTCTTTATAATCTTCTTAAAAACTCTTAATGTCATAAAATCCTCCATTCTTTTGGGCAATAGCTTAAAAACTCCTGCCTTGTAGCAGGGTCAAGGAAATCCCCTTTTAGGGATGCAGTTAATACAAAACCAGAAGTCTTAACTCCTCTAGCTTGCATACATTGGTGTTCCCCAAGAACGTGAACGCCTACTCCTTTGGGTTGAAGAGAGGTGTAAAGCCCTTCTGCTAGTAAATCGGTATAGTTTTCTTGAAGAACTAGGCCTTTTGCATAAAAATCGGCTATTCTGGCTAGTTTAGATAACCCAAGGATATATCCTGCAGGGATATAGCCTACAGAAACAATTAATTTAACCCTTTCAAAATGGTGTGGACATCTTGTAAAAGTTTTATGACCTATTAAAGTTATCATTTGGTCATGGGGTTCCTCGAAGACTTGGAAAAGTTTCCTTGTAGGTTTAGGCCTATATAATTCTTCAAGCCATAAACGGGCAACTCTTTTAGGGGTATCTTTTATATTTTCATCTTGTAAGTTATACCCTAGGGTTTCAAGGATGTTCTTTATATCTCTTTTTAAAGTTAAAAGTTTTTTCTCTTTCCACTTAGGCGATGGCATAGCCTCCCTCTCCTTCTTGAACTTTTATGGTGATTATAAATTCTTTTAAAGACTTATGCCGAGAAATTTGTTTCTTGAGGAATCTTGCAAGATTTTCACAACTTGGATAATAGAGGGGTGTCTGAGTATTTAGTAGGGTATGGTCTAGGTCCCCTAGGATAGGTTCTACTATTTCAGATAAAGATTTAAAGTCGAACATTATATCTTGAAGGGTATCTTCTCCTTTTTCAGTTAGTATAACTTCTACCCTCCAAGTGTGCCCATGGGTTTGTCCACAGGTTGCATGTCCCGGGAGATAGTGGGCAGCATCAAAAGTAAATATCTTGCCCAAAGTCATCTTTTTCGTCCTCCTCTTGGAATTCATTCCAGTACCAAGGTGGGTCTTTATGTAGTTGGCCTGGGTAGTTATAAAAATTCATTTCACTCTTCAACATTTTATACCTCCTTTTATCATTTTGACTCCTGTATTCCGAAGTCTTTCTTCTTAATTTTTACCATTCGCCCATCGGGATGATGAAAGACAATACCTTCAATGTGTTGATTTTTCAACCATTCCCGAAGGTTGTTAAAATCACGTGGGCAATCTGGAAACTGTTCAGCGTTGGTGTGCTTTAAAAGGATATGTTTTCCCAACTGTTCCGGGTTCCCCTGAATTTTTGGCCCAAGAAGTTCATAAGTCCCGTTTACTTTTTCTATTAGTGCGTCAAAGGCTTCCCAATGATACTTATCGCCTGGTTCTTCACGATAACAGGGACGCCAACCTACCCAATGCCTGGTTACTGCATCCTGGTCCTGTGCTGGGATAAAATCAGCGGGAGGCTGCTTCTTAGCCTCGTACCGTTTAAACAATTTACCATCTTGAATCATGCAACATGTCCCGTTATATTTACGGGTTGCCACTCCTTCCCCATTTATCACCCATTCTGCACCAGGCACAATTTCGTTACGTACAAGGTAGTCAGTCTCGTAGTTTCTTTGAAACAAACTTATTATCTTTTTCATGCCTTAGTTCCTTTCGTATCATTCAACCTCATAGCTTTTAATACTAAACCATTTCTTTGTTTGCTTATTCTCAGCATATAAAAAATAACCCCCTACTGGAATCAGCTCGAATCCTTCTGGCATCATTGCCATTGCTTTCTCAGGTGTATTAAAAACTCTTGTTGTATCTGCCGTATCCCAAAACTTACCTATTTCAGTAATATAACAAACCATTTAACTGCCTTCAGCACCTTCCCAATCTCTATCACATATTTGTATCTCTGGTCCATCAGCATCAATAATAATATTGTCATATTCCTCTGCAAATTTTACAAGCTCCTCTACAGTGTTTATTTCAACTGTAGGATGACCAACTATCATGAAGTCTTTGTAGTCCGAAGACTTAAATGAAAATCCTAACTTCTCCAACCTATTGCGTTCTTTCTCGTTGGGATAGAAATATTTTGAAGTGCTTAATGTAAAAACCATGATAAACCGCCTTTCTTTTTATAGAGGGGGTAGGGTTTGATTGTGAGGAACATACTTTTTAAGCCTGGCTTCGGAAGTTTCAGGCCTATGTTCATAGAAAAACCCACATCAGGCATTTCACCTGAACCTACAATAATTGATTGCGTCTACTTTTCATATGCACAGCTAAACCTGTTTTAACCAAAATGGACATACGCTTCCGCCACCCCTCTAAGTAATTTACACCTTCCTAAACTCTGTTACTCTGACTCTATTCTGCCCTTGGTAGGGTTCAATAGTAATCAGGATAATTAGGTTCTTGTTCAGGATTCTTGCAGTGGAGTAAGCAACTAATTCATCTACTGTAAACTCCTGCCCTGCAGTCAGGCCTTCATTCCCTGTTGCTTTTAAAAGGGAATCTAACCTCCAAAGACTTTTCTCTGTCAAGGTCGTTTGGTCAAATACTTTCCTTCCAACAGTATTTACCTCTGTAGACGGACCTTGTGAGAGAAGAGTAAACTCCCACAGAATATAGGCATTGCCTTCTAAGGAAACCTTCACCCTGAAGCCTGAAGCGTTTGCTGAATACATGCCTCCTGGAACATCAGGTAAACTTAAGTGTTCTGGGACAACAATTCTCATTTCTTATCACCTCCTTTCCTTTATTCCTAGGACCTTATTCAGGCCTTGGAATAGGTCTTGGAATAGGTATTCTATTTTTTGCTACAGATAGATATTCTTCTTCTACTTCACTAGGGGACTCTATATACTTACCCAACTCTACAAGCATTGTGCCTAAGTCATCAAATACAACTTTAGAACACCCGATTTCCATAATCCAACCGTTAAGAGCAGGAGAAATCGTAATAACCCTCACTCTTTTTCACCTCCTTTCCTTACATTAAGAATGCTCTTTTAAGAATGGAGATTTTCTTCCTCCTGGTTTCTATTTCAATATCTAACTCGGTCTTCCTAATCTCCATTCTTTTTATTTCATCTTGCAGAGATGAAATAGTTAACTCTGCACACTCCTCAGGACTCATTTCAATTTCTTTATTCCTCATTAATTAACTCCTTAAATAAGGGTTTAAGTATCTCAAAGGATGTTGGGCATTCCACAGGTAAAGTACCTGTTCTATCCTTCCCAACCCATATTTCATCTGGAGCGGAAGACATTAAGTAAGTAACTGTTTTCCTACCAGACTTGTCAAATCCAGTGCGTGTATAAAGATGTAGGGCTATATCTACAGCAGCGGGCAACTCCTGGGCAAGTTTACCTGGTAGGTTTGGGCCTCCAATTAGCTTGCCTAAAAGTTCATCTCGGATAAGTTGTTCTGTTGCAGTTATTATAAGGTGACTATTTAAAGCCCCTAGAAAGTTTACTGCAGTCCTCATCCTTTCTACACATAGGTTCCAATCCTCAAACCTAGCAATCTCTCGACTGGTCAAAGAGAGGATACTTTTCATAATTATTTTTTGAAAAGATGTAGAGGAGTCGAGTATAAGGGTCTTAAACTCTTTACCTGCATCTTTCTCTAAGAAAGGTAAAAGGCATTGAAATTGAGAGTAGGAGGAGATTTTTACATACTTAGGTTTGAACTGTCTCGCAGATAAAACTCCTCCATACTGGCCTGTATCACAAGTTAAGAAGAGAGGCCCAGGAGTTTGGGCAGCGAGGAATGTTTTTCCCACTCCACTTTGCCCATATAAGAGTATTGTCACCTGTGCAAGGCTTGTTTCCTCGTCAAGGATATCATATTTTTCTTCTTCCATTTTCACCTCCTTTCCTAGTCTTCATTTAAACGTTATAAAAGACCTTGTGCAATTGCCCGGTTCTTTGCCTCTAAAAGAGGTCCACCAGTTGCAAAGGCCAAACCAGATTTATACTCCCAGATTTCATTACCATATCGGGCTATTACCGTTGGTAAGTTGCCGCCTTGGTCGCAAAAGTACAACTCATATTCTTGAAACTTACCAAGAGGCTTACAATTGTTACAGTCATGGGTATAGTGCCTTTTTATGTACTGGTCTTCTATCATTGTTTTTATCCCCTTTTCTCTGATTTAAAGACGTAAAGTAAAAGTAGAATAGGTAAGGAAATGGCACAAAGGAGAATAATCCAGTCAATTATCCAATCAAGCATTATCCACCCCTCCTAAATGGTTCTCTGGGTTCTGGGTTAGAAAAAGATGGGTTATTAAATCTTTTAAATATACACCACCTGTTACCTTAGGGTCACAAAGGATTATGAAAGGGCATTCTCCAAAGTTATTTATACAAGCAGCCCTATTTTTATAGAATATGCCTTTTGCCTCTATTTCCTGGATGAAGGTTATGGATTCAATTATAAAAATTCTTGCTGCCACAAAGTTTTGTGGGGTTAAAGGAATATCTTCTATATAAACAGGAACTGGTCTGTCTTTTGAAGGCCTTGTTACGATGAACATCCTTACTCCTCTAGGTTGAAGGTTTATTTTTGTAGCGGAATACAAATATATCCAAGGTTGTATTGACTTGTGGTATGCCTTAAGTAAAGTGCCTGGGGTATAACTTGAGGTTGTCTTTATTTCTCCAATCCATAACCCAGAGTCATCTTCTTCAAGCAAGTCAAGTTTGGATTTCCAGAATGTATCCTTAAAGCCTGGGACTGGAAAAGTGATAATCCTCTCACTCTCAAGTATCTTCCTAGATTTTAGGTTCTCCCAGAGGTTTAGGATGAAACCTTTGGTTAAATGTTTATGGTCAAGGGGCATAGTTTCTATTTCTTTCTCTGCTTCTATCATCGCAAAGGCAAGGGCGACATCAGGTGGATGGTTTTTCTTCAAAAGGTTTATACTAAAAGAGATAATATCATGAACTACAGCCCCTTTCCATAAGGGCAAAGCTTTTTCTTTTGGAGTCAAATTCTTGTGATATTCCCAATAGTATCTTTTTGGGCAGGTAAAGGCACTGGATACTTTGGATAAAAAATAATTCATAACCTCCTTCTTTTTTAAAAGTGGGTGGGTTTCAATTCATAAAGAGATGGACTAAAACCCACCCATGTTAATACCTAGGTCTTAAACTTGGCATTATAGACCTTGTTTACTTCCTCGGGAGTTACTACGATACCTGCGTCTTTAGCTTTGAGAACATACAGAGTCGTCTCGATGGTAGCCTTTCTCCCTTTCTCTGTGACCCTTGCCTTATAGACAGGGTCCTTCATTTTTTCTTTCTCCTTCTCCTGTGCTACTTTAGCCTGGTCGAGCATTTTTAATGCTCTTTCTACATCCTCAGGACTATACTTATCCGGGACTTGGACTTTCGCCATGTTCTATTTCACCTCCTTTCTCTATCTCCATATCTAGAAGATAGTTTTGTATATTCCTTACTACTATTTCAAGGCATCTCCTTGCATAATTTACTCCTTTTAAGGCGTCACGGAGGGTGTGGGTTTGGGTTGTAGATGCCTTAAAAGAGGTTAGGAAGGTTTCTGCTCTTACAGTAGTAAGATGTGCTTTTTGTAATTCATCTCTATGGGATCTTAGTTGCTTTCTATCTTCCATTTGAGCTTCCTTTTAGAATACTGATTAATCTTTCTAAAAGTTTTAACGTTTTATTTAAGTCTGCCTGAATTGAGGATGTCCTGGAGTCTATGTCCTGAATCTTCTCCCACATTAAAGTTAAATTTTTCTGTTTGCCTGCCTGGATTTGGAGTTCCTTTTCTTTCAACTCAATCTTCTTTTGCCGTATTTCTAAGGGAACAACTCCTATGTATTTTATCTCCTTTATAGGAGTAAACTCTTTTAACCTTTCTCTCCCTTCAGGAGAATCTTGTAGAAGTTTCTTTGCCAGCCTTCTGGGATTATTTCTATGTCTAAATAGAATTGAAAAGTCGTCCCTTTCTTCAATTCCCTCCCAAGTTATTCCAGAAGGAAATTCATTCGTCTCAATGACTTTAAGGAGTTCCTCAGTTGAAAGGTCAAGAAGGGTTTTAGGTTCTTTTTTACGTGTTGGCATATTGTTTCCTTTTATAATAAAGGTTTGTATGTGTTAAATCAATATCAATTTAAAAAATTTATTTTTTTTTTTATATTGAATCAGACCTAAATGTGCATAACCTTTTTAACCCCTTGTTCCTTTTTATATTCCTCTCTGAGAAGCATTAAATGCTCATCACATAATTCTATACTCGGTACTATAAAAATACTTCCGTATTTTGCTGAACCCCTACCAGAGAAAAAGGTCATGCCATAACTCTTCCTTCTACAACCTACAACACCACAAATTCTATTATTAGTGTGCCTAAGACATAAACCAAAATTTGGTATATAGTCAGGCATTTTTTCTTTTATTTTTACCATTTTTATCTCCTTTTTCTCTCTTTGATTGTAACTCTATAACTTCCATCCTTCAAAGGACAAAACTTCATCCCCTCAAGGCCTTGGATTTTTATACACTCTTTTCCTGTGTAGTATTTTAATTCTACAGCTATCTGTTGATAGCTGCATTTATGTAGAATTCTGTCTATAACTATTCCTGTACCTATCAGTACAGTTGTGAATGTTATCCATAAGAGTTTCTTCATTTTTTAGGCTTCTTTTTAGAGGCAATATATAAATTAAGTGCAAATTCTCTTTTCATTTTAAAACCTCCCTTTCTTTTTCTTTCTTCCATACTTTGAATCCACAAATGCTGCAGAGGAAATAATCTCCTGTCCTATTTCCTTTTTTGCTCTTTTCCTTCATTGTTGTATTATAGTCGCCTAAGGCATGGTTACAAAATCCTGCCCACATTCCTATTTGACTTAATGTTATTTGCATTTTCTTTACCTCTTTTCTAAATAAACTCAATCTTTTTACTTGCCATTCTTTTCAACCATTCGAGTTCAAGTTCGACAATTTCGTCAAAGGCTAATGACCACCCTACGTCTCCATAAGACAATCGAAAGTGAGGGTGTGAACCCAACATTTCTCTTACAAATACAGAGCAACCAAACCTGATGTTGGATGTTTTTACTTCTCTTAAATAATCAAAAGGACAAAAAGGACAGGCGTAAAGGCCTTGATACTCAAGGCAAAGGCTACACTTTTCGTTAATTATTACCTCTTCACCTGGAAGGTAGTGCCTATTCCTATAATCAAACCTTTTCTCTAAACTACTCTTATGCTTTGCTGGTATTTGTATCTTTTTCACTCTTTTTTACCTTCTTTCATATAGGCAACCGTGTCTTCTTCAAGTGGTTCACCTTCAACTAAATGGGCAAGGAACTCTTCAAATTGTTCAAATTTTGCCCATGCTTCAAATGGAATCATTACCCATTCCTCTGTACTTTCATTTGATTTAAACTCACGAAGGATTTCCAATGCAATTTTAAGGTCATTTTTCGACCTTTTAGTTTTTAGAAAGT
>Ga0194112_10000974_pt1 | contig 41993 bp, 65 predicted proteins | sample TA2MahC400mmetaG_FD_146191 | JGI IMG/M metagenome (GOLD analysis project Ga0194112, IMG submission 146191) | Freshwater microbial communities from Lake Tanganyika, Tanzania - TA2015016 Mahale Deep Cast 400m | ecosystem: Environmental > Aquatic > Freshwater > Lake | place: Tanzania: Lake... | reverse complement strand
TGATGGTCGGGCACCTGTTCGCGCACCGGGACGCGGTGACGGCCACGACGGCGAAGCCCGAGCAATTGCCGCTCGGGGTCGAGGCGCTGCTGTCCCCCTATCGGGTGTGGCGGGTCTGATGCCGGCCGCAGGCGACATGCGGGAGCGCGTGCGCTTCGAGGCGCGTGGCGGCACCGATGACGGATACGGCAACACGGTGCCGGGCGCGTTCGAGGCGCAGTTCTCGCGGGCCGCGCAGTTCCTGATGAAGCCGGGATCCGAGGCGATGCAGGCCGCGCGCCTCCAGAGCCAGCAGCCGGTGAACATGATCGTCCGGTTCGACCCCCAGACGCGCACGATCACGCCTGAATGGCGGGCGGTCGATGAGCGCACAGGCGTCGTCTACGCGATCCGGGCAGTCGAGGACATGGACCGGCGCCGGCAATGGCTGACGCTGGTCTGCGTGGCGGGTGAGGTGGCGTGATGGCTCAGACGAACGTGACCGTGAAGCTCAAGCTCGCATGGTGGTTTCCGATCCTCGTGCGGGTGCTGGCGCCCTTCGGCTGGCTCGGGCTCCGGATGCCCGACCGGCTCACTGGGTGGATCGCCGAGAAGGCCACGAAGGCCGAATTGGCCTGATGGCCCAGCGTGTCCGCTTCCTCCGAGACTTCGACTTCTGGCCGCGCTCCTCCGTCGTGGTGATGCACCGCGCCGGGCAGGAGAAGCGCCTCCCCCAAGCTCAGGTCGATGCCGCGCTCGCGGCCGGCGCTGCCGAGGTGATCGATGGCGAAGGGCGTCAAGACGAGCGGCCGAAGCGCGCTCCTGCGAAAGTTGGCCCTGCTGCCTCAAGCGGCACGTGAGGAGATCGGCAAGGCCATCAACCAGTCGGCGGAGGAGATCGCAGCGGCGCAGCGCCGCCAGGCGCCGAAGCGCACCGGCGCTCTCGAGCGCAGCATCGTGGTGAGCCGCGGCGGCGCGGTCCCGAAATACGCCTCCGTCGGCCGGGCCGGCGCCACGGACAAGGGCGACCCTGACCTGACGGTGATCGTGTCGGCCGGCAACAGCCAGGTCCGCTACGCCCACCTCGTCGAGTTCGGCACCGCCCCGCACGAGAACAAGGGCCTGTTTGAAGGCTCGCATAACCCCGGCGCCAAGCCGAAGCCGTTCTTCTTCCCGGTGTACCGGGCCTACCGCAAGCGGGTGAAGTCGCGAATGACCCGAGCCACGAAGAAGGCGGCGCGCGCCGTCGCGGCGAGCACAGGAGGCGGGGAATGAACGTCGACAAGAAGCTGGCCGCGTGGCTCAATAAGATCTGGCGCCGCCGGGGGCTCATCTTCCCGGAGGGTTACGCCGCAGAGTGGCTGGCACAGCAGACGGATCGGGAGCGGCGGCGCCTCATCGGGCTGATGGAGCGCGGGGCCAAGGTCTATTCGCCGAGCGAGTTGCGCCGCCTTGAGGCCACCCGCGCCAAGACGGCGGGCGCCGCGGCGTGAGCGCCGAGCTTGCGCTTCAGGGTGCCATCGTGAAGGCGCTTCGGGCCGTCCCGGCGCTGATGGCCGCCCCGCTGCAAGGCCGCATCCTCGACCGGGTGAACCTCGGGCAGGCCCGCCCCTACCTGCACCTGCGCTCGTTCCAGGGCGTCGACGACGGCTCCGACTGCGTGGACGGCTTGGAGATCTTCGCCGACCTCGACGTGTGGAGCGAGAACGTCGGCAAGCCCGAGGCTTCCCGCATCGCCGGCATCGTCCGCGACGCGCTGCACGAGCAGCCCCTCGAACTCGCCGCGCCCTGGTCGCTCGTCGAGATCGCCCACCGAGACACCACCATCGACGACAGCGAGGGCCTGCTGGTCAGGGCGAGGATGACGTTTCGGGCGTTGGTAGAAAAGATTTGAGCTAGGCCGCTGGTCTTCCTGCGATGTAAGATGGGGGCATGCGCTCGACCCGAATTCTGCTGATCCCGTGCAAGAGGTGCGGGGCTGACTTCGAGAAGCTGACGAACCCGCAAAAATACTGCAAGCCATGCGCCCTCACCCTAAAAAGGGAGCGCAACCGAGAGGCCGAACGTGCGAAGCGGCGCCTTGCAGGGGCGTCTGAGATCGGCTCCGTCATCCGCTGCTGCGATTGCAGCGCGGAATTCACCCTCCAAGGTGGAGGCCAGAGCCGATGCTCAGCCTGTACCGAGGTCGCCAAGGCGCAATCGAAAAGCCAGATCAATCAGCGGTATCGCCTCAAGCATGGAGATCGCATTCGAGCCGCCGAGGCCGAGTGGCGGAAGCGCAATCCAGAGATCGTGCGCGAGCGGGCGGCTCGACACAAAGAAGCCAAGCCGGACGCGCGACGCCTGAGTGCAGCGCGGTACAACGAGAAGAACCGGGCAGCGATCAACGAGAAGGCGCGGCAGCGGTCGCAGACGGAAGAGCGCAAGGCCTACGTCGCGGAGTGGTGCCGGCGGAAGAACGCGACCGATCCGAAGCACAACCTCGATCGTCGCATGAAGGGCGCGGTGAGGCGCCACCTTCGCGAAGGTAAACAAGGCCGAGCCTGGAAGGCCCTGGTCGGGTACTCCCTGGAAGAGCTTCACAGGCACATCGAACTGCAATTTTTGCCCGGGATGACCTGGGCCAACATGTCGGCTTGGCATGTCGACCATGTCCTGCCGCTCGCCAGCTTCAACTACGAGAGCGCGAGCGATCCCGAGTTCCGCGCCGCATGGGCGCTCACCAATCTCAGACCGCTCTGGTCGGTCGAGAACCTGCAGAAGGGCGCCAAGCGCGTCTTGCTGCTGTAGGCCGCCTCGGGCGGCTTCCATCTGAAGTGAAGGAGCCCCCGATGGCCCAGGCGACGACTGTTCCCTTTTCCGGTTTTAAGGTGCTGTTGGAAGACGCGGCGAACTCCGGCACCTTTGTCGCGCCGTGCGGTATCACCGAGCGGTCGTTGACGCTGTCGAAGGAAACCAACGACACCACCGTGCCGGACTGCTCCAGTGAAGATGCGGCCGCTTGGGTCGAGCGGGACGTCGTCTCCAAGTCGGGCTCGATCTCCGGGGAAGGCGTCATGGCTCGCGAGTCTGTCGGGCGGTGGCAGGCCGCCTATGACAGCGACGAGCCCGTTTCGGTTCGCGTCGAGCGTGCCGGTACGGCGGCGCTGGGCGGCGGCTATTACCTTGGCAACTTCCACCTGACCTCGTTTGAACAGGGCTCCACGCGAGGCGAGCGGGCGACCGTGTCGATCGAGTTGCAGTCCACCGGCCCCATCGTCTGGACGCCGGCAGCCTGACCGATGAGCCGCGACGGCAGCATCGACCTCGAACTCGGGGCGAGCACCTACCGCTTCCGTCTCGCCATCGGCGATCTGGAGGCGCTACAGGAGGAGACCGGCATCGGCGCGCCGGAACACCTGCACCGCCTCTACGTCTCCGAGAACGCGTGCTTCCGGCACGTGCGCGCGATCCTGCGCACGGCGCTGATCGGCGGCGGGATGGGCGTGTCGGAAGCGCACGAGGTCGCCCGGGGGCTCGACGACATGCCGGCGGTGCGCGCCATCGCGGTGGCGGCCCTGGTCATCGGTGCCGGGCTCCAGGGCGCCGAGGATGAGCCCCTGCCGCATCGGGCCAGCAAGAAGGACGACACGCCCCCGCTGCCCGACGGCAAGATGGCGTTCGGCACCTTCTACGAGGCCGCGGCGGCGATGCAACTCCCCTCCGCCGACATGCGCCGGATGAGCCTCTGGCAGTTCGCCGCCTACGTGGCCGGCTTCAACAAGGCGCAGAACCCCGACAAGCCCGACCCGCTCAGCGACCAAGAAGAGGACGCTCTGTGGGATTGGCTCAACGAGCCGATGGTCGGGGCGGCTTAGGCCGCACCGCACGCTGATCCATCGGAGGAGCGGCCTTGGCCACTGATCTCGAACGCCTCGTCGTTTCGCTTGAGGCGAACATCAAGAAATACGAGCGCGAGTTGAACCGCTCGCGGGGCGTGACCGAGGCCGCCCTGCGCGATGTTGAGCGCTCCGTCAGCGCCAGCACCGGCCGGATCGAAGCGGCCATGTCCCGCGTGGGCGCGAGCATCCGCCTCGGCATCGCGGGCGCGCTCGCCAGCATTTCGGTCGGCAACCTCACGCAGTTGTCCGACAGCTTCACCAAGATCCAGAACCAACTCAAGGTCGGCGGCCTAGAGGGCGATCGGCTCAACAAGACCTATCAGGCGCTGTTCGACATCGCGCAGAAGCAGGGCGCGCCGCTGGAGGAACTGGCGACCCTCTACGGCCGGGCATCCACCGCGCAGAAGGAGTTAAACGCTTCCAGCGACGAGCTGCTGCGGTTCACCAGCGCGACGGCCCTGGCGCTACGCGTCGGGGGCACCTCGGCACAGGAGGCGTCAGGCGCGCTGCTGCAGCTCTCCCAGGTGCTCGGCGGCGGCAAGGTCCAGGCCGAGGAATACAACTCCCTGATCGACGGATTGCGGCCCCTGCTCCAGGCGGCAGCGGCTGGCATCGAGGAGGCGGGCGGCTCCGTCTCCAAGCTCACGGCGCTGGTTAAGGACGGCAAGGTCTCGTCCGAGGCCTTCTTCCGCGGTATCCTCGCCGGCACGCCCGCGATCGAGGCCCTTTCCGCCACGACGAAGGACACGAGTTCCCAGGCACTCACCCGGCTGAACAACGCCCTGATCGACATGGTGGGGCGGCTCAACGAAGCCACCGGCGCGTCGGACAGCGCGGTCCTGAGCCTCAACAACTTCGCCGCGGCGATCGAGGGCATCGGCAAGGCGATCCCCGGCACGATTGAGTTGCTGAAGGGCCTCGTTGCGCAGGCGCAGAGCACCGCGACGGCCTTCGGCAACCTGCCGACGTTCAAGAGCCTGGCCGAGAAGTTCGGAGACCCGAAGGCCGCGGCGGCGCTCGAGGATAAGATCAACGCCGCGACCGGCACCGGTCAATCCGTGGCGGCCTCCATCGCCGCGGCGAAGAAGACCGGCGGCATCGAGGGCATCGACAAGCTCAAGGAGGCGTTCAAGTCCCGCATCCCTGCCGGCGCTCAGCCGAAGGCTAAGGACGAGCCGCAGAACATCTTTGATCAGGTCGCCGAGATCGACCGCAAGGCGCTGACCCCGAAGACGATCTCGCTCAAGGACTACGCGGTCAAGGACGACAAGGAGAAAAAGGGCAAAGCCGGCGGCAGCGCTTCAAAGGAGAAGCTGAACGACTACCAGAAAGAGATCGAGGCGATCGAGAAGCGCACCCGCGGCTTCGACAACGAGCGCGAGGCCGTCGGCAAGTCCGCGATCGAGGTAGCGAAGGCCGAGGCGTCGTTCCGGCTGCTGGAGGCGGCCAAGAAGGCGAACCTCCCCATTACCGACGAGCTGCGCGCCAAGGTCGACACCCTGTCGCTCGCCTACGCCAACGCGAAGGTGCAACTCGACGAGGCCGAGGACCGCCAGCACAAATTCGAAGCGGCTGCGCGCCAGACCGGCGCGACGCTCGCTGACGCGTTCTCCGACGCCATCGTCAACGGCGAAAAGCTCACGACGGTGGTCGACCGCCTCATCAAGTCGCTGGCGTCCCGGGGCATCAACTCGATCTTCGACAGCCTGTTCAGCAAGGGCGGCGCTGGCACGAACCTGCTCAGCGGGCTGTTCAGCGGAGGTGGCATCTCGCTCAACCCGACCGGCCGCGCGAGCGGCGGGCCTGTTAAAGCGGGCGTCGGCTACGACGTCGGCGAGAGCGGGCGGGAGCGGTTCGTGCCGACCTCGCCGGGCCGGATCATCTCGAACCGCAAGCTGACCGGCGGGCGCCCCGCGATCCGCATGGGCGACATCAACATAAACGCCCCCGGCGCCGATCCGGCCGCGCTCATGGGTCTGCGCGCCTACGTCGACCAAGCCCGCGCCGAGGATCGCCGCCTCATCGGCCAGTCACTCGCCAACTGGCGGGAGAACAACTAGCCCATGCCCCGTATGCCTGAGACCGTCGCCGCGCTCCAGCGTGGCGCCGTGGTGCGCGCCGCGCGGCTGGTGCGCCTCGACTTCGCGTCGGCCCCCCGGTTCCTGCATCAGGGCGTCGGGCCGCTGCGCACGGCTGACGGCACGGTCTGGAGCGGCATCGGCGAACTCGGCCAGATCTCAGACATCGAGCAGGCTGTGGTGCCGTCCGACGGCGCGCCGAGCCTGACGCTCTCGGGCGTCGATCCGGGCCTGATCGCGGCGACGCTGGCGGCCTCGTCCGAGGTGAAGGGGCGCCCGGCCCGCATCTTCGATCAGCACTATGACGAGGGGTGGAACCTGCTCGACGCGCCGCGGGCCATGTACGTCGGCCTGATGGACCGGATGGTGATCACCGACAACGGCACGACGGCCACCATCGCGGTCTCGCTGCTGACCCTGCTCTATCGCCGCCGCCGGCCGGCCTTCGCCTACCTGAACCACGCCAGCCAGTCGAAGCTCTATCCGGGCGATCAGGGCGCGCGCGAGTTGGCGGCGCTCGTGCAGCGCACCCGACCGTGGCCGAACTACTAAAGCCCGTGGCCGACCTCATCGCCCACCTGCACCGCGGGATGGCCGAGCCGTTCCGCCGGCCCGACTGCGACTGCTGCATGTGGGTCGCGGATTGGGTCGAGGCCGCCACCGGCATCGATCCCGCCGCCGCGATGCGCGGGGCCTATCACAACGCTGCCGGGGCGCTGCGGCTCGAACGCGCCTGGGGCGGCTTCCTCACGATGTGGAAGGTCTGCATGGCGCTGGCCGGCTTCAACGAGACCCGCACGCCTGTCGAGGGCGACGTCGGCGTGGTGCGCGATGCGGCCGGGCAGATCGTCTCCGCGATCCGCGTTCACGGTGGCTGGGCGGCCAAGACCAAGGGCGGCATCGTGATTGAGGATTTTGCCGTGCTCTGCGCCTGGAGCCTGCGCCGTGGTTGAGGCGATCGGCGCGGCGATCATCGCCGCCGCGGCCTCCACCGCCGGCTACTCGGGCGCCGTGATCGCGGGATACGCCATCGCGGGCGTGTCGCTCTCCACCATCGTCGGCACGACGGCGCTCGTCGGCGGCTCGCTGCTCGTCCAGACCCTGACCACGCCCGACAGCAAGCAGAAGGTCGCGTCCCGGCAGTTCGCCACGCGGCAGGCTCTCCCGCCCCGGCGGCGCGCCTACGGCCGGGTGAAGCTGTCCGGCCCCTTCGTCGCGTACGACGCCTACAACGGCGCCTTCTACATCGCGGTTTACCTCGTCGAGGGGCCGATCGATGCCATCGAGGAATACTGGCTCGACGACCGGCAGGCGGCCTTGCCCGCAGGCTCGCTCGGTGGGGCCGCCGGCGTGGCGCCGTGGCTCGCCGCCGTGACGCTTGAAGCGCACCTTGGAACGCCCGACCAAGCCGCCTCGCCGCTGCTGATGCAGCTTCCCTACTGGACCGCAGATTACCGGCTGCGCGGCTGCGCCTACCTCGCGCAGCGCGCCGCACCGGTGGCCGAGAAGTTCTTTCAGAAGGTCTACGAGTCCGGTTCCTGGCCGCAACCGCGCGTCGTGCTGCGCGCCTCGAAGGTCCGCAACGTCAACGACCCGGCCCATACCAGCAACCCGGCCACCTGGGCGTGGAGCGACAACGCCGCCCTCTGCATCCGCGATTTCCTCACGCATCCGACCTGGGGCATGCAGGTGCCCGAGGAGATGATCGACGACGACAGCTTTCGCGCGATGGCGAACCTCTGCGCCGAGCCGATTGTGAACCGCTACGGCAACACGTACCCGCGATATTTCCTCGCCGGCACCTACGACCTCACCGACGAGCCGGCCGACGTGCTGCAGGGCATGCTCGACGCCTGCGACGGGCGTCTGTTCCTGACGCCGGACGGCAAGATCGGGATCACCGGGGGGCGCTACGTCCCGCCCGAGGTGACGATCGGCCAAGACGCCATCATCTCTATCGGCTCCCTTGAGGTCGGTTCGGGCAAGCGCGCCACCTTCAACCGCCTCAAGACCTCATTCGTCTCCTGGGCGCACGACTACCAGCAGATCGAGGGCGAGCCCTGGGACGACCTCGACGCCCAGGCCGAGGCCGGCGAGATCCTGGAGCAGGACTTCTCGCGGCCCTGGGTCTCGCTCCACAATCAGCTTCGGCGCCTCGCCAAGATCCACACGGCGAAGCAGAACCCCCGCTTCCGTATCGCTGGATTGGTCACGGGGCGGGCGGGCCTGCCCGCGCTCTATGAGGATGTGATCCGCCTGAACCTGCCGCGCTACGGCATCGATGCGGTGTTTCGCGTCGAGCGCGCCGTCGCAGCCGGCGATGGCTCCACCTGCACCTTCGATCTCGCATCGATCGATCCGACGGCGTGGGACTTCAATGCAGCGACGGAGGAAGGCGAGACGCCGCCGCTACCGAACGCCGAGGCCGAGCCGGAGGAGATCCAGGCTCCGATGAATTTGACCGTGCTGGTGGAGCGCCGGGCGGTGAGCGGCGGCGTCAGCGCTGTCTTCGCCCGCCTCGTCGCAGCCGAACCCGAGCGCGCCGACCTCTCGCTGATCGGCCGATACCGCCGCGTCGGAGATAGCGCTTGGCTCGACATGGCGCCCGAGGGCGACAACCGCGCCTCGCTGATCTCGTCCGTGCTGGCCGACAGTGAGGTCTACGAGATGCAGGGCGCGCTCACCACCTATGGCCGGGCTCGGCAAGGCGCCTGGGCGGCAGCGAGCGGCAGTCCCGTGACGGCGGTGGCCGACCCCGTTCCACCCTCTGCCCCGATCAACCTCACGGCGGGCTTGGACGGCTCATCTGTGAGCTTGCAATGGCAGAACAGTGGCTCTCCGAATGTCAGCGCCGCTCGGGTTTATCGAAATGGCGCGCTCATTCATACGGCCAACACCGGGCCCAACACGGTCATGTCAATACCAGACAGCCCAGCGCCCGGGACGCATACTTACGTCGTCAGAAACATCAACGGGTCAGGGTTGGAGTCTGGCCCATCGAATACTGTAACGGTGCAGGTGCCATAATGGCGGCAGCTTGGTCCAGCATCCTCATCCCTTCGTCTGAGGTGTGGAACCCAAACAAGGGCTCCTCTCGGTCTGGTGGCCGCTCACTCACCAGCCGGGAACAAGTGGTTGAAGGCCCGACCGGCTACACCACAGCCAGCTTGACGATCCCTTGCAACCGACCCGAGAAGGTGCGGGCGATGCGGGCGGCCCTGGCGCTTGGCCGTGCCCAGACATGGCTCGTCGGTCCGTTCGAGATCTCCCGCGCGCCGTGGTTCATCGATCCGCTGCTCGGTGGCAAGATCACATACGGCTACGGCCGTCGGGATGCTGCGCAAGACCCGGCATTCGAGACCAACCCCGACACGTCCTCAACGCTCGATTACCGGACGGCCGGCGCGGTGCCGATGAATGCCACGGCCATGACGATCCAGCGCAATCGCGGCGGATGGCTTGCGCCCGGCATGATGTTTTCGATCGGCGATCGTCTGCACATCATCACGGCGCTAACCTCTGCCGATCCGGTTGATCCCGCGACGGGGCTTCCTGTCGCCGGTCAGATCGGCATCCAGTTCCGCCCCTGGCTGCGTGCCGACTATCCCGCGAACACGCCGATTGAGTTCGGGCGGCCCCTCGCGACGATGCGGCTCGCCTCCGACGACACGGGCGCGATGGAGCTTCAGCTCTCGCGCTTCGGCACGGTGACAGTCGATTTCGACGAGGCGTTCTAGGCGCTCCTCTCTCCGCGACCCCAGAGACCAGAAAAGGACGACCGATGGCGCTCCCCAAGGTGTCGCCCGGCTTGCTGCCGGCTGAAAACTATCGCCGCTTCAACTTCGCGTTCGACAACATCGACTCCGCGAGGACGACGATCGATGTTCTGGTCACACAGCTTGCGCAGGTTGCCGCCAACCTCGTCGGCGAGGCCAACACCCGCGCAAGCACGGATGCCAACATCACGAGCACCGTCGCGGACCTGACCCGGCGCCTCGTCGAGGAAGCGGGCAACAGATCGAAGACCGACAGCGATCTGGTGAAGACGGCCCAGGATCTCGCCGCCCGGATCAGCAGCGAGACGGCCGCCCGCATCGCGGGGGATGCCGACACGCCCGCGCTGAAGGCGTCCCTTGCGGCCATCAAGGCGATCACCGACGAGATCACGAGCACAGTCATCTCCGGCCGCCCAGGCGAGGCGCCTGGCCGCTTCACGATCGTTTCGGACCTGCTGCAGCTCGGCGGGCGCCGGGATCTCCTGCCTGCAATTTCGACGGCGGCCCTGGCAGACAGCGACAACGGCCCGGTGGTGCGTGTGCGCGGCGCTGCGATCGTCGCGGCCCGCAACGCCTTCGCGCTCGAACTCGGTCGCCTCTACCGGGTCCGCTGCGTGGTCCAGCGGCGCACGAATTCGCCCGACCCGTTCAACGACGCCGTGGTGCTCGCCGTGGTCTATCTCGACCAGTCGCTTCGGGTGCTTCAGCCGCACGCGGCGCTGCAGACCATCACCCTCACCACGGCTGCGGGCCGGCAGGAGCGCGAGGCGCTTCTCTCGCGGACGGTGGGGCAGGGCGGCGCTGTGATCGCCCCGCCCGCCGCCCGCTTCGCCGTGCCCGTCGTCATCTTCTACGGCGCGGGGCACGTCAGCGATGTCGAGGCGCTGTCCCATGACGATGTGACGGGCGCGTTCCTCCTCCCGCCGCCGGCGGCCGACCTTGAAGCGCGCGTCTCCGCCATCGAGAGCGGCGATTTCGGCGGGCGCGTCGAGATCCTGGAGCAGGAGGCCAGTACCCCCGCGAAGGTCACCTTCAAGACCAAGGGCGACGCCGTGGCCGGCTCGATCCCGGCTGTCGTTCAGGTCGTGGAACTGCTCGGCCGCGATCAGGCCGGCGACGGCGGCGCAGGGCGCTACGTCCGCACTTCCGGCGCGCCTGGGCCCGATGCCGACAGCTTCACCTCCGGCGGCGCGGTGTTCGTGCGCGAGACCACCGCGGCCGACATCGCCAGCGCCTTCATGGCGGCGGGCTATGCCGCGCTCCTGGCCGGGCCGACGGCCTTCGGCATCTTCCTATCCGATCTCGATCGCTGGCGCGGCCGGTCGGCGCTGAGCCCCAAGGATTTCGGCGCCGTCAGCCACGAGCGCGGCGACATCATCTGCACGGCGGAGATCCGGGAGATGATCGCCGAGGCGCAGGCATCGGGCCGGGCTATCCATTGGGATGGCATTTACGGGATCGACGACACGATCACGATCCCGGCCAAGATCCCCCAGACGGCCGCGGCGGACGCGGTCATCGTCTCGAAGGGCGCGGTCAACGGCATCGTGCTCGCCCCCGGCAACGCTCAGGGCAAGATTGAGCTGCCGATCCTACAGAACTTCCCTGGGATTGCGCTGACGGTGCGCAGTAACCTCGCCCGGGTGAAGGTCGAGCAGATCCTCGGCTGCGGCACCTGCGTCCAGTTCCTTGCGTCCGAGGGCAACGCGGTGCTCGACAGCATCGTCGATCTCAACGCCGCCTCCGTATGCGGCACGGTGGTGTCCTTCAAGGGCGACGATCCGGCCCGCGTCATCCAGGGCTGCGGGGTCAACTACAACTTCATCACCCACACGGCGAACCCGGTGAAGTTCGAGGGTGCCAACTGCTTCAACGACGGGCTCTTCCTGCGGGGCGAAGCCATCGACATGACACCGGAGTACCCGAATGGCGTCGTCTTGCAGAACGACCTTTCGGTCGCCGTGCCACGCTTCACATTGGAAGTGCGGTCGTGGTTCGGAGGCGAGGGGCTGGCGGCCGGCGCCAAGTTCGCGACCGGAGTTTGGGAAAACGGACTGATCGACCTTTGTGATGCGAACGGGGTGCGGCTTTCGAACCTCGGGCCAAACGTCCTGCGCGGCACTCGCATCAGGACGCGAGGCATCAACGCGGTGCCATACACAATCTCGCAGACGGCCGGCCTCGCCAACTTCAACGGTGGCACGGAGTTGATGGGGACGCACGTCACCCTGCGCGGGACGATGAACGCCGATCTTCAGCCTAACGCCGTGACAGATTTCTACTTCTATAGCGTGTGGTCGCAGGACTTTAATTATCGCGGCATGTGGCATGGGACGTTGCTCGACGCGCCCGTTGGCCTCGTCTTGCAGACCATTTCGGACGACAGCCCCGCCGAACTCGGTCGGACGCGCATTCGCGTCATCAATCTGGGGCCGAACGCGATCTCGCTGAACGCGACTTTCGCCGTCATCGCGACGCGCGCGTTCTGACGCGCCAACCCGCTCGCCGCGCCACCCGGCCCGAGCCCGACACGACCCCTTCATCTCGGAGAACACCACCATGACGACGCTGGAAATCCAGCGCGCTCTCCTCGCGCGCGGGTATGACCTCGGGAAGGGCGGAGCCGATGGGAAGAGCGGTCCGGCGACGCGCGAGGCGCTGACGGCCTTTCAGGTCGCCAACGGCCTGACGCCCGACGGGCAGTATGGGCCGCAGACCGAGGCGGCGCTGTTTCCGGCGACGGTGCCGGTGCGGGCCGACAGCCTGCCGACTTTCCCGCCCTCCGCGAAGGATGCACCTCGCGGCGCCGGCAACGCACCCGTCTGGCCGCGCCAGCGCGACTGCATGACCTTCTACGGCGGCGTCGGCCTCCATCAGAAGCAGCTCGTGCTCCCGTTCCCGATGAAGCTGGCCTGGGACAAGAAGGTCATCGTCAGCCGGATCAGCGTGCACGAGAAGGTGCACGACAGCGCGGCGCGAGCCTTCGCGCGGATCGCAGCCGCCTACGACGAGGCGGCCCGGCAGAAGCTCGGGCTCGACCTGTTCGGCGGCTCGCTGAACGTCCGCAAGATGCGGGGCGGCTCGTCCTACTCGATGCACTCGTGGGGCATCGCGATCGACTTCGATCCCGAGCGCAATCAGCTCAAGTGGGGCCGCGATAGGGCCCGCCTCGCGCAGCCCGACGCCGATGAGTTCTGGAAGGCGTGGGAGGCCGAGGGATGGGTCTCGCTTGGGCGCAACAGCAACATGGACTGGATGCACGTCCAGGCGGCGCGGCTGTGAGCGACGATCCGCGCCCCATCTGGCCGCCGGCCCCGCGCCGCGCGAGCGACCCGCCGCCTCTGCCGCCGGTCCGCTACCCGTCGAACCCCTCGCCCTGGGCCCGCCTCGGCCGCTGGCTGTTCGACCGCCTCACCCGGCGCTGAGCCCGTAGCCCCTCACCGGTGAAACCCTACCGCGCTTGTCCCTCACGGAAGGGGCATCGCGAGAGACACCCCGAGCCGGCCGGTCGCCGCGCACCTCCTGACATCGAGACATCACCATGACCCGCATGCTTCCGCTCGCGGCGCTGGCGCTCGCCTGTGCCGCGTCTCCCGCCATCGCCCTCGGCGTAGTCCCGGGGCAGCCCGGCCCCGCGTTCGGGTTCTCGCTTCTCATGCCGGCAACAATCACTCTGATCGCTATCGGCGCCCTGCTGATCCCGACCGGTCGAGCAACTGGTGCCGCACTGTTCGCCATGAGCGTCGGTCTGCCGGTCCTGACTGCATCAGGTGCGCTCGCCGCCGAGGTCGCCACCGTCGGCGATAAGGCCGTGATCGTGCCCTGGGGCGACTGGCTCGTCGCGCTCGCTGTTTCCTTGCGCGAGCCGATCCTGACGATCCTCATCCCGATCATCGCGGGCTACGCGATCCAGGCCATCCGCAAGGTCTACCCGTGGGCGGCCCTGTTCCTCAGCCAGCGCCGGGTCGAGATGATGCTGGAGGCCGCCGTCGGCTACGGCCTGAACGCCGTGAACGGCGCGGCCAAGGGCAAGACGCTCTCGGTCAACGTCGCGGTCCCGGTCATCGCCAAGGGCACGCAGTACGTCATCGACACGGCCCCGCCTGCGGTCATCAAGGCGGCCGGCGGCGCCGACGGCATCGCAGCGCGGATCTTCCGCAAGCTCGACCTCGACGACCACGCCAGCGAGCAGAACGTGCTCGTCCGGGCGCAGGTGCAGATCGGCGCGGGCACGGTGACCGCGGATGAGCTGCGCGACGCGGACCGGATGAGCCGCGGCTGAGCCTGACCCGCGGAAGCAACCCCGGCGGAGCAATGCACGTGACATGGCGAGATCATTTGGACGGCAAGTCCCTGGGGCCGAGGGCAACGAGCCTCCCCCCGGCTTCTCATGCCTGTCGGGGGAGCTAGGGCCATGGACGAGATCAGACCGGGCGGAATTCTATCACGCGGGCACGCACGCGCAGCAGTGGTTCCTCCGCCTGGATCAGGCGGACGTGGAAGCGGTCCAGTACGCCGTGAAGCTCGGCTCCTGGGTGCGTTCGGGGGTGAAGTGGGCCCTGCGCGCCTTCTGGTTCTTTACGGCCGGGCTTGGTGCCGCCCTGACCATCGGCGAAAACTTACAAAAGCTGCCTGGGATGATCTCAGGTACTCTTTCCGCGCTCCGGGGGCTTTTCGGCGGATGATCACGCGCGTTCTGAGTTGGGCCGGCCTCCTGCTCGTGGCGGGAGGTGGCGCGGTCCTGGGCGGCTGGATTACGAACAAGCAGGATCCGGTGCAGTTCCTCAGCCGCAAGGTGCTGACGCCCGTGGTTCGTCCGGGCGATGACGTGAAAATCGAGCTCGACAACTACCGGGTCCTGCGCTGCCCGCAGACCACGTATCGGATCATCAACAAGCCGGACGGCGAGCGTAGCGTGCAGACCGATGACAAGCCCGCTGCCTTCGGCAAGCTCGGTCGCGACAAGTACATCGCCAGCGTGCCCACGCCGCCCTCGACGCCGTTCGGCAAGGCCACGATCTACAGCTACACGGTGCGGATGTGTAACCCGTGGGAATGGATGTTCCCGGTCCAGTACGCCGAGCCCTGGACCGACGAGTTTGAGTTCGGACCGGAGACGAGACGCATCTCTCCGGAGCAGGCGAAGAACTCGCTCACCGGCCGTTAGCCCGATCTATAGCCCGATCCCGATAAACTCGCTCAATTCCAGCCCCGCCCGGCCCAGCCGCGGCGGGGCTTTTCGTTTCAGCGCCTGCCGCCCGGATACTTCGTGTTGAAGCCGCGCGCCTCCATCGCCTCGTAATGCGCATCCATGTCCCGCATCAGCCGCACCTCGCGCGATCCGCAGGCCGAGCAGCGGGCGCGCCGGATGATCTGGCTTCGCTTCGTCTCCGGCGGAAGGCGGGTGATGTCGGCCGTAGCGTGATGCCCGCAACCCTTGGCGATGCAGAACAGGGCGATGGTGCTCTCGCCCTCGGCGATCCAGGCGGCGACGGTGGGGTCTGGAGAGGCCATTTTCAGCCCGGCGCTTACTATGTGCTTACAAATCAGGGTGGCCGGTAAGCAGCAGGTGAGCTAAGTGCCTGAAGTATATGGTGGGCGGTGAGGGACTCGAACCCCCGACCCTCTCCGTGTAAATCAGATGTCCGCAGATTATCGGGGGCAGTCTCGCGCTTACCAGCCCGCCAAATCCCTTGAGAACGTGCGCATTTTCGCTGATACCATCTCCGTCAGGCGCAGGATGCACCGTGACGGGCGCTCCGGCTGCTTACTATCTGCTTACCGGACGCTTACCAGCCGATGCGCCTCACGAACCAATCCGCGGCGGCCCTGAAGGTGCCAGACGGCAAGGCCTACGTCATCGTCTTCGACGACGATCTGGCCGGGTTCGGGATGCGGGCGAATGCGGGTGGCTCGCGGGTGTGGGTCGTCCAGTACCGGAACGCTGCCGGCCAGACGAAGCGCGAGACCCTTGGCAAGGTCGGCGTGCTGTCGGCGACCGATGCCCGGCGTGCGGCGGCCGAGCGGCTTGCCCGGGTGCGCCTCGGCGCCGATCCGAGCGCGGAGCGTGAGGCCGAGCGCAAGCGGGCCGCCGTCACCGTGGGCTCGAAGATCCCGGCATACCTCGAGGCGTTGGCGTCGCAAGTGCGCGTGAAGGGGCTCGGCGAGTCGACCCGCTACATGCAGAAGGCCTGGGCGCCGCTGCACAGGACGCCGGTCGATGGCGTGACGCGAGCGCAGGTGGCCGAGCGCCTGGGCGAGATCGCGAAGGGGTCGGGCCCGCACGCCGCGAACCGAGCGCGCACCACCCTCTCCTCCTTCTATGCGTGGCTGATCGCGGAGGGCGCGGCCGAGGCCAACCCGGTCGTCGGGACGCGCAAGCCGATCCGCGAGGAGCCCCGGCAGCGGGTGCTGAGGCCGGAAGAGATCGCGGCCATCCTGCGGGCGCTGCCAGAAGGCGACTTCGGGCGCATCGTCCGGCTGCTGCTGCTGACGGCGCAGCGGCGCGATGAGGTGGCGGAGATCCCGTGGCCTGAGATCGATTTCGCCGCCGGCATCTGGCACCTGCCGGCCGAGCGGACGAAGAACGGACTGCCGCACGACGTGCCGCTGTCGCACGCCGCCCTGTCGATCCTGGCCGACGCGCCTCGGATCGAAGGGCGCGGGCTGGTGTTCGGAAGCGGTGTCGGCGGCTTCCAGGGGTTCACCCGGGCGAAGGCCGCGCTCGACAGGGCCTCGGGCGTCACCGGCTGGCGGCTTCACGATCTGCGCAGGACCGCCGCCACCGGAATGGGAAACCTCGGCGTACTGCCGCACGTCGTCGAGGCCGTGCTGAACCACATCTCAGGCACGAAGGCGGGCGTGGCGGGCGTCTACAATTACGCCCTCTACAATCCGGAGAAGCGGGCGGCCCTGGACCTATGGGCCGCCCACCTTGCGGGTCTCGATCCAAGCATCAAGCTCGCCCCGGCGGACGCCGAAGCAGCGCTCGCTGAGGCGGATTAGGGGCGGCCCCCTCTCCTCCTTGCAGAGCTTGCGCAGCGTCGTCGGCGAAACGCCCAGCTCCCGGGCTACGTCAGGGAAGCGGACAACGAACCGCGACGGGTCGGCCTGCTGCATCGTCATGGTCCCTCCCCTCTCTCTAGGCACGATCCTCTCTCCCCTTGTCTTCGGTGGTGGGGGTGGGTTGGGATAGGGCGGCGCGGCGAGCGTCAAAGGCTTCCCGAGCCGCGGTCTCGCAGGCGTCGCAGTGCGGCGTGCGCTTCTCGGCGACCATGTACGCTTGGCAGGCGTAGCACTGCCCCATGTACTGGCCGGGATGGAGCGCGCTGACACGCGGGTTCGTCATGGCCCAGCCGGGCTCGCCTTCGGCGGCCGGCACGGGGCTCCACTCGACGCCGTACGTCCACATCCGATCAAGGCGGCTCTGCATGTCGAGGATGAACCGGCGAAGCGCGCTATCTCCGACAGCCTCGTCGGGCTCCTCCATAGACAGCGCCTCGTTGGCCCATCGGCTCGCGCTGGATGCGATGGAGGTCGAGAACTGCGCGAACTTCGAATTGGTCAGAGGCTTACGCATTCCGCTCCCCTTCGGGCTGGAGAGGGAGGGCGGAGAGGTCGCTCACGGCTCGCAGAACGGCGGCCTGTTCCTCGCCGTGCTCCATGAGGTAGGCCCGGTCCTTGATGCGATCCGCCGCCTTCTCCCGCATCCACCGCGCCCCGTCCTCAAAGGCACGGCTCTGGAGGGCGGCGATCTCGGCGAGCAGTTCGCGGGCAAGGCGGATGCCTTCGACAGCCTCGGCGGCTCCGCGGTCGGAGAACTGCGTGCCGCTCTCCGGCGACCACGTGCCGTATTGGTCAGCGATCAGTTCGTAGGCGCGGGCAAGGCCGGCCTGAGCCTTCACTGCTCTCGCTTCGATCTCGGCGGCGAGGCTCTTGGTTGCGTCACCCATGACGGTCGGCCTCCTCACGGTTGAGGGCAGGGGTGGGGATCTCTCGGACCGGCACGCCAGCCGCGCGGGCTTGGCGGATCATGTCGGCTGTGCCGCGCCCGCCAGGAAAGGCGAGGACCACATCGGGTCGCCCATCGGCGAGCATCTGAGCATTGCGGATCGGGCCAGCGGCCTTGCCGTGCCGGCGCCAGTCGGCCGGGAAGTGCTGGTAGCTGACGAACCGCTGCACGCACCAATCGCGCGCGAGCTGGTCGGCACCGGAGGCGCCGCCCTGGATGATGACGAGGTGAGAGACCCGGTAAAGGTAGTCGTCCAACTCTCGGGCGACGGCGGCGCGGTCGGCGTAGTCGCGACCGCCACAGACGAGGACGCGCATGGCTCTACCCCTCCCTTGCCGTGGCCGCGTGGGCGGCTCGGAGATGGTCGGCTGAGATTGCGAACTCAGGCCCAGCCGCCGGGGCGTAGATGGACTGGTCGTAGTCGTCGGAAAGCCGCGGGCCGAATAGCTCGCCAGCCTTCGCGAAGGGCGCCAGGGCTCCTTCCAGCGCCGCAATCCGCCTGTCCTTCGCCTCTCCCTCGGCCCGGAGCTGGGCGAGTTCGGAGGTGGTGGCGTCTGCTGCGTCTAGGGCGCGCATGAGGTGCTGAAGGACGAACTGCGTGCCTCGCTCGCCAAGGGGTGCCTGTCGAGCCGCAGCGGCGAGCGTCATGATTTTCCCGGCGAGGGTCTCCTGCCCCTTGAGGACAGGCCAGCCCTCGGCGACAACGCGGGCCGCATCGATCTTTGCGCGCGCCTCGTCCCTCTCGGCCGTGACCTGCTGAAGGGCGGCGAGGAGCGTCGTGAACGTCTCCCGGCCGAGCAGTGAACGGGCATTGTCCACGAAGTCGCGCCAGACGGGCTCGCCAGCACCGCCGCGGGCGATGATGACTTGGTTCTCCGTCCATGGAGCGTCAGGGTCATTCCAGCCGCCTTCGCGGGCCAGATCACGCGCCAGTTTTTCGACCAGCGCCTCTGTGGTGACGGGACCGGTCATGGGCGGCCTCCCGTCTTGGGTGCGCGGCCCTCCTCGAAGTGCCAGCGCCCGTGCTCGTTTTGGACGAGGTGGAAGTGCTTGCCCTCTTTGCCGGGCACGCCGTTGGCGCGGGTGAAAAAGATCTGGCCGGCGCGCTTCGCCTGCGCACGCGTCAGGAAGCCGGGTATGAAGTCGCCCATCTCAGCGCCCTCCCTGACCGGAGGAGGCCGGCACCTTGCCCGCCGGCTGCGTCATGTCCGCCTTGGCACCAGCCATGACCTCGCCAAGGAAGCCGATGCTCAGTAGCCGCAGATCATCGTTTGAGAGCCGGATGCCGAGGCCGCGATCCAGATTGACCTGCATGCGAGCCAGCACGCAGCGGGCTTTGATGCTGATCTCGTCCATCGTCTCAGCCCTCCTGACCGGAGGAGGCCGGCGGGGCGGGCAGAGGGCGCCACCGCTTGGGCGTACCGGGCAACTGCGCGAAGCCGTAGCCGGTGGCGTAGAACCATCCGCGGAAGGGAGGCTGCTCCTCGCCGCTCAGATCCTCGGCCCAATGCGCGATGAACTCGACCTTATCGGTGCGGCCGTGCGCCGTGATCTCGGTCTCAACGATGATGCTCGGGCGGCTCTTCTTCTCGGCCGTCTCGATGCCCTGCCACGCCCCCTGCGCCTTACCTGTTAGGGCCTTGCCGGATGAGGCTGGCGGTTGGTCCGAGGCGCCAGCCTGAGCCTCCTCCCACTCGACGGTTCGCATCGCGAGGTAGATGCGAGCGAGTGTGCCGTCGTTCAGGTTCGCGGCGTAGCGCCCCGCCTGGATCATGGCTTGGGTAATGTCGAGTTCGGTCGGTGGTTGATCCAGTGCGCCCATCACGAGGGCTGCCTTCTCGGCGCCGATCTCGTCGGCAAACCGCGCTTCGCCTTCCTGACTGTAGTCACAGGGCACCCCTTGCTCGGCGATGCCAGCCGCTCGGCGGAGGCAAAGGGTAGATGGCTCTGGTGCGGTCTCGCCGCAGATTGGACAAAGGCCGCCCATCTCAGTTCGCTCCCTGCGCTGGCGCCGCCGATGAACGCGTCGAAAGTTCGGGGTACAGCGGCTCAGCGGCCAGCAGCTTGGTCGCGCGGCGGAGATCGTTTCGGGTGATCCGGCTATCGAGAAGACCACGAGGGATCGGCCCGACAGGCTCGCCAGCGGACAGGATCGCCCCGAACGGCTCAAGAGCACCTTCCAGTTCGGCAATGCGATCAAGTGCCGAGCGGAAGAGTACCTGCAACTCTTTGACCTTTCGCCGCAGGTCCCGCGCTTCGGTCAGGTCATCCGCGATAGTTCGGCTGGCAGGTTCGATCTTGAGCTTGTCGTAGCCGACGAGTTCCATAGCTCGGCGAACCTGCCCGCCCGTGATGACGCGGCCGGGCTTCGTGCCCTCGTCCACGAGGCCGAATTCCCATTCGATGAACGGGTTGGCCTCGTGGACGCCGACATCGCGCCCGCATTCATCGGGATCGACCGTCGCGGCGCAGAACGCCTTTAGGTAGGCGCGAAGCTCGCGGTTTTCGGCCTCGACCTGCTCAATGGTACGCGTGTTCATCTCAGCGCCCTCCCATGAAGAGCGCCTGAGCGCTCAGGCGTGTCCGTCGATCGTATGAAAACCCACCCGCCGACGAGCGCCGGGCAGTCAAGGGCGAAGCCGCGCAGGGCATCACTTCGCCTCCGGGGCTGCCGGGCGGGCGGCGAGGGCCTTGGACCGGGCGACGACATAGGCGTCGTGCCAATCCGCGTAGTCGTCGCACCACGCCTCGCTCGGATGTGACACGGGCTCGGGCGGCTTGCGTAGGATCGCGTCAACCTGACGGATCAGATCAGCGGCATCCTCCCCCTGACCCGTGCGGGTGCTGTCGGGGGCGGGCTGCATCTTCCGCTCCGGGCAGCACGACGAGAACCCGCGCGCCTGGATGGCCTCGATGCTCTCGCGCGAGCCGCAGCCCGTGCATTCGAGGCCGAGAGGCAGGTAGCTCGCCAGCTTCGTCGCCGCTGCGAACAGGTTGTCGCCCTGCGCCTCGGTCGGGACGGAGGGGTCCACTGCGAAAGCGGCATCCACCATCTTGACCAGATCGCGCTTCTGGACCGCGATCGTTTCCCCCGACCCGGCGCTCTGCCCGGCCGGATGGGAGGCGATGCCGAGGGCTGTTTCGATCCGGCCAAGCAGGTGGGCCGGGATCTTGCAACGATGGTCTATCGCACAGAAGCCGGTTTCGTCATCGATGCGCGCACCACAGACCGGGCACTGCGCAGGGCCGGCATTCCCGCATGGGCAGACGCCGCGAAGCCAGTCCAAGACGGAGTTGAGAAGATCGCGGTCGCCTTCACTCAGCGACCGCAGGCTATCAGACGCGCTGTCCGGCTTGCCTACCGGCTCCGGTATAGGGCTATTGGGGTCGAGGGCCTTCGATGCCACGACGTAGATGTGATCAAGCGCGTCGTTGCGCACGAGGATTGAAGATCCGGCAAACTCTCGGATAAGGGTCAGCGTCTTCCGTAGGTCCGCCCCCTGTCCGGTGCTCTGCCCGGCCAAGCAGGCGGCGACGGCGACACGGTTCCAGCATTCGATAGCGTGGTCGCTGGTTTCCGAGAGTGCGCCGTCCGGATACCGCGCCGCGTACGCCGCAATGGCCGCTGCGGTAGGCTCTACGGCACCAGTGACGAATTCAGTCGAGCGCTGCGACGAGGTGGACCAGCCGTGATGCCAGCAGAAGGCTGCGTAGGCTGCTACGTCGAGCGGATCACCCTTGCCGATGTGGAGTAGAAGGCCACGCTGGCACTCCACCCTCCAATCGTCTTTGATCCAACCATTCTGCCAGTCGTACTTGGCCTCGGCGGCCCGCAGCTTCACCTTCAGGGCCACTGCGAACCGATCCACTAGTGCATCTGTCTCCGCATTCCGGCCGGGCAGATGAGTGGAAATGCCATCCCGCAGATCGAGCAGCCAGTTGCGGACAGCCAGTGCCCCGTCTTCGTTCAAACATGAAATGCGGACCGATTTCCTGTTCAAGTCCGGCTCATCGTGAACGCCGTAGCAAGCGTGCATCAGATCCGCCCGCAGGCTATCCGGCACGGCCCCTGCCGGCTGGGCGGGGGAGGCTGAAATCGGGCGGTTCTCATCCGCATCCCAGAGGCGTGCGCCGGTCAGGATGTTGCGAAGCGTCTGGGTGGCGTCGCTGTCGAAGTCCTCCGAGCCGTCGCCGCCCTCGTAGTGGGTGACGTCCAGCAGCTTCGCGAGCAGCCGTTCCGTGTAGACCATGCCGGCCACGAAGACGCCGCTCAGCGGGCTTCCGTCATCCGGCGGCTCGCCGCTGTAGTGCTCCCACGGCTTGCATGCTTCCGCCAGAATAGCCCCCGCCCTCCCCTCGTCGCTGTCCGTGCGGGGAGTGGCGGGCTTCTCGTGTTCGAGCAGGCTCAGCACGTTCTCGTAGGCGATGGCCTGCCCGTCGTAGAACGCTCGGTTCGAATGCCCTTCCGGGTGAGCCTCACTGTCGCTGCGCGCAGCCTTCAGCCGCTTCGCCAGCCAAGCGGTTGCATCCGTGTTGCCGGCGCCTACCGCGCCCTGTGCTGGGTTCGACATGGGGTTAGGCTCCGGGGGTGAGGGCTTCGGGATAGGGCTTGAGGAAGCGGCCCTGAGCGGCGCCTATGCGCATCTCAGCAGGGGCGCAGACGGCCGGAGATCCCTGGCCATCGCAGGCGCGGCAGTCTCGCCACGCTGGGCGCTCGTTGCGCAGATGGAAGAATGCACGGCGCCCGCCGCAGAATGGGCACGTGAAGCCGAGGCGAAGGACGCCAGCAGACCATGCAGCCATGGCTATGCCTCCTTCGCGTGAGGTTTGACGGGATCGGGGGAGAGGAAAGCTGCCGGCGATTTGGCGAAGCGGCCGTCCGCGCCGCGAGCGCGTGGCAGGGGCGGGAAGTCCTCGCGGCAAAGGCGCTCGCCGGGATCAAGGGCGGCTTCGGCGCCGGCCCGAGTGAGCCAGAACCAGATGCGGCCATGCTCATCGGGCTTGCCGCTCTCGGCGTGGCCAGCGGCTTCCATGGCCCGCCAGTCCGAGCACTCGCCGCCGGAAAGAAACCGGTTGCGATAGGACCGGCGGTAGCGGTTCGGCAGGCCGAGTGCGTGCCGGGCAAGCCTGCGCTGCTCCGGGCCCATCACCGCTCCCCTTCAGCGAGACCGCCAGGGGTCGGGGTGGGGGAAAGGGTGTCGATCACCGCGCCGATGAAGGCGGCTGCCGCTTCCGCGTTGATCGCGTTGCCGTAGGCGCGCAGGCGTCCCACGCGGGCGGGAGCCCCATGAGCCAGCGGGAATGAGCCGGGTTCAATAGCCCGCCGCCTTCCGTCGCTGCACTCGATCCACTGCGCTCCGCTCCAGAAACCGCGTAGAGAGCTTGCCGAGCCAGGGGCTGCCCCTTCGACCCGTACAGTTCCTCGCTCGACATCACAGAGCGATCCGACCGGAAGTCCCGAGCCGATGGCGTTGCCCAACTGGCCACCGTCTTGAGGCCCGGCGATCCTTCCGCATTTGGCGCGGGCTTGCTCCCCGTGCTGTCGTTCGCGCGCGGCGTCGGCCACGTTGCCAACTTCGCCGCGCCAGGCAGCTTCAGCGTGATCGGCCGCGATCCATCCGCCCGTGCTGGCCCGCCGTAAGCGTGCGGGCTGCCCGTCGCGTCGTTCCCCACCGGCGTTGGCCATGAACCACGACCGGAGGCGGACGTGCGGAGCACCGACGCTGTGTGCGCCCAGAACGACCGTCCCGCAGGCGTAACCTTCTCCTTCCAAGTCTGCGAAAACAGCGTCGAGCCATCCGAGCCGCACCGCAGCTTCAACCTGCTCGCCAAGGATGTCGTCAGGGCGGCACTCGCGGATGCGATCGAACCATGCTGGCCACAGGTGTCGCTCGTCGGCGAAACCGGCTTGCCGGCCGGCGGCACTGAACGGCTGGCAGGGGCAAGAGCCGGTCCAGACGCGGCGACCCGCAGGCCATCCGGCAAGGTTGAGCGCGTAGTCCCAGACGCCGATGCCGGCGAAGAAGTGGCAGCGCTCGTACCCGTCCAGGTCGGAAGGTCGAACATCGACAATTGAGCGCTCGTCGACGTCGCCGGCCGTGATGAGCCCGGCCGCGATGAGGTTGCGCAACCACTCTGCGGCATAGGGATCACACTCGTTGTAGTAGGCCCGCGCCTCACGCGCTCGTGTCTCGGAGGGGGTGAGCATCAGGCGGCGCTCCCGGGACGTGAGGTTGCAAGCGCAGCAAGGGCGCGGGCGAGGAGTCCTTGAGCCGAGGGGCTGCGCGCATCGGCGGCCGCGGGCGCAGGCGCCGGCCGACCGCTCTGCTCGTCGGCGGCGAAGCGCAGCGCGAGCGAGACCAGCCGCTCGAGATCCGCGAGCGCCGCGGTGTCCTGCTCAGCCGCCTCGACGAGGCGATGCGTCTCTGGGCAGTCGGCAGGCACGCCGATGCTCTGCGCCTCCCGGCGGTAGCGGTTCTGGCGGACGGCCATGTCTTGGATGCGGACGCGCAGGCTCGCGAGCCGCGGGGCGTCGAAGCCGGGGAGGCTCAGCATGCGCGGGCCTCCTGCGCGGTCTGCCGGCGCGCCCTGCGCAGCCGGGAGAGCGTCGGGGAAATGCTGGATTGCTTTAGGCCGAAGCGAGCCGCGAGTTCGGCGCGCGACACGCCATCCTCTGCCGCCTTCAGGAGGCGGGCGTATCCATCGGCGCCGAGCCCCTTGGTGCCGGGCCGGCAGCGGACGTCGATGTCGGCAACGTGAAAGTGGACAGTGCGCCCAGGCCGCCCGAACTCGGCGCCGATCCGATCGAGCGACCAACCCTGCTTGCGCAGATCGCGCATTCGGGCGCGCTCCGTCGTCGTGACAGGCTTCCACTTCACGGATCAGCGCTCCACGTAGAGTTGGCGGGGAGGAAGGCGGGGCTTGTTGAGCGGCTTGGAGGCCCGGCGCTGGGGCTCGGCCTTCGGGAACGGCGCGCCCTGGAGCTGCCGGCCCTTCTGCGTCTTGAAGCCGAGGGAAGCGCGCTTCTGCGCCTTGGCCTTGGCGATACGGGCGAGGTCGCCGTCGGGCCCATTGGTCTTGCTGAAGGCGCAAGGCTTCGTGTGGACGATGGCCCGGTTCCCGAAGGCATTCGAGCCACCAAGGCCGAGGGCGCGCAGATGCTCGTCGGTGGTCTTCTGGCCCGGCAGGATGGGCTTGCCGCACAGCGGGCAGATCCCCTTCTGCAACTCGTAGAGGTCGAGCCTCTGCCTCGCCGTGAGCGGCTTCCGCGGCGTGGTGCCGACGTCCTCGAAGGCGGGGGCGTCGCAGCGGATCATGCGCCGTCCCTCATCCAGGCGCGTAGGGCCATGCCGCGGCGCTTGCGAGGGTTGGCGACGCAGCCGCATCCCTCTGCGCACACAGTCTCGATGCGCGCGTCGTAATAGGCGCCGGTCGGGAGATCGGCGTCCTGGGCGTAAGGCGGTTCGTAGGAGCCGAAGCCGCCGAGCGGGCAGTCCCAACTCGTGATGACCCGGCTGACCGTATCCTCCGCAGGCACCTTGCAGGCGCAGCAGTCGGTCCAGACCTTGATGCCGGCGGCGGTTGAGAACCGCTCGTGCGTCGCCCAGAATGGCCGGGCGTTCGACGGCGTGACGAGGATGTGCGCGATCACGACCGCTCCCCCATCGCAGCAAGGGCAGCCACAACCTTCTCAGCCACAGCGTTCGGAAGGACGTTGTTGGCGTCAGGGTCGCGCAGGCTGGTGAGGACGGCCTTCAGCGCGTCGATGGCGGCCGGCGCTGCGTTGATCGTGCGGGCGATCTCGGCGGCGGCCCTCGCGCACGGCGGGCCGTCGAACTGCATGTGCCGGCCGTTGGGGGCGTCGCCGAAGCTGAGCCACGTCGTGCCGTCGGGGCGTTCCCCGAACGCAGCCGGCAGCGGGAGGTGCCTGAAGGCGACCATGTCAAAGCCAGCCGTTCAAGCGCAGGCAGGCCACGAGGCTCACGCCGCTGCCGAGCAGCAGCACGGCCATGCCGACGGCGATCGAGATGGCGTTGATGTCGAGCGGCTCGCGGGCCGGCTGCTGCGTGCGCATGGCGTGCCTGGTGTTGCTGGAGGATGAGGGGAGAGGCTGCGCCGGTGGCGCGAGGCGCTGGCACCGGCCGAGGATCAGCAGGACGCCGGCGGCGTAGACGGCCAGTGCGATCCCGGCCGCGAGGAAGTCCTGGGCCAGGGCGAGCATGGGGGCTCAGGCCGCGGCGGGAGAGTGGAAGCTGCGCTCGTGAGCGGCGCGGGCATCTGCGGCGGTCCGATTGCGCCGGAGACGGGCGGGCAGTGCCTCGGCCAGATCGGTCTCGCTGGCGTATCGCGGGGCCTGCGTGCCCTTGAGCGCCCCGACGCAGGCAGCGCGGAACTCGATCAGCATCTCCTCGTGCCGGATGCGGATCGCCTCGGCGGCGTACAGCCGGCGATCGCCGAAGGCCTCGCTGGTCACGCCGCGGATGCCGACGTCATCGGCCAGCTTCGCCATCTGCATGATGGCCTTGCACGCGGCCTCCGCGGCTTCCTGCAGGTCGAGAGACGAAACGAGATGATCGTCCGGACTGAACGGCGCGCACATGGGTGGCCTCGTCGACTAGAGGAAATCACTGAAAAGTCTTGGCCTGACAGCGACTTGCGCGCCAAAACGGCCGGGAAGGAAATCAGGCGGCGCGGGCGGGCGCCGGCTCTTCAGCCGTAAGGTCGAGCGCGACGGCGAGGCGTTCGCGGGCGGTTAGGGGGCCGGCCTTGCCGAGGGTGCAGCGATGAAGCTCGGTCGCGCCGCTGTCGGCCATGCGCTCGACCCAGCCCGAGATCTCGGAGGGATGGAGGTCGGCGCGAATATCGAGGATGCGGGCCGCGCCGACGGCGTCGCGAGCAACGGCCAGGGCTACGCACGGACCGGCATGCGCCAGGGCTTCGGCGTCGAGCTGATCGACCGAGAAGATGTGCCGGTGAGCGGACAGGCCGCGCCAGGCCGCGTTGAGGAAGCGGAAGCCGCCGGGCGCCTTCGGATCCTCGACCCGGCTCAGGCGCTGCGCCTCACAGATCGCCGCGAGAGCCGCGCGCTGGCCGCGCATCCGCTCCTTCTCACGGCCCCAGTGCAAGGGTGGCTTGTTGGACATCGGCGGCAACTCCATCGCGGGGTGGCGATGTGGCTAGCCTATCGAATATCGCTACGCGGTCAAGCGTTCGTGTCGAAAAAAGATACGATCAGAACTGAACGCCCTTGGACACGAATTCGAGAACGAACCCTACAAGCTCTATCACCTCGCCGTCGTGGGCGCCGAGGATGACAGGCTCTTTGTATCGAGGGTCTGTCGAATGCGGCCACAGTTCCCACTCGCCGCTCGGGCCCTGCTTAGCGAGTTTCACCGTCCGCTCGCGCAGGTCGTGCCGGGTGCGCTCAACGACGACCCAGTCACCACTCCTCAAGCAACGCGGGGCCTGATCGTGAGAAAGCACAATAACGTGATCGCCGTCGCCCGCTTTAAGATTGATGCTTTCGCCGACGACCTTATAGGCGCAAACGCTGTGAGCAGGCCAGCGCGCGTCAACGGCGGACAAAATACTATGACTTATGTCAACAAAGTCGTTCACGTCCCGCCACAATCCTGCGGCGACTTCGCCGACCACAGGAACATAACGTGGACGCGGCCCACTTTCTAGGGCTATGGCCGGCAGTTCTCCACCGGCGAGATCGGCGATCTGCGCCATTTCGGTAGCGGAAAGGTCTCTTGCGCCGCGCGCGACTTTGCTGATGGCGTCCGGCGGCAGGCCGAGAGCGCGCGACGCTTTCGCGAATGAGATGCCGGCCTCTTTAAGGGTCTTCGTGACCCACTCGGCCACTTCTTCCTTTTGCATCTCAGCCCAGGCGCCATCCGGTTCGTGTCGAACTTGTCGCATTGAGCACCTCTGCCGTCGCTAGAGGACTTCGACACGCCGCCGCTTGACCGCGTGTCGAATATCGATATGGTACAGGCATGAGCCTGCAGCCCGCCATGTCGATTATAGATAGCCTCGGAGGTGCCGCCGAACTCTCAAAGGGGCTAGGCGTCAGCTACTCGCAGGTGCGCAAGTGGACGTGGTCGCGTCAGCGCGGCGGCACTGGCGGCCTCATTCCGCAGCGCCATCACGTGGCAGTTCTCAACCTCGCGCGACAGAAGTGCGTGCCGCTGACGGCAGCCGACTTTCTGCCGGTCGATAGCGAGGCCGCGGCATGAGCCATCGCTCCCTCCGTCTCTGCGCCATCCTTGGCACCATCGGCATCGCGGCCACGCTCTACGCAGCGATCCTCGTCGGCGCCAGCCTGAAGCAGGCGGCCAGCCGCGGCGACCTCATCACCCTCACTTGGAGCCCGGCCCGATGAGCGCCGCGCTTCGCTCCCCCTTCCTGCAGCGACACGGCCTGTCCGCTGCCGGAACGCGCCCGGTCCTCGTTTCTGTTCCCACTGCGTCAGGATCGGGCGCACCTCAGTTCAGCACCGCCAGCATCGGCCGGGTGTCGATGACACGGGCGACGACGTTGCTCGCCTCGTGCGCCGCTTCGGCGAGCGCCGGATCCACCTGCACCACGCCGAGCATCGCCTCGACCATGTGCCGGGACAGCGACGCGCCCCCGTCCTCGCCCCGCTCGACTTCCCGCTTCACCAACCACGTCACCATGGCGTGCATCGCCAGGATTGTCGCGGCGCCGTCCGTCTCGGGTGTGTGCTCGTTCATCTCGTTCTCCGTTTCGCGCCTCTGCGCGTTCGTCGCCCCTCAGGGGCTCCTCCCTGACTTCCGGGGCCTTCGTGCCCCGGATCTTTCTTCGCGCGCGTCCGCCTCCTGCCGCCAAGCCCGTGGCGGTCGCGCTGTTGCCCTCAGTGTTGCGTCCTCCGCTTCAAGTCTTCGTCCGGCCGCTGGCCTCCACGAGATGCAATTCAGCATGTCGGAGTGCTCAGATGCGGACAATTTTTGCCCGGAAACGGACAATGCAGACCGCTGCTAACCTCGCCAATCCGCTGGTCGATGCTCTGGTGCGCCACGCCGAGCGCCGCACCGGCTCGCGGATGCTGGCCTACGAGGCCGTGGGCCGCACGATCGGCACCACCGCATCGTGGGTGCGCAAGTTCGTGGGCAACCAGCCGGTCCGGCTCGACGCCGACACCTTCCTGCGCATCCGCGCGACCTACCAAGCCAACTGTGACCGCTGGGACGCCCAGGCGGACGAAGATCGGGCCGCGTTCTTCGCGCTCGGAGGGGGAGACGATGCAATGGATCAGGGCACGTGCGCGCGCCTGGAAATGGAAGAAGGCGCGGGCGCTGCGGGAGGCCGGCAAGCCTCTGCCGTGGTGGCTGCGGTGGTGGATCAGGGCGTGCAGCGACTGACGCAGCACCGCTGATCGCAAAAGCAAACCGCTCGGGCCCCATCCGCGAAGCGGGGCACCGAGCGGTGAGACCAGAACATTCCCTGGCAGGAAGGCCGATAGATGACCACGGATGCCGCAAGCATTCAAGGTAGTGAGACCTCGTTTTCCGTAGCGGATCTCATCGCCCGCTTCGATGAGATCGAGCTTTGGCGGACCATTCCCGATTGGCCGGGATACGAGGTCAGCTCTTGGGGGAAGGTCCGCCGGCGCAATCGGGTGCTACGCCCCGCATCGGTCGCGAAATACCCGTTCATCACCCTGTCCTGCAGACAGAAGAGGAAGTCTGCCCGCATCCACCATCTAGTGGCCGCTGCCTTCTTAGGTCCGCCGCCGTTCGAGGGGGCCATCGTGGCCCACAACGATGGCGACACATCGAATGCGAAGGCGTCCAACCTGCGCTGGGCCAGCGCTCGCGAGAACCAGCACGACCGCGCCCGGCACAACACCCACTGCCATGGCAGTCGCGTCTTCGGCGCCAAGCTTAAAGAAGCGCAGATCCCGGTGATCCGCCAGCGCATCGCGGCGGGCGAACGCTACCGCGACATCGGCGCCGACTACGGCGTGTCGATCCACACGATCCACCTCATCAAGAAGAACCGTATCTGGAAGCAAGCACGTGGAGCGGCTTGGCCCGTCTCCGCCAATGCAGGAGCAAGGGCATGACAGAAACGACAGACGTTGCCGCCGATCAGCTGAAGAGCATCATCGCGAGGCTTGAGCGATTGCTTGAGGAAGTCGATGCGCTGAAGGGCGACATCAAGGAGGTCTACGCCGAGGCGAAGGCCAACGGCTTCGACGTGAAGGTGCTTCGGCAGATCATCCGCCTCCGCAAGAAGGACCACGACGAGCGCACCGAGGAAGAGGCGATCCTGGAGTTGTACCTCCAGGCGCTCGGGATGGCGTAGCCGACATGCGCGCGTCCTCCCTCTCATCTGCAAAGCTGGGCGCGCGCCTCAAGCCCGAGGAGCGCCCGGTCTACGCTCAGCGCCGGATCGTGCCCTCGGTCGAGATCCGTTTTCCGCTCCCGCCGAGCACGAACAGCCTGTTCTACAACGTCGCCGGCGGCCGTCGGAAGACGCCGAAGTACCGGGCGTGGCGCCAGCAGGCGGTGCTCCTGATCGACGTGCAGCGGCCCGGCCGGATGGCCGGCCCCTGCGATGTGGCGATCTACCTCCCGCCCTTCCGCGGCGACATCGACAACCGCGTGAAGCCCTGCCTCGATGTGGCGGTCGCCGCCGGCATCATCGCCGACGACGGCCAGCGCTACGTGCGCCGCACCCAGGTCGAGTTCGACCGCGCCGCCACCGAGGTCCGCATGGTCCTCACCGGCCTGCCCGTGGAGGATCAAGACCGGGCCGAGATCGAGGTGCGCGCGGCCGAGGGCCAAAGCGCCGCCTACATCGCCGTCGCCCTTGGCTTGAACGAGGGCCAGGTGCTCACCGTGCTGGCGGAGATCGGCTGATGAGCAAGGCGCTGTTCGAGTCGTCTCCGACCATTGCCGCCTTCAATCGCCGCTGGGTCGCAGAGCTTTGGGCTCGGCGGCTCGACAGCGCCGACATCGCGAAGACGACCCTCCTGCCCGAGCACGAGGTCTGCCGGATCCTCGCGCGCCTGCAGGACGAGCGCCGCGCCGCGAGCGCCGCCTCTCTCACCACTGGAGCTTGCCCATGAGCCGGAAGAAGGAAGCGGCACCGTTCGCCGTCGAGGTCAAGCGCGCCGACCTGCTGCAGGCGCTGTCATGGGTCGGTTCGGCCATTGACCAGCGGAGCGGCGTCCCGATCCTCTCCTATGCCAGCCTCGCGATGGGCTTCGGCACGCTGGCTGTTACCGGCACCAACCTCGACCACGAGGTGCGGGTCGAGGTCGAGGCCAGGGGTGAAGGCGCCATCTGCGTGCCGGCACACCGCCTGCGCGACATGTTGCGTGCGATCGCGAGCGAGACCGTCGCGTTCAAGGGCGGCGATGATGGCAGGCTGACCCTTCGTGCCGGCGACACAGAGGCGACATTCGGCGTTCTGCCCGCGGCCGATCTGCCGCCCCTCGCGATCGACAGCCTCGTCTGGAGCCTCGTGCTGCCCGACGGCGTGTTCGCCTACCTCATCGGGGGCGCGGCCGACGTCATGTCGACGGAGGAGACGCGCTACTACCTCAACGGCGTCTGCCTGGAGGTCCGCGAGGGACAGGCCATCGCCGTGGCGACCGACGGCCACCGCCTCGTTTCTCGCACGACGAACCTCGCCGGCCAGAACAGCGACCGCGCGCCGATCATCATCCCACGCCATGCCGTCAGGATGGCTTTGCCGCTGGTGGGTACGGGCGAGGCTCAGATCACCGCCTACGGCGCCAGCGACGGGCCGAACAAGCTGGAGATCGTCTCCAACGGTATCCGCATCCGCACGAGGCTGGTCGACGGCAAATTCCCGGATTGGCGACGCGTCGTGCCGGCCGAGGGTGGCGCCGAGATCGAGGTCGCGCTGCCAGAACTCGCTCGCGCCCTGCAGCTCGCCAAGGCCGCGGTGAGCGGCCGCGCCCGAGCGGTCAAGTTCGAGCCGTGCGAGGGCGGCGTCAGGCTCAGCACCAACAATCCCGACTTCGGCACGACTGCGACCCGGTTGGCCTGTCAGGGCTCAATCGAAGTGCCGAGCATCGGCATGAACGCCGAGTTTCTGGCGGGCTTAGCGCGGGCCGCCGCGCGCATCGGGTCGAAGCACCTGCGCCTGCAGATCACTGCCCCCGACGCTCCCGTGCGGATCGTCCCCGACGCCGCGATCGTCGGCGCTGTCTCCGTCCTGATGCCGATGCGCGTGTGAGGAGTGCTGCTATGCCCAGGAAGAAGAAAGAGGACACGCGGTCCGAGTTCGAGAGGCTGCCGAAGCGCGTCCGCACGGTAGTTGAGCGGTGCCGCCGCGGGCAGGTTCTCTGCCGCAGCTATCGCCCGCGGACGGTTGGCGATGACGCGAGCGTCCTGGCCTATTGGTTCGAGCCCAGCGGTCTGCCGGCGCCCGCCATCTCGGCGATGCAGGCGATCGCAAAAGGATACCTGACGCCCCAGGATGCCGGCCTCTTCAGCGACGGCAACGCGCAGAGCTTCGTCGCAGCGCCGAGCCAGCCATGAGGTACGGCCCGCGCCCGAAACTCGTCGGCGACCCCGATCAGATCGACCCCTTGCTTGTCCGGCCGCCCGCAGCCGAGGCGCATCGTGCGCGCCAAGAGAACTGCGACATCTGCGGTCTCGTCGAGCGGGGCTGCTTTGGCTTCGGCTGCTCGCGGTCGCAGCGCGGCGTGTGGGCCTGCCAGGATCTCGAATGCCGGGAAGAGGCCGAGCGCCGATCCCGCGCGCCTTCCCCTCACCTCCAAGCCGCAGAGTAGGCCCGTCGTGGCTGTTACCGCCGACATCCTGCGCCGCCTCGGCAAGCTGCGCCTCGACCCGGAGGCCTTCGAGGAGGTGCTGTCGATCATCGCCGATCTGCAGTCGGTCGACGAGGCGCGGCGGGCCGGCCAGCGCGAGCGCACCGCCCGTCACCGTGCCATGCGACGTGACGGTAACGTTACAGTCACGTCGCAGACACGTGACGCGAGCGTTACCGAGGCGGACCCTAAGGGCCCCTCCCCCTTGCCCCCCCACACCCCCCCTATAACCCCCACCCCAAACACCTCTTCCGATCCTTCCGGATCGGCCTCGCCGTGCGGCGAGCCGGGGTCGGCCGAGGTCATCGACTCCCGGAAAGACCTGTTCGGCCGAGGGCTGGCGACCGTCCGGCGGATGACCGGCCGCGCCGACCCCGGCTGCCGGACCCTGCTCGGCAAGTGGCTCCGGAACGCCGACGACAGCGCGGTGATCGTCATGGCCGCCATCGACGACGCCGAGGCCGCCGAACCCGCCAATCCCATCCCCTACGTCGAGGCGATCATCGCCCGGGAGGCCAAGCGCAATGGCTCAGGATCTCACGACACGTTCGGCCGTGGCGCTTCCGGCCATCGACACGGCGGATCCAGCTTCGATGCTGTTGCTACCGGACTGGCTCGCGTCGCAGCTCGCCGCGGTCTCGGATCTGGGGGCCGGGCGAACGGAGGTGGATCCGGTCACGAGGCAGATCACGGCCCGCGTCGCGACGATCCCGGCATCGAGGATGCCGACTGGTCCCCAGCGGACGGCGATCGCTCGGCGCATCGCCGACCTGCAGGCCGCCACTGAGGCCGGGCCGGTGGGAGAGACGATCGCCGCCCTCGGCGACCTCATTCAGGAATACGCGCCGACCCGGCTGGACGACCGCACCGTCAGCATCAAGGCCGAGGCGTACCTTGATGCGGTGGAGGATCTGCCAGCCTGGACGATCCGGGCTGCGATCCGCCGGTGGCGCCGCGGCGAGGTGTCGGCCGATCCGGCAACGCTCGACTTCGCGCCGAAGCCCGCGCGCCTCCGGGCGATCGCCGAGCGCATGGTGCTGGTCGCCCGCGGCCAAGCGGCCCGGCTGCAGCGCGTGCTCGACGCCAAGCCCGAGGAGCGCATCACCGACGCCCAGATGGCCGCGAACAGCGAGAAGCTGTCAGGCTTGATCGCCAAGACCGCGGACGGGCCTGTGATTGAGCCGCAGGGCGCCATCAGCGCGGAGCGGCGCGCGGCCCTGGCCGATCTGGAAGAGCGCCGGAAGCGGCGGGAGGCGGCAGAGCGCGAGGCCGCGGCTGCGCAGGAGCAAGCGCCGTGATCTGCCCGAAGTGCGATGCCGACGACGATCTCGTCATTGAGAGCCGCAAGAGCCCGCTCGGCATCCGCCGCCGGCGCGACTGCCAGTGCTGCGGCCACCGGTGGACGACCGTCGAGGTGAACCGCACCGACCTGATCGGCATCGGCCTCCGCGAGTTCGAGCGCGCCGTCAGGAACATCGATGACCGCGCCGTCGCGGTGAACCCTCTTCCGTAGCCATAGGAGCCAGCATGATCGCCCCAGAGATCACCGACCACGCCCTCCTGCGCTGGATGGAGCGCGTCCACGGCGTCGACATCGAAGGCTGGCGCGCGCTGATGCGGGCCGAGGTCGAGGATGCGCTGCGGGTCTACGAGGGGCGCCGACACCAGAGCGAGGCGGCGTTCGTCGTCAACGGTCAGCGCGTCGTCACCACCCTCGGGCCGGGGCAGGTTCCGAGGCTCGACTTCGCGGGCTCGGCCTACGTGCCGCGCCTGCCCTGACCACCGCCAACCCCCTCCCGTAGCGTACCGAGGAACAGCCGCCATGGCGAAGACGCGAGGCAACACCGCAGGGATGGTGTTCGAGCCCCGGCGCATCATCGACCCGACCCGGGCGTGGTACGCCGTGAACGTGCTGACGGCTCGGGAGGAAGGCGTCTCGGCCGACATCGCGGACGCGGGCGGTGACGTGTGGCTGCCCCGGTTCCGCACGGTGATCGCGCGCCGGGGCAAGCGTCGCGAGGTCGAGCGCCGGTTCTTCCCCGGCTACGTCTTCGTCGGGCTGGAGCACGCTGCCGACATGCGCCGGGTGCTGCTCGACACCGAGGGCGTGCTGGGCGTGCTCGGCAACCCGGATCCGGCCCGCATCCCGGCCGGCGTGATCCAGGCCGTGGCCGACCGCCTGACAGGCAACGTCAAGTCCGAGCGGGTGCAAGCCGCAGCGCTCTACGTCATCGGCGAGATGCGGCCCGTGGTGTTCGGCGCGTTCGCCTCGTTCCTGGCGCAGATCACCGAGGTATTGCGGAATGGGCGCATCAAGGCAGACGTCGAGATCTTCGGCAGGCGAACGCCCTGTGAGTTCGAGCCGCGAGACCTTGGTGCGCCCTTGACTTCGGCAAGCGCTTGAACAAGTTCGCTTGTGGACGATCGGATGTGAGCAGCGCTCGACAGTGGGTGCGCCTGCCGACCCCGAGACGGATGCGAGGCCGCAAATGGCTGCATCCTCTCACGAAGGGCGAGTTGTCCCCGATTTTAGAGTTCGATGCGGCAGGCGGGAAGCAGACGCCGGGCCGGTCCTGTGTTCGCAGGGGCTGCTGAATAGGCGGAGTGACGACCCGCAAGGCGCATAACCTTGGTCGGGAGACAAGGCCGAGAGCTCCGCAAGGAGCAGCGCCTACCATTGCTGGAGCAGCGCCCGGCCCGCATCGAAGCCACCACACAATGAAGCAGCGCTATAGCCGCAGCGCCGAGGCGGATGCGTACCGGGCGCTCTACAAGCTGCCCCTGTGGCGTCACCCGACCCGTGGGCTCCGAGCCCAGCAACTCGCCAAGCAGCCCCTATGTGAGCGGCACCAGCGCCGAGGCGAGATCGTCGCCGCCGACACGGTGAACCATAGGACGCCGCACAAGGGCGACATGGCCCTGTTCAGCGACCCGACCAACCTCGAAAGCACCTGCGCCGCCTGTCACTCCAGCCTCATCCAATCGGAGGAGAGGCGAGGACACACCATCGGGTGTGACGCGGGTGGACGGCCGATCGATCCGACGCACCCTTGGAACCGTCGCTGACCAGCCGGCCAAGGATACGGGACAAGGGCCCGGATAGGGCACAAGAGGTCAGATACAGGACAAGGCCCCTTTCTGACGTCACTGGGGGGTAGGCAAAAGTCTGGGAGGTCGCGAGTTGCGGACCAGCGCCCCTCCTCCCTTCGCATTCGAAGCAGTTTTCCGAAGGGGGGTTTCCCCCACCCCTTCGGGGTGGAGCCCCAATGAGCATGACGGCCATCGACGGCGGCGACGGCGCCCCGCCTGAACCGGACTGGTCTCAGGTCTATACGGACCCCTTCGACCTCGCCTTCGCCGCGGAGCAGTGGGGCGCGATCATCCGCGAGATGCGCGACCGCGCCATCCTGGCCGTGGCGAACGGCCACGCGGTCAAGCGCCTGGTCGAGTTCCGCGTGCAGTACGAGCGCGCCGCCAAATACCTCGCCGAGCACGGCCCGGTCGTGAAGGCGAAGCGCACCGGCGTCCCGCAGATCAACCCGTACTGGACGATCATGCGGCAGGCCGACGAGGCGGTGGCGCGGGCGGAGGCTGAACTCGGCCTCGCGCCGGTGCGGCGCCAGAAGGCCGCGAAGGTCGAGCGCAAGGCGAGACAGGCCCGTGCCGCGGACAACTACCTCAGGCCGGCCGGCAACGGCTGATCCGACGACCGCCTGGGCTCAGGACGTCGTCGACGGCCGCATCCTCTCGGGCGAACTCGTGCGGTACGCCGCCGAGCGGCACCTGCGTGACCTGAAAGATGGCCCGGCCCGCGGGCTGCACTGGCGGCCGGAGAAAGCGGCCCATCCGCTCGGGTTCTTCCCGGCGGTCTTGAGCATCACCGCCGGCGCAAAGGTCGGCGAGCCCTTCCACCCGCTGCCGTGGCATCGGTTCGTGATCGGGTCGCTGTTCGGCTGGCGCAAGGACAGTGGTCGGATGCGGTTTCGGGCCGGCTGGCTTGAGACCGGGAAGGGTCAGGCTAAGAGCCCGCTGATGGCGGCGATTGGCCTCTACCTGATGGGCTGGGCCGGCATCCACCGGTCGCAGATTTACGCCATCGGCCAAGACAAGGCGACGGCGAACGTGCTGTTCGGCGACGCGGTGGCGATGTGCCGGGCGCCGATCCCCGGCAGCGAGGACGAAACCGAGACCCTGGAGTTCCGGGGCGACGTCATCATCCGCGGCGAGGGCGACAACGCCTGGAAGCTGGAGCATCCCGACACGCAGTCGATGTTCCGCTCGCTCGCGAACGGCGAGGCCATCTCCGGCCCGCGGCCGACGGCGGTGCTCGCCGACGAGATCCACGAGTTCAAGGCGAACGTCTCCATCGAAACGTGGCGGCGCGCCATCGCGAAGATGCCCGGCGACGCACTGATGCTGTTGGGGACGAACACCCCGGCCAGCACGCAGATCGTCGGCACGGACTACAGCGAGTTCTTCCAGAAGGTCGCCCGGGGCGAGATCCGCGACGACGAGGCGTTCGCCTTCGTCGCCCGCGTCGACAAGGCGGACCGCGAGACGGTGTTCGAGAACGAGGCGTGCTGGTCGAAGGCGCTGCCGGCGCTGGGCGTCACGTTCCCGATCGAGAACATCCGCGGCGAGGTGAACACGGCGAAGCAGCTGCTCTCCACCGCCCTGTCGGTGAAGCGGCTGTATTTCGGGATCCCGGTCGGCGCGACGGATTTCTGGATCGCCGAGGAAGCCTGGGCCGCGGTCCAGGGCGTGGTCGACCCGGAAGAGATGAAGGGCCGGCCGTGCTGGCTCTCCCTCGACCTCTCGAAGAAGAACGATTTGACCGCCCTGACGGCGGTGTGGGTGGGCGAGGACGGGCACCTCTACGCCTACACCTGGTATTGGACGACGAAGGACGGCCTCGCCGACCGCTCGCGCGCCGACCAGACGCCCTACGAGCAATGGGTCGAGGCCGAGCACCTGACCGCAGTTCCGGGCGCCGTCATCGACAAGAGCTTTGTCGCCGCAGAGGTGGCGCAGCTCGTCGCCGAGCACGATGTGCAGTTTCTGGCCTTCGACCCGGCCGGCATGGCCGATTTCATGGCGGCGTGTGAGGAGATCGCCCTGCCGGTGTGGCGCTGGAAAGGCGCCGACGAGCCGCAGGGCGAGGGGCTGAAGCTCGTCGCCCACGGGCAGGGCAACAAGGTCGCCTACGAAGACCGTCAGCTCGTGATGCCGCGGTCGATCGAGCGCCTGGAGGATCGGATCCTCACCAAGCGCATCACGATCGCGCACTCGCCCGTCACCTACGCCTGCGCGGCCAACGCGCAGATGCTGCCGGACGGGCAGGGCAACCGGTCCTTCGACAAGCGCCGCTCTCGCGGACGGATCGACGGCATCGTCACCATCGCCATGGGCGTCGGAGCGGCGACGATGAACGAGACGCCCACCTTCGAACCCGATGCCTGGATCGCGAGCTACGCATGAAATGGCTGCGCCGAGCCTTCGGGCTCGACGGTGCGAAGGACATTGAGCCGTGGCGGTCGGGGCTGGCCTCGACCGAGAACGGCAACAACTTCGTCACCAATCAGGTCAGCGTCGCGGAATACCGCGATCTGAACCTCGCTGGCGCGGGGGCGACGGTCGGCCTTTCGGCGACCTGGGCCTGTGTCCAGTTGATCGCGGGCACCATCGCGTCGCTGCCTCTCATGGTCTACCGGACCGAGGCCAACGGCATCCGCCGGGTGGCGCGGGACCATCCGCTCTACTTCGTCCTGCACGACAGCCCGAACTTCGATCAAACGGCGCTCGACTTTTGGGAGTACATGGCCGCGGCCATCGAGCTCCAGGGCAACGCCTACGCCGAGATCGAGCGTCGGGCCTCGGGCGCCGTCAATGCGCTTCATCCGATCCGCCCCGATCTGGTCAAGGCCCGCCGCAACGACGACGGCGATATCGAATACGAGTGGACCGAGAGCGGCCGGCGCGTCGTGAAGCCCGGCCGCGACGTGCTGCACATCCGCGGTTCGATGGGCGACGCGCTGTCCGGCGCCTCCACGCTCAGGGTCTGCCAGGGCGTGTTTCATGATGCCCTCGCGGCCGAGACCGCCGCCAGCGCCATGTTCCGCAACGGCGTGAACCCGAGCGGCACGCTCTCGACGCCCGACACCGTGCGCCTGAACAAGGATCAGCGCGACGAACTCGAGAAGCGCCTGCAGGAAAAGTACATGGGGAGCCTCAAGCAGGGCGTCCCCATGCTGCTCGACGGCGGGCTCAAGTGGGCCTCGCTGTCGATCAACCCGGTCGACGCGCAGATGCTGGAGAGCCGCAAGTTCAGCGGCGAGCAGATCTGCCGGATCTTCGGGGTGCCGCCGGCGATGGTCGGCTTTGGCGACAAGGCGTCCAACTGGGGCACCGGCAAAGAGACCGACGTCCTCGGCTTCCAGAAATTCACCCTGCGCAAGCGCCTGAAGCGCATCGAACAGGCCCTCCTGAAGCAGCTTGTGCCCCTGGCCGAGCAGCGCGCGCAGGGCCTGACGATCGAGTTCAACTTCGAGGGCCTGCTCCGGGGCGACACCGCCAGCCGGTATGACGCCTACGAGCGCGCCATCCGCATGGGGATCGCGACCCGCAACGAGGTCCGTGCGCTCGAAAACCTGCCCCCGATCGAGGGCGGCGACGTGGTGACGGTGCAGATGCAGGACGTGCCGCTCGCGAGCGCCATCAATCCGCCTGCAGCACCGACGGTCTAGGAGACCCGCGATGAACAAGCGCACCGCGCCGGTCCTTGAGATCAAGGCGCTGAAGGAGACCGGCGAATTCGAGGGCTACGGCTCCACCTTCGGCGGCGAGCCGGACGCCTATGGCGATGTGATCGCCCCCGGCGCCTACACCGACAGCCTCGCAGCCCACCGCGCCAAAGGCACGATGCCGAAGCTGTTCTGGCAGCACGACCCGAGCGAGCCGATCGGCAAGTACTTCGACGCGGTCGAGGACAGCCACGGCCTCCTGATGCGCGGGCGGCTCAATATGGAGGTGCAGCGGGGCCGCGAGGCGCACGCGCTGCTCAAGTCCGGCGACATCGACGGCCTGTCGATCGGCTACCGCATCAAGGAATACAGCGTCGACACGGATACGGGCGTCTGGACGCTCGAAAAGCTGGACCTGATCGAGGTCAGCATCGTGTCGGTCGGCGCCAACGAGAACGCGGTCGTGCAGAGCGTGAAGGCCGCCAAGGCCGCGCACGACCTCACCGAGAAGCTGAAGGCCGGGGACCGGCTGACAGAGCGAGAGTTCGAGGTCTGGCTCAAGGGGCTGGGCTTCTCGAACTCGCAGGCGGAGCGCGCCGCGCGCCTCCACCTGAAGGGGCAGGGGGAACCTGCCGACGCGGCTGACGACGGGCGGGCCTTCCTGCTCGCCCTCATGGGCTGACCAGCCCGCATCAACCGAAAATCTGGAGGGTTCCCATGTCGGAACAGAAGAGCGCGGCCGAGCTGGCCGCGGAGGTCAAGCGCGACTTCGAGACCAAGCACGACAAGGTCAAGGAGATCGCCGAGAAGGCGCTCGCCGAGGCCGAGAAGGGCGTTGCCGCGTCCGATACGGTCAAGGGCCTGGCCGATCAGGCCATCACCGGCATGAACGAGGCCAAGGCCCGTCTCGACGAGATGGAGCAGAAGCTCGCTCGGCGTCGCGACGGCGGCGATACCCCGCGCAGCGCCGGCGAGCGCTTCGTCGAGGACGAGGGCTTCAAGTCCTTCGCCGGGCAGACCCGCCCGCGCGGTCGCCACATCGTCGAGGTTAAGGACATCACGTCGCTGACCACCGACGCGGCGGGCTCCGCCGGCTCGCTGATCCAGAACGATCGGCGCGGCCTGCAAGTCGAGATCCCGCAGCGTCGGATGACGGTGCGTGCGCTGCTCGCCCAGGGCAACACCACCAGCAACACGATCGAGTACGACCGCGAGAAGCTGTTCACGAACAACGCCGCGCCGGTCGCCGAGGGCGCCCTCAAGCCGCAGTCCGAGCTGCAGTTCGAGGACGCGACCGCCACCGTGCGGACGATCGCGCACTGGATGCGGGCGTCGGTGCAGATCCTGGCGGATGCGCCGGCCATGCGCTCCATCATCGATCAGCGCCTGCGCTACGGTCTGGCCTACGTCGAGGAAGCTCAGCTCCTCAACGGATCCGGCACCGGCCAGAACCTCCTCGGCCTCGTCACGGCGGCCACCGCCTACGCGGCGCCCGGCGGGCTCACCGCCGCGTCGCAGGTGGACATCCTCCGCCTGATGATCCTGCAGGCGGCGCTCGCCGAGTTCCCGCCGAACGGCATGGTCCTGAACCCGATCGATTGGGCCGCGATCGAGATGCAGAAGGACGGCCAGGGCCGCTACCTGATCGGCAACCCGCAGGGCACCATCTCGCCGACCCTCTGGGGTCTGCCGGTCGTGGCGACGCAGGCGATGGGCGTCGACAAGGCGCTCGTCGGCGCCTTCAACATGGCCGCCCAGATCTTCGACCGGCAGGACGCCACCGTCGAGGTCTCGACCGAGGACCAGGACAACTTCGTCAAGAACAAGGTCACGATCCGCGCCGAGGAGCGTCTGGCCCTGGCGATCTATCGCCCGCAGGCCATCGTCTACGGCGATCTCGGCCGCGTCGCGTAACCCGGTCGGCTAATGCAGGCGGGCGGCTCCGGCCGCCCGCTCCATGAGCCGAAAGGAGATGGGCATGATCAAGGCAATCCTCACCAAGCCGCTCGACGGCCTTCCCGAAGGGACCGAGCGCGAGTTCGACAAGGCGGACTTCGATAACCTGAAGGCCATGGGGGCGGTACGCGCCGCACGTAGCGGCGACGAGAAGGCGGCCCCGGCGGTCGCGAACAAGGCGGCGCCGCCCGCCGAGAACAAGGCCGATATCGTGTCGCGACCGGCCCGCAAGGTCTGATCCGCCAGTGCGCGTCACGGTCATCACCCCGCCGGAGCCGGTCGTCTCGCTCGTCGAGGCGAAGCGGCACCTGCGCGTCGAGCACGACAGCGACGACGCTTACATCGAGGGGCTGATCGCGGTCGCGACGGCGTGGCTCGACGCGCCGGACGGCTGGCTCGGCCGGGCGCTCGGTGAGCAGACGCTGGAGGCCTCGTTCCCGGCCCGGTGCGTGCCGGACATGCGCGATCTCCCCTATCAGCCGTTCCTCTCCCTGGTGAGCAGCACGCCCTCCACCGACGGCCGCGATACCGTTGTGCGGTGGAAGGCCGGCTATCCGGTGATGGACGGCAAGAGCACCGTCCCGGCGCCGATCCGGCACGCCATTCTCCTGATGGTCGGGCACCTGTTCGCGCACCGGGACGCGGTGACGGCCACGACGGCGAAGCCCGAGCAATTGCCGCTCGGGGTCGAGGCGCTGCTGTCCCCCTATCGGGTGTGGCGGGTCTGATGCCGGCC
>Ga0194112_10000971_pt1 | contig 42026 bp, 35 predicted proteins | sample TA2MahC400mmetaG_FD_146191 | JGI IMG/M metagenome (GOLD analysis project Ga0194112, IMG submission 146191) | Freshwater microbial communities from Lake Tanganyika, Tanzania - TA2015016 Mahale Deep Cast 400m | ecosystem: Environmental > Aquatic > Freshwater > Lake | place: Tanzania: Lake... | reverse complement strand
CATTGGCCCGACAAGAGAGCCGCCATAGGTTATTTTGCACTGGATAGCACCAAGGTCATCTTTTGTGGCAACATGATAGCACGATTGTTGGTAATGATTTGTCACAGTCCTTTCTGAGACAGGCTCTGAAGGTCGTTCCATACATGAAATAGACTCTGCCAAAGGTAGCTTGGCTGACGTTGGTCAAGCTACCTAGTACGGTGTAACATGGTTTCTTGCGCATACTTTGAGTCCCAATGCGTATGCACAAAAGTGAGCGACTTTCTTTGAATCTTTAAGTGTTACACGGTACTAGACGAAAAAACTATCCAATGAAGAACAGCGAGGTAGCTAGAGTATTCCAGGATATCGCCGACTTCCTGGAGATGAAGGGCGAAATACCCTTCAAGGTGAGGGCGTACCAGAAGGCGGTGCGTTCCATAGAGTATTTACCGGTGGAGCTGGAGCAATTGATGGAGGAGGGCAGGCTGAAGGAGGTGCCCGGCGTTGGCGAGGCTATTGCCAAGAAGATTACCGAGCTTCTCACCACTGGCCGCCTGGAATACTACGAGAAATTGCGGGCGGAATTCCCCGAAGGGGTCATCAGCCTCCTGGAGATACCCGGCATCGGCCCCAAGACTGCCGTCAGACTTTCCACCGAACTTGGGATAAAATCGGTGGAGGAACTGGAAACGGCCATCCTTGAAGGTAAGGTGGCCAAGCTCTTCCGCCTGGGTGATAAGACAGCGGAAAATATCCTGCGTCACCTCCAGTCGCTGCGCACCAAGGAGCGGCGCATCCCCATTGGTGTCGCCCTGCCCTTGGTGGAAGATATCATGGCCTCTCTCGGCAAGACGTCTGACCTGCGCCACCTTACTCCAGCAGGAAGCCTACGCCGCTTCAGGGAGACCATCGGCGACATTGACCTGATGGGCACGGCAGATGAAGCTGAGGCGGCTATCGAGGCCTTCATTCGTCTGCCTCTGGCAAAGGAGGTGCTGGCCAAAGGAGTCACCAAGGCCAGCATTATTGCTGACCAGGGGCTTCAGGTGGACCTCCGGGTGGTGGAACACGATGCCTTCGGCTCTCTGCTTCAATATTTCACCGGCAGCAAGCAGCATAACATCGTTCTCAGGGAAAGGGGGCGTCGCCAGGGGGTCAAATTGAGTGAGTATGGGATCACTGATCTGCGAACAGGCGAGTTGGAGAAGTTCGCTACCGAGGAGGAGTTCTATCATCGCCTGGGCCTGCCCCTGATCCCCCCGGAGTTGCGGGAAGGACAGCAGGAGGTGGAGAGGGCGGAGCAAGGTTCTATCCCTGAACTGGTGAAGTTGTCAGACATCAAAGGTGACCTCCACGTCCATACTGACTGGAGCGATGGCCATGACTCTCTGGAAGCTATGACCGTGACAGCCCGGGCCCTGGGCTACCAGTACATCGCCATAACCGAGCATTCTCGGGGTCGGGGGATTGCCCGTGGACTGACGGAGGAGCGCTTGCGGGAGCAAATGGCCGAGATCAGAAGGCTCAATGAAAGGGTGACCGACCTCCGCATTCTCACTGGGATCGAGGTGGATATCCGTGCCAATGGAAGCCTGGACTTTCCTGACGAACTTCTGAAAGAGCTGGATGTGGTGGTGGCTGCGGTGCACTCTGCTATGGGACAGGATCAGGCCAAGATGACTGAGAGGGTTCTGATGGCGATAAGGAATCCCCATGTGGATGTGATAGCTCATCCCACCTGTCGGCTACTGGGTGAGAGGGAGCCTGTTGCCCTGGACATGGAGGCGGTTTTTCATGCTGCGGCGCAAGCGGGGACAGCCCTGGAAATCAACGCTATGCCGGAGCGCCTCGACCTGAAGGACGTTCACGTAATGCGGGCCAGAGAGCTGGGGGTGAAGCTTATCATGAGCACTGATGCTCATAGGGCTGACCATTTGGCCCTGATGCGCTTTGGCATCGGCATAGCCCGCCGTGGCTGGTGTGAGGCACGCAACATATTGAACACTCTACCGGTGGAAGACCTGCTGGCCGGTCTGAAACACAACTAATTCTGCGTAACAACCGAGATTCTTATCCGCGTGCGAGTTTGTGAAGAAATGCGGGCCGTAGCTTCGGCCCTTCACGATTTCCAGCTTTGAAGGGGCAATAAATTCACAGCCTCTGCGGCGGATCAGGATGATACCTACGCATTCGTGGGCGGCCTCGTGGTTAAGCCGTTGACGGCCATGCACTCAAGCGTGTAAGATGTGTCCATGAAACGAAGAAAGAAGCAGGAGTGGGACAGGCAGCGCATCCGGGCGCTGCGGCGTCATCTGGGCGTGACACAGCAACAATTGGCTGACCAGATGGGAACACGCCAGCAGACCATCAGCGAGTGGGAGTTGGGGATGTACCGGCCGCGGGGTGCCTCCGCGACGCTGCTTACCATGATTTCTGAGGGGGCCGGCTTCAAATATCAGGGAGAGCAGACCGAAAAAGATAACTGATGACAGTGGCCGGAGGCCGCAGTGTTCGGATGGTTTGTTCTCCATGCTTCCTCTGTGATACGTCCTCTGGAGTCTCAGTTTTCGTTGCGCTCTTCCTTCAGGGGCTTGACAGATACACGGAAACGTGTATCATGGGAGTGAGGGGCTAAATAGAGAGGCAAAGGACATTCCCAAGGTGGGCAGATTAGTCTATACCCTCGGCACCGGCACTCGAAGTTTTGACGAGTTTGTGGCTTTGCTGAACCGATATGAGGTTCAGGTGGTGGTGGATGTGCGCCGTTTTCCCAGGAGTCGCTTCTCATACTTTAGCTGCGAGGAGCTAACCAAGTCGCTGCCACAGCAAGGCATCGACTACTATTATCTGGGTGGGAAGTTGGGGGGATACAAAAAAGGTGGCTATGCAACCTTCTCAACCACGGAAGAGTTCAAAGGCGGACTGGAAGAGTTGATGGGGATAGCGTCTCAGAGAATCACAGCCATTGTCTGTGCCGAGAAGTTGCCGTGGCGGTGTCACCGGCGTTTCATCGGAGCTGAACTGAGCCGGCAAGGCTGGCAGGTGGTTCATACCATCGATGAGAAGCAGACTTGGTCACCTCAGGGCCAGTTTTTTGTACCCTGATTACACGTAATAGTGTAAGATGTACCCGAGGGAGGTTGGATAGGGATATGATCAGGGAAAGCCTCCTAGCTCAGATTTGGAGGCATCAGTGGATAATCAAAGATGCGTTGACGACTGTTGATGGCCAAAGAGTATTGGTGCTCCATCCGGGCTGGGAGAACAGCCATGACAGTGGTCCTGACTTTCGCCATGCGATCATCGGCATGAATGGAGGAAGTCCGGTTACCGGGGACGTGGAGCTTCATCTCCGCTCCCAGGAGTGGGAGGCCCATGGCCACCATAAGGACCCAAACTATGACAGCGTTGTTCTGCATGTGGTGCTTTGGGATGGTGGTAGGGAAGCTAGTTCGCTGAACAACGGGAAGAAAGCACCGATTCTGGCCTTGTCACCATATCTGAGAGGGCCACTTGAGGAATTGCGCTGGGCAATGCAGCCGTCCTTTTTGAGTTGTGCTTGCTCCGAGGCGTTCCAGCGGCATGGCCAGGCCTGGGTGGAGGGTGTGCTGGTTAAAGCCGGGAAGGAACGGTTCCATTTGAAGGCGTGGCGATTCAAGAAAAGAATGGCCGAAACAGAGATAGACCAGGTACTTCATGAAGGCTTGATGAGAGCTTTGGGCTATGCCAAGAACAAGAGACCTTTTGAAAGGCTGGCGCAATTGCTGCCACTAGATGTCCTGGTAGAGACTGACGGCCTGCGAAGTTTGGTGGAAATCCAGGCGATGATGTTAGGTACGGCCGGGCTGCTGCCCAAACAAAGATGCGGGAAGCACATGGGCCTTTCTGGCTCTGACAAGCTAGAAGCGGAAAGACTGCAACAAGTTTGGTACTCTTGCGGTGTCGGTCAGGCGATGAAGGAGTCGGATTGGCGGTTCTTCAAGGTACGGCCAGAGAATCTGCCACCTCGCCGTATTGTGGCTGCTAGCTACCTGCTTTCCAGGCACGGGCCAGTGCTTTTGGAGAGCGTGCTGGACATGGTCGAGCAGGCTCACCCTCAAACTCAGAAGAAGTTGGAGCAGATGTTCATGATCCCCGGCGATGGCTACTGGGTGTCCCACTGTGATTTTGGAAGGGAACTGGGTAGCGAACGGAGCCTCATTGGTCAGGGCCGTGCCAGAGAGATGGTGGTGAACGTTCTGCTTCCGTGCCTTCTTGCTTGGGCAGTCAAATGCCATCAGTCGTGGCTCAAAGGGCAAGTTTTGGAGTTATACCGTGACTATCCGGGTTTGCCGGAGAACTGGGTGACCAGACGCATGCAGAAGCAAATCTTTGGCTTGGAAAGGATGAAGGTGAATTCAGCCTGCCAGCAACAGGGACTGATCCACCTTTATGAGACCTTTTGCCTCAAGTGCAGATGCCAGGTCTGCCCTCTAGGTTGGGACGGTGCCTCTGGTCATCGCCAGCCGTCCAGTGCGGGCGACCTCTTTGATACCGAAGTCACGCAGGAGGTTAAGTAGGGAGCTTATCTTGTCTTCGTCACCAGTGACTTCCACAGTGACTGATTCAGCCGCCACATCCACAATGTTGGCCCTGAAGATATCGACAATCTGCATGATTTCGCTGCGGTTTTGCGGTGTAGTCTTTACTTTGATCAAGGCCAATTCTCGGTCTACCCTATCTTCATCAGTGATGTCGGACAACTTAATGACATCGATCACCTTGTCTAGCTGTTTCCTTACCTGTTCTACTGTAGCGGTGTCACCGCTGACCACGATGGTCATTCGGGATACCCCCTTCATCTCTGTTCGCCCCACGGCAATGCTTTCGATGTTGAAACCACGCCGGCGGAAAAGGCTAGCCACGCGGTTGAGCACGCCGGGCCTGTCAGCCACTAGGGCGACTATAGTGTGCTTCGGTTGAGTCACTTGCAGCACCTCCTGTCTCTTGAAAAGCTTGAGGCGATAGCCTAGATATTGCTTACAGTACCACTGGTGCTGGGTACCGCGGCCTTCCTCTTGGGACACTCGATCACCTGAGCCAGGGTTGCCCCTGGAGGCACCATAGGGTAAACGCTCTCCTCGGGCTCTACCATGAAATCAATGAGGAAAGGCCCATCATGTTCCATGGCCCTCTGGATGGCAGGGATCACCTCACTCCGCTTTTTCACTCTTAGCGCAGAGATGCCATAGGCGTCAGCGATCTTCAGGAAGTCCGGACCCATTAGAGGTGTGGCCACATAGCGACGCCCGTAGAACAGCTCCTGCCATTGCCTGACCATGCCCAGATAGCCGTTGTTCATGATGGCTATCTTGATGGCCAGCCTTTCCTGAACCATGGTGGCCAACTCCTGTATAGTCATCTGGATGCCGCCATCCCCAGCCACGCACCAGACGGTCTCCTCCGGGCGCCCGACCTTGACCCCGATAGCGGCTGGCAGTTCAAATCCCATGGTGCCCAAGCCGCCAGAGGAAATGAAACTGTTGGGCTTCTTATAGCAGAAGTGCTGGGCGGACCACATCTGGTGCTGCCCTACCCCGGTAACAATAGTGGCGTCGCTGTTGGTTACTTCACAGATGCTGCGGATCACATACTGGGGCAGGAGTTCCTCGCCGCCCCTGATGTCTATGGACGGATGTTCTTGACGCCACTGCTCCAGTTGCTGGATCCAACCGACGTGGGTCTGGTTCGTCACTTGCTTGTTCAACTCTCGTAGCACGTGCTTGACATCGCCCACGATGGGAACATCCACTCTGACGTTCTTGCCGATCTCGGCCGGGTCAATATCGATGTGGATAATGCTAGCCTTGGGAGCAAAACCGCTAACTATACCTGTAGCCCGATCATCAAACCTCATACCAATGGCGATCACCAGGTCAGCATGGGTTACCGCCATATTGGCATAGGCCAGACCGTGCATTCCCAGCATACCCAGGCTGAGCATGTGATTCTCTGGGAAGGAACTGGTTCCCAGCAGGGTGGTGATCACCGGTATCTGTGCCTTTTCTGCCAGCTCTCTGATTTCCTGGTGAGCCCCGGAGATGATCACACCTCGGCCAGAGATGATGACGGGACATTTGGCACGGTCTATGAGCTGGGCTGCCTTTCTTATCTGGGCAGGGTGACCGCGAAGTATCGGCTTGTATCCGGGCAGATCGACCTTGACAGGATAGTGGAACTCAGCTTCTTCAATGAAGACGTCCCGTGGTATGTCAATGAGCACTGTTCCCAGCCTGCCTGTAGTGGCGATGTAGAAGGCTTCCTTGAAAATCCTAGCCAGGTCCGCAGCGCTTAGAGCGATATAGTTGTGCTTGGTGATGGGCAGGGTAATGCCTGTGATGTCTATCTCCTGGAAGGCGTCTTTGCCGATGAAGGGCCGGGCTACCTGGCCTGTCATGGCTATTACTGGTGATGAATCGAGATAGGCATTGGCAATGCCTGTTACCAGGTTGGTAGCTCCCGGGCCTGAAGTGGCACAGCAGAGCCCAGGGCGTCCTGTAGCCCTGGCGTAGCCGTCGGCAGCATGGGCAGCACCCTGCTCGTGGCGTACCAGTATATGGCGGAGCTGGGGATAGTGGCGCAGGGTGTCGTAGAAGGGCAGAAGCGTCCCACCAGGGAAGCCAAACATGACCTCTACTCCTTCTCTCGCCAGACTCTCGCAGACAATTTGGGCACCCGTTAACTTCATAGTGTGTTCTCCGCGCTAGATGAAAATTGCTCCCTTGCTGGCCGAACTGACCTTCTCCGAGTAGCGCTTCAGATAGCCGGTGCTTATCCTGGGTTCAAAAGCGGGCAACTTCGCCAGCCTGGCTCGTATCTCGGTGTCAGGCAGTTCTACATTCAGCTTATATTTAGGGATATTGATGCTTATTATATCATTGTCTTGGAGCGCAGCGATAGGCCCCCTGGCAGCTGCCTCTGGTGAAACGTGTCCAATGGCTGCCCCTCGCGTGGCCCCAGAAAACCGCCCATCGGTGATGAGAGCCACTTCTTTATCTAGGCCCATGCCGCTAAGAAGCGATGTGGGCGTCAGCATCTCCGGCATGCCGGGACCTCCCCTCGGCCCCTCGTAACGGATGACGATCACCTCCCCCGGATTAATTCTCCGTCGCATGATGGCCGTGGTAGCTTCTGCTTCGGAGTTGAAAACCCTGGCCGGACCCCGGTGTGACAGCATCTCCGGAGCCACGGTGGCACTCTTGACCACCGCACCTTCAGGGGCCAGATTACCGAAGAGGACGGACAGGCCACCTTTGGCCGAGTACGGCTGGGACAAAGGACGGATGACCTCCTGGTTCTTGTTCTGGGCCATAGCGATGTTCTCTGCCACAGACCCTCCTGAGGCGGTCTTAGCTCCCAGTTTCAGCAGGTGGCCCAGCTCCTTCATCAGGGCTGCAATACCACCAGCATAGTCCAGATCCTCGATGCGGTGATCGCCAGCCGGGCTGATCTTGCAAAGGTGAGGGGTCTTGGTGCCGATCTCGTTTATCTGTGACAGAGGAAACTCGGCTCCTGCCTCGCTAGCGATGGCCATGAGGTGTAAGATAGAGTTGGTGCTGCCTCCCAGTGCCATGTCCACTACAAAGGCATTGTACATGGACTCCTCAGTAACAATGTCGCGGGGGCAGATGTTTTTCTGTAGGAGGTTCATGATCGCCCTCCCAGTTTCCCTGGCCAGACGGACTCGCCTTGCATCCGTGGCTGGAATGGTGCCATTGCCCGGGAGGGCCATTCCCAGAACCTCGGTGAGGCAGTTCATGGTGTTAGCAGTAAACATGCCGGCACAACTGCCGCAGCCTGGGCAAGCTACCTTTTCTAGCTCTGTCAGCTCCGCCTCGGTCATCTCTCCTTTGGCTACCCTTCCCACTGCCAGGAACACTGAGTTAAGATCGACTGCCTGCTGCTGGAATCTTCCCGCCAGCATGGGGCCGCCGCTGACAAAGATAGAGGGGATGTTGAGCCTCACTGCCGCCATGAGCATGCCAGGGATGATCTTATCGCAGTTGGGGATGAATACCAGAGCGTCGAAAGCATGAGCCTGGGCTAGGATCTCGGCAGAATCAGCGATCAACTCCCGGGAGGGAAGGCTAAACCTCATGCCAAGATGATTCATGGCGATGCCGTCACACACCCCGATAGTGTTCATCTCAAAGGGGGTGCCGCCAGCTTCGCGCACCCCGCCCTTCACTGCCTCAGCAATGCTGCACAGGTGAATGTGTCCGGGGATGATCTCGCTAAAGCTATTGATAATGCCGATGAAGGGCTGGTCAAGCTCCCTATCGGTGCATCCCAAAGCCCTCAGCAGAGACCGGTGCCCGGCCCGCTCAATGCCTTTCTTGACCATGTCACTCTTCATTGTCCTTCACCTCTTCTTCGGGTAAGCCGTGGCTCCATTGGAAGTAGTGATTTATGATAGCGTAACTAGCGTGATTTGAAAAGACTTAGATACGTGTAAGTGGCAAGTTCGTATCAGGTTGACGGGCAATCTCCGGAGCAGAGACTGTGTTGTGCTGAACCTACCGTACTCTGCTAGTTCCGTATAGCAACAGGGATTCTTCTCCCGCCTCAGAGTTTGTGAAGAAATGCGGGCCGTAGCTTCGGCCCTTCACGATTTCCAGCTTTGAAGGGGCAATAAATTCACAGCCTCTCAGGCGAGCGGATCAGAATGACACCTGCTGACGCTGTCACCCTGAGTGTAGCGAAGGGTCTCAGGTTAGGAAGCATTAGTCTTATTTCTTGGGCTTGTGGTATATTATCTGTGGCCTGCTGTTGAGCGATAGGCTAGCACCCATAGGTGGCACTGGGCTGCTGTGCGATGTCGGTCGAGTGTGCCTGTTCCCTGTTCGCCTTTAAGAGTATGCCTCAGTCGTCCATTACCACGGAGACGGCGGCGATATATCGCATATCTGTGGTTGGCCCAGCTATCAGGAGTAATGCGTAGGAGAGATAACGCTGTCTGATTTTCCCCGTGGATCGGACAAGGTCAGGAAGAGCCTGAGGTATGGGATACTGGATGGCTCAGCCAACGCGGCTTCGCTGGGGCTGGGCCAGGAGTATGTTACCCCCTTTGCCCTGGCCCTTAAAGCAACTACGGCCCAGATCGGGTTGCTTTCCAGTTTGTCCAGCCTGGTCATGGCCCTGTCCCAACTGTTGGCCCCTCAACTAGCTGAGAGAGCTGGCAGCCGCAAGCGCTTCATCCTTCGTGTCGTCTTCATTCATGCCTTGCTGTGGGTGCCCATTCTCCTGATTCCCCATGTGTTTCCGGGGCCGAAAGTATGGTGGCTGGTAGGTTTCTTCACTCTGAGCGTTGTATTCGGCTCCCTCGGAAATCCGGCCTGGGGAAGCATGATGTCCGACTTGGTGCCTGCGGGAATGAGAGGCAGGTATTTTGGCTTGAGAGGTAGGATCTGCGGCTTTACCACTCTTGTTTTTTTCTTCATCGGTGGGGTCATACTACGCTTTTCTGCGACTGAAATATTCTTCGGTTTCTCGATTATCTTTGGTGCTGCAGTGCTTTTCAGACTAATGTCCTGGTACTTCATCTCGAAGATGTACGAGCCACCTCTTCGGCTGGAGTGGTGGGAGCGGCGCGGGCTGCTCGATATTGTGAGCAGCCTGACCTCATCGAACCTGGGCAGGTTCACAATCTATGTATCGCTAATGAACTTTGCCACGTATATAGCAGGTCCCTTTCTTGCTGTCTATATGCTGCGGGACTTAAGGTTCGACTATCTCACCTATGCTGCCGTCATTGTCTCTGCCTCTTTGGTACACCTGACCTTCCTCACCTTCTGGGGCAGGAGAGCCGATAGCTTAGGGAATGTCAAAGTTCTGAGTGTTACATCTATCCTGATTCCTTTGGTCCCCCTGCTGTGGGTAGCGAGCCATCAGCTTTATTGGCTCATTCCGGTGCAGATGCTTTCCGGGTTTGCCTGGTCCGGATTTACCCTTGCCAGCACCAACTTCGTCTACGATGCCTCGACGCCAGAAAACAGGATGCGTTGCATTGCTCTCTTCAATGCCATGAATGGAGGCGCCATGTGCTTTGGTGCGATTCTAGGGGGCTACCTAGCCTTGTATCTACCCCCAGTGCTGGGCTACAGTCTGCTGACGCTGTTCTTGATTTCCGGCCTTCTGCGGGGACTGGTGGCGGTAACTCTTCTTCGACATGTATCAGAAGTGCGCCCAGGCGTCAGAGGTTGGCGACGGTAAGCGTGTGCTGTCTTGAGAAGCCTGGTAGGGTGTGTCTTGCTATGCTTCATCCGCCCTTCTGTGTTGATACGAAGGAAGAGGTTCCTTCAAACATCGGGACCTGCATAGCTCTCGCCTGGCTGGTGAAAAGCAAAATTGGTGGACCGAGCCCACCCTACGCGTTTGCTAGTATTGTGTAGTCCACGAGTTTCGCCATGTTACCTTTCTTTTGCCACGGCGAAATTCTGACATGCACCAAGACGGTTTGGATACGGTTTTGCCTCGGCGGGGGGCTATCGTGAGGCACGCCTGGCAAATCTTTCTTGCCTTAAGTTTACCCCGATAGGTTAAAATGGGGCTAGATGCGATACCGTGGAAGCTCGAAGATAAAGTACGAGCACAGCCTCATACCTGGGCTGAGGGAGTTCCTGGAGGAGGAACTGGAACCTCTGGGCCATGTCCGGACCATTATCCCTGGAAGAATCAGAAAGACAAAGAAGATGGTCAGTGGCCTACAGGTTCGATACAAGTACCCGGTGCAGGGTGGTGCCAAGCTGCTGGCCTATAGTTCAGACGTGGTACAGGAGCTGTTTATCGTTACTTCCAGGCCAGAGGAGCTGAAAGCTCTCGAAAGGAAAGCGGCGAAGGTCAGCCAGAAAGAAAGGATAAGGCAGAAAGGAGTCAGCAAGAGCCAGCTTGATCAGCGCACCAGCCAGTTTCTCCGCGGGTTGGGGGAGCCTGAACCCTGCGTTTTCTGTCCCTCGCCCTTTCAGGAAGAGGCCCTGCAACTCATCCTTCAGGGCGATGTGGTGGTCACCGCCCCCACCGGAAGCGGCAAGACCTGGATCGCAGAGCGAGCCATAGAGAGTTTCCTGAAGCAAGGAAAAGCATGCTGGTATACCACTCCCCTGAAGGCGCTGTCGAATCAGAAGTATGACAATTTCCGAAAGCTTCTCGGCGAACAAAGGGTGGGGCTTCTCACCGGGGAAAGGAAGGATAATCCATCGGCACCGGTGATAGTGGCCACCACCGAAGTATTTCGCAATGCGCTCTACTCGGGAGATCAGAAACCATGTTTAGCCGTGCTGGACGAGGCTCATTACCTGGGGGATGAACAGCGCGGCACCACCTGGGAGGAAGTGATAATCCTGGCCCCGGCTGAGACGCATCTCCTCCTTCTCTCGGCCACGATCTCTAATGCTGATGAGATTGTAAGATGGATGGAAAGGGTGAGACGGAAAAGACCTCATCCTGTCAAGGAGGAAGAGAGGCCAGTCCCCTTGCGGTACGGCTTCCTGACCCATAGAAAATATATTCTCAGCCTGGATTCAAAGGCTATCAGATCGCGAAAGAGGGCGAGGTCAGGTTTCAACCCGGTGAGAGTGGTTGAGACGCTGGAGGAAAGGGAACTCCTTCCGGCAATTATTTTCCTGCCGTCGCGCAAAGATTGTGACCGGGCGGCCTCCAAGTTTCAGGGTTTTTCCTGGAAGGACAGGGCGTCAAGATGGGATATTCTGGCGGAAGCGGCCAGGGACAATCCCTATCTTTGGGACAACCCTTTGCTAGACCCTCTGGTGGAGGCCGGGATAGCCTCGCACCACGCCGGCCATCTCACGGGGTGGAAAGTAGCGGTGGAGCGGATACTGGCCACAGGCAAGCTGCGGGCTGTGTTTGCCACCACGACTCTAGCCGCAGGACTGGATGTACCAGCCCGCACCGTGGTCTTACCTACATTGATGGCACGGGACAGCTTTGGCGCGAGGCCCTTGAGCACACTGGAGTTTCAGCAGATGACGGGCAGGGCGGGCAGGAGAGGCAAGGACAAGATCGGCTTTGTTGTCCTTGACCCGGAAAATGAGAGGGATCTGTTTGTGGCCTTGAGCCTGCAAAATTCTGAACCAGAAGCGATAAAATCTGCTTTTAAGATCAGCTATCACCAGATACTGAATCTCCTCAATCGCTCCAGTTTGGACAAGACCAGGGATATCCTGGAGAGGAGCCTCCTCCTTTTTCAGCAGAGCACCCGAAAAGACTTCCATGAGGTCAAGGCACAACTGGGCGACGAACTGATGAAGAGGATAGGCATCTTGCAGAGATTCAGATATCTCGACGAGTCATTTTTCTTAACGGAATTCGGCCGGTGGGCTGTGCTCATACGGCACGAGAACTCCCTCATCTTCACCGAGATGATAAGGCGCCAGCTCTATCCTTCGCTGTCTGCTGCGGAGCTTGCCGGCTGGATTGGGGCTTTGTCTCCCGGGCGCTGCCCCAGGCGGGCTGTTGGTCGCCTGAACCTGGAATCACTCCTGAAACTGGCGGAGGAACTGGAAAGGCTTGAGAGAAGGGTGGGGATCTCTTCTGTCCAGTTTTCTGCCGAGGAGGCCTGGAAAAGGGGGGCAGCGGTCAAGCTCTGGGCAGAAGGGGAAGAATGGGAAAGGGTGGTGGGAGAAGCCGACATCGAGGAAGGCGATCTGCAATGGCTCCTTATTCAGACCGCTGAGGTCCTGCGTCAGATGGAGGATTTGCCCTTGCCTATTGCCTCCGCAGCGAAGCAAGCGGGTGATGCGCTTTTGCGAGCGCCGGTGTTGTAGGCCGGCTATGTCAACAGATACAGTGGGTTCGATATTTCACGCTTCAACACAGTTAGGGTGGTTCCTCTGAGCCCACCCCACAAAATCATGCGAAGCAAGAATCCGAGACCGAAGCTTACACCTCTTTCCGGGAACGCCAATACAAGATCGCGCCGCCCACTATCAGCGCGGATGCCATTATGCTACCAGCAATAACGCTCATCATGAACCCACGGTATCCAATCCTGAATGTGCCGCTTAGTTCGCCGACTTCCATAGTGTAGGTGCCAGAGCCTTCGTGGGTCACCATAAAGACTACTGTCTCTGAATCACCACCTTTCAGGAACAAATCCTGACTGTCTATCTCTTCGCCATCGAACTTCAGTACTACCTTGTCGCTCCAGTCAACTATACCGGTATTCGTCACGGTAGCAGTAATGGTCACAGTTTCACCAGACGCAGGCTCTCGTGGGAAAATCGTGACGCCGCTAGCGACTAAAGGAGATATGCGGACACTGTAGGTCGCAGCCGTCTTTGCTTTTGTGGTAAAGCTTACCGTCTGTGATTTGCCTCCGTCGAGAGTCACATTGGTGCTAGCTGTCTCTTTGCCGTCGACTTGCAGTACCACCCTGTAAGTACCTGGAACTATGCTGCTATTGGTTACGTCAAGGCTAACGGCAATCTTATGGTCTTTCACTGAGTATGCCTTGATGCGATCAGGGTTGATGGTGAGGTTACTGAGTTCGAAGGTGGCGTGGGTAACCACCAGTTCATGATCCCCCGGTGGTAGCTCAAAGGCTGCCTGACCTTCGGCGTTCGCAGCTCCGAGGAGCGTTCCTTCAAGTACGACGCCCGCATTCCGATGCAACCCCGCCAATGTAACAGTGACGTCGCTGTCAGTGGACACATTGATAGTGCATTCCTTGCCGGCAGCAATTCCAGCCCGGTTGAGGTCGAGGGTTACGGCACCGATGTTTGTCAGGTCTGCCTCAAGATGGCTAGATGTCGGCTGGGCAGTGCCGGGCACCCGCACAAGCCACCGCTCGAGCCAGCTTTCACCCTCTGGGTGTGCGGAGGACCAGCCAGGTGCGAAAGCCGGATTCGGGCCGCACAGATCCTGACCGTCGTCTTTGTTGTTCCGTGTGGTCTCACCTCGCTCGATCGTCTCGGTGCTGTGTGGCAAGGCGTTGCTCATGATGTTGACCGTTCCCGGCATGGAGTCGTCGCTAACCAAGATCCCCGACACCCAGTACGCCGAGTCATACCGTAGGTCGAGACCCAGTGCCGGGTTGATGTTGAAGAGTGCCGGGTCGACGGTGTAAACGACCTGATACGGATTTGGGTTGCGGGTGAAATCGAGGGACGCGCGTTCGAAGACGCAGCGATAGTATGCCGGGCACTCGTGGCCGCGGTCGTAGACCAACCAGTAATGGTACTCGTACTCCAGCTGGTCCAGGCGATCGGCATCTTCCTTAGAAGGCGGCCCGAGTTGGCCGCTGTCGAGGAAGCCGTTAATCTGCAGGACCGGGACGTTGCGAAGGTTGGGGAAGAGAACCTCCCGGTAGGCGACACCAGTGCCCACGTGGGGGAGGATTGAGGCCCACAGATCCGGATAGAGCACACCGAGACGGTAGGCGCCCATTCCGCCCATCGACGAACCCTGGAGTGAGACGCGGTCAGGGTTGATGCCAAGGCGTTTGATCGCGTCAGCCAGAACCTCGAGCACGTCAACTTCGCTGATCCCTTCATAGCGTAGCGTCTCGCCCCGCCCCAAGGGGTACACCTGCATCGTCACGGGCAGGCTCGTGTCGAGTGTGACGTCCGGCTGGAACATCCCGATCAGATAGAGGTCATCACTCTGCTGACGCGCCGTACCGACGTAGCCGAGAGGGGTTACGAAAATCGACTGCATGTGATTGTTGTCAGCGCCGTGCAGATAGACAGTGAGAGGGTTGCCCTCCGGTAGCTCCTCGGGAATGAAGACCATGTAGGGCTGATACGGGCCAAGGTACTCGTGCTGCCAGGGTTTGTCAGGATTAGGGAGGTTCACACCTTCGGAAAGAGTAAGCGCAGAGTGGTGCAGGTACGTGTGCCAACCCGGAGTTCTTCCATCGGCGAGCTCGGTGGCGTGGTCTGTCATTTTCTCGAAGTCAAGCTCAGCCGCTGCGTTCGATGAGGGTAGGAGATCAGCGAGAATATCAGACTGCCGGTTTTCCTGCCATCGCACGAAAGGCTCATTCCCAACGAAGGCTAGGTCGTAGATCGGTTCGCTGCCGTCTAGCCATGATCCGCCCTGGGCATTGCGAATCCCCAGCACTGCAAAAGCCCGCCAGATTCCTTCTTCGGGGGTATCCAGTAGATTGCTGGGTACGACCGTCTTCATGACGTTCTGATCAGCATCAACCGTGGCAGCGATGACCGACTCAGTTGCTGACCACGCCTGTCCGGCGTAGCTCCACAGCTTAGCACCATCTGACGTTACCACTACGAGAGTCTCAACACCTAGCCGCCCATCTGCTGGCCAGCTATCACCGCCGTCGGGGAGCAGAGCGGCCCCGGTTGCCGGGTCGTTGTCGGTGTCAAAGGCCACGCCCAGGATGGGGACGGTAATCTTGGCAGCAGTCAGTGTCTGTAGTATCGCCAGCAAGTGCAAACCATCTGTTTTTACACTAATCTGGAGCTGGATCAGGTCAGCAGCATTCCCAGGAGCAGCCCAGTCCGGATACGTGGCGTCGCCGCCAGAGCGAGCCGCCTCACCAGGCGAGGCCCCTCGGTCCGGTGACTCATCGAAGTTGGCGCCTCTGTCGTCGTAGGCATAGTCAGTCCAAACGAATGTCCCCTTGACATAAGATGACGTTCCGCAAATCAGGGGGCCCAACTCGGGCTTGATGGAAGCAGCCGCAGCCACCACCGCTCCCCCTCCCCCAGCCCAGGGCACAGCAGCAGAGGCCAAGCACATCACGAACATAGCAACAGCAATGACTCTAAGAATACGCATTTCTGCTCCCTTCTAGTTAAGAAGTACCTGAACTGGGATTTCCAACTCAGTTCTTGACAGGGTAACACCAAACCCTCAGCGTTGTCTCTGCCGATGATAATATTCCCAGTCCCCTATTGTCAAGCTTGAATAACTGATCCTCGTATTCTATACTGGTGACGCAATGCGGTCTCCCTTCATCCTCTCTTCGGCGCCTGCTCGGGGGACTGCCTTTTATCATGTCGGTGTTGTTGGCCACTATCTGTCCATGAAATTCAGATTAAGGAGGTAAGAAAGCAATGCGACTGGAAGGCAAAGTTGTCCTGGTGACTGGGGCGGCCTCGGGAATTGGCAGGGCTACAGCCGTGGCCTTTGCTCGGGAAGGAGCCAGGGTAGTGGCGGCTGATGTCCTTGTGGAGGATGGACAGGAGACGGTTCGGCTTATCAAAGAAGCTGGGGGCCAGGCTATCTTTGTTAAGTGTGATGTCTCAAAGCAAGCTGAGGTTGAGGCGCTGATTAAGAAAACGGTGGAAACCTATGGCGCTTTGCATTGCGCCTTCAATAATGCCGGAATCGAGGGGAGGATGGCTCCCTCGCCCGACTTCAGTGAAGAGGAATGGGACCGGATTATCGATGTCAATCTTAAAGGCGTCTGGCTGTGCCTGAAGTATGAGGTGCCGCAGATGGTGAAGCAGGGTGGTGGGGTGATCGTCAACACGGCTTCGGTGGGTGGGTTGGTGGGGCTCCAGGGCTTGTCGCCTTACTGCGCGTCGAAGGGTGGTGTGGTGCAGTTGACCCGCACGGTAGCGCTGGAGTGTGCCCAGTCCAATATTCGCGTTAATGCTGTTTGCCCGGGTGGCATCAGCACACCTATGGCTCTGCGGCTGTCCAAGCAGCCGCAGATGGGGCCGGCCCGGCCGACACCGATGCACCGCTGGGGCAAGCCGGAGGAGATAGCTGAGGGTGTCGTCTGGCTGTGTTCCGATGCCAGCTCCTTTGTTACCGGACACCTCATGACTATTGACGGCGGCTTTGTGGCTGGGTAGACCTGAGGCGTATCTCGCCCGAAGGGTGTTTTTCATGCTAATCCGGAAGACAGATCTAAGTTGAACCAAAAGAAGATCGGTAGCCCGGTGGTGAGCAAACGGACCCTTAACAATAGCTGATTTTGTTAAGGTTTAGAAACAACAATTCCGGCCTTTGTTCTGTTGATTGGCCTATGGCTGGTATTGCAGGTAGAAGTTTGGTGGCCTCCTTGGCTTGTTGTCGAGGGATTGTCAGCGTAAAATGGCCACAGGTGTGGTCTTCTTAAGGCTCTGCTGGGAGGCAACCTGGTGGCTAAGCAGATAGTAGCCGGGAAATTGCTAGGCGTGGCTGACTGCACTGCCATTCTCATCCAAGTGAGTTGGCTACAAACGTAGATGGTGGTAAGAATGAAGCTCTCGCCACAGTCGCGAAGTTCATCGAAGGATGCCCGAATGAGACCTTTCAAATTCGTACATACGGCTGATCTGCACTTGGACAGCCCTTTTGTCGGGATATCGCGTCTGGACGACTCGGTTGCCAGTCGCCTGCGTGAGGCGACGTTCCACACATTCGAGCGTGTGCTGGATATATGCATAGACCAACGCGTCGATTTCCTACTCATCGCTGGGGATGTTTACAACAGCCGGGACCGCAGCCTTCGCGCTCAAATTCGTTTCAGAGACGGACTTGCGCGCCTGAATGATGCGGGAATCTCGGCATTCGTGGTCCATGGAAACCACGATCCGCTAGACAGATGGTCGGCCAGTCTCAGATGGCCCGAGAGGGTACACATCTTTGGGGGTAGAGAGGTCGAGCGGGTTGTTGTGGGGGAGAATGGCAATGTATTTGCCCAGATATACGGGATAAGCTATCCTACACGAGACGTTCGACGGAACTTGGCCAAGGAATTTCGACGTGTTGACGATGGCCCGTTTGCCATCGGGCTTCTTCACTGCAATCTCGGAGACAGCACTGGGCATGAACCGTACGCACCCTGCACAGTAGAAGACCTTGTCTATGTGGGGATGGATTACTGGGCACTAGGACACGTACATGACCATGTAATCGTTTGCCCTGAGCGTCCCGCAATTGCATATCCAGGCAATCCGCAGGGATGCAATGTCCGTGAGCAGAAGGCACGCGGATGCTATCTCGTTCAGGTGGACACAGAGGGCCACCCCAGCATAGATTTCGTTGCGGTGGACACAATCCGCTGGTTCTGGGAAACCGTGAGCATTGAACAGGCTAGCAGCGAAGACGAGCTGATCGATACAGTGGAGAATGCGTGTGCGGTAGTGCGAGAGCAAGCAGATAACCGACCGGCACTGTGTCGGGTTACACTGGAAGGAAGAAGCCCAATGCATCGCAAGCTCATGCAGTCAGGTTTCGTGGATGATCTTGTGCGTGTGATAAGGGAAAGCGAGGGCGGCCGAGACCCTTCGGTTTGGCTGGAGCGAATAGAAGTGGATACACGCCCCGTGGTCGATGTTGAAGCCCGGCGTTCAGGGCAGGATTTCTTGTCAGACCTCCTGGCGCTGATTCGTGAATACAGGGGCGATCCTACACTCTCGAGTTCGCTGCGGTCTGAACTGGCTCCTCTTTTCGAGTCCCGTCGTGGCCGGTTGTTTGTTGAGCCTCTAACTGACGAGGAGCTGTTGCAGTGCCTGGATGCGGCCGAAGCCCGTTGCCTTGACCTACTTGTAGGTGACGATTGATGCGAATCGAGTCCCTCTACATCGACGGTTACGGGGTCTTTCGAGACGCCTCTCTCCCATCTGAAGGCGCGCAGGCTAGCTTCTCGCCAACCCTTGCAGTCGTATTGGGTCCCAACGAATCAGGCAAAAGTACCCTTCTTTCTTTCATACGCACGATCCTGTTCGGTTTCGCTGACGCTCGAACTACTGAGAACCGTTATCCTCCCCTTCGTGGGGGACGGCACGGAGGTCGGATAATTATAGCTGATCGTCGTGGGGGCAGATATGTTGTTGAGCGTCTTGCCGGTTCGCGAGGTGGAGCGCTCGCTGTCACATTGCCTGATGGCTCAGAGGGCGGAATGGACGATCTAAACGCGCTTCTCGGGAATGCCTCTCGAGATCTCTTCCGCAATGTATTCGCCTTCAGCCTTAGCGAACTTCAGGCATTCGAAACCTTGACTAGTGAGGGTGTCAGGGCTCGAATCTACGGCGCAGGAATTGGTACAGGGCGTTTGGTCCTGGCAGACATCGAACGCGAGATTGATCAACAGAGGCAGAAATTGTTCAAGGAGAGTGGAAGCTCTCAGGAGATCCCGAAGCTATTCCAAGAAGGGGACACACTGAAAGCACGACTGCGACAGCTATCCGACCGGGTATCACAATATGACTCTCTTCGAAGAAATCTCGATAGCCTGACTGCGGATTTGCTTACCACAAAAGGGAATCTCCTTACCGAGCAGAGTAGGCTGGTCCATGTGAGGAATCTTATCCAGGCTTGGGATGATTGGACGGAACTGCAGGCAAGTAGGGGGCGGCTTAGCCAGCTACCTGAGGTTGTCGAATTCCCACCGGACGGTGTTGTCCGCCTAGAACGTATAGTTGAGACCAGCCGAAGCCTTCAGGAGAACCTCATCGATCTTCAGACAAGACTAGTGAAAGCTAAGAATGAACTTGATTCCATCCAGGTTGACGAGCGAATGCTGCGAGCGGCTCCAAAAATAGAAACCTTGCGTCGCGGATTGAATGCATACGAGTCGGCAAAGAAAGACCTGCCTGGGTTGCAAGCAGAGCTGAAAGCTAAGAAGCGGGATTTGGCCGAAAGCTTGAGGTACATGGGTCCTGGGTGGGATGAGGAACGCGTGAAGGGGTTTGACACATCGCTTCCTGTGCGCGAGGCCGTACGCAGTCATGGCAAAGCACTTCTGAACGCATCCCAGGAATTCCGAGATGCACAGCAAGAGGTGCGCAGTGCCAAGTCACTCTTGGGAGAGAGAAGAAAAGAACACGAGCGTCTCGAAAAGGTCTTGGAGAGGTTGAGCGAGCCAGGTGAGCTGAATATGAACGCTTTGGAGGCCCGGAGACTCCGGGCCAGAGAACTGCTATTTGCCCTCCCCAAACACCGGGGCCTGTTAGAGAAAAGCGAACACCTAAGGGAGCGACGAGCAGATCGCGAATCGTATCTTGCCTCTATCGAGACGCAACTCAGGCAAAGCGTGGCATTTCTTCCCATGTGGCCAGCATTGCTTGCTGCAGTAATCGTCGTCGCTTTGGCAGGGTGGTTTGCTAGCAAGGGTGAGTGGTTCCCCTTCGTTGGTGTAGTGCTCTTGGTAGGAATCATTGCCTTGGCCTACAGTCAGATACGAGCCCAGCAGTCGAAAAGAATGCGGGAGCGCATTGAAGTTTTGCAGGAGGAAAAGGGTACTATATCGAACACACTGCTCGGTTTAGATGAAGATCTCCATAGGGTGTCCAATCAGATTGCAGGCGAGGAAACGACCTTGCGACGGGCCGCAAATGCCCTTGGGTTTGATACTATTCCGACTGTGGAAGATATGGAGTCCTTGGATATGCAAATTCAGAAGGCTGTGGAAGAACTTCGGGGGTGGAATGAGGCAAAACAACGGGTTACCGAAGCCCACGATCGGGTTGATGAACAAGAGGAGCGAGTTAGAAAGGCTGAAGACACTGAAAGCCAAGCTCGCGACAACATGCTGGCAGTGCACGCAGAATGGGCGACCTGTCTTGAAGAGCGAGCCATCGACACTGACCTCAGCACCGATACGTGTCTTGAGCTACTTTCTAGGGTTGAAAGCGCCTACGAAAAGATCAAGGCACTGGAGGATCATACCGCACGCATCGAGACCGTGGAATCAGCAATGCGAAAATATGAGAAGATGGCAAATGACGTTCTTGAGTCCTGTAAGCAGAGTGAGAGGCCTCGCGATGCCTTTCCGGCGGTTGTTGATGAACTGATAAAGTGCTTTGAAGAGAACCAGCATGATTCCGAAATGGCTGTGCAACTCCGCAGAATAATTGAGGAGAGGACTCTCGAAGAGGATCATCTCAGGTGCCGATATGAACAGATAGACAACGAGCGGAAGGAACTTTTGAGCCAAGCCAGTGCAGAGACTGAAGAGGAATTCCACGAACTGGCGAGAATCCACACAGAGAGAGAAAGCCTCCTCTCCTCCATCAGAGAAAGAACTAAGAACTTGGAGCGGATAGCCGGTCGAGGCAACGCCCTTGAAGAATTCTTGAATGAGATCAAGGATATGACTCCAGAGGAGCTACACAGGCGTGAACGTGAACTCGGCCAGAAGGTTTCAGAAATGGAGTTGCAGCGTGATGAGAGAAACAAGGAGTGGGGCCGGATTGATGACCAAGTAAAGAAGTTGGAAGCCGAGGACGAATCTTCTGTCCTTCGCTTCCGTCTTGGCGGAGTCATCGGCGATCTAAGAAAGAAGGCCCACGAGTGGTCTGTGCTCAGCATTGCTCAAGCTTTCCTTAAGAAAGCGCGAGAGCGGTATGAAAGGGAACGTCAGCCAGCCGTGGTGCAGGAAGCGCAAGCGTATTTCTCGTGTATCACGGGGAGGCGGTATCCGCGCCTTTTGTCGCCGCCCGGAGAAAACCGGATTGCAATAGAAGACCAACGAGGTGAGCGGAAAGACGTTGGACAACTAAGTCGGGGTACTGCCGAGCAGCTCTACCTCGCCTTGCGCTTTGGGCTTGTGCAGGAGTTCGGACGGCGCTCTGAAACTCTTCCCGTTGTCATGGACGACGTTCTCGCGAACTTCGACCCTCGGCGGGCGCGAGAAGCCTGCAAGGCTATCAAGCTCCTGACTGAAAACCACCAGGTGATACTGTTCACATGCCATCCCGAGACAGTAGATTTGCTCCGCTCAGAGATCAAGGGATTCCAGGTTATCGAATTGGGTAGCCTCGGCAATTGAGTTCGGGCGTTGACAGGAACTGATAGGAACGTCGAGAAGCGGAACAGGTTCTGCTGAGAGTCTGCGTACCACGCGCTGAAGCCGAACCACTCAGGATTCGCAGTAAAAAATCCGCACTAAAGTAGCTGCAAAAAGGAGGAGCGACCGCGAAGGTCGCTCCTCGATGTCAGTTTCAGCTCTTATTTAGTTTTAGCTTTTCTCTCCCAGTCCACTGCCCAGAGCTATTAGTCGATGAGCCTCTTGGTGCTGGGTATTCTCCCTCTGATGCGGTCATCGTGTCTGGTGGCACTGTCTAGCGCCCGCCCCAGCGCTTTGAAGGTCGCTTCTGCTTTGTGGTGGTCGTTGCTTCCTCGGAGGATCTGGGCATGCAGGTTGATGCGGGCCTCAGAGGCGAAAGTCTCCAGGAAGTGAGGGATGAGGCTGGCAGGTAAATCGGCGATTTTCTCCTCGTCGAAGGCTAGCTCTGCTGCGGCGTGCCCCCTGCCGCTAATGTCCACAGCCACCAGCGCCAAGGCGTCATCCATCGGTACGATGGCATGCCCCATCCTGACGATCCCTTCTTTTCCTCCCAGCGCCTGGTTGAAGACTCGACCAAGGCAAAGGGCGACATCCTCTACCAGGTGATGCGGGTCAGCCCCGGTGCCTGAGACCTTGAGGTCGAAGACCCCGTGTTTGGCAAGCTGCGACAAAAGGTGGTCAAACATCCTGAGCCCGGTGGTTATCTGGAACTCACCCTGGCCATCGATGGCCAGTTCTACACCCACCGCGGTCTCCTGAGTTTCCCTCTTGATACTGGCTATTCTCTCCGTCATTGCTGTTTCCTATACTCTGGCTTCAGCCCAAACCAGCACGTCGCTGATTAATAATCTCTCTGTGAACTTATCCGCTTACCAGCACATCTGTGTCTGGCTTTGCCTGCACAAGGGCAATCTGGACGCCATGCAAGGACTTAGGATGGGCAAAAATGACTTGCCCGCCGGAAAAGTCTAGCGGCGCATCGCTGGCAAAACTGACGCCCTTAGCTGCCCAGTCTTTCATGGCCTGCTCTATGTCGGTGACCTCCAACGAGATGTGGTTTACCCCTTCTCCTCTGACAGCGAGGAATCTGGCGATCGGACTGCTAGCCTCTTCTGAGGCAACTAAACTGATGGCTACGTTGCCCAGGCGAAACCTGACACCCCTAAGCCCAGAGTAGGCATAACGCTCTGGCGGAAGCAGACTAGGTGCCACACCCAGGACCTCGGAGTATCTCTTAACCGCAGCGTCTAAGTCTTGCACTGCTATGGCTACATCGAGGAACCGTTTTATCGTTTCCTGCTTCCTTGGTACCCGGTAATCACTCGGGGATCATCTTAAGCGGCCTCAGAGCATCCCCATACGCTACTTCGCTTCACTCGCTATGAAGTGAAGGTCTTATCGAATATCAGAAACCCAGCCCTACTCCTTTGGCTGGATGAACTCCATCTGTACACCAAATAGTGACTTGGGATGCCCGAAGTTGACTATGCCGCCAGAATAGGTCATGGGCTTGTCAGGGCTTACCAGCTTCACTCCCTTAGCTGTTAGGTCTTTCATATCGTTCGGCAGGTCGGTCACTTGGAAGGAGAGCAGGAACACGCCCTCTCCCCGACTCTCTACAAACTTGTAGATTGAGGTATCTGGGTTGCTCGAGGCAATCAGGTTGATTCTAACGTCGCCTACCCAAACAGTGGCCCCTCTCAGCCCGGGGAAAGCAAAGTCTTCAGGCTTGGTCCACTCCACCTTTCCGCCGAGGATCGCGGAATACTTCTTCACCGCTTCATCAAGATCCTTCACCGCTATGTTTACCCCGTATAGTTGCTTTATCATCTATTGTTTCCCTCCTTTTTCTTTCTGACTCACTCAGCGGTGACATCATTCTAGCAAATCTGACTGAGTGCTGCAATCAGGGCATCAGTATGCTCCGGCTTTCCCACGCTTATGCGAAGGCAGTTTGTGAGGCGCGGGGTGTCAAAGTAGCGGACAGAGATGCCCTTCCGTCTTAATTCTTGGTGGACATCCCTTGCCTGCCTGCCAATAACATGACAGAGGATGAAGTTCGCCTTTGACGGGTAGGGCTTAAGCCACTCAATTTCGGCCAGCCTGGTGAACAGGCGCTCTCGTTCCGCGATGATAGCTCTGATAGTCGGCTGCAAATAGTCTAGATCTTTCAGCGACTCCAGCGCTGCAATCTGGGCAGCTATGTTCACGTTGTAAGGTGGCTTAACTCTCGTCAGGTGTCGGGCGATTTTCTCTGGAAAGATACCATAGCCTACCCTCAGACCGGCCAAACCGGCCCACTTGCTGAAAGTACGCAGGATGATCAGGTTGTCGTGGTCGCCTGCCAGAGGCACCAAGGTATGCCCACTGAACTCGTAGTAAGCCTCATCCAATACTAACATTATCCCGGTTTCGAGCAGGGCCAGGATATCCCGTTCAGGAGTAGCATTGCCGGTGGGATTATTGGGGGAGGCGAGGAATATAAGCTTAGCCCTTTCCTTCACTATGACTTTCTTCACCGCGGGCACATCAACGGCAAAGTCTTCGTCTCGTGGTACCTCAATTACCCTGCCGCCACCGGTCTCGGTGCTAAAGGGGTACATGCCAAAGGTGGGCGTACAGTTGATCACCCTATCCCCTGGCTCAATAAAAAGGCGCACAATCCAGTCGATAAGCTCGTCACTGCCGCTCCCTGCTAGCAGACGACGGGAAGATACTCCAACATATCCTTCCAGCGCCTTCCGTAGCTGGCGCTGCTCAGAGTCGGGGTAAATGTGGTAATAGGGATAGGTGGAGAGGGCCTCCCTTACCCTGGGGGAGCAACCATAGGGGTTCTCATTCCCGTCAAGTTTGATGATCTCTTCAGTCGCCACGCCGGTGTCCTCACTGAGGGCCTCCAGGGGGGAGACGTAAGCATAGGGTTTGGTGTTCAGCAGGTGTGGCCTGATAAGCCTCTCCGGATCATTATTTGACTTCAAGTCTGCGCTCAGTCCTTTCTACGGCATAGTTAACATGAGATTGTCGAAGACCAGGCGAGGATTGGCATTCTGCTCCAGCGCTTGGCTTGCCTCCTGAAGGTGGCGGATGAAGCCCGAGATTTGCCTGCCATTGAGGTCTCTGGCCTGCTGAAAGAGCGCAGCTTGATGGTCTACATTGGTGATAGACTCACTGTTGTCGCCTCGAATCAAGAGCAGGTCATGCCACCACCGTATCCACAGGTCAAGGGTCTCCTTTATCTCCTCACGTCGCTTGCTGAACTGGTTTGCCAGTTCAGCCGCATAGGCGAAGCGCTGCATGATAGTTGCCTCTCTGAGTCTTGCCATGTTGGCCAGCCTCTGGTCTCTTGTTTTCAGCAATGCTTCCTCCTGCAAGGCCAGCAGTGCCCAACCCAGGCACCCGCCCGACACCCGGGCAAGGAGTTCCGCTTTTTGGTTGTCAATGGAATACCGCTCGGCTAATGTTTCTTTGATCAGGGTAATGGGGAGGGGACGCAGTTCCACTCGCTGGCAGCGGGAAACAACCGTCGGTAGCACCTCACTCTCCCGGGAGGTAAGCAGGATGATGAGCACCCGAGGTGAGGGCTCCTCCAGGGTCTTGAGCAGGCGGTTGGCCGCTTCCTGGGAAAGAAGCTCAGCTTTGTCAAAGATAAACACTTTGTGCCTGCCCTCATACGGGGGCAGACTGGCGGCACTTTGCATTTCCTTCACTTGGTCTATGCTTATCTCTTTCTTGCCCTCTCCTGAAAGGACGCCTATTACATAGATGTCACTGTGCTTGCCTCCCGCAATCCGCCGGCAGGAGGTACACTCTCCACAAGGGACATCGCTTGCCTGGCAATTTACCGCCTGGGCCAGGCCCAATGCCAAGGTGAACTTACCAACGTGAGGTGGCCCGACAAAAAGATAGGCATGGGAAAGCTGTCCTGCCTTAATGCTGCGTTCCAGGAGCGTAGTCGCCCTGGATTGACCTATAATCTTCCACATCTGGGCCCGCTCCGTCTTGAATGGCTTTCAAAACAGGTCGCATCTCATCAGGTCATCGTAGGTTTCGCGACGCCGGATGAGTTGCGCCCGTCCTTCCTTGACCAGGACGATAGCCGGTTTGAGGCAAGCATTGTAATTGCTGGCCATGGAAAGGCAGTAGGCACCACAAGCTGGTACAGCCAGGATATCGCCCTCCCTTACCTTAGGAAGATAGATATCCTTGATCAGGATATCGCCTGACTCGCAGAACTTGCCAGCTATGGTAACCTTCTCTGTTTCTGCTTCCGTAGTTCTGTTGGCGATCAGGGCTTCGTATTTGGCACCATAGAGGGGAGGTCTGATGTTGTCTCCCATCCCGCCGTCAACAAAGACGTATTTGCGTATGCCTGGGATATCCTTTGACCCGCCTATTCGGTAAAGGGCTACCCCTGCCTGACCTACGATTCCTCTTCCTGGTTCGATGATCAGTTGCGGCGCAGCCAGTTTAAGCTGGCTACTAAGATTAAGGAGCGCCGAAGTGATAGCCTCAGCATAGCTGCCAATCGATGGGGGTGGAGACTCTAGCAAATACTGGATGGCAAAACCACCGCCTATGTCCAATTCTCTCAACTCAAAGCTGTGTTTCTTGCTTATTTCAGCCGCAAAGCGGAGCAAAATTTCAAGGGCTTCCACGTAGGGTTGAGTCTCAAAAATAGGGGAGCCTAGGTGGAAGTGCAGCCCTGTCAAATTAAGGCTAGGGAAGTCCAGTGCTTTGGTGAGCGCCTCTTCGGCTTGTCCCGTACTGATGGGGAACCCGAATTTGCTGTCAAGGATGCCGGTAGTGGTGTGGCCATGCGTGTGGGGATCAACACCTGGGGACAGGCGCAGCAGAATATCTTGGGTCTTTCCTCCCTCCTTAGCTAAACTGCTCAGCAGGCTGAGCTCACGGAAGTTATCGACTACTATACGCCCCACTCCCCAATCCAGGGCCAGTCTTAGTTCCTCCTCGGTCTTGTTGTTGCCGTGGAAGTAGACCATCTGCGGAGGAAAGGCAACAGACCTGGCAATGGCCATCTCCCCGGCGGAGACCACATCGAGCCCCAGACCATCCTGGTGCAAGATGCGCGCCAAGACCGGATTGATAAATGCCTTGCAGGCGTAGACTACTGCTGTCTTGGGGTAGCGCCGTTGAAACTCTTGGCGGTAGTCGAGGCACCTGGTGCGTAGCGTGATCTCATCAAAGATGTACAGGGGAGTGCCAAAACTGGCGGCCAAATCTACAGCATCACAGCCGCCGATAACGAGATGATTCTTGTGGTTGCTCTCTGCCGTTAAGGGGAAAAGGGGAAGCTTGGATGATTGGTGCTTGTCGCTCACTCAATAGTTCCCCGGTTTCATTCTGGCTGATTGATTCTGTTATTGATAGCGTACTGTTTACTCGTCTTCTATTCCGAGGTTCACGATGTAATCGACCGAATCCTTTACTGTCATTATCCTTCTGGCGTCTTCGTCAGGTATCTCTATCTTCCTCTTTGGAGTGCTGAATTCTTCTTCCAGGGCCATCATCAACTCGACCAGATCCAGGGAGTCGGCATTGAAGTCTTCAATAAAAGAAGCGGAGGGCACGACCTCTTCCTCCTTTACCCCTAGTTGCTCGACTATGACGGCCCTCACCCGTTCGAAAACTGAAGCCACTATGTCACCCCTTTCTACTTTCTTCATTAGTCAGCTCGGAATAAACCGAGCCCAGGACACCGTTGATAAATTTCGCGGAACTATCACTACCGAAAGACTTGGCCAACTCGACTGCTTCGTTGATAGCTACCTTCGACGGAACCATATCGAACAGCATCTCGCAGACCCCTAAACGTAAGATGTTTCTGTCAACTATGGACATTTGCTGCAAAGGCCATGCAGTAGCAAACTTCTGCACCAGGGCGTCGATAGCCTGCCGATTCTCTAGCACCTTCGAAACCAGTTGCCTGGCAAAGGCAATTGACTCTTCGGGTAGGGAAGCGTCTTCAGACAGCCGATCCAAAGACTGCACGAAGTCATGACCGGAACAGTCAACCTCAAATAGTGCCTGTAAAGCTGCTACTCTCCCCTTTCGGCGGGTGGCTACCGGCGTTTTCGTTATGGTTCTACTCATTGGGCTTCTTACGTTGTTGATGCCAACAATAACCTGATACCTGTCACTAAGTATAGCATTGGTATCTTAGCAAGTGAAGATTTCCTATCCTGACGTTCTTTAGTCCTCGCCTCCTTGCAGTTTCAAGACACTCCTCGGCGTGTTGTCTGGAGGTGGTGGGCAAATCACTCATCATGAACTGGGGATAGAAAGCAAGGAGGGAATAGGGGATATCTGGGCTAAGGGAAGCAATAAAGGATGCGATCCTGGCCACTTCCTCCTGGTCTACATAACCTGGCACGAGGAGCGTGCTGGCAATCAAGAACGGAGGATGAGGTCTCATGAAGACGTATTTGGCCAGCAGTTGGAAATTTTCCAGGGTTCTCCTGTTGCTCACCCCGCAGAGAGCAACGTGCAATCCCTCACTCCAGGCTTTGAGATCAAACTTGATGCACCCGCCGGATGTCAGGGAAAGCTTGGCCATCTGCTGCAACGCGGCGGGATGCATTGAGCCATTGGTTTCCCAGCAGATGCGGAGAATCCTGCCGCGGTTTTGTTGCAGGGCTAAACGGGAGGCCAGAAGGGCGTGGGGTAGCTGGGGGGTGGGGTCTCCCCCAAAGTAGCAAATACAGGAAGTCTGTTGATCCACTGCCTGGGCCAGGGTTGAGGCGCTGACGTGCCCTTTCCTTCTGGCGGCGTAGCGGTACTGCCAGTTCTGGCAGAATAGACAGTTGAAGGAACAGGCCTGATAGAAGACCGCCAGGTTCTTATAGCCACGCTCCGCGGTGGGGCAGTAGGCAAAATCAGGGAAGCCACTGCCAGTACCGCCAGGGCAAACCCAGTCAGCTACGCAATTGGTGGGCAAGGAGTCGTAATACCAACTGACATTGGCTGTATCTGCGTTCACTCCCTCTAGTCTGCCTCCTTTGTTGGTGCGTAGGCCACAGTAGCTTGCCACCCCTTCGGCAATCTGACATTCATTGGCACATAATTTGCAGGTTAGTCCAGTGCTATCTCGAGGTGGTTGGCCCGAAAGATGGAATGGCGTCCGCGATTGACTGTGGGCCTCTCTAATCCGGGGTAAAACGCGGCTGAAATCATGCCGGATGCAGCCTGCGCATATCCCTAGCGCGCGGGATATGAGGGGTGATTCCCGACCGCAGTTCTGACAGATTGGAGCCGTTTCTACATCTGGAAGTCCGGATTGCTTTCGCATTTTACTTAACTGAACCACTACAGCGTTTAACAGACCACTGACGAATATTAGAAGGTGTTTGGTTGGATCATAGGGTGTGGCACTTACCGCCGACGGCAGTTTAGCTGCATTGAGAGGAAAGAATCTTCATCAGCCCTTGCCCTCTGTGCTCATGACCTCAGCCTGTTTAGCGGCTCGCCTTATCAGACCGGTGAGTACCTGCCCTGGCCCTATTTCGACGAAGCTGCATACTCCCTGGTGAACCATGTATTCTACAGACTTCTGCCATTGGACACAATGGCACAACTGATGCAACAGTTCAGCCTTGACTGCCTCGGCATAGGTCAGTGGTTGGGCAGTGGTATTGGCAACGATGGGAATGATCGGGTCACGGAAAGCAAGATCCGAAATAACGTGGGCCATGCCTTCGGCGGCTGGACGCATTAGGCGGCTGTGGAAAGCACCACTGACTTGGAGAGGTATGACACTTCGGGCTCCTTTTGCTCTGGCTAGATCTGCGGCGCGGGCGACATCCTGGGCAGCACCACTGATTACGATTTGCCCCGGACAATTCATGTTGGCAATTTGGGTTCCAGTGGCTTCGCAGACATCGTTAACCAAAGTTTCCTCCAGTCCGAGGATGGCCACCATCCCTCCCGGGTTCTGGTTCCCTGCTTCTTGCATCAAACGACCGCGCTCTCTGGCGAGGTAGACTGCCTGGGCGAAGTCCAGCGCTCGGGCAGCTACCAGGGCAGTGTATTCGCCGAGGCTATGACCGGCTACAAATGCTGGCACCTGATCTTGAAGCTTTGGACTGGCTCTGAGGTAGGCTATGCTGACTGCCAGTATCGCCGGCTGAGCGTTGCACGTTTGACGAAGGACTTCATCAGGTCCCTCAAAGCAGAGCCGTGTCAGGGGAAAATCCAGAGCAGCATCAGCCTCTTCAAAGACTGCTCTGGCTTGTGGTGAGCTATGATAAAGCTCTTGTCCCATGCCCACCCTTTGTGAGCCCTGGCCAGGGAAGACATAAGCCACCTTCCGTTCTTCCGCCATTGGCATAGCAAGCCTCAATTCACGTACTGACTAGAGCTGCCGACCTGAACAGTATGGTAACCCATGTCCAGGAACTCGCAGGCAGCAGTCCTCAGCAAGAACGCCCTCACCTCCCCCGCTTATCTCTTGCTTTTCTTGCTTTCTATTTCGATAACGTCTTCGTTGTTGTAGCTGCCACAGTTGGGGCAAATGTGGTGGCAAAGCTTGGTCTGGTGACACCGAGGGCAGGTCTCGACGGCTAGTGGAGCCAAGGCCAGATGGCTCCTCCTCTTGCCTTGGCGCGCCTTGGCGTATTTCCTCTTGGGTAATGGCGGCATTAGATCACCTCAACTTTCTGGCATTATCATCCAGTTTCGTCAGTTCGTCTAGGAGTGGATTGCCTGAGGAAGGCGGGCAGTGGCAGCGCTGGTGATTAAGGTTTGTGCCACACTGAGGGCAAAGCCCGCCACAATCAGGCCGACACACGGGTTTCATCGGTAGGGCGAGTAAGGCATATTGACGCATCGCCTCGCTCAAATCCAGTATGTGACGATTATCGATTGTAAACGTGGCCGGATCCTCGTCCAGGGGCAAGGGGATGCCAGTAGTGATATCTACCAAAGGGAGAAATTCCTCTTCCATCCGAAAGATGAGTGGATATTCAAAGAAGTCCAGGCAGCGGCTGCACATCAGGCGGCTCGTGCCAGCGAAAGTGCCTCTTACCAGAATGCCCCTGCGAGTACGTAGTAGCTCCACCTCTCCGTGAACATGACACTGGGTTGTCTCGTCCAGGTAGAGGGTCTCGTCGATTTCGAAGGCGCGAGTAGCCCCGGTGCCCTCTTTCAGGAGTTGTGCCACGTTGATCTGTGCATTGCCCATTTCTCTTGGACTCCGTTATACCACCATGAATAATTCTATCAGATAGGCCGACCAATTTCCTCTTTCAAGCCATTCCTCTAATCTAACGCCCTGTTTATTTCCCTGCCCTGGCCTCTCTCAGTTGCTCTAGTTTCAGCATTACTTCGTCGGTGACCTGATCAGGTATAGAGGTGCCAGTGGTTACACCAACGGAAGTCTTTTCCCTTAGCCAGCCTTGTTCGATCTCTGATGCCCTTTCTATATGATGTGTTTCTGTCCCCGTGGAAGAGCAAACCTCGGCAAGGCAGCGGGCATTGGCGCTATTCCGTCCTCCGACTACTATCATCATGTCTACCTTGTTGGCTAGCTGTACTGCCTCTGACTGCCGCTTCTTGGTGATATTGCATAGAGTATTGACGATACGCAACTCCTGAATCAGGGGCAGACACCAAGTGACAAAGCTGTCTATGAACTGTGCAAATTGATTAGCGTTTCGTGTGGTTTGTGACAGGAGCCCCAAACGCCGAGGCAACTGGCCCAGTTCCGAAATTGCTTGACTGTCTGGGATGGCTATCCCTGTCCCTCCTGCCCAACCAAGGATCCCCTTGACCTCGGGGTGGTTAGGGTCTCCAAAGACAACTACGAAGAAGCCCGCTTCCGATAATTCCTTGGCGGCTTTCTGTGCCTTTCGTACATTGGGACAAGTAGTGTCAATTAACCTGAGCCTTCTGGCCTTAAGCTCTTCTGCTACCTGGGGAGGCACACCATGCGAGGGGATAACGGCAATGCTGCCTGAAATCTGATCTAGGCTGGTCACCACCTTCACTCCAAGCCGTCTGAGGTCATCAACTACACGCTCGTTGTGTACTACCGGCCCGAGGGTTTCTATCTCCCCATACTTTCCGGTGGCTTCTTCTAATATCTTCAAGGCTCTTCTCACCCCGAAGCAGAATCCTGTTTCCTTTGCTTTTTCGATGCGTAGCATATTTAAGATGCTCGATTCATTAAGGCATTGGTAGAAGTTCTAAATCTTTCTCTTTTTGTGGTGCCTGTCCTTGTGGGGATGTTCAGGACCGGGGTGACAGGCCTAAGTACTAAGGCGTATTGCCTTTGTAGACGCCCCGGTAGTCTTCAGGAAGAAGCTCAGCCAGGCGCCTCATAACCATCTCTGTAGAAGAGACCAGTTGAGCGCGCGTTAAACTCCCGTCAACTCTGGGTAGTTTGAACGGCTGCCCGATATTGACTGTCACGTCGGGGCGGCTGAAGAACCGAGACTTGTTTTCATATCTTTGTCTAATCTTCTCCGTGCCAGAGATGCCTACAGGAAGGATAAGGGCGTCGTTACGAAAAGCAATGAAGGCTAGACCCAGTCGACCCCGCTGTAGCTGGAGGTTTCGACTTCTGGTACCTTCAGGAAATATCCCCAGAGCGCAGCCGTTTTTCAGTGCTTCATCGGCTTGATCCAGGGCTGTTCTATCCACTGTACCACGCTCCACGGTGAAGCCCCCAAAGACGCGCAAGAGAACTCTATGGAAGGGCGAGTAGAAATACTCCTTCTTTGCCATGAAGGCAATCCTTCGGGGAATGCAGACTCCCAGCAGAGGGATGTCAATCCAGCTGAGGTGATTGGAGGCGACAATAACTGGGCCTTCGGGCATGGCATCGATCTTGTTGTTCACGTGCCAGTGGCAAAGGCCAGAAAGCAAAACGGCCACCACCGGTTTGGCGGCACCATAGACGCTGGGAGACACCTAGCTTCCTCCTGCTAGATCAATTATCCGGTCAGCGACCTCTTCCGGGGTAAGGCCCTCGGTGTCAACAATCTTAGCATCGCTGGCGGGGCGCAGGGGAGATAGTGACCGCTGACTGTCAATCTCATCACGCTTCTCTAATTCGGCGAGAATGTCTTCATAGGTCAGTCTGCCTTTCTGGCCTAGCTCCGCATGACGGCGACGGGTTCTCTCTTCCCGAGAAGCAACAAGGAAGACCTTTAGCCCGGCTTGGGGCAGGACTACAGTACCGATGTCTCGCCCTGCCATTACGATCTTGCCTTCCTTGGCCATGCGGCGTTGCTTTGCTACCAAAACCTCTCTCACTCCAGCTACCTTAGCTACCTGTGATACTGCTGCCTCCACCTCAGGGCTGTAGATCTCAGCAGTGACGTTACAGCCATTGACGGAAACGGGATTATACCCGCTTCCGTCCTGCCGTGCAACTTCGATTTTGGCCTGGGTGGCTAGTTTGCTTAGCGCAGCTTCATCTGTGAGATCAATCTTGCGATGAAGAGCTAGCCATGTCAGAGCACGATACATCTCCCCCGTATCTACGAAGGAATATCCCAGCTTACAGGCCAGGATTCTGCCTACTGTGCTCTTGCCAACTGCCCCTCGCCCGTCGATGGTGATGGTGGAGGGTAAAGGCATTGTGCCTACCTTGTCATCTATCTTTGAATACGGGCATTTTCTTCTCGGCAAAGGATTTCACGGCTTCCTTAAAGTCCTCAGAGGCGGTGGCTATATTGACGCAGGCCATGGCAAAACAGATAGCCGTGTCCAGATCCATTTCCAGTCCTTTGTAGACGAGCAGCTTCGACAGCCTGAAGGCTATCGGAGAACCTCTGGCTATCTTCTCGGCCAGCTTCATCGTTTCCTCTTCCAGTTGCTCAGCAGGCACCAACCTGTTCAGGAGGCCAATTCTGTGTGCTTCCTGGGCATCACAAGTGTCTCCGGTGAAGATATATTCCAGGGCTTTCCCCACGCCTATGAGCCGAGGCAGTAGCCATGCGCCGCCGCTGTCTGGCGGTACACCAGCAGTAGTGAAGCCAATGGTAAACCGAGCTGCGGGTGAACCTATCCTGATATCACAGGCTGAGGCGATGTCCCAACCCAGGCCAGCCGCAAATCCATGCACCACTGCTATTGTCGGTTTATCCAGGTTTTGTAGCCCCAGGATTACGTACTTCTGCGGCTTTGGGGGGATCTTGCCCTTTTTCACCTGTTTCTCAATCTCTGGCCATACCTTCAGATCCTCAATGGCGATCTCGCCCTTTCTCACCTTCTCGTAATCAAAGTCGCCCCCGGCGCAAAAGGCACGCCCAGCTCCCTTGATGATCAGTACCCTGACCGTGTCATCATCAGCCACATCTTGTACAGCGGTGACCAGCTCATTGGCCATCTGCTCGTTGACGGCGTTCAGGGACTGGGGCCGGTTGAGGGTCAGGACAGCAATTGGGCCTTTCTTCTCCAGGATGATGGTCTTGAATTCCATAATCACTCCTTTCAGCTTTTATCTATCGCTTGCTGTAGAGTATGAATGAAGCTGTTCATCCTCTCCAGCTTATAGCTATCGTGAGGGGTATGGGTGCTACCGATAAGGCAGGACGAGGATTCAAAGAGCGTGTCAATAACCTTCAGATTATGCTCGGCCAGCGTTCGCCCGGTCTGGACGTTCTCAATCAGCAGATCCGCGTCTTCGGGCAAGAATACCTCGCTGGCCCCCCAGGTAGGAATCAGTCGATAAGGGCTGAGATGGTTATCCCGGGCGTATTTGTCGGCGATATCAGTGTACTCTGAGGCTACTCTCAGCCTGGAGAGATGACCCTTCCTCAGTAGCTCCCTCAAGTCTTGGGGGCTGTCCACAGGAAGCTGCTTGCTAACTACGGCCACTACCCTTACTTTGCCAAAACCTAGCCTCAGAATTTGCTTCACCGGGCTGGAGGGGAAGCGACAAAGGTGGTTCAGGAGCCAGTCTTCACCCGTGACGGCCAGGTCGAAGTTCCCATTGGCCACCTGGAGGGGCATATCCTGGGGCCGAACCATCTTTGTACTTATGCCTTCGATATTAGTACCAGGCCGGCGTGGGTCTGGAGGGTTATTCTGGATGGTGATGCCCGCCCTGCCCAAGAATTCCAGTGCTGGCCCTTGCAGGTGCCCGTCAGGAAGACCCAGCCGAACAGCAGAGTCCGGGCGTAGAGGGCTGGGAAGAGATTCATCTACGCCCTCTTTCTGGCCCTCTATATTTCCGATTGTTATCTCTTTGGCATCACTTGCTGAGTGAAGGCATCGAAGCAGCGGACTCAGGTCTCTAGAGTCCCAGCTAGTTCGGTGGGCGATCAGTAATGCGCTTGAGGAAAGGACCATTGATACCGGGGACAGTGTCTGATTAAAGGGATTGCCCGTGGGCAAGGAAATCAAAGCCAGATCAGCATTTTCCGGGGGATAGGCCTCAGCCGCTCCCCAAAGAGGGAAGATGCTGAATCGCCTTAGCCTGAGGCTCAGGGCGAAGGACTCAGCCAGACTGGGGTATTCAGTGGCTATGCGTATGGTTCCTGGCTTGGTCTGCCAGTAGTCTATCGACCTGGAACTGTCCGACTTGCTACAGGCTACGTACAGAGCGGTCTTACCATAGTTCAAGTCCAGTACCTTAACCAGAGCGCTGCTAGGGTACTTGGCCAGAAGCTCTTCAACCCAATCTCGACCACAGATTCCCAAGTCGTAGTTTCCCACGGCTACCTGGATAGGCACATCCTTTTCGTGGAATACCTTCAGGAAAAGTTCGGGGAGCTTGTCGCACCGGGGCCGGTAGGAGCGAGATTGGCCATCATAGCAACTGAGTTCCAGTCCCGTGCGTTGCAAAAAGGCACTGGTCGGGGAAAGAAGATTACCTTTAGGGAGAGCTAGCTTTAGTTGCATCTGCTGTCTGTAGCGCTTTCAAAATCTCAGCGGCTGAATCTGCTCTGAGAGACTTGCCGCCAGCTTTATCAGTCAAAAGGAAAGCAGGCTTGGCGCTTTCCCCTTTGATTGCAAGAACCCACCGGTAGTCGCTTGTCTTTGCATGTCCCTGGTCCAGCTCGGCTACATAACCGGCCCGGCGGAGAGCACCGGCGGTTTCAAAGCAAAGCTTATGGATGCCGGTTATGCTGACATCGCTCTGGATCAGAACCCTGGGCGCTTTGTCCTGCCAATCCGTGATCAGATTTATCAGCCTGTCTAGGGGAAGAGCGAAGCCGGAGGCAGGGATGTCTCCCCCTCCTAACAGTGGTATTAAGTCGTTGTATCTACCTCCTCCACCCAGTCTCTCCCCCTTGCTGTAGAACCGGAAAATTATTCCGGTGTAGTACTCAAAGCTCCTTCCGGAAACGATATCAACCTGATATTCACAGCCTAGCTCAGTCAGGCATTGAGCAATGGCAATGAAGTCATTCATACTTGCCTCGAGGTGGGGGCTTAGCAATGCTCTTTCCAGAGTGATTTTCAGATTTTGCAGATGGCCGGCTGATCTCCCTTTGCCCTCGAAAAGCAAAGACATGGCGTTTCTGAGGTGAGGACTAGCACTAACCATTCTGCTCATTGCCTCTGTGTCACCGTCTAGGACTCGCTGAAAAAGCTCGCTCTGCTGCGCTGGTGACAATCCCAATTCCTTGAGCACGGCTCTTATGACTCCCGCATGAGAAAGATGCACCTTCACCTCTTTGATGCCTAGCTGGCCTAAGGTCTCCAGGGCGAGCATTATCAGTTCTACGTCGGCCAATGGTCTGGCGCTGCCTACTACCTCGGCACCGCACTGCCATCGCTCCCTTGACTCTCTTCCGGTTTCTTCGTAGCTGAAGACGTTCTCTATATAGAAGAGCTTGGCTGGCTGAGCCTGGGGAAAATTCTCGACATAAAGCCGGGCGGCAGGAATCGTACCGTCGGGTCTTAGTACCACCCTCTCACCGCTCCACCCATCCCAATCGAGGAAGGAATACACCCTGCTCAGCATGTTAGGGGTGAGGGTTCCGGTGGAGGTAAACAGGTGAAGATACTCTAAAGTGGGAGTCCTTACCTCCTGGTAGCCCCAGCCTAAGCAGCAGGAACGAAAGACCTTCTCAACGTGACGGAACCTGGCCATGTCTCCGGGTAGGAGATCCCGGCTACCTTTGCATCTCTGTGTTTCCATAACCTTACTTAATCATAATGCTTTGCTGAGAAATATCCAATAGCCTCTTCTTGGCAGAGCCGCACAGCCTGACGGTGTACGCAATACTCTTGTGGAAGGGGCAAATCCTTCGCCGGCAGCCATAAAGCTCATGGGCAGGGAAAGTCCAACAATGATCAGCAAACCTTATTGGTGCGATGAACGGGCTCAATCACCGGTACCGAAGAGCGTGTGGCCGTGGCTATCTTGCCTGCATCGGCTGAATTTATTGGTATTTCTTTAAGAACCAGACCTTGTCGAACTCCTTAATTTGCCCCACCGTTGTCTCTGGCTTCCAGACCACCCGCATGGCAATGTCTTTGCTCATGTCCACGCTCTCATATATCTCCAGCCATACAAAGGCTGGGATGGTATACACGGCGATGGCCAGCTTGCTAGCCTCGGTCACAAACTCAGCATACTTGGCCTTGTTGATGATATAGGTGCTGTCAAAAGTGTTTTCCATTCCATCACCTCCTGGTGTTTACGTAGGAAGTATACCTGCCATCAATGGTTTTGTCTACATCCCCACGCACACCCTCAACCTTTCTCTCCCTTTTGGGCGGCTGCTGTAAGCCTCTCTGGGTGAAACGCTGGAGTTGCCGCGTAGCAGAGCCCGAGAATTCCAGTGCCTCTAACAGAGACGTCAGATGAGATTACCAGGGATGGGAGTGATGGGAGGGGCGTCTGTTTCAGCCTTCTATGAGGTGGAATCTAGAGACGCGTCATTAATTCTCAAGTTTGCCACTGTTTCGATTAGTTGTATAGTCTCCTCTATGTGATTTAGAGCAAGGGAAACTCCCAGCTTTCTCAAGTCTTTGTGGCGTAGACCCTGGTAGATCCCCTGCCCGGCAACGCGGCACATCTCATCGTAAAGGGCTGGCCATCTCTTCTGGTGGCTGGTGCAATAGAGGATAAAGCCGGCAGCTTGGGGATGGACTTCCATACAGGAAAACTATAGCCAGACGATTCCGCAAAATCAAAGTTGCTGGCGGCTGTCTGGCTAACATGAAACCTCTGATCCCCAGCCTTGAGAGCTATGTTTTTCAGGCTTGAACCCTCACGTTTTCTCGGTCAGCGAACCTGCGGCTGGAAGGGACTGTCTCACAGGTGATCCTTGATCCTTTTGTCTCAATTCATGGTTCTGCGCAACAATCGAGAATCTTCTCCTTCCTTGTGCAAGGATCAGAACGACAGCCATGGGCGCTGTCACTCTAATTCACCGCAGGCTGAGAAGGGTCTCACGTTATGAGACACTAGGCCTGCAAAAGGTGTAGCGCGGCCTGTATGCGGTGCAGGCATTTCTCTTTCTGAAGCACCGCCATAGTGTGGAAGAGGGGAGGAGCAGCATTACGCCCGGTGATGGCCACTCGCAGCAGGCCGAAAAATTCCTTCGTTTTGAGAGAGAGTTCCGTGGCTAAAGAACGCAGCAACGCCTCCAGAGAATCGTTATCGAAGGACTGCAAGGCTTGCAGCTTCTTCAGAGCATTCGATAGAGCTTCAGCACTCTTCTCCCTGGTCATGCCGGTGTTTAGCCACAGCTCGCTGGGATAAACAAGCCTTTCAACGAAGAAGAACTCGGCGAGCTGTGGCAATTCAGCCAGCGTCCTGGCCCTTTCCTGCTCCAGGGAGACCACTTGGCTCACGTAGTCCCGGCTGAGTGGACGTCTGACCTGGGCTGGTAGGTGCTTTTCAAAAAAGGGTAGCGCCTTTTCCGTAAGCTCTTCAACCCTTAACCGGCGGATGTAGACACCGTTCATCCAGCGAAGCTTCTCGATGTCAAAGATGGCGGCTGTCTTGCTGAGGCGCTCCAGGGAGAAATGTCTTATCAGTTCCTCGCGGCTGAAGAGCTCGGTACGGTCGTCCAGGGACCAGCCCAGGAGAGCGAGGTAGTTCAGCATAGCTTCAGGCAGGTAGCCCTCGTCTCTGAACTCCAGCAGAGAAGTGGCACCGTGGCGTTTACTCAGTTTGCTACGATCTGGCCCCAAAATCATGGGCAGGTGGGCAAACTGCGGAGGCTGATAGCTGAGGGCCAGATAAAGCAAGATATGGCGCGGTGTGCTCGCCAACCATTCATCCGCTCTGAGAACGTGTGAAATCTGCATCAGGTGATCATCAACTACGTTGGCCAAGTGGTAGGTGGGATAACCATCCGATTTGAGCAGCACGAAGTCGTCCAGTGTGCTATTCTCAAACAGCACCTTTCCCCGAATCAGATCTCTGAACTGTGTCCGACCAGTTAGGGGCATTCTGAAACGGGTCACTGGGGTGATACCTTGGGCTTCCAAACGAGAACGTTCTTGCTGGCTGAGGTTGCGGCACTGGCGATCGTAGCCGGGCGGCTGCCCACGGCGCACCTGTTCTGCTCTCATCGCTTCCAGCCTTTCTGGAGAGCAATAGCAGGGATAGGCATAACCATCTCTCACCAGTTGCTGGGCTGCGGGGTGATACAGCTCCAGTCGTCGTGACTGGGTATAAGGGCCATAGTCACCCCCCACCTCGGGCCCCTCATCCCACTCCAGCCCCAGCCATCGCAGACTACCCAGGATATCCTCTACCGCCCCCTCCACCTTTCTTTCCACGTCCGTATCTTCAATGCGGACAATGAAGCTGCCTCCATAATGCCTGGCAAATAGCCAGTTGAACATGGCAGTCCTGATATTGCCCACATGGGGATAGCCGGTGGGGCTGGGAGCGTAACGCACCCGCACTGGCGGAACTACTGCTGACTGGGTGGGGCCATTATCCATAAAACTGCACCATGATTCTACTTCTTGTATACATACTCTCTAAACGAAACCTAATCCTGACCGTGGTTCGGCAAATTGTAGCATCTCAAACAAGGCCGGAGCAAGAAGACATGTGGCTCAGCCTTTGGCAGAATGTGTGTGTATGGGCCTGTGCTGGTAGAGCGGGCCCCGAGACTGCTTCAAGCTCGGTAATCACGGGATAGATGCTCCAGCGCCTGCTCAAGCTCTGCTGGCAGGTCCGACCTGAACTCCGCATATTCCCCGGTGCTGGGGGACTCGAAGCCGAGTAGGAAGGCGTGGAGGAATTGTCGTTTCAGATAGGGCAACCGTATCCCGTAGACTGGGTCTCCAGCTACAGGACAACCGATAGTGGAGAAATGGACTCTGATCTGGTGGGTGCGTCCGGTGTGAGGTGTTGCTTCTAACAGGCTGTAACCCTTGAAATGCCTCATTACTCGATAAGAGGTGCGTGCCTCCCTCCCCTGGGGAACTACTGCCATGCGCTTGCGATCTTTGGGATGGCGCCCAATTGGAGCTTCGACAACACCTTCTTCTGGGCTGGGGCATCCCTTTACCAGCACAAAATATCTTTTCAGCATGGTGCGCCTTTTTAGCTGGGCAGCCAGATTGAGCTGTGCTGCCTTGTTCTTGGCTACCACCATCAGACCGGAGGTATCTTTATCGAGTCGATGTACAATTCCAGGGCGGACAGAGCTATCAATAGCCGAAATTCCGGGGCAGTGAGCCAGAATGGCGTTCATCAGAGTGTGGCTAGGGTGGCCAGGTGCGGGGTACACAGTCATTCTTGAGGGCTTATCAACCACCATGAGGTCGTTGTCCTCGTAGATAATGCTCAAGGGGATTCCCTGGGGAATCAGGACCGGGGAGGGGGAGGGAGGAGGCACGTTGATTATGATTTCATCCCCAACTTTGGGTTTGTGGCTTGGCTTTGCCGCCTTGCTGTTTATGGTGACACGCCCTTCATCAATCAGCTTCTGGATGTAGGAACGGGTGAGTTCAGGGCATGTCTGACTGATGTATCTGTCGAGGCGCAGGCCTACCTTATCGACTACCAGGCGAATAGTTCTGGCTGTTTCCATTAGCCTTGCTTGGGAGCTATTGCGAAACGTATTGCAAACCAGAGGAGGAGCAAAAATCCGACCACGATGGCCACATCGGCCAGATTGAAGGCTGGCCAGTGATAGTCGCCCCAGAGTCGGAAATCGATGAAGTCGGTGACATAGCCGAGGCGGATCCTGTCAATCAGATTGCCTATACTGCCGCCGATGAACAACCCCAGTGCTATTTTGACTAACCTGTTGTTGAGCAGGGCGTACCGATGGGAAAAGAAAATGGCTGCGGCTATCACCGCTATGGACAAGATCAACGGAACCGCCTGGTTGACAGAAAGACCGAAAACGATGCCTGTGTTGTGTACTAGGGTTAGCCGCACAAATCCTTCGCCCGGCCTCGATTCGCCCAGTTGCAAGCTCTCCGTGATCCACAGCTTGCTCAGTTGATCTGCTATCACTACCAAGAGGGCAACGATGAAGAGAGTTCTCTGAGATTGCAGGCTACCTTGCAGGTGGCTTACCTTTCGCATTCTTTGTCTGGCGTGACTTGCAATCGAGACAAAGGCTTGCCTGAGGAAGAACTTCAAGTCGCTCCATGCCAATAGGCCGCCCACAGGCATCGCACAGACCGTAGGTTCCCTGCTCCACTTTTTGGAGGGCGCGCTCCACCTCGGCGAGAAGTCCTGATAGGCGTCTCTCAAGAGCCAGCCTTTTCTCAAGCTCAAAGGCTTCACTGGCTCCCTCTTCCTTCTTGCCATAGGGACTACCTTCTTTCAGCTCGCCGATGGGTGGGGCGCTGGCTTTTAGCTGCTCCAGCCCCTTACTCAACCTTTCGCGTTCTTCAAGCAAACGGCGCTGCAATTCTTTGATAGTCGCCGGCATTTCCTCTCTCCTTGGCCAGAGCCAGGTCCTCTACCTCTGTCCTAAGTCACTCTGCTCGGTTATTACGCACCAAGCTCAATCAACAGAAAAGAAAGGGATGTACAAATACCCAGTATTCAGTGGTGAAGCCACATTATAGCCGATTTTCGGCAGGTAGTCAACCACCAACCTTTCGGGGTAGCGTAACATATTGTGTGTAAAAAGAGGGGGGCGTATCCTTCTAGAGATAAGAGAAAGATATCTTAGAAAGGAGGACGCCCCATGGTACAGGTCAAAGACCTGACCCAACTCAAGTTAGAGGATTTGTGGCGGGAGGTCAAGGATGAGGAGGATTGGCGGGGGGATTTTGAGCAGGAGACCTTGCGTATAGCCAAAAGGCTGCTGGAGAGCGTCATGGTAGAGGAGCTAATAGAGCAGTTACGTGCTGGGCGCTACCGGCGCACTGATTTTCGTCGGGGATATCG
>Ga0194112_10000966_pt1 | contig 42149 bp, 47 predicted proteins | sample TA2MahC400mmetaG_FD_146191 | JGI IMG/M metagenome (GOLD analysis project Ga0194112, IMG submission 146191) | Freshwater microbial communities from Lake Tanganyika, Tanzania - TA2015016 Mahale Deep Cast 400m | ecosystem: Environmental > Aquatic > Freshwater > Lake | place: Tanzania: Lake... | reverse complement strand
ATCGGCGCGGGCGGCATTGACGTGGCGGCGGCCATGGGCGGCGGCGCCTTCTACCTGCCCGCGCCGGCGGTGGTGAAGATCGAGCTCAAAGGACGGCTCGGGGCGTGGGTATCGGCCAAGGACGTGATCCTGGAAGTGTTGCGGCGCTTCGGCACCTCGGGGAACGTGGGGAAGATCCTCGAATACGGCGGCAAAGGCGTCCGGCACCTCGACGTGCCCGCGCGCGCGACGATCGCCAACATGGGCGCGGAGTGCGGGGTGACGACGTCGGTGTTCCCCAGCGACGAAGTCACGCGGGAATTCCTGGAGGCGCAGGGCCGGGGCGGCGCCTGGCAGGCGCTGGAAGCCGACGCCGACGCCGCGTACGCGGACGTCGTGACGATCGACCTGGCCGGCGTCGAACCGCTCGCCGCGGCGCCGCACTCGCCGGGCAACGTGGTGCCGGTCGCGTCCCTGGCGGGAACGCGGGTGGACCAGGTCCTGATCGGATCCTGCACCAACTCGTCGTACCGCGACCTCAAGACCGTGGCCAAGATCCTGGAGGGCCGTCATGCGGCGCCGGGCGTGGAGCTGGGCATCGCTCCGGGGTCGCGGCAGGTGCTGGCCATGATGGCGCGGGAAGGCCACCTGCAGACGTTTATTGCCGCCGGCGCGCGCATCCTGGAGAACGCCTGCGGGTTCTGCATCGGCAACTCCATGTCGCCGGCCACGAACGCGGTGTCGCTGCGCACGTCGAACCGCAACTTCGAGGGCCGCTCGGGCACGCGCGCGGCGCGGGTTTTCCTGGTCAGCCCCGAAACGGCGGCGCTGGCCGCCGTGCACGGGCGCGTCATCGATCCGCGCCTGCAGGCGGAGATCGCTCTTCCGCGCGTCCGCCCGCCCAGGGCGTTCGACATCGACGACGGCATGTTCGTGTTTCCGCCGCCGCCGGAGAAGCGCGACCGCGGCGCGATCGCGCGCGGCCCGGGCATCGGCGAAGTGCCCGTGAACGAGCCGCTGCCGGAGGAGCTGTCGGGCGTGGTGACGATCAAGGTGGGCGACAAGATCACGACCGACCACATCATGCCCGCGGGCGCGCGGCTGAAGCACCGCTCCAACGTGGCGGCCTATTCCGCCTACGTGTTCGAGCCGGTTGACCGCGAGTTCGCGGCCCGGGCCGCGGCGGAGCGCGACGCCGGGCGCCACAACGTGATCGTCGCCGGCGAATCCTACGGGCAGGGATCGAGCCGGGAGCACGCGGCGTTGTGTCCCATGTTCCTGGGCGTAAAGGCCGTGGTGGCCAAGTCCGTCGAACGCATTCACCAGGCCAACCTCATCAACTTCGGCATCGTGCCTTTCGTCTTCGAGAAGGCCGCCGACTACGACCGTCTGCAACAGGGCGACGCCGTGCGTATCGCCGGGCTGCGCGGGGCGGTGGCGGGGGACGGCCGGGCCGTTCTGCGCGCCGCGTCCGGCGGCGCGGAAATCCCCGTGCGCGCCGCGCTGTCCGAGCGCCAGAAGCGCATCGTGCTGGCGGGCGGCCTGCTGAACACCGTGCGCTGACTTACCTGGAGGACAAGCGATGAACGTGCCGATGGCGGTCTTGATGACGGCGGCGGGCGTGGCCGCGGCGGCGGCCCGGGGCGCGCAGGAAGTCGCCGCCGCGGGCGAAGCGGAGGCGGTGACGCTCTTCCGCGGGCAGGCGCTGGTGACGCGGCGCATCCCGCTGGAGGCTCCGGAAGGAGCGGTGGAACTCACCGTGAAGAATCTGCCGCCGGCGTGTACCGGGACAACGAGTTCGTGGGCACGGCGTCCATTCCCATGGTCGCGCGCGGCCAGAAGGTGACCGTGGGTTTTGGAACGCAGCCGCAACCGCGCGCATCATCGAGTACGGTTTCCAGCTCGAATTCGACGCCCGGCTGCATGTGGCGCCCGCCGCCCCCGCCGAAGCCGCGCGGGACGCGATGCTGCACTTCGAGAAGATGATGGACCAGCGCATGTACATGCACTGATCCGCTCCGGTCATTCGGCGGGCCGGCGGCCGATATGCCCGTCGAACAGCGAAGCGTGAATCAGATCGCCGCCGTCTTCCAGGGCGCTTCCGGACAGCGGCCCGCCGGACGCCTGAAGCAGGCGCCCCATGCCGGGGGTGTAGCGCGCGGCAAAGCGCGTGGCGAGCGCGTTTTCCAGAAAGCGCCGCGGGTCCCACCAGCCCGGCACGGATTCCTCGTGCCAGCGCGGATCGCGGCGATCGCGGGGATCCGGTCCGAGCAGATCCATGGCGTAGGAGCGGCAGATTTTGGGCCAAAGGCGCGCGAACAGCCCGGGATCGGAGAACAGCTCGCAACTCGCCGCCCCGCGGCCGGTGTAGATCAGGCAGCCGACCGCGTCGCCGCCGCCGACGCCGCGCAGGGCCTCGGCGCAGCGGTCCAGTTCGCCGCGGGCGGACGAGTCCTCGTAGATCCGCTGGTAGTTGCGCGTCGGCGCCGGCACGCCCGACCGCGAGAGCTGCCCATCGATCTCGAGCCAGATCCGGTCCTGCGATTCCGCGGCCGCCGCCATGCGCCGCAGTGACGGCGCGGAGAGCGTGCCGCCGCTCTTGAAGCCGGTCTCCGGACCGTGCCAGCGGCGCTGTTCGCCGCAGTAGACTTCGATGGTGATGAAGTCCGACCGCGGCGGCAGCAGGACGTCGTCGCGCACGATCCGGTTCTGGCGCCCGCCCACGATAATCTCGCCCGACATCAGGAAGACCGGCTCACGGGCGTCGTTGCGCGCGAGCACTTCCGGCACCCGGCCTTCGTCCTTTTCGCGGATCGCCAGTTCGCCGCGCGCCGCGGCCTCGTCCATGGTCAGCACCCGGCGTCCGCCGCGTCCGCCGCGCAGGATCAGGGGGCAGACGCGCAGTCGCCCGTGGCTGCGGGGCCGGCCCACGTCGAGGTTGCGCACGAGAACGCGGAGCGCTTCGCCCGGTTCGGGCGCGGGGCGCATCTCGCGCGGCGGCGGCGGCGGCGGGACGCGGACGGATTCGGCGCCTGTTTCAAGGTACGCCGCAAGAGCGTAAGTTGCGGCCACCGCGCACGTGAGCGCGAGGCCAATGGCCGGCACGGACCGTCTCATGCTGCCCTCCGGGGATCGTGTCTTTTGCGTGCGTCTACCCTTCAGACGCTTCGCCTCACGGCATTGTTCCCGGAAACTCGGGGGCGGGGGAGCGGCGGGCGGGCGGCAGGATGATGACCTCGATCGTCACGAAGGGGCGCGGCTCGCCGTCCGGCGCGGCGGCGGGCGGCGCGGCGGCGGCCTTGTCGTCCGCGCGCGCCTCTTCCGCCGCTCCCAGGTCGCGCAACTGCCGCAGCACGGCGGATGCCTCTTCCCGCGGGACGCGGGCCGTAAGCGTTACCGTTCCGGAGCTATCACGCCGGACGAGCACCTCGGCGCGGCGCGCGGCGACGCTGAGGGCCTCGGCGGACCCGTCCGCCGCGTCTCCCGCGCGGCCGCCGCCTCCGGGCGCGGCGGTTTGCCGCGCGGCCTTTTCCGCGCCCCGTTCTTCCGGCGTTTCCTCTTTCGCTTCCGGTTTCAGCGCCGTCCGGCCGGTGAGCGCTTCGCGCACGGCGGCTTCGGCGACGCCGCGCAACACGAGGCGCATCACCGCCGGCGGGCCTTCGGGCGCGGCGGACGGCGCGCCGCGCCGTCGGAGCTCGTCGCGTTTCGCGGCGGCGGATCGGGGGGCCGGCGCGCGCAGGCCGTTGACGGCATTTTCCGGCCGCGCCGGGCTGGGCGTCTGTTCTTCGGCCGCGGCCGCGTCCGCTTCCGCCGGCGCGGGCGACGCCGCGGCGGCGGGTGTGGCGGCGGGTGCGGCGAGCGGCGCGCGCGCGGCGTTCGCCGCGGTGCGTCCTTCGCTGAGCGTTTCCAACGGCTGCGCCGGCGGCGGCTGCGACCAGAGTCTTCCGTTTTGCCGGCGCTTGTAGTCGGCCTCGGCCTCGGCGGCGGCCGGCGGGGCCGGCGCCGCGGCGCTCTTCAGTTCGTCCTTTGCGCGTTCGGCCTCCGGCTGCGGGGCGGGGCCGGATTTCCTGCGTGGGGCATCGGGCGGGGCGGCGGACGGTTCGGCCGGCGGCTGCCCTCTGCCGGGGGGTGGCGCGATCGCTTCGGCGGGCGGCGGCTCCGCCTGCCGGGCTTCCGGCGGGCGCCGGCCGTCCCCTGTCGTCCGCAGCAGGACGTGCGCGCCCACGACGAGCACCGCGCCGGCGGCCAGGGCCGCCTGCACTTGCGGAAGCGCCAGAAACCGCGGCGGCCAAGCGGAGGGTCGGGCGTTGAGGCGTCGGCGCACGCGGTTCTCCAGGCCGGGGGGCGCGGGCACGGGCGGCATGGCGCGCATGAGGGCCACGGTCTGCCGCAGGGCGGCGTGTTCCAGGCGGCAGGCGTCGCAGGCGCGCAGGTGCTCCCGCAGCGCCTGTTCGCGGCCGGCCTCGAGGCGGCCGTCGACCGCTTCCGACAGCCATTCCCTTATCTGTTCGCAGCGCATAGCACACCCTGTCGCACGAGTCGTTCCTTCACCCGCCGCCGCGCGCGCGACAGGCGGGATTTCACCGTTCCCACGGAGCAGCCCAGCGCCCCCGCGATTTCCTCGTAGGCCAGGCCCTGGAAATCGCGCAGCACCAGGGCCATGCGGTACTCGTCGGGCAATTCCATTACGGCCGCCTCGATCTGTTCGCGCAGTTCGCTTCGCGCCAGGGCTTCTTCCGGACGCTCCGTCGGATCCGCGGGTTCCAGTTTGGGGCGGGTCGGGTCCCTGTTGTCGTCCAGGCTCAGGCCCTCGGCGCGGGCGATGCGCCACAGGCGCCGTCGCCCGCTGCGGCACGTGTTCGCGGCCAGCGTGAACAGCCAGGTCGTGAACTTCGACTGCCACCGGAACTTCCGGAGGGAGCGGTGCAGTTTGAGAAAGACCTCCTGTGTCATGTCGTCGGCGTCGTGGGCGTTGCCGGTCATGCGGAACGCGAGATCATGCACGGCCCCGCCGAGCGCCTTCACCAGTTCATCGAACGCAACCTCGTCGCCGGACTGGGCGCGCCGGGCAAGCGGTTCCACCTCCGCGGGGGCCCAGGACGTTCTTGCCGCGGGCGCGCGAATCTCGACGCGGTTCACTTCGTTAGACGCCATAGATCACCGGCGGGTTCCCGGGAATCGGCCGTTGTGACGTCCCAGAGTAGCAGAAGCGGCGATGCCGCGCGAAGCGGGAAAGAGGGCGTTTGTGAGGGCGGGAGGGAAGGCGGCGGCCGTGGGGCGGCTAATTTTTTTTCAAAAGATGTTGACACTGTCGCGTGTTCTGGTAATTTACCGCGCGTTTCCCGGGGCAACCCGGGGGACATAACCGTTGTCTCTGAGCGAACAGCAGAGCGGCTTTCCCTTCCGGCGCTTTGTTGGGGGGAGTTGTCGCGTCTGTTGTATTGTATTGTCCCGGCGGTGCGTTCATGTGCCGGGTATGCAGCCCAGAGAAGGCGTGGTGCGGAACGCGCTGCCCATGTAGCTCAGTTGGTAGAGCACGTCCTTGGTAAGGACGAGGTCAGCGGTTCAATCCCGCTCATGGGCTCCACGGAACGAAGGGCAGGGGAGAGAGGCGGAGGACGCGAGCATGGCTAAAGAGAAATTCGAACGGTCGAAGCCGCACGTCAACGTAGGGACGATCGGGCATGTGGATCACGGCAAGACCACGTTGACCGCGGCGATCACAAAGGTACAGTCCCTGAAGGGGCTGGGCGACTATGTGTCGTACGACCAGGTCGCGAAGGCTTCCGAGGCCCACGGGCGGCGGGATGCCACCAAGATTCTGACCATCGCGACGTCGCACGTGGAGTACAGTTCGAAGAACCGTCACTATGCGCACGTGGACTGTCCGGGTCACGCCGACTACGTGAAGAACATGATCACGGGCGCGGCGCAGATGGACGGCGCGGTCCTGGTGGTAAGCGCGGCGGACGGGCCGATGCCGCAGACGCGCGAGCACATTCTCCTGGCCCGCCAGGTGGGCGTGCCGGCGATCGTTGTCTTCCTTAATAAGGTGGACCTGGTGGACGATCCCGAGCTGCTGGACCTCGTGGAGCTGGAGGTGCGCGAGCTGCTGTCCAAGTACGAGTATCCGGGCGACACCACGGCGATCATCCGCGGCGACGCGTTGGCGGCGACGCAGGTGCAGTCGGCGGACGATCCGGCGGCGAACTGCATCCAGGAGCTCATGGATGCCCTGGACACGCAGATTCCCGAGCCGGTGCGCATCATTGACCAGGCGTACCTGATGCCGATCGAGGACGTGTTCTCGATCGAGGGCCGCGGCACGGTTGTGACGGGCCGCATCGAGCGCGGCACGGTCAAGGTGGGCGACGAAGTCGAGATCGTGGGTCTGCGCCCGACGGTGAAGACCACGGCGACCGGCGTGGAGATGTTCCGCAAGCTGCTGGACCAGGGCCAGGCCGGCGACAACGTGGGCGTGCTTTTGCGCGGCACCAAGAAGGAAGAGGTGGAGCGCGGGCAGGTGCTGGCCAAGCCGGGATCGATCACGCCGCACACGCACTTCAACGCCGAGGTTTACGTGTTGAGCAAGGAGGAAGGCGGAAGGCACACCCCGTTCTTCAAGGGGTACCGTCCGCAGTTCTATTTCCGCACGACGGACGTGACCGGCGACATTATTCTGCCCGAGGGCGTGGAGATGGTGATGCCGGGCGACAACGTGAGCATGGAGGTGAAGCTCATCGTTCCCGTGGCCATGGAGGAGAAGATGCGCTTCGCGATCCGCGAGGGCGGCCGGACGGTTGGCGCCGGCGCGGTGAGCAAGGTTATCGCGTAGGCCGGGGAGCGTACGGATCCGGCCGGGAAGTGTTTTGGCGATGCCCAGAGAGCTTGTAACGTTGGCCTGTACCGAGTGTAAGCGTCGTAACTACATGACGACGAAGAACAAGACGCTTACGCCTAACCGTTTGGAGATCAAGAAGTACTGCTGGTTCGAGCGCAAGCGTACGGCGCACAAGGAAGTGCGCTGAGGCGGATCGACAGGCCAGTAGCTCAACTGGCAGAGCACCGGTCTCCAAAACCGGGGGTTGGGGGTTCGATTCCCTCCTGGCCTGCCATGGGCCGTGCAGGATGGCTTGCCGTGCGGCGTGGGAGAGGGGTGGCGCGGCGTGGGGCGGGCCTTGGCCGCGCTGGAAGGCTGTTCTTCTCCAGGTCGGGAAGCGTCGGGCGCGGGTTCGTATTGCTTGAGTCATGAAGGCGGTGCGCGACATGGTCCGTGGGGCGCGCGTGTTTCTCGGCGAAGTTGCCGGGGAGACGCGCAAGTCGACCTGGCCGGACCGGCACGAGCTGGTTGAGTCCACGGCGGTTGTGATTGTGGCGGTGGTGCTGCTCGCCGTGTTCGTGGGAGCGAGCGACCAGATCCTGATCTGGCTGTTGAAGCTGGTGTTTCCTTCGAGCTGAGCGCGATGCAGAAGCAGTGGTTCGTTATACACACGCTGACGGGGCAGGAGGGCAAGGTGCGCGAAAGCATCCTGCGCCGCCTCAAGCAGGAGGAGATGGCGGATTACGTTGACGAGGTGATCATCCCGACCGAGAAGGTTTCCGAGGTCAAGAAGGGCGTGCGCTCGACGACGACGCGGAAGTTCTTCCCGGGGTACGTGCTGGTTCACATGGCCCTTTACGGGGAGGACAAGCGCGTGCTCGACCGTGCCTGGCATTTCGTGCGCGAGACGCCCGGAACGATCGGGCTGATCGGCGGGGACAAGCCGGTGCCGCTCTCCGAGAAGGAGGTTGAGGTGATTCTCAACCAGGTCGAGGAGAAGCGCGAGGCGGTCAAGCCCAAGGTGGTTTACGAGCCCGGCGAGACGGTGAAGATCACGGACGGCCCCTTCCTCAACTTCAGCGGCGTGGTGGAGGAGGTGGATCCGGACCGGGGCAAGCTGAAGGTGTCGGTGGCGATTTTCGGGCGCTCGGCGCCCGTGGAACTGGAGTACTGGCAGGTGGAGCGGACGTAGGTTCAACATGGCCAAGCAGGCAACGGGCAAGATCAAGCTGCAGATTCCGGCGGGGCAGGCGAATCCTGCGCCGCCCGTGGGCCCCGCGCTGGGGCAGCAGGGCGTGAACATCATGGAGTTCTGCAAGGCGTTCAACGCCGCCACGCAGGACCGCGCGGGCATGGTGATACCGGTGGTGATCACCGTCTATCACGACAAGAGCTTCACGTTCATAACGAAGAGTCCGCCGGCGTCGGCGCTGCTGAAGCGCGCGGCGGGGCTGGCGAAGGGGTCGGCCGTTCCCAACCGGGAGAAGGTCGGGAAAGTCACGGCGCAGCAGGTGCGCGAGATCGCGCGGACGAAGATGGCGGACCTCAACGCGCGCGGCGAGGAGCAGGCGTTCCGGATCGTGGCGGGCACGGCGCGCAGCATGGGCATCGATATCGGCGAGTGAGCAAGGCGGGTCACGGGCATGGCTAAACACGGCAAGCGATACCGGGAGCAGAAGGCCAAGGCGCCGCGGGGCGCGCTTGATCCGGCCGCGGCGATTGACTTCCTCAAGGGCGGCGCGGCGCGGAAGTTCGACGAGAGCATGGAGCTGGCGGTGCGTCTGGGCGTGGATCCCACGAAGTCCGACCAGACCGTGCGCGGAACGGTGGTTCTGCCGCACGGCACGGGCAAGACCGTGCGCGTGCTGGTGTTCGCTTCCGGCGAGGCGGCGGACAAGGCGCGGGAGGCGGGCGCCGATTTCGTGGGCTTTGACGACTTGATCGAGAAGATCAAGGGCGGCTGGACCGATTTCGACATCGCCATTGCCACGACGGAGGCGATGAAGGAGGTGCGCAAGCTGGGGCGCGTGCTGGGCCCCCGCGGCCTGATGCCCAACCCCAAGACGGGCACGGTGACCGACGACACGGCCGCGGCCGTGCGGGACAGCAAGGCGGGGCGCCTGGAGTTCCGCATGGACCGTCACGGCAACGTGAGCGTGGCTTTCGGCAAGCTCTCCTTCCCGAGGGAAAAACTGCTTGCGAACATGCAGACGGTGCTGACCGCGCTGCGGGCGGAGCGTCCGGCCTCGACGAAGGGCGCGTTCATCAGGACCTGCACGCTGAGCAGCACGATGGGCGTGGGGCTGCGCGTGAACGTCGGGGACTGACGGCGGGGGTTGCGAGCATGAGACCGGAAAAGGAATCGCTGGCCGAGGAACTGCGCGGCTACCTGGACGCGGGCGATTACGTCTTCATGGTGGATTACCGCGGCCTGAGCGTGGAGCGCATGACCGAGCTGCGTGCGCGCCTCGGTTCGACGGGCGCGCAATGCCACGTGGTCAAGAACGCGCTGCTGGCCAGGGCGGGCGAGGAGCGCGGCTGGAAGATTGTGCCGGAGGCGCTGGCGGGGCCGACGGCCATTATCACCGGCGGCGGCGACGCCAGCGTGGTGGCCGGGATGATCCGCGAATTTGCCAGGACCGGCGACCGGCCGGTTGTGAAGGGCGGCATGCTGGGCGCGACGCCGTTGTCGGCCGGCGAGGCGCGGGCCATGGCGCTGCTGCCGCCGCGCCGCGTGCTTCTGGCCCAGTTGGTGGGCACGGTTGCGGCGCCGATGTCGCAGCTGGCCGGGGTGCTGCGTCAGAAGTTGTGCTCTCTGCTCTACGTGCTCAGGGCCGTGGAAGAGAAGAAGGGCGGGACCAAGTAGAAGACAGGAGAAGAGGCGATGGCGGAAGTCATGGAAGCGCAGGAAACGAAGGCCGAGACGGCGGAAGCCCGGATGCCCGCGGTCGAGGGTAAGATGGCTGAGTTCATCAGCTGGATTGAGGGCATCAGCGTGCTCGATCTTTCCCGCCTGGTAAAGGCGCTGGAAGAGCGTCTCGGGGTGACCGCGGCGGCGCCGGCCGTGGCGGTGGCCGGACCCGCGGCGGCGGGCGCCGCGCCGGAAGCCGAGGAGAAGACGGAGTTTACCGTGATTCTCGCGGATGCCGGCAGCCAGAAGATACCGGTGATCAAGGAGATCCGCGCCATCACGGGCCTGGGACTGAAGGATTCCAAGGACCTGGTGGACGGCGCGCCGAAGCCGGTGAAGGAAGGCGTTTCAAAGCAGGAAGCCGAGGAGATCAAGAAGAAGCTGGAAGCCGCGGGAGCCAAAGTCGAAGTCAAGTAGGAGGCCGGGCGGTTGCCTGGCGGAACGCGGCCTGCGGCGCGGGCGTGCCGGGGGCCGTTCCGTCGTTCGGAACCCGACAGCGGGGGTGCTGAATGCCTGAGAGAACCAATTTCGGCAGATTGCGGGCCGTCATAGATCCGCCGGACATGATTGAGGTCCAGACGAAGTCCTACCGTGATTTCCTGCAGAAGGACACGGAGGCGACGCGTCGCAAGCGGCACGGCCTGCACGGCGTCTTCCGGGAAGTGTTCCCCATCGACAGCTACGACGGCCGGTTCGTCCTGGATTTCGTCAAGTACGAGCTTTCCGCGCCGCGTCAGTCGGCCCTGGAGTGTCTGCGCGAAGGCCAGACTTTTGCCGCGCCGCTGCACGTCACGTTCCGCCTGAAGGACGGCGACGAAGTGCGCGAAGAAGACGTGTACATGGGCGAGATCCCGCTGATGACCGAGCACGGCTCCTTCGTGGTCAACGGCGCCGAGCGCGTGGTCGTCAGCCAGCTGCACCGTTCGCCGGGCATCTGCTCGGAGCAGGCGGTCCATCCCAACGGCACGATTCTGTATTCCATGCGCGTCATTCCGGACCGCGGGTCGTGGATCGAGCTGCAGTTCGACACCAACGATCTGTTGTGGGTCTACATGGACCGCCGCCGCCGCCGCCGCAAGTTCCTGGCCGCGACTTTCCTGCGCGCCCTGGGCTACGGCACGGACGAAGAGCTGCTCGACCTGTTCTACAAGTTCCGCCGCCTTTCCCTGGGCAGCCTGCCCGGCGAGGACGAGGTCGAAGGACTGGTTTTCAAGGAGGACGTGGTCGACATCGATTCCAAGACCGTGCTGGCCCGCAAGTACGATCCGGTGACCGTGGCCGTGCTCAAGCAGATGCGCGACGCCGGCTTCAAGACGGCGGACGTGGCGGATGTCTCGTGGGACGGCGGCGTGTTCCTGGCCACCGTGCGGGCCGACGAAACGCACTCCATGGACGAGGCGCTGAAGGACATCTATCACCGCCTGCGCCCGGGCGATCCGGCCACGCCTTCCAACGCGCGGCAGCTGCTGAAGCGGCAGTTCTTCGATGCCAAGCGCTACGACCTGGGCCTGGTGGGGCGCTACAAGATCAACCAGAAGCTGGACCTGGCCGGCAAGGTGCCGGACAGCCTGCGCACGCTCGACAAGCTGGACGTGATCGAGACGATCCGCCACCTGATCAGCCTGCGCAAGGGCGAGTCCGCCGTGGACGACATCGACCACCTCGGCAGCCGGCGCGTGCGCACGGTCGGCGAGCTGCTGGAGAACCAGTGCCGCGTGGGCCTGGCGCGCACGGAGCGCCTGATCCGCGAGCGCATGACCCTCTTCGATCCCACCAGCGGCGTGCTCACGCCCCAGCGCCTGGTCAATTCCAAGTCGCTGTCGGCGGTGGTGCAGGATTTCTTCGCGCGCAGCCAGCTGAGCCAGTTCATGGACCAGACCAACCCGTTGTCGGAGCTGGCCCACAAGCGGCGCCTGAGCGCGCTGGGCCCCGGCGGCCTGAGCCGCGAGCGGGCCGGGTTCGAAGTCCGCGACGTGCACAGCAGCCACTACGGCCGCATCTGTCCGATCGAGACGCCGGAAGGACCGAACATCGGGCTGATCTCGTCGCTGAGCATCTACGCCCGCGTGAACGAGTTCGGCTTCATCGAGAGCCCGTACCGCCGCGTGTCCAAGGGGCGGGTCACCGACGAGGTGGAGTATCTGACCGCCGACCGCGAAGAGAAGTTCGTGATCGCGCAGGCCAACGCGCCGCTGGACGCCTCGGGCCGTTTCGCGAACGCGACCGTTTCGGTGCGGCAGCGCGGCGAGTTCCTGGAGGTGCCGCGGGACGACGTGCACTACATGGACGTGTCGCCCATGCAGGTGGTGAGCGTGGCCGCGGGCTTGATCCCGTTCCTGGAGCACGACGACGCCAACCGCGCGCTGATGGGGGCGAACATGATGCGGCAGGCCGTGCCGCTGCTGGTTTCGGAGCGGCCCTACGCGGCCACGGGGCTGGAGTCGCGCGCGGCGCGCGACTCGCGCGTGGTGATTACGGCGACGCGCGGCGGCGCGGTCGCCTACGTTTCGGCCGACAAGATCGTCGTTTCGGAAGACGGCAAGATGCCCGGGAGCCGGACGCGTCGCGACGCCTATCAGGTCTACCCCCTGCAGAAGTTCCGCCGTTCGAACGCCGGCACGTGCTTCAACCAGAAGCCGCTGGTCGCGGCCGGCCAGCGGGTCCGCAAGGGCCAGGTCCTGGCGGACGGGCCCGCCACGCGCGGAGGGGAACTGGCGCTGGGCCGCAACATGCTGGTGGCCTTCATGCCCTGGTGCGGCTACAACTTCGAAGACGCCATGCTGATCAGCGAGCGGGTGCTGCGCGAGGACATCTTCACCTCGCTGCACATCCAGGAGTTCGAGGTCGGCGCGCGCGACACGAAGCTGGGCCCGGAAGAGATCACGCGCGACATTCCCAACGTGGGCGAGGAGGCCCTCAAGGACCTCGGGCCGGACGGCGTGATCCGCATCGGCGCCAAGGTCAAGCCCAGCGACATCCTGGTGGGCAAGATCACGCCCAAGAGCGAGACGGAGCTGGCGCCGGAAGAGCGCCTGCTGCGCGCGATCTTCGGCGAGAAGGCGGCGGAGGTGCGCGACACCTCGCTGACGGTGCCCAGCGGCACGGAAGGCATCGTGATGGACGTCAAGGTGACGGCGCACAAGGACGCCAAGTCCGCCGGCGCCACGCCGGGCGAGCGGCGCAAGCAGGCCAAGTCGCTGGCCGAGGATCACAAGGCGCGCAAGCAGCAGCTCACGGAAGAGCTGACCGAGTCGCTCAGCAACGTGCTGCTCGGCGAGAAGATCCCGCTGGACGTCGTCAACGCCGCTTCCGGCGAAGTCATCATCCCGGCCAACCGCAAGATCACCAAGACCCTGCTGCGCAAGATGGCCGCGGTGTACGATCACATCCAGATCGAGAGCAGCCCCATCCAGATCAAGATCGACGAGATCGTGGGCGAGTTCAAGCCCAAGTTCTACGAGCTGGACGAGGATCACGAGCGGGCGATCGACCGCATCGAAAGCGGCGACGAGGTGGACTCGGGGATCATCCGCCAGGTGCGCGTCTACGTGGCCACCAAACAGAAGCTGGCCGTGGGCGACAAGCTCGCGGGGCGGCACGGCAACAAGGGCGTGGTGGCGCGCATCATGCCGGACTGCGAGATGCCGTTCCTGCCGGACGGGACGCCCGTGGACATCGTGCTCAACCCGCTGGGCGTGCCTTCGCGCATGAACCTGGGCCAGGTCTTCGAGACGCACCTGGGCGCGGCCTGCCGGCTGCTCGGCGTGGAGGCGTCCACGCCGGTCTTCGACGGCATCGCGGAGCGCAGCATTGACGAGCTGCTGGAGAAGGCGGGACTGCCCGCCGACGGCAAGTCCACGCTGTATGACGGGCGCACGGGCACGGCTTTCGACCAGCGCGTCGTCGTGGGCCAGATCTACATGATGAAGCTGCATCATCTGGTCAGCGACAAGATTCACGCGCGGGCCGTCGGGCCGTACTCGCTGGTGACGCAGCAGCCGCTGGGCGGCAAGGCCCAGTACGGCGGGCAGCGCCTGGGCGAGATGGAGGTCTGGGCCCTGGAGGCGTACGGCGTGGCCTACGCCCTGCAGGAGCTGCTTACCGTCAAGAGCGATGACGTGCCCGGCCGGACGCGGATCTACGAGTCCATCGTCAAGGGCGAGAACAGCCTGGAGGCGGGCCGCCCGGAATCGTTCAGCGTGCTGATCAACGAGCTGCGCGGGCTGAGCCTGAACGTGCAGACCATCGGCGAAACGACGGAACCGACGCTGTAGACGGAGCGCGAAAGGCGGAGGCGCAGGATTGAACACATACGCTGCCAAAGAAGTCGCGGGACTCGGGGGTATCGGCACTTTTGACGCGGTGCAGATCGCGCTGGCCTCGCCGGAAACGGTGCGTTCGTGGAGTCACGGGGAAGTCAAGAACCCCGAGACGATCAACTACCGCACCTACAAGCCGGAGCGGGGCGGGCTGTTCTGCGAGCGCATTTTCGGCCCCACGCGGGACTGGGAATGCAGTTGTGGCAAGTACAAGCGCATCAAGCACAAGGGCGTGATCTGCGACCGCTGCGGCGTGGAGGTCACCGTGTCCAAGGTGCGCCGCGAGCGCATGGGGCACATCGAGCTGGCGGTGCCCGTTTCGCACATCTGGTTCTTCAAGTGCACGCCCAGCCGGATCGGGCTCATCCTGAACATGACCAGCACGGCGCTGGAGCGGGTGCTCTACTATGAGGACTACTGCGTGACGGAGGCCGGCGACACGCCGCTCAAGCCCAAGCAGCTCCTCACGGAGATGGAATACCGCGAGGCGCAGGAGAAGTACGGCGAAGCCTTCACGGCGAAGATGGGCGCCGAGGGCATCCGCGACCTGCTGGCGGCGGTCGATCTCGACAAGCTGATGGACGAGCTCGAAGAGCAGATGGAAAAGACCCGCAGCAAGCAGACGCGCAAGAAGCTGTCCAAGCGCATGAAGGTCGTGGACGGCTTCCGCGGCAGCGGGACGCGGCCGGAGTGGATGGTTCTCGACGTCCTGCCCGTGATTCCGCCGGACCTGCGGCCCCTGGTCCCGCTGGAGGGCGGCCGCTTTGCGACCTCGGATCTGAACGATCTCTACCGCCGCGTCATCAACCGCAACAACCGCCTGCGCAATCTGCAGCAGCTCAAGACGCCGGACGTGATCATCCGCAACGAGAAGCGCATGCTGCAGGAAGCGGTGGACGCGGTGCTGGACAACGGCCGCCACGGCCGGCCCGTGCAGGGCGCGGGCAACCGGCCGCTCAAGTCGCTCAGCGACATGCTGCGCGGCAAGGGCGGACGCTTCCGCCAGAACCTGCTGGGCAAGCGCGTGGACTATTCCGGGCGCTCCGTGATCGTGATCGGGCCGGATCTCAGGCTGCACCAGTGCGGCCTGCCCAAGAAGATGGCCCTGGTTCTGTTCGAGCCGTTCATCATCCGGCGCCTGAAGGAGATGGGCATCGTCCACACGGTGCGCAGCGCGAAGAAGCTTATCGAGCGCCAGGCCGACGAGGTGTGGGATATCCTGGAGGAGGTCACGCGCGGCAAGACCGTCATGCTCAACCGCGCGCCGACCCTGCACCGCCTGAGCATCCAGTCCTTCGAGCCGGTGCTGGTGGAGGGCGACGCCATCCGTATCCATCCGCTGGTATGCACGGCCTTCAACGCCGACTTCGACGGCGACCAGATGGCGGTGCACGTTCCGCTTTCCGTCGAGGCCCAGCTCGAGTCGCGTCTGCTGATGATGTCGACCAACAGCATCTTCTCGCCGTCGAGCGGGCAGTCGATCATGACCCCCACGCAGGACATCGCGCTCGGCATCTACTACCTGACCTCGCTTTCGCAGCGCGACCGGCTGCGCCAGGGCGCGGCGGGGCGCAAGGCGCCGGTCGCCGCGCCCGGGGAGCGCCTGCCGCTCTTTGGCGACGTGAACGAAGTGCGCCTGGCCTGCGACGAAGGCGCCTTGAACATGCATTCCAGGATTCGCTTCCGCAATCCCGACTTCGAGCGCGACACGGTCTACGGCAAGCGCGGAGCGCGCGTGCTGGACACGACGGCGGGCCGCGTGTTTTTCAACGAGATCTGGCCGCCGGCCATGGGCTTCATCAACGAGCTGGTGAACAAGGAGCTGCTGGGCGAGCTGATCCGGCAGTGTCACGACCTGGCGGGGCAGCAGCGCACCGTGCAGGTGCTGGACGATCTGAAGCAGATGGGATTCGAGAACGCCACCCTGGCCGGCATATCGATCGGGCTGGTGGACATGATCATACCGACCCGCAAGCAGGAGATCATCGAGCGCGCGCGCGAGCAGGTGGCCGCGGTGGACAAGCAGTACCGGCAGGGCGTGATCACCGACGGCGAGCGCTACAACAAGATCGTGGACATCTGGACGCAGGCCAACGAGAACATCTCCAGCGCGATGTACCACGGGATCGAGCAGAACGCCGGCAGCGAGGAGTCCAACCCCGTGTTCATGATGGTCGACTCCAAGGCGCGCGGAAGCCGGCAGCAGATCCGGCAGCTGGCCGGCATGCGCGGCCTGATGGCCAAGCCCTCCGGCGAGATCATCGAGCGGCCGATCATATCCAACTTCCGCGAGGGCCTCAGCGTGCTGGAGTACTTCATCAGCACGCACGGCGCGCGCAAGGGGCTGGCGGACACGGCGCTGAAGACCGCGGACGCCGGATACCTCACGCGCAAGTTGGTGGACGTGGCGCAGGACGTGATCGCGGTGGAGCACGACTGCAATACCCTCAACGGCATCGAAGTGGCGGGCGTCGCGGAAGGCGAGGAGGATTCGGTCTCGCTGCGCACGCGCATCCTGGGGCGCACGGCGCTCAACGACATCGCGGACCCCGTCCGGAACGAGGTGATCGTCAAGGCCGGCGACGGGATCGACGAGACCGCCTGCGAAAGGATCATGCGCGCGGGCATCGAGCGGGTGCGCATCCGCAGCGCGCTGACGTGCGAATCGCCCAGCGCGGTCTGCGCGCGCTGCTACGGACGCGACCTGGCGACGGGGCGCCCGGTCGAGATCGGAACCGCCGTGGGCATCATCGCCGCGCAATCCATCGGCGAGCCCGGCACGCAGCTGACCATGCGCACGTTCCATATCGGCGGAACGGCCAGCTCGGTCTTCAAGCAGCCGGAGATCACGGCCAAGAACGACGGCATCGTGCGCTACCACGATCTGCGCGTGGTGCGGAATGAAGAGGGCGACCACGTCGTGCTCAACAAGAACGGCGTGATCGCCGTGCACGACCCGAGCGGAGAGGAACTGGAGCGCTACACCGCGGCGATCGGGGCTTTGGTCATGGTGGCGGACAACGGCGCCGCCAGGAAGGGGCAGACGCTGGCCAAGTGGGATCCCTACAGCGTCCCGATCCTGGCGGAGCAGGAAGGCGTCGTCGGCTTCCACGACTTCGTCGAGAACGTCTCGGTCAAGAAGGAAATCGACGAGGCGACCGGCCTGCGCGGCACGGTGGTCCTGGAGACCAAGGAAGACCTGCATCCGCAGATCGTGGTGCGGGCCGCGGGTTCCGAGGAGGTGCTGGGCTACTACAGCATCCCGGCCGGCGCGCACGTCATGGTCAAGGAAGGCGCGCGCGTGGCGCCCGGCGGCCTGCTGGCCAAGACGCCGCGCAAGGAGTCCAAGACGCGCGACATTACCGGCGGCCTGCCGCGCGTGGCGGAGCTCTTCGAGGCGCGCCACCCCAAGGACGCGGCCGAGATCGCCAAGATCGAAGGCATCGTGGACTTCGGCCCGAACCAGCGCGGGCGGCGCTGCCTGATCATTCGCGACGAAACCACCGGCGCCACGGAAGAGCACCTCATCCCCATGGGCAAGCATATCGTGGTGTTCAAGGGCGACCGCGTGCGCAAGGGCCAGCAGCTCACGGAAGGACCGATCGTGCCCCAGGAAATCCTGGACGTGTGCGGGCCGCAGGAACTCCAGGAATACCTCGTCAACCAGGTCCAGGAGGTCTATCGGCTGCAGGGCGTGCAGATCAACGACAAGCACATCGAAATCATCGTGCGCCAGATGCTGCGCAAGGTGCGCATCACCAACCCGGGCGACACCGATTTCCTGTGGGGCGAGCAGGTCATGAAGCAGCGCTTCATTGATGAGAACGAGAAGGCCGTGGCCGACGGCAAGCGTCCGGCCGAGGCGACGCCCGCGCTGCTGGGCATCACCAAGGCGTCGCTGGAGACCGACAGCTTCATCTCCGCGGCCTCCTTCCAGGACACGACGCGCGTGCTTACGGACGCCGCGACCCTGGGCCGCACGGACGGCCTGCGCGGCTTCAAGGAGAACGTGATCATGGGGCATCTGGTCCCCGGCGGAACGGGATTCCCGATCTACCGCAACATCAAGCTCGTGCCGCTGGCGGAGCCGCTGCCCGAGGAGCCGCGGGAGAAACCGGAAGACTCCGCCGGCAAACGTCTGCAGGAATTGCTCGGTTAAGCTTGTGCCGGAGCGCGCCGTGTGATACAAGCTCCGGCTTTTGCGTCACGGGACAATGGAGAAAAACAGGTGCCTACGACGAATCAATTGATACGCAAGGGCCGACGGCAGGCGCGCCGGCGGAGCAAGTCGCCCGCCCTGGCGGGCTGTGCCCAGCGGCGCGGCGTGTGCCTGCTGGTCAAGACGCAGACGCCCAAGAAGCCTAACTCGGCGCTGCGCAAAGTGGCGCGCGTGAGGCTGACCTCGGGCTACGAGGTCACGGCCTACATACCGGGCGTGGGGCACAACCTGCAGGAGCACAGCGTGGTGCTCGTGCGCGGCGGCCGCGTAAAGGATCTGCCCGGCGTGCGCTATCACATCGTGCGGGGCACGCTGGACAGTCTCGGCGTGGACGGCCGGAATCGCGGCCGTTCGAAGTACGGCGTCAAGAAGGCGCGGAAAGGCTGAGCGGGGTAGGCCATGGCAAGAAGGCGCAGATCCGTGAAACGCACCCTGGTGCCCGACCCCAAGCACAACAGCGAGCTTGTGGCCAGGGTCATCAACCACGTCATGCGCCGCGGCAAGAAATCCACGGCGGAGCGGATCGTCTACGGGGCGCTGGCGCACGTGGCCAAGACCAGCGGGCAGGACCCGCTGGAAGTCCTGGTCCGCGCCGTCGACAATGTGAAGCCGCGGGTGGAGGTCAAGTCGCGCCGCGTGGGCGGCGCCACGTACCAGGTGCCCGTGGAAGTGGGGCGCGAGCGGCAGATGGCGCTGGCCCTGCGCTGGATCTGCCAGTTCTGCCGGGAGCGCAAGGGCGTGTCCATGGGCCGGGCCCTGGCGCTGGAACTGCTTGACGCCTTCAACAGTCAGGGCAACGCCATACGGAAGCGCGACGATACGCACCGCATGGCCCAGGCGAACAAGGCTTTTGCGCACTACGCGTGGTGAGTCGGGTGTCAGAAATGGAAACGGTTGCCGTCTTGGACTCCAAGCGCGAGAAGAAAGCGAACGCCGGCGTCCCGCACGCCGGGGCGGGGGTGGAGTCCGCCCGCCTCTCCCGGCTGCGCAACATCGGGATCGTGGCGCACATCGACGCGGGCAAGACCACCACCACGGAGCGCATGCTGTACTATGCCGGCCGCGTCCACCGCATGGGCGAGGTGCACGACGGCACGGCGACCATGGACTGGATGGCGCAGGAGAAGGAGCGCGGCATAACGATTACCAGCGCGGCGACCACCTGCCGGTGGAACGGCCACGAGGTGAACATCATCGATACGCCGGGACACGTTGACTTCACGATCGAAGTCGAACGCTCCCTGCGCGTGCTGGACGGCGCCGTGGGCGTGTTCTGCGGCGTGGGCGGCGTGCAGCCGCAGTCGGAGACGGTCTGGCGGCAGGCCGACCGCTACCGCGTGCCGCGCATCGCCTTCGTCAACAAGATGGACCGCGTGGGGGCCGATTTCGGGCGCGTGGTGGACGCGATGCGCAGCCGGCTGCGCGCGCCGGCCGCGGCCGTGCAGCTGCCGTGGGGGCGCGAAGACGCGTTCCGCGGGGTAATCGACCTGATCGAGATGAAACTGCTCACGTTCGACGAAGCGCGCCTGGGCGCCGAAGTGCGCGTGGCGGAGCTTCCGCCCGGGCCGGCGGCCGAGGCGTTGCGCGCGCGCGCCGAGCTGGTCGAGCGCCTGGGCGAGCAGGACGAAGAGGTGCTCGAGGCTTACGTGCGGAGCCCGGACGTGCCCGCCGAAACGCTGCGCGCCGGCCTGCGCCGCGCCACGGTCAGGGGGCGCATCGTGCCGGTGCTTTGCGGCGCGGCCCTGCGCAACAAGGGCGTGCAGCCGCTGCTCGACGCGGTCGTGGCCTACCTGCCCTCGCCGCTGGACGTGCCCCCCGTGACGGGGCGGCATCCCCGGACGGACGAACCGGTCGTGCGGGGGGCGGACGACGCCGCGCCGGTGAGCGCGCTGGTTTTCAAGGTGGCCGCGGACCCCTTCGTGGGACGCCTGCAGTTCGTGCGGGTCTATTCGGGCAAGCTTCGCAAGCGGCAGAACGTCTTCAACCCCCGCACGCACACCCGCGAGCGCATCGGGCGGCTGCTGAAGCTGCACGCGGACAGCCGCAGCGACGTGGACGTGCTGCACACCGGCGAGATCGGGGCCGTGGCCGGCCTGAAGGACGCCACCACGGGCGACACGCTCTGCGCCGAGAACGCGCCGCTCCTGCTGGAGCGCATCGCGTTTCCCGAGCCGGTGATGTCCATGGCCGTCGAGCCCCGCGCGCGGGCCGACCGCGACAAGCTGGAGGCCGCGCTGCAGTCCCTGGCGGCGGAGGATCCGACCTGCGTCGTGGACCGGGATGCCGAGACCGGGCAGCTGATCCTGCGCGGCATGGGCGAGCTGCACCTGGAGATCATCGTCGACCGCATGCTGCGCGAGTTCAACGTGCGCGCCAACACCGGCAAACCCATGGTGTCCTACCGCGAAACGATTGCGGCGCCGTCCGAGGCGGAAAGCGTCTTCGACCGCGAGATCGGCGGGCGCCGGCATTTCGCGCGGGTCAGGCTGCGCGTGGCGCCGGCGAAGCGCGGCGCGGGGCGGAAGATCGATTTCGCGGCGCCGTCCGGCGCCGTGCCCGCGGCGTTCCGCGGCGACGTGGAGCAGGGCATCCGCGACGCGATGGACACCGGCGTGCTGGCCCGCTACCGGGTCACGGATATCGAGGCGACGGTGACCGACGGCCAGGCCGACGAGGAGACCTCCAGCGACGTCGCCTTCCGGACCGCCGCGGTGATGGCCTTCCGCGAGGCGGTGCAGGGCGCGAATCCGGAGCTTCTGGAGCCCGTCATGGCCCTGGAAATCATCGCGCCCGACGAGTTTCTCGGCGACGTGCTCGGCGACCTCAACGGGCGCCGCGGCAAGGTGCGGGACGTGACGGCCTGCGGCGGCCTGCAGGCCGTGCGCGCGGGCGTTCCCCTGGCCGAAATGTTCGGATACTCGACCGCCGTCCGTTCGCTCACGCGCGGGCGGGGCAGCTACACCATGGAACCTGAAGGATTCGACATCGTGCCTGAGGCGATCAGGCGCGGTATGCTGGAGTAAAGCATGGCGGTGGAAAGTCAACGGATCCGGATTCGGCTGCAGGGCTACGACCACGGCGTCCTGGACCAGGCGGTGCGCGACATCATTGAGACGGCGCGCAGCACGGGCGCGCAACTCGTGGGGCCGACGCCCCTGCCCACGCGCATCGAGCGCTACACCGTGAACCGCAGCCCGCACGTGGACAAGAAGTCGATGGACCAGTTCGAGATGCGCACGCACAAGCGGCTGCTGGACATCGTGAACCCCACGGCCAAGACCGTGGACGAGCTCAAGAAGCTGAATCTTCCGGCGGGCGTGGACATCACGATCAAGATCTGAGCGAAGCCATGAACGGGTTGATCGGACGCAAAGTGGGCATGACGCAGGTGTTCGACGGCGAAGGCCGGCGGGTGCCGGTGACCGTGATCGAGGCGGGGCCGTGCGTGGTCGTGTCGCGCAAGACGCAGGCGCGCGACGGCTACGAGGCGGCGCAGCTGGGCTTCGAGGCGCAGAAGGAGCAGCGCGTGACGCAGCCGCTGCGCGGCGTGTTCAAGCGGGCCGGCGTGGCGCCGCGGCGGGCGCTGCGCGAGTTCACGCTGGACGAGGGCGAGGAGGTCAAGCCCGGCGACACGGTGACCGTGGCGATCTTCGAGGGCGCGGCCTACGTCGACGTGATCGGCATCTCCAAGGGGCAGGGCTTCCAGGGCGTGATGAAGCGTCACCGCATGCGCGGCGGCCCCATGACCCACGGCGGGCATTCCAAGCGCCGCATCGGGGCCGTCGGGTGCCGTTCGTACCCGGGGCGGATTCACAAGGGGCACCGCATGCCGGGGCACATGGGCCACCGGCGGGTGACGCAGCAGAACCTGCGCGTGGTGCAGGTGCGCGGCGAGGACAACGTGCTTCTCGTCCGCGGCGCGGTGCCCGGACCGGCGGGCGGCCTGCTCATGGTCCGCAAGGCTTTGAAAAGGAAAGCGGCTGAGGCGTGAGTACGCTCAAGGTATATGACGGCAAGGGCGCGCCCGCGGGCGCGTTCGAGGTTGACGACGCGCTGCTCGTGCTGGACCGGGGCGAGCAGGCCGTGCACGACGCGGTGACGGCCTACCGCGCCCGGCAGCGCGCGGGCACGGCCTCCACGCTGCGCAAGGGCGAGGTGGCCGGCAGCAACCGCAAGCCCTGGCGGCAGAAGGGCACCGGGCGCGCGCGCGCCGGCCTGCGCCAGTCGCCGGTCTGGCGCGGCGGCGGCGTGGCCTTCGGGCCGCACCCCCGCAAGTACGGCGGGAAGGTGAACCGCCGCGTGGCCCGGCTGGCGTTCAGCCGCGCCCTGAGCGAGCGCATCTCCGCGGGAGACGTCAAGGTGGTCGAGTCGCTCGAGATGGCGGAGGGCAAGACGCGCGGGTTCGTGGCGTTCCTGAAGGCGCTCAAGATTGAAGGACGCGCCCTGGTGCTGGCCGCCAGGGTGGGGCGCAACCTGGCGCTGGCGGCGCGCAACGTGGCCGGCGTCGAAGTGTTGCCCGCGGCGGCGGCGAACGTCTACCAGGTGCTGCGCTACCCGGTGATCGTGGCGGACCGCGAGGGCATGGAAGTGCTCAGGCAGCGGCTGGAGCGCGACGGGAGGAAGACGCCGTGAAGGAACCCTCGTCCGTTGTTCTTGAGATGCAGGTGACCGAGAAGGGCACGGCCATGAACGAGGCGCAGAACAAGGTGCTCTTCCGCGTGGCGCGCTCGGCCAACAAGATCGAGATCAAGCGGGCCGTGGAGAAGCTTTTCAACGTGACCGTGACGGGCGTCAACACCATGAACTATCTGGGCAAACGCCGGCGCGAGCGGACGGTGCGCTACGGACGGCGGCCGGACTGGAAGCGCGCCGTGGTGACGCTCAAGCCGGGCGACACGATCGACGTAACCTGAGGACGGGAATGGCTGTCAAGAAATACAGGCCGACGACGGCAAGCCGGCGCTTTACGACCGGGGCCTCCTTCGAGGAGATCACCAAGGCGCGTCCGGAGCGCCGTCTTGTCAAATCGCGCAAGCGCGTCGCGGGCCGCGCCGGTTCCGGACGGATCACGATCCGGCACCGGGGCGGCGGGCACAAGCGCAAGATCCGCGTGATCGATTTCAAGCGCGACAAGGCCGGCATTCCGGCCCGCGTGGCGGCGATCGAGTACGACCCCAACCGCTCGGCGCGCCTGGCGCTGCTGCATTACGCGGACGGCGCGAAGCGCTACATTCTCGCCCCGCAGGGCGTGCGCCCCGGGATGGTTCTGCTCTCCGGGCCGGAGGCGGAGCCCCAGCCGGGCAACGCCATGCCGCTTTCCGCGATGCCGCTGGGCACGGCGGTCCACGGCGTCGAGCTGCGCCCGGGCGGGGGCGGCGTGCTGGTGCGCAGCGCGGGGCAGAGCGCGCAGCTCATGGCGCGGGCCGGCGCGATGGCGACCCTGCGGCTGCCGTCGGGCGAGATCCGCATGGTCAACGCGAATTGCATGGCGACGGTCGGGCAGGTGGGCAACGCCGAGCACTCCAGCCTGAGCGAAGGCAAGGCCGGCCGCAAGCGCTGGCGCGGCATACGGCCCACCGTGCGCGGCGTGGCCATGAACCCGATCGACCATCCCATGGGCGGCGGGGAAGGCCGCAGCTCCGGCGGCGGGCATCCGGTGTCGCCGTGGGGCAAGCTGGCCAAGGCCGGCAAGACGCGGCACAGGCGGAAGACGTCGGACAAGGTCATCGTCAAGCGGAGGAAATAGTCGTGGCGCGTTCGATCAAGAAGGGGCCCTACGTGGATCCGAAGCTGATGAAGAAAGTCGAACGCATGAATCGTTCCGGCGATCGCCGGCCGATCAAGACCTGGTCGCGCCGGTCGATGGTCGTGCCGGAGTTCGTGGGGCATACGATGGCCATACACAACGGCAAGCAGCACATCTCGATCTTCGTCACCGAAAACATGGTCGGCCACCGGCTGGGGGAATTTGCGCCCACGCGCACCTTCCGCCGCCACGGGGCGCACACGGACAAGACCGCGGCGCTCAAGTAGGCGCCCGGGCGGCGGGGGATTGGAAAAGTGGAAGTCGTCGCGACAACGAAATATGCGCGAATCGCGCCCGGCAAGCTGCGCGACCTGGCGCGCCGCATCACGGGGCTCTCCGTGAACGAGGCGCTGCAGGTTACGGGTTTCAATCCGCGCAAGGGCGCTTTCCTGCTGGGCAAGACGTTGAAGTCGGCCGTCGCCAACGCGGAGAACAACGCCAAGCTGTCGGTCGACGCCTTGCGCGTGAAAGAGGCGGTCGTGGACGAAGGGCCGGCGTTGAAGCGGTACTGGCCGCGGGCGCGCGGCATGGTGAGTCACATCCGGCGGCGCACGAGCCACATCCGCGTAACGCTGACCGACCGGTGAGTCGGGCATAAGGAGAAAACGCTTGGGACAGAAGGTCAATCCGATCGGGCTGCGCGTCACGGTCAACAAGGACTGGCGCTCGCGGTGGTTTGCCGACAAGCGGACGTTCGGCGGTTATCTGGTCGAGGACGACGCGATCCGCGCGCTGGTCAAGAAGCGCCTGGAGAACGCGGCCGTGTCCGACGTGATCATCGAGCGCTACGCCAATCGCGTGCGCGTGAGCATTCACACGGCCCGGCCGGGCATCGTGATCGGCCGGAAGGGGCAGGACATTGAGCGCATCCGCGGGGAGATCGCGGATCTGACCGGCAAGGAGTCGTACGTGGAAATCCGCGAGGTGCGCAACCCCGACGCCAACGCGCAGCTCGTGGCCGAAAGCATCGCGCTGCAGGTATCGCGGCGGGTTTCCTTCCGCCGCGCCATGAAGCGGGCCCTGAAGATCGCCATGGACCTGGGGGTGGACGGGATCAAGATCCGCGCCAGCGGGCGCCTGGGCGGGGCCGAGCTGTCGCGCGTGGAATGGTACAAGGAGGGCAAGATCCCGCTGCACACGTTGCGCGCCAACATCGACTACGGCTTTGCCGAGGCGGTGACCACGGCGGGGCGCATCGGGATCAAGGTGTGGATCTGCCGCAAGCCGGAGGAGGAGCAGGCCGCGCGCGGCCGCTGATCAAGCATGGCGCTGATGCCGAAAAGGGTGAAGCACCGCAAGGTGCAGCGCGGAAGCCGCAAGGGAATCGCCTCGGTGGGCAACGCGCTGGCCTTCGGCGAGTACGGCTTGAAGGCGCTGGGGCGGGCCTGGGTGAAGGGCGCCCAGATCGAGGCCTGCCGCGTGGCGATCAACCGGCACATGAAACGCCGCGGCCGTCTGTGGATCAGGCTCTTTCCGGACAAGCCGGTGACCAAGAAGCCCATTGAAACGCGGCAGGGCAAGGGCAAGGGCAACCCCGAGTTCTGGGTGGCGGTGGTCACGCCGGGCAAGGTGATTTTCGAGATCAGCGGCGTGCCGGAGCACACGGCGCGCGAGGCCATGCGGCTGGCCGCGGCCAAGCTGGGCGTGAAAACAAGGTACATTGCGCGGCATGCCGCCTAGGCGGCCGCGGGAGCAGGAGGCCAATGAAGGCGGGCAGGATCCGCGAACAGGCGGACGAGGAGATCCGGCACATGCTTGCCGAGGCGCGGCGCGAGCTGGGCGGGCTGCGCATGAAGAAGCGCATCGGCGGCCATGCCGAGCAGCCGCTGCGCCTGCGGACCCTGCGCCGCGAGATCGCGCGGATCATGACGGTAATGCAGGAACGGGGGATATAGTTGTCATGCCTGAGGCCTTGCAGAAGACGCGCGGAGTTCGCAAGCGGCGCAAGGGGGTGGTCGTCAGCAGGAGCGGCGACCGGACCGTGGTGGTGCTCGTGCAGAGGCGCGAGCCGCACCCGGTGTACGGCAAGACCGTGACCACCGCGAAGCGCTGCCACACGCATGACGAGCAGAACGCGGCCGCGGTGGGCGATGCGGTCGTGATCACCGAGATGAGGCCCAAGAGCCGCCTGAAGCGCTGGCGGCTGGTCGAAGTGACGCAGCGCGCCGCGAAGGCGGCGGAGCGTGAGGCATGATACAGGAAGGAACTGATCTGACCGTTGCCGACAACAGCGGCGCGCGGCGCGTGCGCTGCTTCCGGATCATCGGCCAGCGCAAGCGCTACGCGCGCATCGGCGACGTGATCCGCGTGGCCGTCAAGGAGGCGCAGCCGGCCGGCATGGTCAAGCAGGGCCAGGTCGCGCGGGCCCTGGTGGTGCGGACGACGCAGCGCGTCGGGCGCCAGGACGGGACCTTCGTGCGCTTCGACGACAACGCGGTGGTGCTGGTTGATGACGGTTTGAATCCGATCGGCACGCGCATCCTGGGCCCGGTCGCCAGGGAGCTGCGCGAGAAGGGCTTCATGAAGATAATCTCGCTGGCGCCGGAGGTGCTGTGAGGCCATGAGCGGGCTGCGCATAAGAAAGAACGATACGGTGATCGCCGTGGCCGGCGCCGACGCCGGCAAGTCCGGCAAGGTTCTGCAGGTCCTGCCCGCCCGCGGCCGTGTGGTTGTCGAGGGGCTGCGGATCGTGAAGAAATGCCTGCGCAAGACCCAGGACAATCCGCAGGGCGGCATCGGCGCGAAGGAGGCGCCGCTGAGCCTCTGCAACGTGATGCTCTACTGCCCGGAATGCAAGCGCGGCGTGCGGGTTCGCCGCGTCAAGGAAGGCGACCGCGCGCGGCGGCAGTGCCGGCGCTGCGGGCACGCGTTCGGCGGGTGATCGATATGAAAGCCGGACTTGAGAAGAAGTACTTCGACGACATCGTGCCGCAACTGCGGGAGACGCTCGGCCTGAGCAACCGCATGAGCGTGCCGCGCCTGATGAAGATCGTGGTGAACATGGGCATCGGCAGCGCGCGGCGGGAGTCGGCCAACGCGCTGGCCGAAGAGCTGGCCCGCATCACGGGACAGCGGCCGGTGCTGACCAAGGCGCGCAAGAGCATTTCGAACTTCAAGCTGCGCGGCGGCGCGGTCGTGGGCGCCAAGGTGACGCTGCGCGGCCGGCGCATGTACGAGTTTCTGGACCGGCTGATCAGCGCGGCCTTGCCGCGTATCCGCGATTTCAGGGGCCTGCCGGCGTCCGCCTTTGACGGGCGCGGCAGCTACACCATCGGGATTCGCGAGCAGATCATCTTCCCCGAGATCGATCCCGACGCGGTGTCGGTGACCCAGGGCATGGATGTGACCCTGGTTACATCGGCGGCGAACGACGACGGGGCGCGGGCGCTGCTGAAGCTGATGGGGGTGCCGCTCGCGGCGAACTAGGAGGCGAAGCATTGGCGAGGACAGCATTGATTGTCAAGTCCCGGCGGAAGCCGCGCTTCGGCGTGCGGGTCCATAACCGCTGCCGCCGCTGCGGCCGTTCGCGGGCGTACATGCGGAAGTTCCAGATCTGCCGGATCTGTTTCCGGGAGCTGGCGACGACGGGAAAGATCCCGGGCGTGACCAAGGCGAGCTGGTAACGGTGGACCGACAATGAGTCTAGTTGACCCGATATCCGACATGTTGACGCGCATTCGCAACGCGCAGAGCGCGGGGCACGAGATGGTGGACGTGCCCTGCTCGCGGATGAAGACCGAAATCACGCGCCTGCTCAAACGGGAAGGCTACGTGAGCGACTACGTCGTGGAAGGCGAAAACCGCCGCAAGCTGCGCGTGTACCTCAAGTACGACGCGTCCCGCGCGCCGGTCATTCGCGGGCTGCGGCGCGCGAGCCGTCCGGGGCGCCGCCTGTACACCGCGGCGCGGGACGTCCCGCGCGTTCTGGGCGGAATGGGCACGGTGATCCTCAGCACTTCGCAGGGCGTGATGACCGGCAAAGAGGCCAAGCAGCGCAACCTGGGCGGAGAGATTCTGTGCACGGTCTGGTAGGGCGGCGGCCCGCGGACGCGGGGCGCGGCGGAAACGGGAGCCGGCGATGTCAAGGATAGGAAAGCAACCGATCGCGATACCGGCGGGGGTCGCCGTCAGCGTGGCGGGCGGCACCGTCAGGGCCAAGGGACCCAAGGGCGAGCTGGCGCTTGAGCTGCCGCCCCAGACCGCGGCCCGCGTGAAGGACGGCGCGCAGATCGTGATCGAGTCCCGCGGGGAAGACGACCGCGCCGCGAGCTTTCACGGCCTGGCGCGGAGTCTCGTGGCGAACATGGTCAAAGGCGTCAGCCAGGGCTACCGGCGCGACCTGGAAATGGAAGGCGTGGGGTTCCGCGCGGCGCTGCGCGGCACCAGGCTCGAAATGACGCTGGGCTTTTCCAGCCCGGTGGTGTTCGAAGTGCCCGAGGGCATCACGGTCGCCGTGGAGGGCGGCACGGCCATCGCCGTGACGGGCGCGGACAAGCAGCGCGTCGGGGATACGGCGGCCCGGATCCGGTCGTTCTTTCCGGCGGAGCCCTACAAGGGCAAGGGCTTGCGGTACAAGGGCGAGCGCGTGCGGCGCAAGGTCGGCAAGACGGTGGCCTGAGGGGCGCGGAGACAGCAGTGAAGCTCAAGAACAGAAGCGATTCGCGGCGGCGGCGGCACCGGCGGGTGCGCCGCAAGATAAGCGGCACCGCCGAACGGCCGCGCATGGCGGTCTACGTCTCCAACCGGCGGATTGCCGTGCAGTTCGTGGACGACGACCGCGGCGTGACGCTGGCCGCGGCCGTTTCGGACGGCGGCCGGAAGAACGTCGAAACGGCGCGGGAGCTGGGGCGCAGCGCGGCGGCGCAGGCGCTGGCGCGCGGCATCGGCGAAGTCGTCGTCGACCGCGGCGGGTTCAAGTACCACGGGCGGATCAAGGCCCTGGTTGAGGCCGCCGTCGGGGCGGGCCTGAGGGCCGGGCGGCTGGAGCCCGCGGGCGCGGCGCCGGAGGCCGGGGCGGAGGCGGAGGAGGATAAGTGAGCTACCGCGAAGAAGAAGTGTCCGCGACACCCGAGTTTGAGGAGCGGGTGGTTTTCGTCAACCGCTGTTCGAAGGTCGTCAAGGGCGGCCGGCGCTTCAGTTTCAGCGCCGTGGTTGTGGTCGGCAACCGCGCGGGGCGCGTGGGCTACGGTTTCGGCAAGGCCAACGAAGTGGCGGACGCCATCCGCAAGGGCGGGGAGGCGGCGCGCAAGAGCATGTTTTCGGTGACCATGGTCGAGAAGACCATTCCGCACGAGGTCACCGGCGTCTGCGACGGCGGCGTGGTCATGCTGCGCCCGGCCGCGCCCGGCACCGGCGTGATTGCCGGCGGCGGAGCGCGTTCGGTGCTGGAGATGGCCGGTATCAGGGACGTGCTGGCGAAGTCGCTGGGCAGCGGCAACCAGTTGAACGTCGTTAAAGCGTGCGTGGCGGCGCTGCAGCAGCTCCGTTCGCGCGAGGAAGTCGCGGCGACGCGCAACGTCGCCGTCTAGGTTCCGAGGTGGGATTGCCATGAGGCTTGAATCGCTTGTCAACACCCCGGGCGCGCGGCGCGACGCCATGCGGGTCGGCCGGGGCAAGGCGTCCGGCAAGGGCAAGACCTGCGGCCGCGGGCACAAGGGGCAGATGGCGCGCAAGGGGCACAAGCGCAAGCCGGGATTCGAAGGCGGCCAGATGCGCCTGATCCGGCGCATACCCAAGCGCGGCTTCAAGAATCCGCGGGCCGTGTCCTACGCGCCGGTCAACGTCGGCGACCTGGCCCGCTTCGACGCGGGCAGCGAAGTCACCGTCAAGGCGCTCAAGGATGGCGGCCTGGTGACCAAGGCGCCGCAGGGCGTCAAGATTCTGGGATCCGGCGCGCTTGACCGCCGGCTTGTGGTCAAGGCGCAGGCGTTCAGCGCCGCGGCGCGCCTCAAGATCGAGGCCGCGGGCGGCGTTTGCGAGGTTACGGCAGACTGATGCTTTCCGCCTTCTCCAACTCGCTCAAGATTCCCGAGCTGCGACGGCGCATCCTCTTTACGCTGGGGCTGATCTTCATCTGCCGGCTGGTGGCCACCGTGCCCGCGCCGGGCGTTGACGCGCTGGCGCTGCGGCGCGTCATCGAAAGCATCGAGAGCCAGGTCGGGGGCGGGTTCCTGGGGTGGATTGACCTTTTCAGCGGCGGCGCGCTGGCGAACTGCGCGGTGGGCGCGCTGGGCATCATGCCCTATATCAGCGCCTCCATCATCCTGCAGCTGATGACGGCCATCATTCCGGCCCTGGAGCGCCTGGCGCGCGAGGGCGAATCCGGCCGGCAGAAGCTGACGCAGTATACGCGGTACCTGACCATCGCCATCTGCTGCATCCAGGGCACCGTGCTGGCCGTGAGCCTGGAGCGGCCCGGCTCGCTGGGCATCCCGGACGCCGTCCTGGTGCCGCACCCGGGCATCGGTTTCCGGCTGATGACCGTCCTTTCGCTCACCACGGGCACGGTGCTGATGATGTGGCTGGGCGAGCAGATGACGGAGCGCGGCATCGGGAACGGCATTTCGATGATCATCACCGTCAATATCGTCAGCCGCCTGCCGGACGCGCTTTTCGCGGCCACGAACATGTTCCGCAAGGTGGAGGGCATGGCGCAGTTCTCGATGTTCCACCTCGTGGGCATGGCGGTGCTGATCTTCCTGGTCACCGCGGGCACGATCGCGCTCACCCAGGCCCAGCGCAAGGTGCCCATCCATACGACCAAGCGCGTGGTGGGGCGCAAGGTCTACGGCGGGCAGAACACCTACATGCCCCTGCGCATCAACTATTCGGGCGTGATGCCGATCATCTTCGCCTCGGTCATGCTGGCCTTCCCGGCGGCCATCCTGCGCCGGATTCCGCTGGGCTTCGCGCGGCAGCTGGGCGAGGCGTTCGACATGGGCGAACCGCTGTACCTGGCGACGTACGGCGCGCTGATCCTGTTCTTTTCCTACTTCTGGGTGGCCACGCAGTTCAATCCGCTCCAGATCGCCGACGACCTGAAGCGCAACGGCGGGTACGTGCCGGGCATCCGGCCGGGCCGGCCCACGGCGGAGTTCCTGGACAAGACCATGACGCGCGTGACGCTGGTGGGCGCGGTGTTCCTGACCGTGATCGCCGTGATTCCGTCCGTCATGCACAAGCAGTTCAACGTGCCCTGGCTGGTGGCGTCGTTCTTCGGCGGCACGAGCCTGCTGATCGTCGTGGGCGTGGCGCTGGACACGATGCGCCAGGTGGAGTCGCACCTGCTCATGCGGCACTACGACGGCTTTCTGAAGAAGGGCAAGCTGCGGGGGCGCCGGTAAACCCATGGAAGCGATCATCCTGCTGGGCGCCCCGGGCGCGGGAAAAGGCACGGCCGCGGAGAAGATCCGCGAACTGACCTCCTATGCGCACGTCGCCACCGGCGACATGCTGCGGGACGCCGTGAAACGCGGCAGCGACCTCGGGCGCGAGGCGGAAGGGTACATGCAGCGCGGCGAGCTCGTTCCCGACGAGATCATCATCCGCCTCGTCGAAGAGCGTCTGGACGCGGGGCGGGCCGACGGCCGCTACATGTTCGACGGCTTCCCGCGCACCGTGCGGCAGGCGGAGCTCCTGGAGCAGAGCATCGCGCGCCGGGGGGGGCGCCTGCGCGCCGTGTTCTTCCTGGACGCGCCGCGCGCTGTCCTCGTCAGCCGCCTCGGCGGCCGGCGCATCTGCCGCAAGTGCGGCATGAATTTCCACGTCGTCAACATTCCGCCCAGGCGCGCGGGCGTCTGCGACGCCTGCGGCGAAGAGCTGTACCAGCGCGCGGACGACGAGGAAGCGACGATCATGAACCGGCTGGACGTGTATGCCCGGCAGACCGCGGGGCTCATCGCGCGCTACGAAGGGCGGAATCTGCTGGTGCGCGTGAACTCCGATACGGGCGTTGACGCGCTGGTGTCCGCGATCCGGAGCAGGCTGTGAAGGGCGCCCGGGTCGCGCGGCGCGGCCGGGTGCGCCGATGATACCGGTCAAGAGCGCGGCCGAGCTGGAACGCATGCGCGCCAGCGGGCGGCTGGCGGCGGAGGTCCTGCGCGCGGTGCTGCGGGAGGTCAGCCCGGGCGTGACAACGGAGGAGCTGGCGGGGTTCGCCGGCGAGATGATACGGCGCGCGGGGGCGCGCAGCGCGTTTCTGGGATACCGCGGGTTCCCGGGCGAGATTTGCGTGTCGGTCAATGAGACGGTCGTGCACGGACTGCCGGGCAAACGGCGCATCGCGCTGGGCGATATCGTCAGCATTGACGTGGGCGTGACGCTGGACGGGTACATCGGCGACACGGCGGACACGGTGATGGTGGGCGTAACGGACCACCGCGTGGCGCGCCTGGTGGCGACGGCGCACGAGGCCCTGGCGGCCGGCATTGCCTGCGCATGCGCGGGGCGGCGGCTGTCGGACGTGTCGCACGCCATCGAGGTGACGACGCGTAACGCCGGCTTTTCGGTGGTGCGCGAGTTCGTGGGGCACGGCATCGGGCGGCGGATGCACGAGGATCCGCAGATCCCGAACTTCGGGCCGCCGGGCAAGGGGCCCCGGCTGAAGCCGGGCATGACGCTGGCGATCGAGCCCATGATCAACATGGGCGAAGCGGACGTGGAGGTTCAGGCGGACGGATGGACGGTGCTGACGCGCGACCGGCGGCCTTCGGCGCACGCGGAGCACACGATCGCCGTGACCGCGGAGGGGCCGGAGATAATGACGCGGGCCGACGAATTTTCCTGATAAGAATATGCTGGACGGAAGGAAAGGGCGCAAGTAATCTATTGGGTCATTTTTTCAATGACGGACGGGGAAAATCGTGAAAGTACGCAGTTCAACCAAACGCGTCTGCGGTCGCTGCCGCGTCGTCCGGCGCAAGGGCGTGGTGCGCGTGACCTGCACCAATCCGCGCCACAAGCAGCGCCAGGGCTGAAGGCCGGAGGTACTTTGATATGCCGCGAGTGTTGGGGGTAGATATTCCGGGCAAGAAACACATCGAGATCGCCCTGCGCTACATCCACGGCATCGGCCCGGCCAAGGCGCGCCAGATTGTGGCGCAGGCCGGCCTGGATCCCGCGAAGAAGGCGGACGATCTGACGCCCGACGAGCTGCGCAGCCTGCTGGGCGCTATTCAGAGCGGGCATCGCGTGGAAGGCGACCTGCGGCGCGAGGTCACGCAGAACATCCGCCGCCTGATCAGCATCGGAAGCTACCGCGGCCTGCGCCACCGGCGCGGGCTGCCCGTGCGCGGGCAGCGGACGCGCACCAACGCGCGCACCCGCAAGGGCCCGCGGCGCACGGTCGGCGCGGTCCGCGGCAAGGAAGCCCGGTCCCAGGCCAAACAGACCAAGGAGTAAACGGAAGACGGTATGACGGACGACACCACCAGGCCGGAGCAGACCGAAGACGCCGCGGCGGAGACCCCCGCGGGTCGCCAGGGCGGCGCGGAACGTCGCGCGCCGCGCGCAGAGGAGACGCAGACCGCCGCGGGCGAAACGCCCGCGGAAGGCGCAGGCGAGGGAGAAACGCGGGCGGAGGGGCGCGCCAGGTCGCACGGCGCGCACCGCGCGCCCCGCGTGTCCTCCAGCGGCGTTGCGCACATCAAGTCCACGTTCAACAACACCATGGTGAGCATCACGGACTCGAGCGGCGGCGTCGTGGCGTGGAGCAGCTCCGGCCGGGCCGGATTCAAGGGCTCCCGCAAGAGCACGGCCTTTGCCGCCACGATCGTCGGCCAGGAGGCGGCCCGGCAGGCCCTGGGCAGAGGCGTGCGCGAAGTGGAAGTCCGCATCCAGGGCGCCGGCGCGGGACGCGAGTCCGCCGTGCGGGCGCTGCAGACCGCCGGAATGAACATCGCGCTGATCAGGGATGTCACGCCGATACCGCACAACGGGTGCCGGCCACGCAAAAGGAGACGGGTCTAGATGGGCAGCTACTCGGGACCATCCTGCAGGCTCTGCCGCCGGGAAGGCATGAAGCTCTTTCTCAAGGGCGCCCGCTGCGGCATGGCCAAGTGTCCGATCGAGCGCGGAAGGCCGCCGCCGGGAATGCACGGGCAGCGCCGCGGCCGCAAGGCTTCCGGCTACGGCGTTCAGCTCAGGGAGAAGCAGCGCCTGCGCCGCCAGTACGGCCTGCGGGAACGGCAGTTCCGCCTGGTCTTCAGCCGGGCCGTGCGCAAGCGCGGCGTCACCGGCGAAATGCTGCTGCAACTGCTGGAGACGCGGCTGGACAGCGTGGTGTACCGCATGGGGTTTGCCCCCTCGCGCCGCGCGGCCCGGCAGATGGTCGGCCACTCGCACGTGCTGGTGAACGGGCGCCGCGCCGACGTGCCGTCCATGGTGCTGGGTCCGGGGTCGCTCGTTGAAGTGCGGCAGATCGGCCGCAGCCGCGAGCTGGTGCGGCGCGGACTGGAGGCGATGCAGGGACGGGAACCGCCGCCGTGGCTTTCGGTCGACGCGAAGAATTTCAAGGGGAGCCTCCTGCGGATCCCGAGTCGCGAGGAGATCGGCCCCCTCGTCAACGAGCAACTGGTCGTCGAACTGTACTCCAAGTAGACCGGGACGCCGGCTCCGCCGATTCGCGCCGTGCGCGACGGCGCACCGTGCGGTTGCGGCCCGCGGGCCGTGTTTGGAAAGGACTGGACAAATGCCCATCAGACTGAGCCGATTCGAAATGCCCAGGCGGGTCGTCAAGGACGAAGCGGCGGCGACCGCCACCTACGCGCGGTTCGTGGCGGAGCCGTTTGAGATCGGATACGGTCGGACGCTGGGCAACTGTCTGCGGCGCGTGCTGCTCTCGTCCATCGAAGGCGCCGCCATCACGTCGGTGCGCATCACGAACGCCGACCACGAGTTCTGCGCGCTGCCGGGCGTGCGCGAGGACGTGACGGACATCGTCCTCAATCTCAAGAAGGTGCTGCTCAAGTCCTACGTGCGCGAGCCCAGGGAGATCACGCTCAAGGCCGCGGGGCCGGGCGAAATCACCGCCGGCGACTTCACGACCGACGGGACCGTGGACATTCTCAACCCCGATTTTCACATCGCCACGCTGGCGTCGGACGGCAAGCTGGAAATGCGCATGGAAGTGGGCGTCGGCCGCGGCTTCTGCCCGGCGGAAGCCAACCAGAACCCGGACCAGGAAATCGGACGGATTCCGATCGACGCCATCTTCTCGCCCGTCACGCGCGTCAACTTCACCACCGAGAACACGCGCGTCGGCCAGCGCACGGACTATGACCGGCTCAACATCGAGATCTGGACCGACGGGCGCGTGACTCCCGACGACGCCTTGACCATGGCGTCGGCCATCATGCGGCACCATCTCGACGTGTTTGTCAACTACGACAAGGACGTGATCGAGTTTGAAGAGGAAGAGCGGCAGGTGGACGAGGAGCGCGAAGAGCTGCGCCGCAAGCTGCGAATGAGCGTCAACGAGATCGAATTGAGCGTGCGCGCGGCGAACTGCCTCAACAACGCCAACATAACCACGGTGGGGCAGCTCGCGCAGAAGACCGAGACCGAGATGCTCAAGTATCGCAACTTCGGGAAGAAGTCCCTCAACGAAATCAAGGGCAAGCTGGCCGAGCTGGGGCTGAGCCTGGGCATGTCGTTCGGCGATGATCTCATGCCGGCGTCCGGCGCGTCGGCGGCCGGACAGCGCTGAGCCGCGAGGAAGACCATGCGTCACAGAAGAGGCGGCAAGAAACTGGGTCGATCGTCGGCCCATCTCAAAGCGACGCTGGCGTCGCTGGTCGTGGCGCTGATCGAGCGTAAGCGGATACGGACCACGCTGACCAAGGCCAGGCAGGCGCGCCGGCTGGCGGAACGCATGATGACCCTGGCCAAGCGCGGCACGCTCGCCGCGCGCCGGCGGGCTCTGGCCCGGCTGGGGCGCGAAAGCGCGGTGGTTGCGCTGTGGGCGATGGCCCCGGCTTCGGCGCAGCGGGCCGGCGGCTACACGCGCGTGATCAAGCTCGGGTCACGGCCCGGCGACGGATCGGAAACGGCCATGGTCGAATGGGTGGACGCCACGCCGCCGCCGGCGGCGAAGAAGAAGCGCGAGAAGAAGGAGAAGGCCGAAAGCGCGGCGTAAGCCGCGGCCTGGAACTCGGGAAGAAGATATCTTCGGAGTTTCAGATCGACGGCCGGTCTTTCCTGAGTTCCAGATTGATTCCCCCCGTCTTCCTGAGTTCCAGATTGATTCCCGGTTCTTCCTGAGTCCCGGATCGCAGGTCTTACCTCCCGATCCCCTTCCCGCTTCCGCGCCGATCGCCGGGGCTCGGATTCACACGGACGGGGCTTCCCTGCGCACGAAATACACCGAGCGCGGCGATGCCGACGGCGATACGCGCTCGACGAATCCTTCCTCGACGAGATCCTGAAGATCCCGCGTGGCCGTGTTCGGCGACACGCCCGCGTGCTCGATGATTTCGGCGCGCGTGAGGAGACGGTTCCCGCGGAACAGCTCGCGCAGCGCCTCCAGGCGGCGCACGCGCGGGGCGCGTCGTCCGGCGGCGCGCCGGCTCACGCGATGGGCGGGCGTCAGCCGTATGGGACGGCGGGTCGCGGCGGGAGAACGCGCCGCCGCCGGGGGCGATTCCGCGGACGCTCCGGCCGGCGGCGTTTCCGTTCCCTCCAGCGCGCCGTCCGCGGGCAGATCGATGTCCGCGGCGTCGTACCACAGCTTGTCCGAGTTCATCAGGCGCATGCGCTCGACGGCGTTGCGCAGCTCCCGTACGTTGCCGGGCCAGGCGTGCCGCAGCAGGCGGCGCGTCAGGTCGGTGGACATCGCCGCGCGCGTGTCCGGCGGCCTTCCGGCGTTGAGGAAATGCGCGGCCAGAAGAAGGACGTCCTCTCCCCTGTCGCGCAGCGGCGGCAGGTGGATGCGCAACCGGCGCAACCGGTAGAGAATATCCTGCCGGAAACGCCGCTCCGCGACCAGGCGGTCGAGATCCGCGTTGGTTGAGGCCAGGATCCGGCAGGCAACGGCCTTGCTCCGCGCGCTGCCCACCGGACGGATTTCCCCCGTTTCAAGCACGCGCAGCAAGGCGGCCTGCAGAGGGGCCGGTATGTCGCCGATCTCGTCCAGGAGCAGCGTCCCGCGGCCGGCTTCCTCGAACAGGCCGGCGTGCGCGGCGGCCGCGCCGGTGAAGGCGCCCTTGGCATGCCCGAACAGCTCCGACTCGAGGATGGAGACGGGTATGGCGCCGCAGTTGACCGCGAGAAACGGCTCGTCGCGGCGTCGGCTTCCGTCGTGAAGCGCCCGCGCCGCCAGTTCCTTGCCCGTGCCGGTCTCGCCCGTGATCAGGACCGGGACATCGAGCGGCGCGAAACGCGCCACCGCCTCGCGCACGCGGGCGATGGCTTCGCTCCGGCCGAGAATGGCGTCGGCCGCGGCCGCGAAGGTTGCAGGGGGCGCCGCCGCGGGGGAGGGCGGGGCCGTCAGGCCCGCCCCGGCCGCGGAGAACGGCGGTCCGGCCTTTGCCCGGCCCGGCGCGGCTTCGGCGCGAAGGATCGCGTGGGCGCCGCGCGTAAGGTCCACCAGCGCGTCGCGCGGCATTTCGGCGGCAAGCCGCAGCTCGAAGCGCAGGCGCCCGGCGGCGCCGTAAAGGTCCACGGCGCGCAGCAACGCGGCGAAGCGCGCGGTCGCCGTTGCGGCCTGCCCGGCCAGCAGCGCGATGCGGGCCAGGAAGAGATTGTCCCAGTAGTTGGCGTTCCCCAGATCGCGACGCATGTTCAGCAGGCGGTCCGCGGCTTCGGCGTTGCCCTCGGCCAACTCCGCGCGGATGAGGTTAAGGGAAACGCAATCGTGTCCGGCAAGGCTGGATGGACCCCTTTTCTCGCACAGCCGCGCCCAGCGCAGGGCCTGGTGAATATGCGCGCTCAGCAGGCACTGCATCACCAGCGCCCAGTCGGGGAGATCCGCGGCGGAAACCGCGCGCTCCCGGTCCGTCCCAACGGCCGCGGCGCGCTGTTCCGCGTCGGCCGTCATGAGCCCCAGCAACACACGATAGCGCGCGACGAGTCGCTGTTCCGCGGGCGCGGACGCGGCGCCGCCCGATTCGGCCAGCAGGCGCGCGGCGAGATCCGTCCGCCCGGTCTCCATCGCGTTGATCAGGATGATCGAACGCGGCAGGCCCGGCGGCGCGTCCAGGGCCGCCGGAGAAACCCCGGGCGCGCCGGGAGCCTGTTCCCCTTCCGGCGCGCAAGGCGCCCGCGCCCCGCCCGGGACGGACGGCGGGCGGGACGGGGCCGGGATCGCGCCAAGGCCCGGCTCGAGATCGCCCAGACGGCCGAGTTCGGCCAGCAGGCGCGCCAGGCGCAAACAGGCGTCGGGCCGGTGCGGCGACGCGGCCGGCAGCGCGGCAAGGGCTTCGCGCAGAAGCCGCTCCTCGTCGGCGTGATTGCCCGCGCCGCCCTGCAGCAACGACTCGACAACAAGTATGCCGGCGCCGAGCTCGGGCGGAGTCGCGGGCGCAAGCATGGCCCGCGCCCGGTGAAGCACGGTCCATGCCTGCTGCATGCCGGTGTGCGTTGCGAGCGCATGCAGGCCGGCGGCTTGCGCCCAGGTCACAAGGAAAAGAACGCACAGGTCGTTGTCCTCGTCGCGCAGCCCGACTTCGCGCGCGGCGCGCAGTCCCCGCGCCGCGGCTTGCTTCCCGCGGATCGCTTCATGCAGATGGACGAGGGCGGCGAGCAGGGGCGAATCGGACGCCGCCGGCTTTACCGCGGCAGCGAGATCGGGAGGCGCACTGATGTAAGAGGCGATTACGGGGTTCATGATTGGTCGCCTTCTGTCAGTTACCTACGCTTATCATAAGCGCATGATAGGCGCAGTCAAGCGATGGGGTCAACGGCAATTTTCACTGGTTGCTTGTCGGGCGCAAGGCAGCTACGCAGGGCATCGGGAATATTGAGCCTGGAGAGAGGCTCCGGAAACAGGACGGGCGCGTGGCATGCGGCGTGCTCATATGCCGGTTGCCATGAGCGCGCGCACGAGAACCGCGGAACAGGTTTTGTGTCCGGCCGGCCGGTCCGGAATAACGGCTTGCCTGCCTTTTTTCGACGGGATATTCTCGGCTGCAGCAAGTCTGTGGAGGACTCCCATGCCCAGGTTCAGATACGTCGCGATGGACGCCAAGGGGGGCGAGACTGAAGGCGTGGTGGACGCCGAGAGTCAGTCTCAGGCGATCTCCGTAATCAGGTCGAAGGGGTTCTATCCCACGCGCGTGGTCGCCGTCGGCGGCCCGGCGGTAGCCGGAGCGCCGGCCGCCTCCGTTGCCGCCAAGGGCCTCAGCATGCGCATGGAGATCAAGCTTCCGAGTTTCCTGCGGGGCGGAGTCAAAGCCAAGCAACTGATGGTCTTCACGCGGCAACTGGCCACGCTGGTTGACGCCGGCGTGCCGCTGCTGAGAGGTCTGCGCATTCTGCTCAAACAGGAGAAGAACGTGACGCTGCGGGAAGGTCTGGAGGGGATGGGCGACGCGGTGGAAAGCGGCAGCACCTTTTCCGACGCCCTGGCGCAGTTCCCGCGCATTTTTGACGGCCTTTTCATAAGCATGGTCAAGGCCGGCGAAGCCGGCGGCGTGCTCGAGGTTGTGCTCAACCGTCTGGCCGAGTTCATGGAGAAGGCGGAGCGGATCAAGAACCGGATCAAGAGCGCGATGATCTACCCGATCGTGGTGCTGATCGCCGCGGTGGGCATCCTCTCGTTCCTGCTCATCAACGTGATTCCCAAGTTCGAGGATATCTTCAAGGATCTGCTGGAAGGCCGGCCCCTTCCGGCCGTGACACAGTTCGTGATCGGCGCGAGCCACGCCGTGGCCGCGAACGGCCTGTGGATTCTCGGGGGTATCGTGGCCGTGGTCGTGGCCGCGCGCCTGTGGAAGCGGACGAGGCGGGGCGCGCGCACTCTGGACAAGCTCAAGCTCAGGGCGCCGATTTTCGGCCCGCTTTTCAGCAAGACGGCCATCGCCCGCCTCACGCGCACGCTGGGCACCCTGATGACCTCGGGCGTGCCCGTGCTGCAGGCGCTGAACATCGTGCGCGATACGGCCGGCAACCGCATCGTGGCCGACGCGATCCAGATGGTCCACAACGCGGTCAAGGAAGGCGAAAACATGACCGGTCCTTTGGAGGCAAGCGGCGTGTTCCCGACCATGGTGGTCAGCATGGTGGACGTGGGCGAGGAAACCGGCGCGCTGCCCGAGATGCTGATGAAGATCGCCGACAACTACGACGACGAAGTGGACACGGCCGTGGAAGGCATGACCTCGGTGATCGAGCCGATTCTGATCGTGTTCCTGGCGGTGATCATCGGCACGATCGTGATCGCCATGTTCGTGCCGCTGATCACGATCATCGGGCAGATGTCGCAGTAGGGGAGGTGTGTGGGGGTGTGAGTGTGGGAGTGTGTGAGTGTGGGAGTGTGGGAGTGTGTGAGTGTGTGAGTGTGGGAGTGTGTGAGTGTGGGAGTGGTGACGCATTTCAGGGATCTGAGGGTCTATCGGACAGCTTTCGAAGCTGCCATGAAGATCTTTGAGTTGTCAAAGGAATGGCCCAAGGAAGAGAGGTTCTCCCTGACCGATCAGGTTCGGCGCTCATCGCGCTCGGTTTGCGAGCAGATTGCCGAAGCATGGAGGAAACGACGCTACTTGGCCCATTTCAAGAGCAAACTCACGGATGCGGACAGCGAGGCTGCGGAAACGCAGTCATGGCTTGAGTTCGCTTTCAGATGCGGCTATCTGGTCAAGCCGGGGTTCGAGGAATTGGATGCGACATACGACCAAGTGAGCGGAGGTCTGGTCAACATGATGGCCAACGCAGACAAGTGGTGCGTTGCTCACCTGGGCGTGAAAGAGGACGGTATCCAGTACGGAAACGTATCGGACGAGTCACTCACACACCCACATACTCACACACCCACATACTCTGAGGAGGTGGAGGGGAGTGTGTGAGTGGGGGAGTGTGTGAGTGGGGGAGTGTGTGAGTGGGGGAGTGTGTGGGAGTGTGTGAGTGCGGGAGTGCGGTGGAGAGGGGAGGGTGACGAATGAAAAAGCGCGGATTCACGCTGATCGAGATGCTGATGGTGATCGTGGTGATCGGCATCCTCTCCGGCATCGTGTTCAAGCTCTTCTCCATGGTCACGCGCAAGGGCCAGGAGTCCGAGACGATTCGCCGGCTGGAGTGCATAGCCAACGCCCTCAACGAGTATTTCGTGGAATACGGGCAGTATCCGCCGGCGGTCAACATGACGTACATCTGCGAGAACACCGGGCTGCAACATCCCAACTTCCGCGACATTTTCCTGCCGCAGAACCCCGACTGGAAAGACAACACGCTTTTCGACTACACGGGCCTGGTGGCCTGGCTGTGGCCGCGCGACAATCCGCCCAACGCGGCGGCCTGGCCGCGACTGCCGGGCTACAGCATCAAGCACAAGGAGAACGTGCAGTACATCGGCGACAGCGCGCGCGACCAGGCGGCCAAGGAACGCTGGGCCCGTTTCCTGGAGGAAGTCCCGCTCAGCTCAGGCAAACAGGCGATTCTGAACAACAACGTCAGCGACGGCTACGGGACGTATCCGTGGCCGTACACCAACGATGTGCTCACGGTCAAGGACGACTACGGCGGAGATCTGCGATACCAGTGCACGCCGCCGTACCTGACTTACCGGTTGTGGTCGCTGGGGCCGAACGGCAACGACGGCGACGCGGACGACATCCACCGCGACAAGTGGGATCTGTGAGAGACTGAGATGAATGCCGAATCAGGTAGGGCGGGCAAGCCGGCCCCGCCGGAGCGAGGCTTGCACATGGCAGGTTCGAGGCGGGCGCCCGGCGCGGCAGGGATGCCGCGCCCTACCTGGTGTGGGCCTGGTAGGGCGGGGCCTCCGGCCCCGCCGCAAGCGAAGACGGCGGTCAGGGGGGATGCCGCGCCCCCCCGGGGATCGGCGTCGAGGCGAAGAGGCTCCGCTTTCACCCTCGTCGAGCTGCTCGTGGTCATGGCCATCATCGGCCTGCTGGCCGGGACGACGCTCACCGCCGTCAGCCAGG
>Ga0194112_10000964_pt1 | contig 42222 bp, 38 predicted proteins | sample TA2MahC400mmetaG_FD_146191 | JGI IMG/M metagenome (GOLD analysis project Ga0194112, IMG submission 146191) | Freshwater microbial communities from Lake Tanganyika, Tanzania - TA2015016 Mahale Deep Cast 400m | ecosystem: Environmental > Aquatic > Freshwater > Lake | place: Tanzania: Lake... | reverse complement strand
TAAGAGAATTGCTCTATAAGAGCTAACAAAACACTTGATTCGTATCAGTAGTAGTATTAAGGGGTTCATGAGTTATCCACATTCTGCCGGAGTTATGAGTCTCCCCCCAGACCCCCCTCATTACTACGACGGCGAATAATTTACTTGACAAAAATAAACCAGGGTCAGGGTGGGGGTGATATAATTTTTTTTAAAAAATTATATTCTATCTCATACTTTGAAAAATTTTCATAGTTATATAGACAATTTTTATATAATTTAATCTCTTAAAAGAAGGAAAATAAAAAAATCTCATTAAATTTCAATAAATTATAAACTACAAAAGAAATGGCATAACATTTGCTTTAAAATATCTTAAAATTTTATTGGCCGAAAATGAATAAAAAAGGGATCACACTTTTTGAATTGGTTATTGTAATGGCAATTATTGCTATTGGTGCTGTATTAGCCGCCCCTAAAATTGGAGCATGGCTACCTAATTATAGGTTGAAGGGTGCGACAAGGGATATTGTCTCTTTGATTAAACAAGCCCAGATGAAGGCAGTTTCTTACAACCTGGAATATAGAGTCTATTTCAATGCGACCACAAAGATTTATTGGCTTGAGAGAGGAGATCGAAGTTCAAACTCAACAAATTGGGGAACCCCTGGTGCAAAAGAAGGCATTGATAATCCTTTACCAACTGGTATTAGTATAAGTTATACATCAAGTTTTGTTGAATTCAATCCAGATTCAACTTGTTCGGGAGCATCTATTACTTTGTCAAACAGTAAAAGACAGTCTGTAATTACATTCACTACAAGTACTGGGAGAGTTTATGTTAACTAAAATGCGATATCTTAAATATATTCTGAAAAAAGAAAATGGATTTTCTCTCATTGAAGTTATGATCTCTCTTGTCATTTTAGCAATCGGTTTATTGGCCATTGCAGCATTGCAAATAACGAGTGTGAAGGGAAACTTATTTTCAGACAATATGATGCAAGCCTCTATTATTGGACAGGATTTATTGGAGCGTTTAAAAGACCTTTCCTTAACGGATTCACACTTGACCGATGGAGCACATACTCCAGACGATTATCTAAACGGTAGTTCCACCTCCGTCAGGGGAATAGATTTCTCAAAAACATACACAGTTGGCACAGATCCAGGCATTCCAACAAACAGTCGGATCATCACTGTTACTGTAAGATGGAGAGATACTGCTGATCATGCCATTTCTTTTTTAACGGTCAAATCTCCGTGAGGTTTACCCCGTTAGAAATGACGGGGTTTACTATCCAACGGGGTAAATGGCGAGGCTTTCTAAACGGGGTGAATGAGATGAATAGAAAAGGGGTTAGTTTGGTCGAACTTTTAATTGTCTTGGTTATCAGTGCCGTATTTATGGCTGCAGTGTACAGAACTTTTATCTATCAGCAGCGCACTTATACTGTTCAAGATCAGGTGGTAGAAATGCAACAAAACGTTAGATCGGCCATTAATAAAATGATGAGGGAGATAAGGATGACAGGTTTCGGGTATGATGAAAGCTTTCCTGTTAATGGTCATAATAAACGTATTAAAAAAAAAGGGAATCCAAGCGATCCCCGCCTAACTATTGTCGGAGGATTTAAGCAAATCAATGATTCGAATGGAAATCCGATTAAAGTTGTTTCAATTAATGGAGATCAGATCACCCTAAGTGCCGTAACAAGTGAATTCGATGGAAGTAAGAATGAACACATGACTATTGGTGGGGTTGGAAGTTATCGCGTTAAATCGAGAACAGCAAATGTTTTAACCCTTTACAGCTCTCCTCCCTCATATCTTGTGGGAAATTATATCTTTAAAATCCAGGCCATCACCTATGATATAAATAATAATTCAGTTCTTACGAGGGATGAGAATGAAGGAGGAGGCGCCCAACCATTGGCAGATAATATAGAAGACCTGACATTTCAACAGCCAACAACGGATACGATTCAAATGACCCTAACGGCAAGGACAAGGGATCGCGACCCTGATTTAATGAAGGGAGGAGATGGATATCGAAGGAGGCAAATATCCTCCACAATTAAACTTAGGAATATCAATTGAGAGGTCGATTGACCAACAAGGAGTTCAAAGCGATGAAAAAATCTTTTATAAACCCCGTTAGAAATTCCAGCGAGGCATTGAACCCCGCCGGAATTATTCTAAAATGTAACCCCGCTGCAAAGCATTGGGGCATTATTTCTAACGGGGTAAAAAACCAGGGAGGAATGGCATTGGTAATTGCCCTCCTCATGTTGTTAGTTTTGACATTAATCGGGATTAATGCAGTTACAACAACCACTTATGAGACGAATATCAGTGGAAACCTGAGGGTTTACGATTCCGCTTTCTATATAGCCGATGGTGGGGTTGAGGACTTCCTTGAAAGAGCACCCAATGATGATACTATAAAATATTGTCAATTATTTACACCCACAACTCTACCCACAGTAACAATTGGTGGGGGTTCTAACTATACTGTCATATATGAAAAGCTTTATGCCCAATTAAACGTAGGGGCAATGGATTCTTATTTCTATAGAGTAAGAGCCGAAGGTGTTGTCCCAAGTTTCCCAACGGCAGGAAGGGTTTTGGTCGAGGCGATTGTTGAGATAACTGTTCCGCTCGGATCAGTTGGTTATAATTAAGGAGGAAATATGAAAAAGTTTATTTTATTTAATTTATGCCTTCTATTTTTCATTCCCTCTCTGGCCTGTGGAGAAGAGCCATTAGAGCTATTTAATATAAAACCACCGAATGTGACGGTTATCTTCGATACATCTTCTTCAATGGAACGGTCGCCAGATGGAAAGGTGGTCGATTCTTCCAAAGTGAGAGTCGATAGTGAAGGAAATGTAGTTACAACAGGGGGGACTCAATATAAATTTGCGGGGGGAGCAAACCATCCCAATAGCAAACTTTACCAGGCAAAGCTCGCCTTAAAAAAGGTAATTAAAAATATTGTCAAGGATAAGGTCAATTTAGGTTTCGCCACTTATGCTCAGTTCAAACAACAACAGATAGTAGGATACTATAAAAGACAGATAAGATATTGGGTTCCTCCTGTTCCTGCCGTTCCTAATAAATGGCAGTGTTGTAGAAGAGAGGGTGATCAATGGCAGTGTTGTAGATCATGGACAACACCTGGAACTTGTAATTCCAGTTCCTATTCACATAGTGGTCCAAGCAAAACCGTTTCTCCCTGTAGTGCGAGTTGCCCTGGTGGTTGGTCCGATTGGCATACATTTGAGACTTCATGTACGAGCAGTTATACCGGTTCATTAAGTTATTCTAATACCAGTTCAAGTTGCAATACGGAGTATAATGAGAAAACATGTACTTATGCATCATCCTCTCATGCGCATTATTATACCAGTGGTGGTGGGACGAGCACTCAATGCCAAAATTATACCATCAACCCAGGAAGTTGTAGTAGTTATTGTTCGGGCTACGAGTCTTGCAGTGGTCCCACTCTAATACTAGGACCCCAAGTTTGTCAAACTTATACCTTCAGACCAACAAGCTGCAGTGTGTTTTGTGGCTCATTACCTTGCACTGGTCCGACTTTTATACCAGGAAGCCCGGAAATCCCTGGCTATTGGGGTTCATGGCAAACTGAATATTCATGGATAAGCCTTAGTGATTTGAGTTGTCCACTAACTTATGGAAGCGACTATTCGAGTTCTACGGTAGAATACACAAAATGGACCCGTGTGGATCCCCCACAATGCTACGATCTTTCTGATTATATATATCCTGCTGATGGAACGACAAATAAACCCCATACCTGGAGCTATTTTAAGATGGACGGGGGGAATTGGCCAGAGAACAAACAAACACCCAACTATTATCCCTCAGTGGATGGTTCTGGAAATTTTAATAACACCCCAGGGGCATTTAATAATCACTATTTCTTCATCAATTTCCCTGATGACAAAGACCCAGCCTTCACGCCTGCAATGAGAACAGCCATTAAAGACCAGGTTCTCTCTCTGATGGATTTAACACCTGTTAAATTTCCCGGAAGTGGGAGTAGTAGCGGGGGTCTTCCGGGGGATTGGGAGTTTGATGAATATTATACAAAACTTCCTATGCATGCAAATCATGGGAGAACAGGGTTGACATCGAATACACAATTTGCTAAGTTTACACCTCTTGCCGATTCTCTAAAATATTCATACAAATATTACTACGATTTTATCTATAATTACAAGGGGGGTGACCCAGCCAGTAAGATAGTTACGACAGAGGGAATACCCTGTCGCGGAAATTACATTATTCTACTTACAGATGGTCTGGAAAGCGCCAGGTTTTTAGACGCTCAACAACAACAACCCGATTACGGCGCCGCGCCACTTGAGGCTGCAAACCTATTAACAATAGGTGTTAGGACATTTGTCATTGGATTTGGAACGGATATAGTAGGAAATGATACAATCAATAACATTGCCAAGGCCGGTGGGACCGAACAGGCTTACTATGCTCCTGATTATGCTGGTTTAGAAGATTCCTTAGGAAAGATTTTTAGGGCAATTTTAAGCGCACAATATGCAAGATCCAATCCTGTGGTTACAAGGGAGAGAGACCGCATTTACAGGGCATACTTCGAAATAACTCCAGATGAATATTACAAGGGGCATATGGAGGCAAGGAGTATCGATAAAAACGGAGATATAATAAATCCAAAACCCCAACCTCCTAATTGGGATGCTGGTATAGTGATGAGAGATCTGGGAGCTCAAGGAAGGGGTAAAGTTTATACCTGGACCGCTAATAGTCCAAACCCTCAGAGGTTGGATTTTCTACCAAGCACCTCTTTACTTTATTCTCCGGTTAATTTTGTTAATCCATTAGGTGAAGATATCGATGGAAATGGTTCTGTCAATGACAATGATGCTAAAACGGTGATTAACTTTACATTAGATCCCAATTACGATGATGGTATTAGTGGTCATGGTGCGGGTTACTATAAAGGGAAGAGGGAACCAGACTGGAAATTAGGGGATATCTTCCACTCTACACCAGTGGTGATTGGAGCCCCTGCCTTTTTATTTACAGAAAATAATTATCAAACATTTTATAATACCAATATAAATAGAGAGAAGATGATCTATGCAGGTGCAAACGATGGAATGCTCCACGGCTTTAGAGCCAGTGATGGGAGGGAAATTTTCTCAATCATACCCAAAAACCTCCTTGGAAAACTAAAAAATCTGAAAAGTACCCATAACTTCTATGTGGATTCGAGTCCTAAGGCATATGATGTTTACTTCAATGGTCCACCTATAGGGCCATGGAGGACGATCCTGATTTCAGGCCAGATGTCAGGAGGTCCTTATTACTTTGCTGTGGATGTAACCAATCCGGTTAGTTCTGAGTATCCAAAAATCCTTTGGGAATGGACAGATTCAAACATGGGTGACTCATGGGGTAAGCCTGATATCGGTAAGGTCAATATTGGTGGGACAAAAAAATTTGTGGCCTTTTTTACAGGAGGCTATTCAACAACAAACGATAAAGGTAATAGATTCTATGTTGTAGATATCGAAACAGGAGCAACAATTAAAAAATTTACAGTGGGAGATGCTACGAACAAGATCCCATCCGGTCCTAAAACTTTTGATTTCAATGGAGATGGTCTCGTTGACTATGTCTATTTCGGCGATATTAAAGGCACGGTCTGGAAAGTAGATGTGAGTAGCCCAAGTACAACTGCTTGGACCCTTTATTCACTTTATACTCCTAATCCAGCCTCCAAAAGAAAACCAATCTTCTATTCGCCCGAAGTCACTAAAAATGATGAGGGGAAGATACTGGTCTATTTCGGAACCGGAGAGGAATTAAACCTAACAGCAGTTCCTGTCACAAACTATTTTTGGGAGATCTGGGACGATAAAGGGAATGGAAAGTTAGTCCCACCAGGCAAAAATTGGCCCAAAGAGTTAAGTAACCAGAAGATATTGGCTTCTCCATTTATGGCCAATCGTGTTATCTTCTTTACCACATGGGAATACCCTGGACCAGGTGGAATTCAGCAAGATCTTTGTGGAGTAGGATTGGGACGCCTCTATGGGTATAAAATGTCGATGGCAGGAGTCGAAGGAGGACAAGCTGGATTGGTAACTCTGGATTCCGGAGGTAATCCTAAAACACAAGAATCTCTTACATTGGGTATTGGGATTCCCAGTGCTCCAATTATCACAAATGGAAGGATTTACACTTCTTCCAGTGTTAATTCACCAAGTATAGTTGCTATCAAAACTCCGTTATGGGATACTACAGGGAATATCAGGGCCTGGAGAGAAATGTTTTAAGCATCTCTGCCCTCTTTCTTAGCGGGGGTTTAAAGGCCTGTCTTACATACAGGGTGAGAAGAGATCTTTTTGAAAAGCATCATTCAAAGGTAACACTTTAGTGCTTTGAAAAATTCATTTGGGTGCCTCCCCTTTAGTGTCATTCCCGTGAAACTTGTCCTCGACCTGATCGGGGAACGGGAATCCAGAGTATAAAAATTTCAAATATTTTTGATTAGGACCCAAATTGAGCGACTTTTATACAAAAATAAGACAAGACATTGAAAACAGAAGGTTACATGAATAAGAAATATCACCCAATAAGTGAAATAATAGTCTGTCATTCCTGTGAAAACAGGAATCCAGTTTATTTGTCTTTTTCTGGATTCCCGCCTTCGCGGGAATGACAACCTATGCTTACTTTAAGCATATAATCGCTCAATTTAGATAGGAGTTAATTATGAAACGAATTCTTGTCGGCTTATTACTTCTTTTATCTTTATTTGCTAACTTCACCTACGCCCAGGAAAAGGTGAAAGTGGGAGAGGCCGGTTTGACTTTTGATCTTCCTCAGGGTTGGGAGGAAACGCCAATACGCGATAATCGGAGACCTCCTTCAATGGAGCGTACTGATCCCCTTATTCTCCGATGGAAGCAAACCTACATAGTTGATCCGGCTGGCCGAAAAGTTTCATCCGGCCCGAACGTTACAGTGAACGTTACAGTATTTTATGTTGCGGCTGACACCAATGTTGTTATAGCCTCTGGTTCTCTGATGCAACGTCAAGGTTGGCCCTTCTTTTCATTCCGTACTTCAGACCGCGATGCCCTAAAATTACCTAAGTCTGTTGGATACTTGACAGAATTCTCATCTCGTGAGGGTATTCGTTTGAAGGCTTTTGTAATCCATGCAATCAACAAGGGTTGTTTTGTTGAAATAAATCTTTCCGCACCTCAAGATATATTTCCGACTAAGGAGAAAGAGTTTCGATCAATCATCCAAAGTCTAAGCTTTTTGAAATAAGCGTAAGAAAACCTAACAAATCACCTGGGAGTCATGTTAAATGGGGTCGCCCATTTAAAGGACACCTGTCAAGAGTAAAAACTATTCCATCGTAATCCCTCAGTTATGAGTTCAAGTAATATAAATGGACCCTGATACCCCTCTTTGGAAAAGAGGGGGAAGGGGAGATTTTATCAACATAATTTTAAAATCCTCCTTTGCCAAAGGGGGATAAAAATTCTATCCAAAAATATTTGAAATTTCCCCTCACCCTCTCCCCCAAGAGGCTGTGTCGTAATGAGGCGAATTACTTGTTTGTCATTCTGAACGAAGTGAAGAATCTCATTGAATCAATAAGTTAGAAACCAGAGATTCTTCGGCTAGCGCCTCAGAATGACATTTCGACACAGTCTCCAAGGGGAGAGGGCTTCGTTGTGAGCTCAGCCGAACGGGAAGGGGGAGAGGGCTTTGGCGGCATATCCTGTGAGAAAGTTATCGGGTTATTCAGTCTTTTATGGAAGAGGGGGCTTCGGTGAAGGGATCGAGGTTTTTAAGAATCCGTCATTTTTTGAGTTGCTGAAGTTCTTTAATCTTTTCTTGTGCCTCTGGAAAAGAATGATCCAATTTTAAAACAAGGTTAAAAGTTTTAAGGGCTTCTGAAATCATCCCATTTGCCTCATAGGCCAAACCCAGATTGAAGTGAAGTCGGGCCAATTCTTCATTAGATAATCCTTTGATTTCAGAAGCCATTTTATAATATTGAATTGATTGATTATAATCCCCTTTCTCCATAAAGCAGTTTCCAAGCATAATGTAGCAATCAAATTTTTTTGAGGGATTAGAAGAAGCCAATTCAAATTCGGATATTGCATAATCGAAGAGATCCATCTCTTTATAAGCAATTCCCAGGTGGTAGTGCGTCTCCGATTCTTTATCGGTGGAGGGGACTTCAGTTTCGTAGGGTAAACTCGTAGTATCAATGGCAGGAGAAGGGGGCCCAATTATATCCTCTTCAATCATTTTGCTTTCGGAAGGTTGAAGAATTCTGGGAATGGGAGTTTCCGTAAAAGAGGCAGCCTTAGAAACATCTTTAAGTGGCCGGAGGTCCTCGATACTCCCAATCGCCTTTAATGCTTCTTGATCATTGGGGTTAATCTCCAAGATACTTTGGTAGTAATTTCTTGCATCCCCTTTTAATCCTTCCTTTAAATATAATTTGGCTATTTTATTTAATGCTTCGATGCGTTTTGGATCGATCGAAAGAATCTTTTTATAGACGGATATGGCCCGAGAATTTAAATCTTCTTCTGTATAAAGGTCAGCCAATTTCAGATATTCTTTGATCGCCTTTTCGTTTTCTCTATTTTTAAAATAGAGGTCTCCCAATTTTAGATATAATCGTTTGTCTTTGGGGTCTGCTTCAATAAGTTTTAAATACTCTTGTATCGCCTTCTTCGATTGGCCTTTTTGGATATATTTCTGTGCGAGATCCAATACCTTTTCTTTGTCGGTGACCAAGATTTAAACTCCCTCAAAATGTTTTATTAGAAACTTACCTAAAGAACTTAAAATTGTCAAGTCTTAGTAGTCCCGGAGTTTCTTGAGTTTCTATACTTAAAGGTTAATGTGTTATACCAATAAACAATTTATGCCATCCTGCTCTTCCCGGATCGTCATTCCTGCGGAGGCAGGAATCCAGGGTTTCCTGTGAAAACAGGAATCCAGTTTCTAATTGGTTCCCTGCTTTCGCAGGGACAAGTTTCACGGGAATGACATTCTTGATCATATATGCTTTTCAATGTCTTTGAACTATTTCAATCAGTTACATAATCAGCCTCGTAAAAATTCAGGAAACTCCAGTTAGTAATCCTGAGGAAATGACTTTAAGGTGAGAGACTGGCGATTTTTTACCAGGCGGTTAAATATTGACCATTTTAAAAATTCGAATTATAATATTTAAAATTTATAAATATTGGAATTATTCGAGTTTTTAAATGAAATAAGTCATCAAAACACTTATAAAAATTGGCATTTTTTTTGCTCTTTTAGTTTTTACAAATTCAGTCTTTCTGCGAGGTGGGGTATGAATGTGTCAAAAAATTTAAAGAAGATCCTAATCGTAGATGATGAAGAGACTCTAACATGGAGCATGGCAAAAAGCCTTTCAAAGGATAAGGATAAATATGAAGTGATGATTGCAAATAATGGGAGGGAGGCTCTTAATATATTAAGGAATAATGATATTGAATTAGTCATCTTAGATATACGATTGCCCGATATTAATGGCTTAGACCTTCTCGTAAGAATAAAGAAAGACCAACCCAAAACAAAAGTGATCATTATGACCGCCTATGGATCTTCAGATGTTCAGAGGGAGGCGAATCGGAGAGGCTCTCTCTTCTATATTGAGAAGCCTTTTGAAATATCTGACATAAGAAAAATCATTATCGATTTGATCAGTAAGAAAAGAGGATTCAGAGGCAGAGTAGTTGGCCTTCAACTGACGGATGTGATCCAGATGAATTGTATGAGTCGATTAACCGCTGCACTGACCGTCACTCGAGATGGAGAGAAGGGAGTGATCTATTTAAATGAAGGAGAGATCATCCACGCTGAATGTGGGGATAAGAAGGGGACGGATGCTTTTTATAAAATTCTGAGCTGGCAAGAAGGAGAATTTATTTGTAATATCGGTGTCGCCCCCCCCATTCAAACAATCTACCAAAATTGGGAGCATCTCCTTGTCGAGGCAATGCGAAGGAGTGATGATAAGGCATGAACATCTTTTCGAATAAATCAGAGCATCGATGAGCTCTCTTGAATTCTCTCTTCCATTTTTGAAAAAAGAGAGTTACAATGAATGATAATTTTTAGAATTATTAATCAGTCCAAAATTGTATGGACATTCAAGACAAAATCCCTCCCCCCTCCCTTTACAAAAGGGAGGAGTTACCCCTCTTTGGTAAAGAGGGGTAAGGGGAGATTTTCAAAACAATATGTTTTTTCAATTATGGACTCTTTAGTATTAAAGAAAGAGGTGCTTTAATGCCTTTTATTAATTTCAGCAAAGACGAGATACAATGTAAAGTAGTGTATTACGGTGCGGGCTTTTGTGGAAAGACGACCAATCTTCAGTATATCTTTAACCAAACGGGGGAAGACATCAAAGGCAAAATGGTTTCAATCGATACGAAGGGGGATCGAACACTGTTTTTCGATTTCTTGTCTTTGAATTTAGGGAGAATTAGGGGGTTCGATATTCGGGTCCAGCTCTATACGGTTCCAGGACAGATTCATTATGATGCTACAAGAAAATTAGTTCTGAAAGGTGTGGATGGAGTAGTGTTTGTTGCCGATTCCTTAAAAGTTCAGAGGAAGAAAAATATCGAAAGCCTCATTAATTTAGCCAAAAATCTGGCAGAGAGAGGGATTAGTTTACGAACCTTTCCCCTTGTTATTCAATATAATAAACGTGATTTAGATGGGACAGATTCTGAAATCCTCCCTGTTGAGTTATTAGAAAAGGATCTCAATTCCATGTTAAAGGTCCCATCCTTTCCTGCCAGTGCCTTAAAAGGTTTCGGCGTTTTTGAAACCCTGAGGGAGATCAGCAGGTTAGTGGTGAAGGATGTGACCCGAAAAATTATGCTCGTGGTGTAGCACAAAAATATGGGTATTTCACAGATGACTTTCCGTAGATTTAGGGCAACAAACGAGGTACAAGCCTACCAAGATTTATGTGCAACACCACTCGTTAATCAACAATCAAGATAATCCGGAAGAAGAGATCGGCAATGGAAAAGACGATAAAAGAGGATGAGATTAAAGATTTGGAAAAAGAGATCGACACTGCAGTGGATCAGCTATTTGTGGAAAAGAAGAGGGGAACAGTGGAGACCTCATTGTCGGAATCTTCCTTTTCAACACCCTTTTATGAAGGGGAGAAAAAGTTTGATCGAGAAAGCATAGGGCGTCATGTCCCTCAATACCCCTCTTTATTAAAATCCATTGAAAAGATGGAGACCCAACTTATCTCATTAGAATGGGATATTACAAAAGAAAATATCGAGAAAACGAGGAGAGAAGTTCTTTCATTGCGAGACCCTTTTAAAGAGAAACCGAATATTTTTTCTCTCTTAAATCTCATGGAAGAAGTTTTAAACAATATGATTAAAAAGGAAGAAAATATACCCCCTTCTTATAAACAATTCTTATTGGATTCCAATGAGACTATAAAGCTATTAATGGAGAAAGAAACGGATGACAAAATCAAGATGTATAAAAAATTGGCTTATTCTGGGATTGAAGCTCGCTTCTCCTGTCTCGGCGCAATGAGATCCCCTGAAGGGAAAGTCCCTGTGTTAAGCTTAAGCGAAGGTAAAAGGGTTGAGGAAGGAGTGGTCCCCGAAAGAAATAAGATGGAAGAAATCTTGAACAAAATGAATATTTTTTCGGGGAAAATGGATGAAATCCTTAAGAAAATTGACCAACACGTCTTGACCCATGAGAAATGGACGGAGAGGCATGGGGAAAGGTTTGTGGAGGTGAAGCCTGCTACCGTGAATGTAACCATTTTTAGGGTAAATGAAAGATTATTTGGGATAGAGAGTGATAAGATATTCAAGATATTTAAAATCCCAAGTGCCTTCTACGAAAAATTTTTGACCCAAACTAAGATCCGATTAAAAGATCTTGAATTGAGGATGATCGATTTAAAGAAAATATTTTCAATCCAAGGGGAGGATCGAAAAGAGGATAAACAAATACTCACCGTGAAAGGCGATGGTGAATATAGGGGTTTAATGATTGACCAAATATTGAGTAAGTCGATCACTTCCTTGGGTAGCGGACCGGGAGGCGGTGAGCATTTCATAGGAATGATTCATTGGACCTATCAAAATCAACCGGTGGAAATTCCTGTCTTAGATGTAAAAAAGTTTTGAGCCTACGATTTCTAAATGGAACCTAATATTTCGGCCAAAGAGATGGATGAAAGAATTGCAGAGAAAGAAGAGGAGATTTTACGATTAAACCGGGAATTAAAAGATGTTAAGAATTTTATGGCAAGTGTTATTGAAAGCATCGGAAGTGGCATCATCATTACCGGGGTGAATGATACGATCACCTATATCAATAAGGCTGGAGAGAAAATTTTGGGCTTTTCAAGAGAGGAAGTCATCGGAAAACCTTTTAGCATTTTTGGCTTAAGGGAAAGACAATCGATCATCCAATCCCATTTCGACCATTCAGATGAGGTCGACACGAGAAAAGAGGGATGGATGAGAAGGAAGGATCAAGTCGAATACCCTGTTGGGTTCAGCATCAACAATCATATGAGTACTCAGGGAGAAATAATCGGGAAAATTATTATCTTTCGGGATCTGACAAAGGTATATAAAATTCAAGAAGAAATATTGAGAATGGATAGGCTGGTTTCTCTGGGAAAACTCGCATCCGGTATCGCCCATGAGATACGAAACCCACTCGCCGGTATTAAAACAACGGCCCAGGCGTTCAGTGAGGAGATGCCTGAAAATGATCCCAAAAGGGAATATCTGAATCGGATAACTAAAGAAATTGACAGACTGAATGAGCTTCTTAAGATATTTTTCTCATTCGCCAAACCACAAACATTGAATTTAGTTTCTTGCCATATAAAAGATATTATTAATGCCATCACCCCTTTTCTCATTAAAGAGATCGCCGATAAAAAAATCCATTTTATCGAAAAGTATCATCCGAACCTCCCTAAGATTAAAGTCGATAAAAATCAAATGCACCAAGCCTTTCTGAACCTATTTCTAAACGCCATCCAAGCCATGCCCAATGGGGGTGAGCTTAAAATTGAAGCCAGTCCAACCATTATAAAATCTGCGGATGGTTCTAAGCAAAATTTTATTAAGATCGTCGTCTCGGATACAGGACGAGGTATTCCCCCTCAAATTCTTTCAAAGATTTTTGATCCTTTTTTCACAACGAAACCCAAGGGAATAGGTTTAGGGCTCTCGATTACTTACCAAATCATTAAAAAACACGGTGGTACCATTAAAGTTGAAAGTCAATGGGAAAAGGGGGCTTCATTCGTGATTAATTTACCAGAATTATTGGAGAATCCATGAAACCAACCATCCTTATTGTTGATGATGATGCGATGAGAGATACGCTCTCTGATATGCTCAGGAGGAGTGGTTACGAAATCTTCTTAGAGAGTTCAGGCAGTGGGGCTCTTTCAGTAATCAAAAAGAATGTCATTGACCTCACCCTGTTGGATATGAGACTTCCTGATGTAGATGGCTTAGAAATCCTTAAGAAAATTAAAGAATTTGATACAGAGATTTTAGTGATCATCATGACCGCCTACTCTGATATCCCATCTGCAGTCTCAGCTATGAAATCAGGCGCTTACCATTATATTAACAAGCCATTTGAATTAGAAGAATTAAAATTGTTAATTGAAAAAGGGTTAGAAACAAAAAGTTTAATAAATGAAGTGAGAAGACTCCAAAGGCAACAACAAGGTGAGGCTGAGAATAGCCATATTCATGGGGCCAGCCCCAAAATTCAATATCTAAAAGAACTCATCGGAATAATTAGTAAGACTCATAAGACATCTGTATTGATCCAAGGAGAAAGTGGGACGGGTAAAGAATTAGCCGCTAATGCGATCCATTATACAAGTAACCGGAGCAGCAAGCCTTTAATGAAAATCAATTGCAGTGCCATCCCCGATACATTATTAGAGTCCGAGCTTTTCGGATACGAAAAAGGAGCCTTTACTGATGCCAAAACAACGAGGAAAGGTCTTTTTGAATTAGCAGATGGTGGGACAGTTTTTTTAGATGAAATTGGGGATATGAAGCCTTTTCTTCAATCTAAGATTTTAAGAGTCCTTGAGAATCAGACCTTTATGAGGATAGGTGGGGAGAGGGAGATAAAGGTTGATGTTCGTATTATTGCGGCTACTAATAAAGATTTAGAATCCCTTGTAAAAGAAGGAATTTTTCGAAAAGATCTTTATTATAGGCTAAAAGTGATGGTGGTTGAAATGCCTCCTCTTCGCGATAGAATAGAGGATATCTTATTACTATCGAATTTATTTATTGAAGAAAATAATAAAGAATATGGCAAAAACATAAAGGGGTTAACTGATGAAGCGAAGAAATTAATGGTTCAATATCCATGGCCAGGTAATGTAAGAGAACTAAAAAATGTGATTGAAAGGGCAATGATTTTAACAGATCAAGATTTCATAACACCAAAGCATCTTCCTTTTGAATTAAGACAAAATGAAGGATTTGACAGAAGAATGACTGGGTCTGAATTAGAAGAAATGATGTCTTTAGAAAATATCGAGAAGACCCATCTCTCTAAGGTATTGAGAAAATTGGAATGGAATAAATCAAAAGCTTCAAGAGTCTTAGGTATTTCTCGTGCTACATTGAGATCGAAAATTAAAAGATATAATCTATCCAATAATTGATGTGGAATATTAATGAGTTATTGTTTATTTTTAATAAAATTCATTAAATTTAAAAGACTAATTATTAGAATTGAATAATTTAATAAAATTTTTTCCTTGACTTTTTTAAAAATTTGGTCACAATTTATTTCATTTACTTTTATTTTTGTAAAAATTCAGGTTAAATAAAATGGTTTTAGGAAAGAAGAAAGGTACCATTGGACTGGATATCGGGTCGAGTTCAATTAAACTCATTGAACTGGGTGAAGGGAAAAGTGGTTATAAATTAGAGAACTTAGGCATGGCTCCACTACCGCCAGAGGCAATTGTGGATGGAGCCTTGATGGATTCGGTTACAATTATTAATGCAATACGGGAACTTGTCGCCGATACTAAGACAAAGGTAAAGGATGTCGTTACATCTGTCTCCGGCCACTCAGTGATTGTTAAAAGAATCACATTACCTTTTATGACAGAAAGCGAACTGGGAGAATCGATACCATGGGAAGCTGAAAGGTACATTCCGTTTGATATCAACGATGTCAACATCGATTTCCAAATATTGGGTTCTAACCCAGAAAGCCCAGAAGTGATGGATGTTATTTTAGTGGCAGCTAAAAAGGATATTATCAATGATTATGTCTCAGTGATTATAGAATCAGGATTAAATCCTGTCGTCATCGATGTGGATGCTTTCGCTTTAGAAAACATGTTAGCCATTAATTATGAGATGGAGAAGGATGAGATAGTCGCTATAGCCAATGTAGGTGCTAGTATAACCAATATTAATATTCTCAAGAACAATGCCTCTTCTTTTACAAGAGACATTTTTAGGGGTGGAAATCAAATTACAGAAGAAATCCAGAGGCAGCTTCATATTGATTACGAAGAGGCAGAAAAAATCAAAGTAGGCAGTAAGGTCGATACGACCTCTCTCCCGATCATTCAAGAGGTATTAAAAACAGCTTCTGAATCTTTAGCCATGGAAATAGGGAACTCATTAGATTTCTTTCAGTCAACAGCCACCCAAGAAAAGATCAGTAAGTTTTATTTAAGTGGAGGGGGATCAAAGATTAAAGATTTCGATATGATTTTACAACAACAGATTGGAATACCTGTTGGAATCGTTAATCCATTTAAAAAAATAGAATATACTGAAAAGAATTTTGATATTGAATATTTGAGAGAAATTGGACCGATCATGGCTGTTGGAGTAGGTCTTGCCACGAGAAAGGTGGGAGACAAGTGAGGGATAAAGCACAGGGACTTTTACGGAGTAGGGTAAATGATCAAAATTAATTTACTTGTAGCAAGGAAGGAAAGGGTGAAGGCCGGAGTAAACAAAGAGGTGGTTATTCTTCTCCTCTCTATCGTTATATCAATTGTTTTGTTTGCCTTCATCCAGTGGAAAGTTAATAAGGATAAAGAGGAAATATTAGCCCAGATCTCTAATGCCAAGAAGGAAATTGATTATTATAAATCTCTCACAACCGAAGTCAATAAAGCCAAAGAAGCACAAAAAATCTTACAAGAGAAGTTAAATGTAATTAATTCCTTAAGGAAAGAGAAGGAGAGCCCTGCAAAGGTCTTAGACCAATTGAGCATTGATAAACCAGAGAAAATCCAACTGGAATCTCTGAAGAAAGAGGGAACAAAATTGGGAATCGAGGGGATTGCCTTAGATGACGAAACCGTTGCCAATTTCATGACCAACCTGCGTAAGTCGAGGATTTTTAGAAATGTAGATTTAATCGTCAGTGAACAGGTTGAACAGAGTAAAATTAAATTGAAGAAATTTATCCTTTCGTGTGAAATTGCATTAATGTGACAAAGGGGAAGGTAAAATGGCAATCACGATGGATTCCATCTTAAAGCTCCCGACCCCTAAAAAGGTCCTCATATTGGTCGGAATCCTATGTGTGATTTCCGGTCTATATGTTTATGTATTTCTTATTCCCTTACAGAGTGAAATGAAGGGGTTGAGGAGTGAATTGGATAATTTAATCAGGGAGTTAAATGAAGCTAAAACGATTACAAAAGACCTTCAAAGATTTAAGGAGCAAGTAGAAAAGCTGAATGCTGAACTGACGAATGCCCTCACACAACTTCCTAACGAAAAAGAGATTCCAGAGATGCTCAAAACCATCTCCCGTATTGGAAAAGAATCAAATCTCGAATTTACCCTTTTTAGACCTAAGACAGAGGAATCCCAACAATTCTATGCTAAAGTCCCCATTGAGCTTGTAGTATTGGGGAGTTATCACAATATCGGTATATTCTTCGATAAGATGAGTAAACTCCCAAGGATCATCAACGTCGTTGACTTTAGTATGGACCGAGCAAAAGAAGTCAGAGGAAGGGAGGCTGAAGTTTTAGTAAGAACATCCTGTTTATTGAATATTTACCGATTTATTGAAAAGAAAGGTGAGGAAAAAAAGTGAAGGGAAGGCGAAACCCAGCGAGACTCCTAATCCCTATATTCATCCTTTTCCTTTTTTCGTTAGCAGGTTGCGGGGGAGGGGAGCTACCGGCGCCTATTCCTCAAAAAGGGAAGGTTCCCCAAGCGGTCGCCAAAAAGGTGGAGCCAGTGAAAGTCGCTGATAAAAAAGAACCAGAGAAAAAGGAAGAACCAGAATATGTATATAATCCAGCAGGTAAATCGGATCCTTTTAACCCTTTTATTCAACTTACCCCACTAAGGGAATTATCAAGAAGAACTCCTTTAACGCCCCTCCAGAAATATGATATCAGTCAGTTGAAACTCGTGGCTATTATCTCCACGCCGGAAGGAAACATAGCTCTTGTCGAGGACTCAACAGGGAAAGGATATTTTTTAAAAAAGGGGACAGAGATTGGGAAAAATGATGGGAAAGTAACAAAAATTCTAAAAGATAGAGTGGTGGTCGAAGAACTTTATCAGGACATTTTTGGCCAGACAAAAAGTAGCGAGATTTCATTATTTCTTCATAAAGTTGAGGAGGGAGGAGAATCATGAAATCTTCTCAGACGTTTAAAATAATTGTTTTGGTCATTTTTTTGTTTTTTATGAATAATTGTGCCCAAAACAATACCTTTATTCAACCACCCCAACCCAATACTCCAATTAAGGTGATTAAAATTTCAGAAATCCAGAAGATATCATTTACCGAGGAAGAGAATTATACAAGAATTCGTATTGAAGGATCTGAAATTATTCCCCCACCATTTTATAAGCTACTTTCAGAACCTTTGAGAATTGTGATGGATATTCCCAATATTGATTTAAAACAGATTAAAGGAGGGGTGAGAATTGACAACGGAACGGTTTCCGAAATTCTGACCACTCAATATGATGATAAGGGAAGGATTGAAATTGGTCTTGTCCAAATGGCCAACTATAATATTTCGAGAGATGATAAAAATCTTATAGTTGATATCGAGAAGATGAAAAAGACCGCCGAGGTGAAGGAAGCTAAAGAAGAGGAGGTTAAAAAGGAAGAAGAAGTTGTAAAGGACAAGGAGGCTGAAATTCCTTCCCCGGCATTGAAGGAAGAAGAAACTTCTCCAGCCCCTCTCCAGCCAGCCCCGTCCATAGTGACCGCTTCTGTCCGGGAGACGGTAAATAAAGCAAAAGAAATTATCAATTTTTCATTTGAGGAAAAAAGGGATTATGTGATATTCAATATCGTTGCTGATGGGAAGATAAAAAACTATAACTCTTTTAAATTGGATTCTCCCGGACGATTAGTATTGGATATTTGGGAGGTAAGCACTCAATATCCACAGAAGTCGTTCAAAGCAAAAAATTCATTTATAAAAGAGGTCCGTATTGGACAACATCCAGATAAACTGAGGCTTGTTTTCGATTCATTAAAACCCCAACTTCCACCGTATCAAATCAATCAGATCGATGATAAATTGATAGTCTCTTTAGGAGATGTCCCTCAAGTCTCTGAACCTCAAATCATACTACATGAGAAGAGGGCTTTAGGAATTTCACCTCCCAAGATAGAAGTCTCTGCCGCATCTCCTGATAAAGTCCAGGAGAAGACTTCTTCGCCTTCTGAGGCACCGCTGAGAACGGTAAAGACAAATGCCCTGACGGAGATCGATTTTAAGCAGATTGACAATAAATCAAGGATCATTGTGACTTTTTCAGAGGAACCAAAATTTGAAACTTATAAGATTCCAAAAAAGATGATCGCTATAGATATAAAGAATGCCTTTGTTCCGAAGCACCTTCAAAGGGGACTGGATACGAGTGAATTCGAAAGCGCAGTGAACTACATTGATATTCAGAATGTTAAAATTGGGAAAGTTAACGATGTCAGAATATTGATTAAATTGAGAGAAGAGATGCCATTTGAGACGACCCAGGAGGGTAAAATAATCTTCATTGACATAGAGAAACCCAAAAAGATCGAGGTTAAAGCGGAGGCTGTCCCTCCGCCTAAAAAAGAAGAAGTTAAAATAGAAGAGAAAAAGGAGGAAGTCAAGAAAGAAGAGGAGAAACCTGTCATTGAACCGAAGAAAGAAGAGAAACCTCCTATTAAAGCCGAAGAGAAACCAGCTCCTCCACCTGTCACGGCAAAGAAAGTTGAGGAGGAGAGAAAGATCACTGAAGAGGGGGTCCCTGAGAAGGTTTATACAGGAAGGAAAATATCCCTCGACTTTAAAGATGCGGATATTAAGAATATCCTACGATTGATTGCAGAAGTGAGTAATTTTAATATTATCACTGCGGAAGATGTCTCTGGAAAGATCACGATGAGATTGGTGGATGTGCCATGGGATCAAGCCTTAGATGTTATTTTGCAGGTCAGGTCTCTTGGGATGATGCAGGTAGGAAATGTTATACGCATTGCCCCAATGGAAACTCTAACCAGAGAGAGTCAGGCGAGATTGGAGGCTAAGAGGGCAAAAGAAAGATTGGAGGATTTAGTCACAGAGCTCATACCGGTAAACTATGCAACGGCTAAAGATATTACTACGCAAATAAAAGGTGTTTTAAGCGATCGAGGGGATGTAAAAGTAGATGAACGGACGAACATACTAATTATAAAAGATATACCAAAAAACATTCCTGGAGTAAAGAATTTGGTAAAATCCTTGGACACGAAAACACCTCAGGTCCTCATTGAGGCAAGGATCGTTGAGGCAAACGTCTCATTCCAAAGGGAGCTGGGTGTATCGTGGGGGTTTGAAGCTTATGCCGAAGCTAAGAAGAGCCATGGAGACCTTAGAAGTCAGTATATTGTAGGCGGAGGGATGTCTACTCCAAGCACGACTCCAGGAGCGACCTTAGGGACGACCTTGGGATCTTCTACAAGTAGGGTGGTCGATCTTCCTGCTGTCGCTCGAACTGGTGCGGGTGCTGCAGTAGGAACGGCTGGTGTAATTGAATTTCTCATGACTTCTATCTATGGATTAAGAGAACTGGATATTGCAATCTCAGCCCATGAAAATAAGGGTGATGTGAAGATCATCTCAAGCCCCAAGATCGCCACATTACATAACATAGAGGCATCTATTGAACAAGGCCTGAGGATCCCATATCGTAAGCTAACGACAGAAGGGACCGTAACGACAGATTTTATCGATGCCAATTTGAAATTGACAGTAACGCCTCTCGTAACGAACGATGGGAACATTAAGATGAGTATAAAGGCTAAAAAAGACGCCCCGGATCAAAGCATTGTAGTTGATGGAGTACCCAGTATTGATAAGAAAGAAGCCATCACCGAAGTATTAGTCAAAGATAATGGTGTTGTCGTCATTGCAGGAGTCTATTCCATCGAAAAGAGTGAGGGGGTCGAGGGCATTCCTCTCCTCAGTAAAATTCCATTATTGGGTTGGTTATTTAAAAGAGAAGCAAAGGAAGATAGGAGGAAGGATCTACTTATTTTTATCTCCCCAAAGATCATTAAAGACCGGATTTAAATGGTAAATTGAGGAAGGACTTCATCAAAAGAGAACCACCCTAAACAAATTAGTCCCTCTTATTTGAGACCTTGATGTCCTCATCGAAATACTAAGGAGTCCATAATTGAGAAGACATATCCTTCCAAAATCTTTACAAACCCAAAATGCTATCCACATAAGCCGTTCGTGCTGAGCTCGTCGAAGCATGAACGGCTTAATTGTCCACCCTTCGAACAAGCTCAGGGTGAACGGTTTTTTTGCCTTTTGTGAAGGGAGGAAAGGAGAAGTTTGGTCTCCAGTGTCCTTACAATTATAGACTGATTAATACAAACGCATTATATATTTTGATATTACCCTCACCCTAACCCTCCCCCCTTGAGGGGGAGGGGAGGGTGGGGGGTATAATAATTTATTGCGTTTGTATTAGTAATTTACTGGTCTATTCTTGACATGAGAAGAGCATCAAATTTTTCTTGGTAGAATTTTTTTCTTATCCCAACCGAGTGAAAAGAAAATGATTGATAGAGATGGATAGCCTGTCGGTTAGAAGAACTGACTTCGAGGAAAAATTTTTTAACTCCTCTTCGGTGACAGAATTCGATATAAAATTTCATCAGTTCTTTTCCAAAGCCCAACCTCTGATATTGAGGATTGACACAAATATTGAGGAGTTCAGATTCTTCTCCATTATTCCGAAAACATATAAAACCAATGGGATGATAATTTTCTGAATTTTCTTCCGATTTTATAACAAAACAATGGGAGGCAGAGTTTAATATCTCCCCGATAAACATATTTCGAGACCAAGGGTTTAAATGGAAAGAAGCGGCGATAGGTAATATTTCGTCCAAATCCTCCATGCCCATTTTATTAATCTTAAACTTTCTTAACTCCATGCTTAAAATTTATCTCGCCTTAAACAGAATAAAGGGGGATAATTCGATCAATGGGAGTCAACGTGAGTTAGAAGCTCTTTTGCCACTTTCTTTATTTCTTCATCCTTGGAGTTATTTAGGATGGTCATATAAAATCTTTTTGCCTCTTCATATCTTCCCCATCTTCTTTGCAGATTTCCGATCTCCAATTGAGCTAAAAAAAATAATAATGAACTTTCTTTTAAATATTGCAACGCTGTTTCGAAATTGGCAAATGCTTTCTCATACTTCCCTTGCTGATAGAATATCTCGCCCAAGCCAAAATAAGCATCACCGAATAATTGAGGCCTATTCCCTTTGAGAACCATGGAATAATGGTGGATGGCTTCAAGGACATTGTTTCTCTTAAAATATAAATTTCCCAATTGAAATGCGGCATGATAGAAAAGGGGATGATTGGGGAAGGAGTCAATGATCTCCTTAAATGCATTTTCAGCTTTCAGATTTTCATTTCGAAAAGAATAGATACATCCTGCCTGAGTTAAAGCAAAAAGCTGCCAGAGACCTTTCTTATTCTGTCTGAGGATAAACTCGTAATTGTCTAAGGCACGGTCCAAATTCCCTAATTTGATGAGACATTCTCCCTTAATGAAGAGGGCTTCCTCTATATATTTAGAATTTGGAAATTCAAGAAATAGAATATCAAGGTTGGTTAACGCTTCGTTAAATTTATTTTCAAAAAAATATCCTTTCCCAATTTGGAATAAGGCCTTTTCCCTAAAATCTGTATTGATGATATTAAAATAATAAGGAAGGGAGTCAGATATTTTCCCTTCGAAAAAAATCATTTCTGCATTTAACCATTGAATAAATATTTTTTCTTCAACAAAATGATTCAATTTTTGTAATCTCTGGAACACCTTATTTGCATTTTGCACATCATCCTGATGAAGGTAATTCCAAAAAAGCGAAAGGAACGATACACCCCATAAAACATTTTCTTTCGATTTATTAAGAATCGAATTTAATTCCTTTATCGAAGAGGAGTAATCACCGTTCATGAGGAACATTTCTCCCAATAAATAATGGGTATACAAAAGAAGGAATGGGTCTTTAAATTGATTTTTGAATGACTGGAAGATTTCAATGGAATCTTTAAAATTTCCCAATCGATACTCACAGAACCCTAACTTCCAGTAAATTTCCGGAATGAGGGGGTCATTTTTAAATCGTTCATAATATGTTTTGTAATTGGCCTTCGCCTCACTAAATCTACCTAATTTTATTTGTGTTTCGCCGAGCCAGAAAATCGAATATTTTAAATATAAATGGGGAACAGAGTTAAGATCCTCACAAATCGTCTTAAAATGGCTCACTGCAACTTCGTACTGTTTTTGTTTATAGGCTAATATGCCTAACCAAAAAAGGGAAGATCGAATTAATTCATTGTTTTTAGAAAGGAGAGAGGCTTTTTTTAGAAAAGATTCAGCATGAGATAGTCGATTTGATCTGAATTCAATGAGGCCTAATAAGTAATAGGAATAATCTAACCATTCAAATTTGGTAAATTTTCTAATAATCGAGAGAAGAAGTTTCTTTGCATCCTCTCCATTACCCAACTTCATTTCAATTTCTGCTAAGGCAAAAAGTGTATAATCTGAATACTCAAAATTTCTATTTTCATTTATAATTTTGAGAAAAACTGTTTTAGCTTCCTTTAATCTTCCTTGAATGAATAATGTTTTCCCCAAAAGGTAACAGACATCATATACCTTTCCGTGGCTATTGTAATCTCTTATAAATTGTGAAAATTGTTTTTCAGCAATATCGTAGAAGCCATCCTTAAAAGCTCCAATTCCAACCAATATTAATTGATCTTCTTCGCTCAAATTCTTTAAATGGACTCCTGGTAAATAAGAGACCGACCAAATTAAAGCCATCAATAGAGTGTAAAAGAATATTTTCTTTTTCATCTCAGATTTTTTTCATTTTTTTAATAATCAGTAATTCTTCTGGAGTATTTATATTAATAAAAGACTTCCTCGTCGGATCCAAATTGGAAAATTCATTTTCCTCAATTATTTTGGTCTTTACCATGGGATATAAATTGATCACCTTATATTCTCCCATATCAATAATTTTTTTAATTGGCTCCAAACAATTTTTTGAGTAAATGGCATGTAAAGGCTGCAAACCGTCTTTTGTCTTTGGAACGATTACATCATTTTCTTGAATGTTTTTTATCAAATATTGAATGACATGTTTATTGAGAAAAGGCATATCACAAGCAACACAAAAAGAGTATTTGAAAGAAGAGAAAAAAATTCCTGTATACAATCCTCCCAATACCCCTTGATTGGGGATGAGGTCGCTATAAATTTTTACATTCATATCCGAAAATAATTCTTTTTGGTTTGTTATGATAAGAATTTCATGAAATAGTCTTTCAAATAAATTTTGAATTCTTTTAATGATTGGAATACCTTCGATTTCAATGAAGGCTTTATTTTCACCCATTCGAATGCTTTTACCACCCGATAAAATAATTCCAGATAATTTATTATTATTTATTGACATTTATTGTCTGATAAGATATATTATGTTAACTTTTATTTCCCCTATTAAAAAACTTCTTCCAACCTTCCTTCCCCTTCTCTTTTTCTCTTCCTAATACTTCGAATTCCCTTAAAATTTCTTCTTGATGCTTTGTTAAATTTTTGGGTGTTTTAACAATAACTTGAATTACCATATCCCCCCTGCCATATCCTCTTATTTTTGGAAAACCTTCTCCTTTTATTCTTAAAATCTCCCCGCTATCTATACCTTTTGGTATTAATAAATTCTTTTTCCCATTTAAAGTGGGAACTTCAATCTCTGCCCCTAATGCAGCTTGAGGAAAACTAATCGGTATCTGACAGATAATATCATCTCCATCTCTTGAGAAAAAATCATGAGGTTCAACATAAAGAAAGACATAAAGATCCCCTGGAGGCCCCCCTCTTTCTCCTTCTTCTCCCTCACCACGGATTCTCAATTTTGAACCAGTATCCACCCCCGGGGGTATTTTTATTTGAATCCTTTTGTTCTTCCTAACTCTTCCAAATCCTCTACATTCTTTACAAGGATGAGCAATAATTTTACCCTCACCACGACAGTGGGAACAAGTTGTGCTGATTGTAAAAAATCCCTGGGAACGAGTTACCTGACCCGTTCCCTTACAGCTTGGACAATGAGTGGGGTATGTCCCTGGCTTGGCACCACTTCCATTACAGATCTCACATAAAACATTCTTAGGTATTTCAATTTCAGTTTCTTTACCAAACGCAGAATCATAGAATGAAATTTTCAGATCATATCTCAAGTCAGCACCTTGTCGTGGTTTAGCCTTACGTTTATATGATGTACCAAACCCAAAAAAGTCTTCAAATATATCTCCAAAAGTAGAAAAAATGTCTTCAAAACCTCTGAAACCAGTAAAACCAGAGCCCTTCAGGCCTTCTATCCCATAATGGTCATAAATTTCTTTCTTTTGCGGATCCCTCAGAACTTCATAGGCCTCTGAAGCAATCTTAAACTTTTCTTCCGCCTCCTTATTTCCAGGATTTCTATCAGGATGGTATTGCATTGCAATTTTTCGATAGCTTTTTTTAATCTCCTCTTCTGTAGCACCCCTTGAAACACCGAGAATTTTATAATAGTCTTTATCTTCCATATCTTATCTGCCTGGCTAAAAATTATTTATTGTATTCCTCAAGAATCTTTCCTGTTCTCCCCTTTTCGACAATATCATCCATTTTAGGCCCAAGGTTTACACCTAATTCTTTCATTCTTTTTTTTGCCCAAAGGCCGATGTTTCGAGAATCTTTATAAAAATCTTCTCCTCTCGGTTTTGAGGTATCAAAGTTTGCCAATCGAGACTCTTCCGTCTGATGGACACGAAAAGTGGATAATAACCTTCTAATATTCCTACTATTACAAAATTTACATCTTACGCTCTCTACCTCTTTGGATTTAAGAAATAAAAGACTAAATTCTTTTTTACATTGATTACATTGATATTCATAAATTGGCATATTTATTTCCCTTTACCCCGTTAAGAAGCTCCGCTGCTCGGTTTCGAGTCGCAACGACTTGCAGCGTGTATATAAAGATAGAATTCCTTTTGTAACGAAAACGGGGTTTAAAGCCTCGTGTGAGCCTTCCTGTTGGAAGGTCGAATACCTTCTAACGGGGTTTAACTTTAACCCTTCTCTTTGCCCCTTTCTTTTTTGATTCTATTTCGTTTTCTACTTCCCCATCGAACTCTCCAAAATTTTCCAAAGCTTCCTCTCCTGGAATAAATATTTTGCCGCTGACGTCTGGTAATTTAGATAAATAGATTTCATAATCTTTCTTAGTAATTATCCCATTTTTGATATTTCTATCAATATTTCTTTTATCAAATTTCTTGCTTTCATCTATGTGCATTTTTTTCTCCTTGAATTATTTAAAAAATAGCATAATTTTATAACTGGTTCAAGATGTTTTGTAACTTATTAATATTTTTAAAAAATTTAGATAAGAGCGCTTGGCGTTCAAAAGTGTAAAAAGAAATTGTACAAAATTGTTGACAAAATTAAAAAAAATTAATAATAATAGAGTTAAAGGTTAAGTATTTGGATTAGCTAAAAAACTGGGGTTATTGATGGAAGAAAGAAGAGTGGTTATCACTGGAATGGGGGTTGTTGCTCCCAATGGCATTGGGGTAGAGGCTTTCTGGGATTCCTTGGTTCATGGACGCTCCGCGATACGAAGAATTACTCACTTCGACGCTTCCTCTTATCCTTGCCAGATCGCTGGGGAAGTAAGAGATTTCGATCCCACTAATTTTATGGATCCTAAGACTGCAAAAAGATTAAGTAGGTTCTCCCAATTTGCTTTGGCAGCCTCTGAAATGGCAGTAGAAGATTCTGAAATAGATTTTAGTCAAGAAAATCCCTATAACATTGGAGTATTTATTGGAACAGCAATTGGGGGTGGAGATGTATCAGAACATTTACATACTGTATTTATGGAAAAAGGGATGAAGAGAATACCACCCTATTCAGTTTTTTCAATTTCAACTCATTGTGCCAGTGGTGCAATAAGTTGTGCATTTGGATTAAAAGGTGTCAATAATACAATTTCAGCAGGTTGCAACTCAGGTTTAGATGCCTGTTATCTTGCCTATAATTCGATAAAAGCAGGGGATGGTGACGTAATTCTCGTTGGAGCAGGAGAGGCTCCGATTACCCCTTATATCTTTGCGATTTTTTGTGCGAGTGGATATCTATCACGATGCAATGATGATCCAAAAAGAGCAGTAAAACCATATGATATAAATAGCGATGGATTAGTGTTAGGTGAAGGTGGGGCTGTAATCATTTTGGAAGAGCTCGAACATGCTATAAAAAGAAATGCAAAAATATATGGAGAGATTCTTGGATATGCTGCCACTAATGATGGATGTGACCTATTTGGAGCCAATACCGATGGTGCAGCCATGGCAAAATGTTTTAAAAATGCATTAATTAATGCTTTATTGAGTCCTAAAGATATAGATTATATAAATACGCATGGAAATGGATATCTCCCATATGATATTTGTGAGACAGAAGCCATTAAAGAAGCTTTTGGGGAAATTGCCTATCAAATTCCTATTTCTTCTCTTAAGCCTATCACCGGGCAATCACTCTCACCGACGGGAATTTACCAGGTAATTGCTTGTCTTTTAGCGATAAGAGATGGTGTTGTCCCGCCTACAATGAATCATTTTAATCCTGACCCAAAATGTAACCTTAACTATGTTCCAAACCGGTTTATAAGGAAGGAAATTACGAAAGCAATCATGAACGCACACGGATTTGGAGGTAGACATACTGTTTTAGTTGTAGGTAGATATTCCATGTGAAAAATCGTATACAATTTAGGACAAAAAATTGATCTCCATCGGATTAATACTTTTATTTGCAGTTTTTGTCAACCTCTGGTTAGGCATTTTAGTCTTTATTAAAAGGTCTACTTTTAGACGGGTGAATGTCACTTTTTCTATCCTTTCTTGGGGCTCTGCTGGTTGGGTATTAAGTGTTCTATTGGCTTATTTTTTCGAAGACCCTTCTTTGAGATTATTTTGGGGAAGAATGAGTTTTGCCACATCAGGAATCATTCCTGCTGCCTTTCTTTGTTTTTCTCTGCTTTTCCCAAAAGAGCAAAGAGGTCTGAGTTCTTCAAAACTATTCCTAATCAGTCTACCTTCAATCATTTTTTTAGGTTTGGCGTTTACCAATCAGATAGTGTCTTCCCTCCGTTTTGATTCTAAAATGTTTAATTATGGGCGTATTTATCCTCTCTTCTCGGCCTATTTAGTTGGTTATATTGTTTTAGGTTTAATATTTCTGATAAAAACCTACAAAAAATCTATAGGTCTTGTCAGGCTTCAGATTAAGTATTGTTTATTAGGAATGTTTTTCACTTCGAGCCTTGGATTAATCACAAATCTATATCTCCCGATGGCTGGGATTTCAAAATTTAATTGGCTTGGTCCTTCTTTTACGATGATCATGGTGGGTTCTACCACCTATTCTATCCTCAAACACCGTTTGATGGATATTAACATTGTCCTGAAAAAGGGAACGACCTATATCCTTTTAATGCTGCTCCTATTTGTACCTTCTTCCATTTTAGTCCTTCTCAGCCAAAAGTTCTTCTTTGAAGAAATTAATTACCTATTTTCTGCCATGATATTTTCTATCCTTTTTTTAGTAGCTTTCTTTTTCAACGAGATCAAACCAGGAACAGAAAAAGCAGTGGAACATCTTTTGTTTAAAGATAAATATGATTACCATGAAACCATAGGGAAATTTAGCAAGGCTATGGTGAGCATCCTCGATTTACAATCCCTTTCGAAAAGGATCATTGAGACCATTACCCGGACGATGGGTGTGGAAAAGGCCTCCTTGTTTTTATTAAATGAAGAAAAAGGGGTGTTTGATCTATCTGAATCTAAAAATATAAAAATGACTTCCTCTTCCAAACTCCTCCCTAAGGGGGACCCCCTTCCCCACTATTTACAAAAAATTGGGGAAATTATAATAAGAGAAGAATTAATCAAGGGAACTGACATTCCAGAATTAAAGGATACCATTAAACAGATGTCGCTATTAGAGGCAGAGGTTAGCATTCCCCTTATTTTAAAAGGTCAACTCATCGGAATGATTAACCTGAGCCATAAGTTCAATAAAGATATTTATTCTCATGAGGATATTGAACTGCTCAGCACTTTGGCAAATCAAACAGCTATTGCTATTGAAAATGCAAGACTTTACGAAGATTTAAAAAAATCGAAATCTTATATGCGTCGGGCAGACCGCCTGGCCTCTTTGGGAACGCTCACTGCAGGATTGGCCCATGAGATTCGTAATCCCTTGGTTGCTATCAAAACCCTCACACAATTACTGCCGGAGCGACTTGAAGACGAAGAATTCCGAAATCATTTCCTCAATATTGCCTCTGGCGAGGTGGATCGAATATCATCCTTGGTTAATGAACTTCTCGATTTTGCAAGACCTTCTGAACCAAGCCTGGAATTTGAAGATATCAACAACATTTTAGATGGGATGATTCTCTTAGTCTCAACAGAGACTAAAAAGAAGCATATCCAAATTATTAAAAACTACACACCCAATTTACCCCCTGTGAAAACCGATCGAGAACAGATCAAACAGGTTTTTTTAAATATTTTACTCAATGCGATTGAGGCCACACCAGAGAATGGAAAGGTCACTGTAAAAACCCGTTCCTTTTTAAAACCCGGAGGTGAACCGTATATTCAGATTGAGTTTACCGATACTGGCTGTGGAATTCCACCAGAATATTTAGAAGATATTTTTAATCCCTTCTTCACCACGAAAAATACAGGAAGCGGATTGGGTCTATCAATTTCCAATCAAATTGTTCAGGATCATAAGGGATACATTGTTGTGGAGAGTCAATTGAACAATGGAACCTCCTTCTTTATCAATTTGCCATTTGATCAGGGTCATCCAAAAAGAAGAAAGGGTGATTTCGAGAACCGACGAGATATTTTTGACTCTTTTGAGGGACAATGAACTATCAAGAGTTACTTCATTCCCCCTTCATTCCATCCCAGATTGTCACATTGACCCAGAAAGCCGCCAATAATAATGTGCCTGTTTTCATCCAAGGGGAACAAGGCACGGAAAAGGAGTTGGTGGCGAAGATCATTCACCACACGGGGGAATGGAAAGATTATCGTTTTTATAAGATCGATTGCAAGATCCTGACAGGAAATACATTCCATGAACAACTTTTACGTCTTTTTGAGGGGATCAATTACGGCATGAGCCCCACAACCCTCTTTCTAAAGGAAGTCGGATACTTAGGACAAGAGGACCAATTAAAACTCCTGGAACTGATAGAAGACTGCATTTTTCAAAATGGTAACGAACAAAAGATTGTTAAAAACCTCAGATATATCTCATCCTCTTCGGAGAATTTAAAGGAAAAGGTGGACCAGGGGAAATTTTCAGAAGATTTATTTCATCGATTAAATACCCTATCCATTCGAATTCCACCCCTGAGGGAAAGAATTAAAGAAATTTCAACGATTGCTCAATACATTTTGGAAGAGTATTCTAAAAAGATGAAGATTAAAAAGGTAGGAATTTCCGATAATGTATTGAGGCTATTGCAAAGCTATTGGTGGCCAGGCAACTTAAAGGAATTGGAGCATGTGATCATAAGGAGTGCCATTTTATCAGAGAGTGAAAATCTTATAGAAAAGGACCTCTTTTTTGAAACAGAAGATGGCAGGAATTCGTTCATCTCATTTTTGAAAAAAGTAGAGATGAAACCACCTTTATTTCAGGAGGAAAACTTTTTTGATGAAAAAAATCCCCGTGTCTCGTCGCTCTTTTTTATTGAATTAGTCCATCGCATAAAAAACCCTCTTGTCTCTATAAAAACCTTTACACAGCTTCTAAGAGAAAAATTTAATGATGAGGAATTTAGGGAATATTTTTATAAAATTGTTACTGAAGATATTGAGAAGATTGATGCCGTGCTGGACGGTCTACTTAGTTATATTAAGGTTAATACCCCTATCGAAAAAACGGATACGGTTCATTCCATTCTTGAAGATGTTTTAAAGAGATACGAAGATCAAATTAAAAACAAAAAGATAAAAATATTTAAAAAATATGAGAAGGACCTTCCAGAAACAACCATTCACGACGAACAGTTAAGATATATCTTGAATTCCCTCGTTAACTATGCCGTCCCTTTGATTCCCCCTGACGGAAGCATTGGGTTTTTAACCAAATCATTGAACCCCCGGAAAGGAATGGGTGATGACAAAATTTTAAAAGAAAAGTTTGCGAAGTATATTGAGATACTGATGTTTTTCACGGGGTATAAGAAGCCGATCGAGAGATTTGAGACAGTATTGGGGATACCTGGAGTTCAAGAAAAAGAGATGATGGATTTTGAATTGCGGCTCATTAAAGAGATTATCGAAAAGAACCGAGGGATGATGAAATTTGAAGTCAATGAAAAGAGGCCGAGGACGCTTATTGCCTTAAAAATCCCCATCGAAAGAAGAACGGTCATTTATTATCAATCGAGCAATGTCTGAAGAGGATAAAAGGTGTTTGGGGGTGAAACCGGCGATGAGAAGTGTATTAATTGTGGATGATGAAGTAGGTGTGAGAGAGTCACTAAGGATGGCTTTAAAGAATGATTATGAAGTGTCTTTAGCAAAAGATGCTGAGGCCACGTTTCATCAAATCAAAGAGCATACCCCTGACATCATCCTTCTCGATATCATTTTACCGGATATAGATGGCCTGAAGGTTTTAGAGAGAATCAAAGAGAATGATCCTGATCAGATCGTGATTATGATCACCGCGACAAAGACGGTCAAGACGGCAGTTGAAGCAATGAAACTTGGAGCCTATGATTATATTACAAAACCTTTCGATATTGATGAACTTCGCTTAATTATTAGCCGAGCCCTTTCAACTGAAGCCTTGAAGAAAGAGGTTAAATACCATCGGGGAAAAGTAAATAGAAATATCATCGGTGAAAGCGAAAGGATGAAGGAAATATTTAAGGTGATTAAACAAGTTTGCGACTCAAAATCGACCGTTTTAATCATGGGGGAGAGTGGAACAGGGAAAGAGCTCGTTTCGCGGGCGATTCATTATAATGGTAACCGGAAGAATTATCCTTTTGTCACTATTAACTGTGCTGCCATTCCAGATACGCTGATCGAAAGTGAATTGTTTGGACACGAAAAAGGGGCCTTTACAAATGCCGTTGAGAAAAAGTTGGGCCACTTTGAGATCGCCCACCAGGGGACAATCTTCCTTGACGAGATTGGTGAATTGAGTTTAATGACACAAGCAAAAATCCTCAGATTTTTAGAGGAGAAGGAATTTAATCGTGTAGGAGGATCGAGGACGATCAAAGTCGATGTAAGGCTGATCTGTGCAACGAATAAAGATTTGAGTCAACTTTTAAGGAAAGGGACCTTTCGAGAAGATCTCTATTATCGTATTAATGTCGTTCCTATAATTATCCCCCCCCTACGGGAGAGGAGAGAAGATATCCCGATATTAGTAGAACATTTTATTAAAAAATTTAATGCTGAGAATAATAAAAATGTAAATGGGGCGGCCAGTAAAGGGGCCTTAGAAATAATGATGAATTATGAATGGCCTGGGAATGTGCGAGAATTGGAAAATTTAATTGAGCGGATTATTACTTTAACTCCTAATGAATATATTCAACCCGACGAGATACCTTTCTCTTTCAAAAATATAAGTAAAACCAATGGGTTAAGAGAATCAATTTTAAGTGGCGAACTCTCTTTCTTAAGGGCAGAGGAGGAATTTGAAAGAGAAGTCATTTCAGATGTTCTGAAGAAAACGAATTATATTCAATCCCGTGCTGCAGAAATGTTGGGAATTAGCCGACGAATTTTAAAATATAAAATGGATAAATTAGGAATTAAACAGGATTAGATAAAAAATGATTAAATAATCCCAAAATTGTTAATTCACGTTCATTTTTGGACAACATTTACTTTATCATATAATTACAAAGGGTTATAATTTAATCAAGATAAAAAAAATTACAATCCTACAAAAATTACAGAAAATCTAATTATCTTTCTTCTCACCACAATTTACCTCAATGAAGTGTTATAAAATTCTCCTTAAATATCATCTAATTATTCTACTATTCCGAATTTAATATTTATACCTGCCTGGCAAATTTTTTGCTTAAATATATTTACAATTCTAGTCAAAAATATTTGAAATTTCCCCTCACCCTTCCCCTCTCCCCCAAGAGGAGAGGGCTTCGTCGTGAGCTCAGCCGAACGGGAAAGGTGAGGGGCACACAAAATGTTAGAAGAAAATTCTCAAATTTAACCAAGTAGGAATCAAATCTTATTTAGAGTGTAAAATGGAGAAAAATGGAAACAAAATCTAATTTATCCAATGTCCTCATTGTAGATGATGAGATCGGGCCAAGAGAATCTTTAAGGATGATTTTAAAACCGAACTATAATGTCTTTACGGTGGAAAATGGATATGCCGCCATCCAGATGATGCACCAAATTGAGATGGATGTTGTCACTTTAGACCTCAAGATGCCAGGGATTTCTGGGATCGACACACTGAAAGAAATACGGTTGATTGATCCAGACGTGATGGTGATCATTATCACAGGATATGGAACCCTTAAAAGTGCTATCGAGGCCATTCGATATGGGGTTTTCGATTATATTCCTAAACCTTTTAACGTTCCGGAAATCATTGAAATTATTGATAAATCGATCCAACGGCGAAAGCTAAATTTGAAAATGAAAGAAGTTCTCAACCAGTTCTTCGATCGCCTTCATTTAAAAGAGGGCTTTCAAGATTCTAATTTTTTTCTTCAGAAGGAGATAAAAGGGGTTGCTGAGTTCAAACTGGAGGGTGTGGACATTTCGGATAGCAAAAACTGCCTTGAATTTTCTAAGGTTCTTGCCTATACCCTCGAGGAGAAAGATCCTTATACATCAGGCCACTCTGAACGCGTATGTTACTACTCTGACTTTATTTCAAAGAGACTCTCTTTTACTCCCAAAGAGAGGGATGAACTTCGGATCGCCTCTTATCTCCATGATATTGGGAAGGTTGGTATCAGCAATCGATTCATCAACAAGAAGGGAACCCTATCCTCTACGGAATGGGCCATCATTAAACAACATACTAAAAAATCGATCGAACTTTTAGTCCCTTTAAGCCTTTCTCCAAACATCATTTCTTATATTCAATATCATCATGAACGGTTTGATGGAACAGGTTATCCAGATGGATTGGCTGGAAATCAAATACCATTGGGGGCAAGGATTATTGCGATCTCAGATGCCTATGATAGTATGACGTCAGACCGTCCCTATCGAAAGCCTCTCTCCAATGGAGAGGCGAAGAATGAGTTGTTGAAATGTTCTGGGAAGCAATTTGACCCCCATCTGGTTTCTATCTTCTTAAATATCTTAAAAGAGATGGAGGAAGTTATTTCGGTAAGAGACCCCTTAAGAACACCCTCGGTAGCCTATTAGGAAGATTGAGGAGGTGCCAATGAACCAGCTTATTCGTTGTGTCAATTGTGATGAGATTTTTCTTAAAACACCTTACGATCAATGGCCAGAATATAGGTTTATTAAGGATCGTCCCGCTGAATCTTTCTGGACAATCGCAAAGGACGATTTTAGAGATTTTTTAAAAATCCATCGAAGTCATAAATTAGAAGATTTAAAAATCTTAGAGGATTCAATCATCAGCGAAAAAGATTATGCTGAACCGGTTAAGGTTTCCTATTTTAAAGCCACAAATGGGAGGGAGAAATTTGTAATTAAAAGATTTAGAGAAAATATTGATGAACCTTTAAGATATAAATTAATTCCTGGAGATTTTTCCCTAAAACTAATTAACATTGAAATTCAATCCCAAGAGATCGAAAAACAGTTAAAAAGGGAAATCGGGGATGATGCCATTTCTCAAAAAAAGATTGATCTTTTTTTAAAGGTTTATCGGCGCATCATTGAGGCCGTTGATTTAAAGAATTTAGAGAGGGTTCCAGAAGAATCTCATAATCCTTTAGAAATATATTTTAAAATGGATGATATAACCTTAAGCTATTTGTTAAGAAATTGCCGTAATATTTTTAAAAATAAGGAGTTTTCTGATATAGAAGACTTCGTTTATAGACATAAAGATGATGGCGTATTATTATTGAAGGCGACTTATAAGATTAAAATTACTGAAATAGCTAAATCAAAAAAGAGGGCTACCCTTGCTCAAACATCCTTAGTAGTAGACAAAAAGATAGCGGGGAAAAAATAATCTCAGATCCTCCTCAAACCCCCTCTTTCGTTAAAAATTGACAACCCCTTTTAATGCTGTTATTTTTAATATATTCTCTTTTACCCCGTTAGAAAGCGGCGTGTGAGACCTCCCGTTGGAAGGTCAAAGACCTTCTAACGGGGTTTACAGGAGTGGATGAAAGATGGGTTCCTTCTTTTTAAGCCATCTCTTTTTTAATATTTCAATGGGCATTTATTTTATCTGTTTCTTAGGCTATCTCCTTTTTGCTACTTCTCAAAAAAAAATAATTGGGGTCCTTTCCACTTCGCTCTTGACGATCGGATTGCTCATTCACTCTGGAGGGTTAATTGCCCGATGGATGGAGACACATCAAACAGGATACGGGTATATCCCTTTATCCAATATGTATGAATCGCTAAGTTTCTTCTCTTGGACGATCGTATTAGTCTACCTCATTCTCGAATTCAAATACCGACAGAAGGTCATCGGTATGTTGATCACTCCTTTTGCATTTCTTGCCATCGCTCTCACCTCTATTATACCCGGGGTCGACCCGAAGATCATTCCTCTTGTACCGGCCCTTCAAAGCAATTGGTTGACCATCCATGTAACCACCTGTTTTTTTGGATATGCCTCATTTGCCGTTTCTTTCGGAATAAGTATCCTTTATTTAATTCAAGATAAAAAAGGATCTCAAGAGGAGGGCCTATCGAAATGGTTGCCTTCACCTTCTGTCCTTGACGAAATTAATTATAAATCGATTGTCATCGGTTTCCCGATGTTGACTCTCGGAATCATTACCGGCGCTGCATGGGCCAACTATGCTTGGGGAAGTTATTGGAGTTGGGATCCTAAAGAGACCTGGTCTCTGATCACTTGGTTTATCTATGCGGCTTTCTTACATGCCCGTTTTACAAGGGATTGGAGGGGAAGAAAGTCAGCCATTCTATCCGTCGTTGGATTTACTGCCGTTTTGTTCACCTATTTTGGGGTCAATTATCTCATCTCAGGACTGCACAGTTATCTTTAGCCCTTTCATAATTTATAGAGTTCTTCATCATACATATGAACCCAGTTCTTTTTCAAAACCTGTATGGCCTCTTCCATCTTATCCACACCCATGATGAGAACAGTCTTCTCTCCTGTCCCAAGGCAAGTATAAAGGTAATTGACATTGATGGAAACCTCTTTTAAAGGTTTTAAGACAGCGTTCAAACCTCCTGGATGATTGGGAGCTTCGACCGCCAGGACATCTGTCACCTTGATAGAATAACCATGGCTTTTTAAGACATTTGAAGCCTTTTCAGGATCGTTGGCCACAAATCGTATCGCACTAATATCCGCCGTATCTGCCACACTCAAGGCAATGATATTGATTCCATTTTCACCTAAATAGTCACTTACTTCAGAGAGCTTCCCAGGAACATTTTCTAAACTGACAGAGATTTGTTTAACAGGCATTGAGACCTTCCCCCTCTCATTCCAGATAATTATATCCCAGCAGTAAAGCAGATTTATTTAATTTGAAGATGGCTGGATTTTGATTGCCGAAGGTATCTTTTAAGACGCGAACCATGGTTTCAAGGGATACAAGTCCAGACTTTTTTATGAAAGCTCCCAACATAATCATATTCGAGCCTTTATTCTCTGGAAGATTTTTGGCCAGATCATTGATTGGTATTTCATAAATCTCTAAATCACCCCGAATGGGCTTCGATTCGATCATACTCGAATTTAAAAAAATGGTCCCTCCTGATTGGACCTGGTTCTGGAAGCAAAACAAAGAAGGATTATTCATCATTACTGCAAAATCAGGTTCTGAAGCGACTGGTGAAGCAATTTCTTCGTTTGAGATGACAACTGTGCAATTCGCAGTCCCTCCCCTAACTTCAGCTCCATAAGAAGGTAAACAGGTGACATTCTTCTCTTCATACATCCCTGCCATTGCAAGGAGGTATCCCATCATGAGCACACCCTGTCCACCAAATCCTGAAAAAATAGTCTTAATGAGCATCTTTCTTATCTCCGGTAATATCCTTCAAAACTCCGAGTGGAAAATGGATGGTCATCACCTCGTCGATCCATCTCCATGCTTCTTCTGGAGTCATCTTCCAGTTAACAGGACAAGGGGATAAGACCTCCACGAGTGAAAATCCGAGCCCTTTTAATTGAACATGAAATGCCTTTGTAATGGCCTTTTTCGTCTTTATAATATTAGCAGGGGAGTTAACAGCCGTCCTTTCAATATAGGCGCTACCCTTTGCGATTGCCAACATCTCACTGAGATTGATCGGAAAACCATCCCTTTTCTCTTTTCTTCCTCCAGGCGAGGTTGTTGTATTCTGCCCTAAGATAGTTGTCGGAGCCATCTGCCCCCCTGTCATTCCGTAGACTCCATTATTTACAAAGATCGTAGTAAAATTTTCTCCCCGAGCGGCCGCATGAATCGTTTCGGCTGTTCCGATTGCAGCAATATCCCCATCCCCTTGATAGGTGAAGACAATTCTATCCGGCAGAGCCCTTTTAATCCCTGTAGCCAAAGCAGCAGCTCTTCCATGGGATGCTTCTCCCATATCGATGTCAAAATAATTGTATGCCAACACCGCACACCCTGCTGGAGGGACACCAATGATGATTTCTTGAAGATTCATCTCATCGATCACTTCTCCAATGATTCGATGCAAGATACTATGTCCGCATCCCGGACAATAATGGAAGGGGTTTTTTTTCAATGACTTAGGTCTTGAAAACACCTTCTTCATCTATCTCATCCTAATCTTTTTTGATAATATTGGCTGGAGATGACCCTCGAAATTTCTAATGGTGTGGGGATCACCCCTCCCGGTCTACCGTAGAAATGAACCTCTGCGCTTCCTTCAAGTGCTAATTTCACATCCTCCACCATTTGGCCCATATTCATTTCGAAAACTAAAAAATGCCTTTCTTTTTTAGAAAGTTCCCTGATGACTTTATAGGGAAAGGGCCAAAGGGATATAGGTCTGACCAGCCCAACCTTGAGACCTTCTTCTCTCACCCTTTTAATGGCCCCTTTGGCAATTCTGGCCGCGATCCCGAAGGCCACTACAATCATTTTGGCGTCTTCGACAAAGAAGGTCTCCCATCTTACCTCTTCTTTTTTAATCCTTTCATATTTCCTCATCAGTTTCCAGTTATGTTCTTCTTCTTTTATCGTGTCTAAGATAAGTGAACGGATAAATCGACTCGGCCTTCCCTTAGCTCCTGTCAAGGCCCAATCCTTATGGGGCAACTTTTTTATTTGGATTTCCGGTGGTAATTCAACGGGCTCCATCATCTGTCCGAGCATTCCATCTCCTAACATAATAACTGGGATTCGATATTTATCTGCCAGGTCGAATGACTCATAGGTTAAATCTGCAAGTTCTTGACAAGAATTTGGTCCAAATACAATCGTGCGGTAATCTCCGTGCCCTCCTCCTCTTGTTGCCTGGAAATAATCGGATTGGGCTGGAGCGATGTTACCCAAGCCTGGTCCCCCTCGACTCATATTGACAATGACGGCAGGTAACTCTAAAGCGGATAAGAAGGAGATCCCCTCTTGTTTGAGGCTAATCCCAGGGCCTGATGAGGAGGTCATCACCCTTCCCCCTGCCATGCTTGCACCGATGACCATATGGATTGATGCGATCTCACTCTCGGCCTGAATGAAAACGCCTCCCTCCAATTTAGAGAGCCTCTCAGACATATATTCAGGAATTTCATTCTGTGGGGTAATGGGATATCCGAAGTAAAAGCGGCATCCCGCTCTGACTGCAGATTCTCCAACGACATGATTCCCACGCATCAATACCTTAAGCACGGTATACCTCGATCGCAATTTCTGGACATGAGATGGCACAAAGTCCACACCCTGTACATTTCCTATTTTCCTTTTTAATATGTTTTTCAATAAAAAAAGCAGGGTAATATCCTTTCTGATTCATCCGATCAGAGGTTTCAATCAGCCGATGGGAGCAAACCGATATGCATAATTTGCAGTCTTTGCACAATTCGAAGTCGATTTCAATCCACCCTGCCGGCATTTCTATTCCTATAACGTTTGATCAGATACAAATATCTTGACCTAAAAATTAATATATTATAAAGTTTAATCACTTTAAAATCAATTCCTTGGGAGATGGTAATGAACGCATCTTTAAATCGCCTCGATCAAGAACAAAAACGTTTGATAATGATTGGAGGAAAGGGAGGGGTGGGGAAGACAACCTGCGCCTCTGCTATTGCACTCCACTTCGCTCTTCAGGGTAAGAAGACTTTAATTATCTCAAGTGATCCGACCCCTTCCCTTTCAGACATATTTGAGATGGCGATCGGGGATGAAGAGACATCGATCAAAAATGTTAAAAACCTCTACGGCATTGAGGTCAGTTCTGATGTGGTTTTAAAAAAGTGGAAAGAGAGATTTGGGCCAGAAATTTATGAAGTTGTTTCGTCCTTCACTTCAGTGGATTATGATTTTGTTGACTATATCGGGGGTGCACCAGGCATTGAAGAAGAATATATGCTCAATTACATTTTAGAGTTGGTTGAGAGTGATCAATATGATTTAGTGATTTGGGATACAGCCCCTGCAGGCCATACGCTAAGACTCCTTCATCTACCACAAATTTTTCTTAAACATCTTGAAGCTGCAACTAAATTTTATATGAATCTATACAGTTATTTCGAAAAATTAAAGGAAAGTGTGAAGTTAACAAAAGGTAAGAGATCCTTATTAGAGATTATTAGTGGATGGGAGGATTTGGCAGAAAAGGTGGTGAGCTTTATTCGTGATCCCCAAAAATCTGATTTCATTATTGTGACCATACCTGAGGCCCTTGGTGTAAGGCAAACAGAAAGAATCATTAAAGATTTTGATGAATACCAACTCAAGGTGAATCATCTAATTATTAATTATGTCATCCATGAAGCAGACTGTAATTTTCATAAAATTAGAAAAGAGATGCAACAAGGCTATATCAAAATATTAAAAGATCAATATTCTCATAGGATTAGAATGATAGAGGTTCCACTTTTACCCCATGAGGTCAAAGGCGTTGAGAGGATTAATAAGATATCGGAGATACTCTTTAAGTAGGAATAATTGAATGTTAGATTATTGGAATGTTGGACAAGCTAAAAAGAAGATGCGGAGAAACGGAGAATCGGAGACCCGTAATAAAAACGGTTTTTCTCCCTATCTCCGTATCTCCCTATCACTCCATCAGCATGCTAAGAGGAGGTATAAAGATGAACATCCTTTCCAATCGAGCAAAAAGTTTGAAGCCATCCCCTACCCTTGCCATCAATGCAAAAGCAAAAGCGATGCAAGCTCAGGGCATTCATGTCATTAGTTTCGGTGCAGGCGAACCGGATTTCGATACTCCAGAGAATATTAAAAAAGCCGCAATCATGGCTATTGAAGAAGGTTTCACCAAATATACCCCTGTGGGAGGCATTGACGAATTAAAAGATGCGATTATTCATAAATTTCAAAGAGATAATCATTTAACCTATAAACGATCTGAAATTTTAGTTTCATGCGGAGGTAAGCATTCCTTTTACAATTTGGCACAGGCCATTCTTGATCATGGGGATGAAGTCATTATCCCGGCTCCATATTGGGTTTCTTATCCTCCAATGGTTGCTTTGGCGGGAGCAACGCCAATCATTGTTGAAACGAGAGAAGAGAATGGTTTCAAATTGACCCCAGAAGACATAAAGAAGGCTATCACAGCAAAGACAAAAGCCTTGATTATCAATAGTCCTTCCAATCCTACAGGTGGTGCTTACACAAAAGAAGAATTAAAAAGGATTGCAGGGATAGCCATCGAGCATAACTTTTTTATGATTTCAGATGAGATCTATGAAAAGATTGTCTACGATGGCTTTGAATTTGTAAGCATTGCTTCTCTGGGTGAGGAGGTAAAGAAAAGAACCATTATTGTCCACGGAGTAGCCAAGACATATGCTATGACAGGATGGAGAATTGGTTATACTGCCGGGGCTGAAGAGATCATTTCAGCCATGAATAATATCCAGAGCCAAAGCACCTCAAACCCCACCTCTATTGCACAGAAGGCCTCGGTGGAGGCCCTCATTGGACCTCAGGAGGAAGTAAAAAAGATGGTTTCTGCCTTTGAAGAGAGGCGAAACTTTATTGTAGACCGCCTAAACAGGATAGATAAGGTCTCTTGCTTTAAGCCAATGGGGGCTTTTTATGTATTTCCGAATTTTTCATCTTATTACGGAAAGTCATATGAAGGTAAGAAGATTTCTAATTCAACAGACTTGGCTGATTATTTCCTGAATGTGGCTCGCGTGGCAGTTGTCCCTGGGATTGAATTCGGAGCAGATCCATTTGAAAGACTCTCTTTTGCTACCTCTATGGAAGATATCAAGGAGGGAATAGATCGAATTGAAGAAGCCCTGAAAAAAATTGGTTTAGAATAATGTTTTCCAAATTCCCCTTTTACTAGGGGGTTGGAGGTATTTCACGATTCACGCAACACGGACACGGTCACGTTATTTATCATTTTGGTGGCTCCCAGTATTGAGCAAGTATCTGTTGAACATCTGTTGGCTTCTGTTGAATCGCCTCCGTCCAGCTCATCCCACCATTCTCAGCAGAAAACTCCGCCATCGCCTGTATCAATAGGTTCACACTCGAAGCAACAAGCCTGCTCCCATCCGATGCCTCAAAACCCTCCACCTGATATGAAGTGCTATAGTTCTGATTCTGAACCGTAAGAAAATCAGAACTGTTATAGATCTGAATATTAAGATTGTTGCCATTTCGAACAAAGATGAGATCCAAAGGATTTAAACCAGATGTAAATCTCACCTTGTCACTGTTCCCTTGAGTCGTATCATAGTCCTTAATCGAATCCTGACCACCACCCCTGCCAAAGAGATAGAGATCATTTCCTGTTGAACCCTCAAGATAATCATTGCCCACTCCACCATCCAAAGTGTCCGTCCCAGCCCCAGCCTTAAGACTATCATTCCCACCATTGCCTGTGAGAACATTGGCTCCACTATTTCCAGTAATCACATTACCCAACTCATTACCCGTCCCGTTAAGAGCGCTACTCCCTTTTAACGTTAGATTTTCTAAATCCGGGCCTAAGATATAGGGGTATTGACACAATACATTAACATACATTATAATTTCGGGCAAAGGAGGAAAAACGATGAAACTCCATGCCCGAGCTGCGCTGACTCTGCATCAGCGCCAAGAAGT
>Ga0194112_10000962_pt1 | contig 42288 bp, 39 predicted proteins | sample TA2MahC400mmetaG_FD_146191 | JGI IMG/M metagenome (GOLD analysis project Ga0194112, IMG submission 146191) | Freshwater microbial communities from Lake Tanganyika, Tanzania - TA2015016 Mahale Deep Cast 400m | ecosystem: Environmental > Aquatic > Freshwater > Lake | place: Tanzania: Lake... | reverse complement strand
GCGCTGCCTGGAGCTGTTCAGCCAACGGCCGGTTTGACTGGGAGCAGGAGAAAGGGCTCCCTAGGATGAGCACGAAAGAAAGATAACTGACGCCCAGGCAACTTTTCATCGTTAGCGTATCATTGCGAAAAGAGAGTGACAATGAGGCAATTCAGCTTGCCGACTTTGCCCATCTATTACCCTTCCGGAATCACCGCGGGCAGGATGAATTCTTCGAATACTGAATAGTAGATCGGCTTTGGATCTTTTCCGTAATTGCCAGCGGTAAACACGATCACCATGCCCAAGTCAGGGAACACGGCCAATATTTGGTTACCATCGCCGGGGACGAAATACGAGCGCACCTCCCGATTCCTGACGCGCGTTACAGTCTCCATCCAGTGATATCCATATCCCCATCGGGAGAACAAGTTGCCGAACTTCAGTCGTTCCTTCGTCGATTCACGTACCCACTGTTCTGAAACGATTCTCTTGCCGTTCCATAGACCCTTGTTCAAGAAGAGCTGCCCGATCTTCGCCAGATCACGCGAGCGCAATGCCAGTCCGCCATCGGTTTCGATCGAACCATCCGGATAGCTTGTCCATACATATTCGGAAATTCCCAGCGGCTGAAAGAGATATTTCTCAGCGAACTTCCCTACCTCCATGCCAACGGCGTTCTTGATGATCGCCCCTGTGACAGTCGGGACGCCGTTGGTATAGTTGAATTTCTCTCCCGGCTTGGCTTCCAGCGGCTTCTGAAGTACGTACCCGATCACATCGTCGGTATTCCACATCCTCATCCCGTCATTGCGGTCGTCACTGACACCGAACTGGCGCCATTCGAATCCCGGCGTCATTGTGAGCATATCGCAGATTCTGATTCGTTTCTTGTCTTCGCTGAAGAGAGAACTGTATGCCGGCAGGTACTGATAGATTGGATCCTCGACATCTCTAATAAAGCCCTGGTCAATGGCTATCCCAACAAGAGTGGATGTGACGCTCTTTGTGGTGGATGCCAGATGATGAACCTTCTCGCGAAAAAGTCCGGTGATGAACCGACCGTGCTTCTTTCCGTTCGCGGCAAAATACTCCTCGACGACTAGCTTATTGTCTTTGACGACCAAGAAACTGTGAATGTCGTCGTGCTTACCGTTCCTTATTTGCTCTATCAAGTCGATGATTCTTGACTTGTCCATCCCGCTCGCTGCAAGATCTGCGCATTGCCAACCGTCATTCCGTCTTTCAGGCATCTCGTAGACGTAGGGCCCTGCGGTGTACGCATGTAGTTGCGTCATAAGCGAATCGGCGGACCGATCCCGAACATAGAGCCAGACTGATTTTCCACCGCGGTCGACTCTCGTGACGTTCATGGTATCATTGTTCTTGCTGAGAAGGCCTTCGTGGTCTTCCCAGCGCATCGTTCCTTCTCTGATAGTCACATCGGCATCGAAGGTCCAAACCCTGCTTCTGGGACCAATTTCATAGATCATCGAGAGGGCAAGCGAGCTGTCTCGTCTGCACGTGAAGAGAATCCGCTCAGAAAAAGGACGGTCAAATCTTGAAATCTGGCGACCCTTCCAGCAACCCGCGATCTGAACCGAGTCTCCCGTGTTCGTCGACCGCCTTCCATCGCAGGCTGTGCTGCTGAGGAGAATGATGAACAGTATGATCCATTTCTTCTTCATGAGAGTAGGATATAGAGTGTGGTTCATTGCGGTTTCCGAAACAACGAAGCGAGCTCAATCTCCCTCTGACCTTTCTTCAATTCCTCAGAGAGATTCATGACGGCCACTTCATCGAAATTCCGGAGATTGTAGACATAGACAATTCCCTCCTTCAGGTCATAGATGTTGGAGTACACGGTAAGGGCTCCGCCTTCCTGGTGGGTTTCGTCCAGGATCTTTCGGATGAGTTCAACGCTCAGCTCTTTGGATTCAGAGAGGATTTTGTCAGCGGTCCGGTATCGCCAGCAGGGATAGTTGCCGTTCCTGACATTCGACATCACGAAGTTGGTGGCGATCTGGTACCATGCCGTGGTCCTGACGAATTGAACTCGGTCCTCGCCATATTCGACCACCATCGACGCACCCGATCGGTCGGCGACGGGAAACCGGGCCCGGTCGAGCGCAGGGAAATTGGATTTTTCAAAGAAGGCCCTGACGTCTTCGCAAGTGGCGCAAGTTGCCAACACGGACATCATAATATTCAGCGGGTATGTCGGCTTGCCCGAGTCGGGCTTCCAGCCCGTGGGCCGAAGGGCGTTGGCGTCGATGAACAGCCCTTGATCGTTCATGCCGCCCTGTATGGGGCCGTCGTCATACCCGAAAACGATCCGGCCGTAGTACTTCAACGTCGCGGGGACCAAAGTCATAATCGTTTGCGTATGGTTTCGGTCTTCGTTGTTTCCTACCAGCACGAGGCCGTTGCGGGCCGCCATGACGATGGTGCAGCCGAAGGCGCCGTTTGAAATCCCGGCACCGAAACAAACAGGCAATTCAATTCCCGGTGCTCCGTCAATCGGCGGCTCCTGCTGCAGGAGCGTGCTTGTCCTCGTCTGACTGAGAAGAGGCGAGAGCAGAATAGTGAGGAATACAATTGAAGCGCCGAGTCTCATAACGTTTTCCTCTTTGGCCACATGATCGTGGCTACTGATTTCTCGAGTTAACTGCGCAATTCCTAAACTAATGATGGCGGAAGTAACGACGCTGACGACAACTGAAGCGATCGCCAGCGACATGAGGGGGATGAACGTGGTCGTTCCTCCTATCTCTTCCGGGCATGTTACGAAAAGCTACTGATCCGCACTATCCCGCGACACCGAATTTCGACGAGCGGTTGCGTCGATCGGTTGAGGGGAAGCTCTGTCTCATTTCGTCCGACCCTTCCTTATCAGAAGTGAGAATAATCGTTCATTTCTAGACGCAACGTCTCGCAATCATCTGTTCAGAGCACAGCACCGGAAGCATTGCTCTTGCTTGCGGATCACGGTGTGCGTATAATGGAACGTTGATCGCGCATTGAAGAGGAACGCACACATGTCATCGGTTCGCCTGATCCACTGGAACGAAAAAGAAGCTCGCGGGAGGGCGGAGAAGATACAAGCCGCGGGATACGATGTGAACTGGGAGGTTCCCAAGGCGCTGAGTTTCCTTCGAGAGCTTGGCGAGAGAGTGCCGGTTGCCGTTGTTATCGACCTGTCCCGTCTGCCCGCACAAGGACGTGACATGGGTCTGGCGATCCGGCATCAGAAGAGAACACGGGCAATTCCGCTCGTGTTTGTCGGCGGGGAACCGGAGAAGGTCGCTCGAGCGAAAGCGAGCGTGCCGGACGCTGTATATACGCAGTGGGGAAAGATCCGTTCTGCACTTAAGAAAGCGATAACCAATCCGCCACTTGATCCAGTCGTTCCCAAATCGATGCTTGCTGGATACTCCGGAACACCGCTGCCGAAGAAACTCGGCATCAAGCCCCGGTCCGTTGTTGCGCTCTTGCACGCGCCGAAGAATTTCGAGCAAGTCCTGGGACGGATGCCGGAGGGGGTAAAAGTGAAGCAAGCACACAATAGCGATTGCGACCTGACACTTTGGTTCGCGAAGTCGCAAGTGGAGATCAACAGGGAAGTTCGGCGGCTGGCCAAAGCCATCGGCGACGGGAAGATATGGATCGCCTGGCCGAAGAAAGCATCGCGGGTTCCGACAGACCTCACCCAGCAATTCGTGCGCGAAGCCGGACTTGCAGCAGGGTTGGTGGATTTCAAGATCTGCGCAATCGATGATACGTGGTCGGCGCTTCTGTTCACGCGGCGAAAGCAGCAGGTCAAGCTCTAAGTTTGACCACTCCGATACATCATAGGTCGGACTGCCCGATTTATCGCCGGCTCGTGGCGTGCCGACCAATCTGATCTACACCTTGAAGGAGACTAGATATGAAAACCATCGGGCTTGTCGGTGGTACTGGCTGGATCTCGACGGCGGAGTATTACCGCATTATCAACGAGGAGGTCAACAGGCGGCGCGGAGGGTTTGAATTCGGCCGATGCATCCTCTATTCACTCAACTACGGAGACATCGATCGGTGCCACAAGAGTCAGGACATAGAGGGAATCCACTCTCTCCTGCTCGATGCGTCGAAGAAACTGGTCGGCGTCGGCGCAGAATGCATCTTGCTGTGTGCGAATACAATGCATATGTTTGCTGACAGGTTGGAGCGTGAGATCCCTGTCCCTCTGATCCACATCGGCGTGGCGACTGCAAAGGCTGTCAACGGTTGTGGTCTCTCGACCATCGGCCTCCTGGGAACAAAGCTCACAATGGAGAAGGACTTCTACAAGATGAAACTGAAGAGCGAAGGCGTCGAGGCGATTGTCCCTGAGACGGATGACAGGGAGTTCATCCAACAGACCATCGATCATGAGCTGTTGATGAGTATCATCAACAACGAGAGTAGAAAGCGTTTCCTCGGTATCATCGAGAAGCTACGCGCAAAGGGAGCGGAAGGAATCGTGCTCGGCTGCACGGAGATTCCTCTCCTCATACAGCAGGAACACACCGATCTGCCGGTGTTCAGCACGACGGCGATCCATGCGCTTGCTGCTGTGGATTTCTCACTCGACAAACCCTGACGATAAGTGTACCACCGAGGCCTAAATCGCCGAAGCAAATCTTGGTCATACGTAGAAACCCACCGCCTTTGGCAGTGGCCATGGAGAACTTGGCTTTGCCAGTGTTAAACTGAATCCACCCCATGTCCCCGGTCTGTACAGGTGTTGTACAGAGGGGGAGTAGGGGGGTGAGTAGAAACCAATTGCAGCCCTTTACGTTCATGGTATGATTTCAAGGGCAATTCCACTCTTTCCGCCATTATTCTAGACTATCCGCCATGCACCCACAACGAATCCTTCCCGTCCTCGTTCTCATCGCAGGTTGTTCATTCTTCAGCTCTGAGCAGCGAACCCCGAGATTCGAGAGCGAGGAAGAACTCGTCGCCTACGCAAAGGGAGTCCACGAGCGGGCGATTACCATCGACAGCCACGCCGACATCTCGGATGACTTTGCCTCCGAAAAGGAGGACGTCGGAAGCGCCGACAACCGGCGTCAGGTCACTCTCCCGAAAATGCGGAAAGGCGGCCTCGACGTCGAGTTCTTTGCCGTCTTCACGGGCACCGGCGATCGCTCGGCGGCGTCGTACGAATCTGCCTACAAGAACGCTCTAGCCCGCTTCGACGCGATCCATCGCCTGTCTGTGAGGTATCCCGACGAGGTTGCGATCGCCGTCTCACCTGCTGATGTCGTACGGATCAACGCCTCCGGAAAGCTTGTAGCGTGCATCGGCGTAGAAAACGGTTACCCGATCGCAACGGATATCAGCAGGGTCAAGGAGTTCTATGACCGAGGAGCGCGGTATATTACGCTGACACACAGCGGACACAATCAGATCTGCGACTCGTCAACACCGCGTGAGGGTCAGCCGCCGGAGGAGTACGGCGGCCTCAGCGAGTTTGGCAGGCAGGTTGTGCGGGAGATGAACAGGCTGGGAATCATGATCGACATCTCGCACGCGTCGAAGAACGCCTCGCTGGAGGTTCTTCGCCTCTCGAAGGCACCGATCATTGCATCGCATTCGGGAGCAAGTGGGGTCAACGAGCACCCGCGCAATCTTGATGACGAGACGCTTCGAGAACTCAAGAGGAACGGGGGAGTTGTTCAGCTCGTCTCGCTTGCGGAGTACATCAAGAGGCGTGAAGATTCGCCGGAGCGACTGGCAGCCCTGACGGAGTTGCGGAAAGAGTTTGGCCTCCCCGAGGGGCGCGGTCTGGGTATGCGCCGGGCGATGCAAACGTTGAGCCAGGAGCAAATTGCGAAGCTGCGGGAGAAGATGCGAGAGATCGACGTCAAATTCCCTCGCACCCCGGTGACGGTGCAGGATATGGTCAACCATATCGATCACATTGTGAAGGTCATCAGCATTGACCACGTCGGTATTGGCTCCGACTTTGACGGTGGCGGCGGTTTGACAGGGTGGGGCGACGCGAGTGAAAGTCTGAACATCACCGTAGAGCTTGTGCGACGAGGATATTCGGAAAACGATATCAAGAAGATCTGGGGAGAGAATCTTCTTCGTGTCTGGAGAGAAGTTGAGCGTGTATCAGAAAACATGAAGTGAAAATGATAAGTCCTCTGAACCTTCGGAAGGTTCAACACCGTATCAATCCGCTTCGTCCCTGCCTTTCTTCGCTCGATAGCCGTTCGGCGTTTCCCACCGCCGCCTGACGATTCCACATTTGTCTTGACCTCTCTCTTGAGAATATTGTAAGTGTCTTGGGTGAGTTTCGTCTCTTGATCAGAATCCACTTCCGCCGTAGGTATCGATCCGTATTCGGACTCTGGAGAAATGACATGAACCGCTTTTCGGCGTTGCTGATCCGTGCCTTGATTCCGTGTCTCGTTCTGCTTACGGCGTCCTGCCAGAAGGAGAGGACGGCGTCATATACCCTTCAACCAGTTGCGCAATCGTACGAGCTCTGGACGGGCGTGGCCGTGTCGAAGGAGGGACGCATCTTTGTCAGCTACCCGCGCTGGTCGGGAGCGGAGACGACGTCGGTTGCAGAAATCGTCAACGCGAACTTCCTGCGACCCTATCCGGGCGAGACGTGGAACATGTGGGACACCTCGCTCTCGCCGAGAGAGCATTTTGTGTGTGTTCAGAGCGTTTACATCGATGATGAGGGTTATCTCTGGATTCTTGATGCGGCCAATCCGAAGCTTACCGGTGTCGTGGATGGGGGTGCAAAGCTCGTGAAGGTGGATCTTCGCACCGATCAGGTTGTTCACAAGATTACCTTCGACGAATCAATCGTTCCGGAACGATGCTATCTCAACGATGTGCGTATCGACACCCGGCGGAGGTTTGCGTACATAACGGACTCCGGCGAAGGGGCGATCGTCGTTGTGAATCTGACAACGGGGCGAGCCCGGCGAGTGCTGCGCACTCATCCTTCGACGAAAGCAGAGGATACGACCTTTGTGGTTGAAGGCGTCACAATTGGTGTGAAGATCCACAGCGACGGTCTCGCACTGGATCCGAACGGTGACTATCTGTACTACCAAGCGCTCACCGGCCGCAGCCTGTATCGGATCAAAACCGCGTGGCTGCAGGATTCATCGCTTTCCGAGCAGGAGCTCGGGAACAGAGTAGAGTTTGTAGCGAAAACGGGAGTCGCTGACGGGATCGAATTTGGAAAAGATGGGAATCTGTACCTAACATCGTTGGAGTACAACGCGCTTCGAAGGTTCACGCCGGAAGGGACGCTTGAAACTGTAGTCCAGGACGCGGCTCTCAAGTGGCCTGACAGCATATCGATTGTGCCAGATGGAGACATCTATGTTACGACCTCGCAGCTCCATCTTGGGCCGAATCGCGTCGATCCTTACCGAATATACCGGGTGAGAGCGGACTAGAGACCTATCCGAAAAGCATCGCCACGAAGACACAAAGGCACAAAGTTGTTCAAAGTGGGACGAAAACCAAAATTCTTTCTTCGTGTCTTGGTGACTTCGTGGCAAATAATAGGTTTTCGGCTGAGTTTCTAGGCAGAGCGGAGGGCAAACGGAAGGTTCACGCGGCAAATCAGATCAAACCGAAAGGGCTGTCCTAAAAGAGGAAACGTCGTTCTGAGCGCAGCGAAGAATCTGCTAGTTTTTTTCAGATTCTTCGGTCGACTGAGAAGCGTCTTCCCTCAGAATGACTTTTGGGACAGCCCCTTTCCATTGGGAGTCTCGAAGAGCGAAGAGATTGCTACAGCAATCCCCTCTTCTTCAACAACGGCTCGATCGTCGGCTTCTTTCCTCTAAACTTCACATAGAGGGTCATCGCATCATCTGTACCAGTTCGCTCGAGAACGTTCTCGCGGAACGCCTTCGCGGTCGCCTGGTCGAATAACCCGTTCTCCTTGAACGCCTCGAAGGCATCAGTATCCAGCACCTCCGCCCATATGTAGCTGTAGTATCCCGCTATGTAGCCGCCCGCGAAGATGTGCGCGAAATACGGACTCCTATAGCGCACGACGATCTCTGGAATAAGCTGAATCTCTTCCATCGATTTCTGTTCGAACACATTGGTCTCGACCGGCTCGGTCGTGGTGAGCATATGCCAGTCCATGTCGAGGAACGCTGCAGCCAGATACTCCACAGTGACGAAGCCCTGGTTGAACTTTCCGCTCTTCTGGATCTTCTCGATCAATTTATCGGGTATCGGTTCGTGTGTCTGGTAATGGAGTGCGTAGGTCTTGAGGACCTCCGGCTCCATCGCCCAATGCTCCATGATTTGCGACGGTAGTTCGATGAAGTCCCGCGGCACCGCAAGGCCTGTATACGTGCGATTTGAGAGCAAGCCGTTGAGTCCGTGGCCAAATTCGTGGAACAGCGTTTCGACCTCCTCGAGACTCAGCAGCGACGGCTTATCCCCGGCCGGTCGTGAGAAATTCCCCACATTATACACAACGGGTGTGATGAACTTCCCGTCTCGCCGCTCCTGCCTCCGATACGAGCCCATCCACGCTCCCGGCCGCTTTCCCGCCCGGGGATAGTAATCGGTGTAAAGGATTCCAAGATGAGACCCGTCCTTATGCTTGACCTCGAAAACCTGCACTTCATCGAGGTACTTGGGAATGTCATGTCTTTCGACGAACTGAATCCCGTACAGCTTGGTCGCAACCTCAAACGCGCCTTTGCGCACATTCTCCATCAGGAAGTACGGACGGAGCTCGGATTCATCCAGATCGTACTTCTCCTTTCTCACTTTCTCCGCGTAGTACCACCAATCCCACGGCTGCAGCTCAAATGTTCCTCCTTCCTTCCTGATCATCGCCTGGAACTCATCCCGTTCCCGTTTCGCAACCTTCAGCGCCGGTTCCCAGATCTGCATCAGAAAATCATATACAGCTTTCGGGGTCTTGGCCATGTTCTCCACAAGCACGTAATCGGCGTAGGTCTTGTATCCGAGCAGGTTCGCCCGCTCGACCCGCAGTGCTGCCAATTTGGAGACGATCCCTTTGTTGTCGAACTCATTGCTGTTGTCGCCCCGGTTGATGTAGGCCTTGAAGATCTTCTCTCGTAATACCCGGTTTGAAGCGTATTGGAGGAATGGAATCATGCTCGGCTTCTGGAGCGTGAAGACCCATTTGCTTTCGAGCCCCGATTTCCTTGCCAGGTCGGCGGCTCCATCGATGACTGTCTGAGGCAACCCCGCGAGGTCTTCCGACTTGTCGATGACAAGCCTAAAGTTGTTCGTCTCCTTCAGAACGTTTTGATTGAACTTCAGCGAGAGCATCGAGAGCTCTTCATTGATTTCTCGCAATCGCTTTTTCTTCTCGGCGGAAAGGTCGGCTCCACTGCGGACAAAACCCTTGTAGGTATCTTGCAGAAGCTTCGTCTGCTCGCCATCCAACTTCAGTGTTTTCTGCTTGTCGTACACCGCTTTCACCCGTTGGAAGAGTTTCTCGTTCAAATTGATGTCATTCCGGTGTTTGGTCAGCAGGGGCGTGACTTCGTTGGCGATTTTGTCAAGGTCGTCGTTCGTGTTGGCACTGCGCAGGCTCCCGAACACGCTGTTCACCCTCTCGAGCAGGTCACCGCTTCGATCGAGCGCTTCGATCGTGTTCTGGAATGTCGGGGCTTCAACATTGTTGACGACCGCATCAATCTCCTGTTTCTGTTGCTCCATGCCCTTGCGAAACGCCGGCATGTAGTGTTCGATCTTAATCAGCTGAAATGGCGGGGTTTCGAACGGGGTGTTGTACTTGGCGAAGAATGGATTGCCGTCGGTATTCTTCGTGCCCGTTTGCTGGGCCAGCACGAGGCCAATTGAGCACGAGCAGACACAGGTTAGTAGAAGTAGTTTCGTCATAACGAGCCTTCCTTTCTCTTGTCGTTCGAGGGTGCCGTAGCGATGATCCGACCGTAGCAGCCGATCACTCCGGCTGCCCACCGTAGCTCTCGTTTGAGGTGCGTAAACCTTCAGGTTGCATCATCTCGAGATATGGAGCTACTACGATTGAAACGTGCTCCACGGTTGCGGCCGCATCGGACGTTCAATTTATGAACTTCGATGAGATGATGCAACAATCACCGGTGGTCTCACGTGCCGAATCTGAGTCAGTTTTCGGAATACATGAATTCCTCATTCTGCAACCACCCGCCGCACGTCCAGACCGTTTGGCGAATCCCTTTTGATTCCCCCGAACATTCTCGGAAACTTCTCGTAAATGCTCATGCACTGTGCTGGCGCACGGCAACGCCGAATGCCGGTGAGAACGATCCACTCCACGGTCATTCCTACTGCGCGGTGTAGCATCATCTTGTCCGCCCGGGCTTCAATGGTCCAACATTCAACAGCTGCAAACCTGCAACTTGGGTCACGTTTCGAGCTGGCGTTTTGCCAATTCCACCGCACGCTCTATCCTACCAGACTCTACTACATTCGGAGGTTCATATGAGCAAAATGATGTCCGTGCTGTTGGCTCTTGTTCTGTTGTCTTGGTGTGTCGTTGCGCAGGACAAGCCCGATGTCGAGAAAGACAAAGCTGCCGTCAAGCAGGCTGCTCACGACTATGCGGAAGGATACTATGAAGGAAGCGCTGAGCGCATGGAGCGAGCGCTGCATCCGCTGCTTGTCAAACGGGGCCTCGTTCCATCAAGTCAGCCCGGCTCGACATTCCTGGTGCAAATGAATTCGGTCATGCTCGTGGAAGTGACGCGATCAGGAAGGGGAAAGCTTGCTCCGGAGGAGCGCGGTATTTCCTACGAGCTCCTCGATCTCACGGAGAACACGGCATCCGCGAAGATCTTCACTGCCCGTTTCAACGACTTCCTGCACCTGGCGAAGCAGAATGGGCAATGGCGCATCGTGAACGTGCTCTGGCGGCCGCCTGCTCAGCAGCCCTCTGGCGATGCGCAGCAGGAGACAGATGCAATCAAGAAGGTAATGACTGTCCTACGCGACGGAACCCTGGCCAAGGACGCAGAAGCGGTTCAGCGTGTCCTTCACCCTGAGATTGCGAGGAGAGCTTTCGTTCAGTACGGTCCTGGCGGCAACATGGTTGTGCAAGAAGCGAACGGTGAAGTTCTGCTCGAGGTCGTTCGCAGCGGCCGAGCTGCACAGCAGCTGGGGCAGATCGAGCCCGAGGTTACGGTTCTGGAAGTGTATGAGGATATCGGTTCTGTGAAGATTACCACGCCTCGATCGGTCGACTACGTACATCTCGCGAAGCAAGACGGGCAGTGGCGCGTCGTGAACGGCCTCCTGGCCATGCAAGCAGCGCCATCGCAGCCGTCGAAGTGACACGTGACGTGACTGTCGCAAGGATCTTTCAGACACTGCCACGACCGGCTTTGACCATTTGGAGCGAAGTTGTGCTGCCGCAGAATTTGGCAGAAGGCGGTGCTCTGGGAGTCGAATGTGGAGAGATTGACGAGTATGTGGTTTTTGTTGTTTGAAAACGGAGGAATGACTATGCAAAAGGAGGCTCACAATGAACGCAGTTCCCGTCGAACGTGCGATCGCTCTCGTTTCAGTTCTTCTCCTTCTGGTTCAAACCGCCGCCGTCAGTCAGACGGACAGCGTTCACTTCCGGTCTGGCCGGTGGGAATTAAGAAACGCGGAGGTTGTGGAGCATCTGGGAAGAACCTGCCTGATGGGGATCGCGTTCCTGAAGGACGTTCAGTTCGGGAACGGCGTCATCGAGTTTGACTTCGCCGTCGATGCAGCCGGTGGAAGACGTTCCTACCCGGGTATTCTCTTTCGGATGCAGTCGGAGGACGACTATGAGCGGGTCTACGTACGGCCTCACCGCGCGGGATGGTATCCGGATGCCATCCAGTATGTCCCGGCCTTCAACGGCGTCGACAGCTGGCAACTGTATAACGGCGATGGATGCACTGCGGGGGCAACCATCCCGAACAACCAATGGATTCGCTTCAAGATCGAGGTCATGGGAACGCAGGCCCGGGTCTTCATTGGAGATGCTCCCCAACCCTCGTTGTTCATCAAGGACCTGAAGCATGGCGTCAGCAGTGGAATGCTCGGCTTATCGGGAACGCGGGATAAGACCGCGTACTTCTCGAACTTCCGCTACAGGATCGACAACAGCCTGCAGTTCCCACCTGCTGCAGCACTAGATCCCGCGCCGGGTATCGTGGGGGAATGGCTCATCTCACAACCCTTCAAAAATGCTCACATTGACCTCGAACAATACCCACGAGACCAGGAGTTGAGCGATCTTCGGTGGCAGAAGGTCCGCACCGAACCCTCGGGCTTGCTCGATATTGCGAGGTACGCCAAGCCGTACGCCGGAGAACCAACCTGCATCTTCGCGAAGACCACCATTCACGCCAAGAAGGACGAGACAAAGCAGTATGCCTTTGGCTACAGTGATTTCGTGACTCTCTTTCTCAACGGAAAGGTCATCTTCAGCGGCAACAGTGCCTATCGCCAGCGGGACCCATCGTTTCTCGGCATTGTCGGACTGAACGACTATCTCTATCTGCCCCTCAAGAAAGGTGAGAATGAACTCATGATGCTGGTCGCGGAATCGTTTGGCGGATGGGGATTGATGCTCCAGGACGCCAAGGCTGTCGAGCAGCACAAGAGCCTTACCAAAGTCTGGGAGCTGTCACGAAAACTCCGGTTCCCTGAGTCCGTAGTGTACGATCGGAAGAGGGATATTCTCTACGTATCGAACTACCTGAACGCGGGGAAGGAGTTCATTTCCAGGGTCAAGCTCAACGGAGAGGTGGAGACGATGGAGTGGATTCCCGGTCTGGTCAGGCCGACAGGGATGTGCATTTGGAAGGACAAACTGTATGTTGTCGAGCGAGCCAATCTGGTTGAAATCGATCTAGAATCCGGTAAGATCCACAACAAGTATCCCATTCCCGAAGCCAGGTTTCCAAACGACATCGCCATCGATGCCGATGGAAACATGTACATAACCGACAGTCAGCGAAGCATCGTGTTCAAGTTCAAGGATGGCCAATTTGAGGTCTGGCTGCAAGGTAGCGAGATCGGTAATGCGAACGGGCTGCTCGTCGACAGTAACCGGCTACTGGTGGGTGCATCATCAGACGGAACCATCAAGTCGGTCGACCTGAAGGACAAGAAAATCTCGACGGTGGTAAGCCTGGGACCCGGATCGATCATGGACGGCATCAAGGCGGACGGAAAGGGGAACCTGCTCATCTCGGACTACAACGGGCGAGTCTTCAGAGTGTCCACGTCTGGCGAGAGGACGCTGCTTCTGAACACGACGGTGCCCAAGTACTTCTGTGCGGACTTTGAGTACATTCCTGAAAAGAACTTGTTGGTGATTCCTACTCTGTTCGACAACCGACTGATGGCGTTTACCTTCAAGAGATGATCTGTTGCCTGGGTGCAATCGATTAGCAGAGGGTCCTCTATGCGATGAAGGTCTTCGCTGCAGCGAACGCAGAGGCCGAGGGGACTGCGATATTCTGGTCTGGCTCGACCCGGATAACGTCATTGTGAACGAGCCTCGTGAGTTCTTCTTGCCCCGAGGTGTGAATCTGGCCTACCGGCCGGTGATGCACAAGCTCATCGGCTCGCGCTACAGCGAGCCGCCGGATGAGTTCTGGTCGCGACTCTATGAAAAGCTGGCGGTCCCGCAGAGCAACATCTTCCCTATGGTGACTCCCGTGGATCAGGAAACCATACGCGCGTACTTCAACGCCGGCATCCTCGTTGTGCATCCTGAGCGGGGGCTCTTGAGAAGATGGCCACCCTGCTTCGAGGTGCTGTGTTGTGATTCGGTGTTGAAGGAAATGTCCGTAAGAGACAGGAGGAAGCAGATCTTCCTGCATCAAGCTGCACTGACCGGTGCGATTCTGACACACCTCGACCGCTCAGAAATGATGGAGCTGCCGGAGGTGTACAACTATCCTCTTTTCCTTCATCAGCAAATGCCTGCTAGACTGAGGCCAGTGTCGCTTGACAGTCTCGTCACACTGCGGTATGATATTCTGTTTGCGGACCCGTCGTGGGGAGAAGAGCTGCGGGATTCATCTCAAATCCTGCAATGGTTCAAGCAGCGCTTTCCCGCTAAGCGATAGGAACATTGGGTTCCCCCTTGCCCGTGGTTCGATGGGCAGTCCTTTGTATTCCTCGGGCTTGGTATCGATCTTCATGCGGCACGATTCGAAATAGTATGGTAACGAAGATCAGCATCCAGACAAGAAATTCAAAGCTCATTTAGTACCCTGACGTCGTTAGCAGTTGAAACAATTGCACCGAGGTCGCCATGCTCGAGCCTATGAAGCCTCTCCTTGAAATCCTGAAGCTCAACAGCAGGTTGTTCATCAATTGCCTGGACGGCGTGGATGACGAGGCTGCCTGCAGGCGCATGAGCGAGAGAGTTAACAACATCGCCTTCTCGTCAGGAGAAACGTATGACGCCGCACCGAGTTGATTTCAACGAGATACTGTGGGAATCGCCGATGAAAGGGCTTCGCTTCAAGGCCCTCCGTCAGTCTGGCCGTCAGTTGCGGCTTGTCGAATACACGCCTGAAATGGAGCCGCACTGGTGCGAAAAGGGTCATATCGGCTACGTGCTGACGGGGCAGTTCGAGATTCGATTCCCTGGAGATGTACAGATATTCAAGGAGGGCGACGGGGTTTTCATCCCCGCCGGCCCTGAGCACAAGCACATGGGAAGGGCACTCACGGACGTCGTGAGAGCAGTCTTCGTCGAGGATGTGTGAAACGGATTTCTGGCGGCTTTAGAGTGTTCGGCAGTTGTACCCCGCGGTCACCGAGAGTGTAAAACCTGAACTCCCACGCGCATCAATCCCGCTTCAAGTACTTCTTTGGAATCGGCTTGTCGGGAATCTCGTCCTGCCACGCAAGGGAGGCAATCCACCACCGGTTTTCTTTGAAGAAGAGCTGCAGGCTGTTGATCCCGCGGGTGGGTTTTCCGGCGTCGGCGAGGTTCGCGCGTTTCTCGTAAGAGCTGAACACCTGGGCCAGGCCCCCGTAGACTTCTGCTGTCCGACCGATCTCTTTCTCCACAAAGCTCTTCAGGGTTCCCTTCTTGATTCGACCATCGAAGAACGCGATGAAGCTTTCCCGGTCCATGATCGAGATGCTGTCGGTCGTCATTCGGACGCAGGGGCTAGTTGCCGATGAGAAGAGACTGCGGAAACGGTCCCAGTCGGGACCCTTTCCCTCCGGGAACGAAAGAGATTCATAGAATGTCTTGATGACTTCGTCGATGGAACGAGGTGCGGACTGGGTTGAGCTGGTGCTCTGTGTGCCAGAAGCAGCATTGTCTGCATGCCAAGGCTGGGACATACCGGGAGAAGAAATGAAGACCGACAGGGCCATGAAGAGCGAGAGGAGACGGAGTGACTGCAAGCCAATACGGCGTTGAAAATTCATTTCTGCTACCTCCATTTCTGTGATGAATCGAGTGAATCGTTTCAAGCCATTCACTGCTTCAAGGCGGGTTCTGTCGGAAATGACAATCGGCAGTCATGCAATATTAAGGACTTTGTGGTGGTGAAGCAACGGGAAGTCGTTGAAGCTTTTGAGGTCTTGTTCCATCCTTGACAGAGGTTGCTTTCCGGTGTACATTCCTGCCATCTGAAAGGAACGAGTGGAACCACCCCGAATGGAAGCACCCCAGTTCAGTTACGTCGGACCCCTGCTGGTCGCTGTCGGCCTGGTGCTCTTCGGCCTGACTGTAGTTGCTGCCATCGTCTCGGTCAAAGAGGGGGAGCGCCGCGCTGCAAGCAGGATGCTCCTTATGGGCCTCCTGCTGTTAGTGCCGTACGTGGCCGCCGGGTTCATCAGGTTTCCTGGTCAAGAAATCGCCGCCATACTTTTGCTTGCCCTTCCGCTCTTGGCGGTACTCGCCTTTCTCGTGCCGCTAGGTCAGCGCTCCATCGCTGAAGACGATACTCCGCGACACCAAATCGATGAGCGCGATATCATGTTCGCCCGGTATCACCTGGTACCGGGAACGGAGCGGTTCGACGAGTACTATCGAAGGAATCCCGAAAAACGAGCACCCGACGACCGGTTCAGGTCAAAGCCGGGGCTGCTCGGCAAGGGAGCAGCCTACTTTGAACCATGCCAGTTTGCGGCGGCCCAGGCCAGTTTTGACGCCGTCGCAGCGTTCCATGGCATCCTGGATCATGAACCCTCTTCAGAAAAGATCTATGCTGATCCGGCGAAAATGTCGCGGTTCGTCAAAATGTGGGCTCACAAGCTCGGGGCTGTCTCCGTCGGGATCACAGGACTGAGGGATTATCATCTCTACTCTCATATTGGTCGAAATGAGCCGTACGGACAACCGATCGACCTGAAGCACAAGTACGCCATAGCGCTGACCGTTGAGATGGAGAAAGAAGCTATCGACCACGCCCCGTACGGCCCCACAGTGATGGAATCCGCACAGCAGTATCTTGCGGCAGGCGCAATTGCAGTTCAGATTGCTGAGTTCATTCGGAAACTCGGCTATCCTGCACGCGCTCACATTGACGGCAATTATCGTATCGTCTGTCCGCTTGTCGCCCGCGATGCGGGGCTCGGCGAGATCGGCAGGATGGGGTTGCTAATGACGCCCGGTCTGGGACCCCGCGTTCGTCTTTCCGTCGTTACGACCGATCTGCCGCTTGTCACTGACACCAGGACGCGGGATTATTCTGTGATTGACTTTTGCAGGCAGTGCACCAAGTGCGCAGTCGTTTGTCCGAGCAAAGCGATTCCATCAGGTGACCGATGCGAGATCGACGGCGTTCGGCGATGGCAGATAGACTCTGAGGCATGTTTCACATTCTGGTGTTCTTCCGGGACGGATTGTGCGCGCTGCGTGCGTGTGTGCCCATATTCACATCCTGACAACCTGTTTCACAATATCATACGGTTCGGAGTCCGCAACTCGGCGTTGTTTCGGGTCTTCGCACGCAAGATGGATGATCTCGTCTATGGACGAAAGCCGCTGCCGGTGGCTGTACCAGAGTGGATGAGGATGGGCCGCCCCTCCACAGTGTCAATAGCCCAGGGGTCCAGTGACAAGAAGAGGATATTGTGATCAAAACGTGACGGGACGTTGATTCTGGCGTTGTTCTTGGCTAGCTTTCCTCAAGCACCGTTTGCGTTATCACGGAGATTTCCACACAAATCCCGCGGATGAAGGGCTCTCAATAGTCTGATGTGAGTCGAGGCCCAATACTCGCCTGCGGGAGAGGAGGTATACTATGTATCGATACCTGCTGTTGCTCACACTAGCGACGGGAATCATGGTGAGCCTCGTCTGCGGGCAAACAAAATTCGAGTCAGATACACTCAAGTCTCGCGACGGTAACGTCATCATGACATTTCTCGGCCACGGTTCCTTGATCTTTGAGTTCAAGGGAAAGATCGTCTACGTAGATCCTGTCAGCCGATACGCTGACTTCACGCAGATGCCCAAGGCAGATCTCATCCTCGTCACCCACGAGCATGGGGACCACCTCGACGTCGCGGCGATTGAAAAAATCCGTACTGAGAAGACTCAACTTGCGTACACCCAGGCCTGCGCAAACAGCGTGCGCGGGGGGCTTGTACTTAAGAACGGGGATGAACGGGTGATCCAGGGGATAGAGGTCGAAGCGGTCCCCGCGTACAATATCGTGCATATGCGAAGTGAGGGTGTCCCATTCCACTCCAAGGGCTCAGGCAACGGTTACGTGATGACATTCGGCGAGATGAGGATCTATGTGGCGGGTGATACGGAGAACATCCCGGAGATGTCAGCCCTCGCCAAGATCGATTGTGCATTTTTGCCGATGAACCTTCCGTATACGATGACGCCCGAGATGGTGGCAGAAGCGGCGAAGAGGATCAAACCAAAGATCCTCTACCCGTACCACTACGGGAACACGAATACCGCTCAGCTGGTCGAACTTCTCAAGGACCACAAGGGGATCGAAGTACGGATCAGGAAGCTGCAATAGGCCTACTCTCCGCACTATCCGGAGGGTTCTTGCAGCAGACAATCAGGTGAACGGATGTGGTTCGTGCGATGGCGGACGTGACACGCAACCGGTGGAGAACATGCTGGTTCTGGTGAGAATTGTCCATTCGATTTTTGGGCTCATTTCTCTTGCGAGTATCGCGGTAATCTACTATTGCGGGATCGTCGGGGAACCTCACCCCCTTCTCTTGCCGGCGTGCATCGCCATTCTCCTTGAGGGGCTGGCAATGGTTGTTAGCGGCTTTCGTTGTCCGTTGGAGCCATTCCACAGGAAATACGGCGACGATAAGGGCTTCTTTGGATTGTTTCTTCCGAAAGCACTGGTGCCCTATGCTGTGCCGTTCCTGTCCGTGGCGACCGTGATTGGCTTTCTGCTGCTGCTCCGGATTGAGTGAAATGCTTCTCCAATCTGACGCCGTACCTGCGCTTTATTCAGCCAACGTTTTCGTGTTCATTTTCGACAGCTAAACCTGACCACAGAGAGAAGACGCAGTGAAAGTAGGCTGGTCCAATGGAGAGAGTTGCTCTATACCTGATGTCGGCGCTTCTGCTGCTTTTTGCCGCCTTCGTCACCTTCCGGGTCATTGTCCGGCGTGATTACGAGCGGTTGGGTCGCTTGAGACCGTTCACAGGCTTCCTGGAGCTTCTGGTCTGGTCGGTGTTCGTGTGCATCCCTTCGATTTACGATCCACCGGACTGGTGGTGGCCTTGGACTGCTGATGACAGGTGGGATAGTTGTCGCGGCTGTTGCGATGGCGGGGCTTGGAATGTCAAAGACATTTGGACAAGAAGCGGAAGGTCTAGTGCAAGTGGGATTGTATCGTGCAAGCCGGAATCCCCAGATCGTGGGTGGAGCACTCATGGTTGTCGGCGTCGGATTGCTGTGGCCGTCGTGGTTCGCATTGGGATGGGTAGTGCTCTATGGATGTATTGGTCACATGATGGTGGTTTCGGAAGAGGAACATCTGCGAAGAGTTCACGGTGAAGCATATGAGAGGTACTGCGAACGAGTACCAAGGTATGTAGGATTCTCCTCGCGGACCAAGAAGGCCGTCGCCTGACACAAGGCCGGCAGAACTTGGCTCTGAAGTATCCGGATCCGAGAGCGGTCCAGGTCTGAGCGCCCAAAATCATCACAGATGGAAAGGGAACACGGATGCCTCTCGTCGACAAGTATCATGTGTGGTTCTACGGCAGATCAGCCAGTGCGAAGGGAGTTCCGGCCAAAGTTGCCCTGTACGAGGGGTCGAGTCTTGTCGGTCATATACACTTTCATGATACAGGGATGACAATTCCGACCGACAGCCAGACAACGTCAGGGGAAATCACTATGCATCTACCGATAGCGATGCTCCCATACGTTGTCGACATCCTCAGGAATGAAAAGCCCATTACGTACGATTTCGCAGGTGGGAAAGCCGTCCTGGGGACAGCTGCTCCCGAACCTGTGGGTGAAGGGGAGTAGCAATATTGTCGGAGCAGTTTCGTGGTGAAGGTAGCCGCTTGGAGTTGGACCGAGTCACTTCACGGGGCCGTACATACTGCAAGCCATCTTAAACGCCGACGTCACGCGACAGAAGGGAGGTTCTCGTATGATCAAGGAAATCACGGCTCAGGAACTTAACAGCGAATCCTTCATCGACTGGAAGGTGAAAGAGATCAGCGCCACGGTTGGCGAGGGGATGGCCATCAACGCCCTCTCCGGCGGTATTGATTCGTCCACCGTCACAATGCTCGGACATCGGGCTCTCGGAGATCGGCTTAAGACCGTTTTCATCGAAAACGGTCTGATGCGGGAGGGGGAACCCGCCCAGGTCGTCGCTCTCTTCAAGAAGCTTGGTGTGACCGTGGAGCTCGTCGACGCGCGCAAGGAATTCTTCGAAGCGCTCAGAGGAATAACCGACCCGGAAGAGAAGCGTGAAGCGATTACGCAAACCTTCTACCGATATGTCTTCGGGCGCATCGTCAGAGAGAGCGGGGCGAAGTTCCTCCTCCAGGGAACGATTCTGACGGACGTCGATGAGACCGTCGCAGGCATCAAAAGGCAGCACAACGTCTTCGAGCAGCTCGGGATTGATCCACAGCAGGCGTTCGGCTACCGCATCATCGAGCCGCTCATTCAGCTCCGGAAGGACGGCGTGCGCAAGCTCGGGAGAGCGCTCGGGCTTCCGCCGGAGACATTCGACCGGATCCCCTTCCCGGGACCCGCGCTCTCCGCCCGTGTCATCGGTGAGGCGACGCCCGATCGTATTGACACGGTTCGAAAAGCAACCGCCATCATTGAGCGGCTGCTGAAGGGGTCGGGAGCGTTCCAGTACATGGCAATTCTCCATGCCGATCGCGTCACCGGAATGCGCAACGGGAAACGCGATTTCGGCCAGCAGATTGAAATCCGTTGCTGGGACAGCGTTGATGCACGGACCGCGACGCCGACACGCCTCTCGTTTGAGATGCTCGAACAGCTCGCGACCGAGATCATCGGCGAGATGCCGTCGGTCGTTAGCGTAACGTACAACATTGCGCCCAAGCCCCCTTCGACAATTGAAGCAATCTGACGCGGACGTGCCCGGGCGAATCTGCGAGAGGACGTAATCGCATGTAACATGATCGGCTGTAGTGTCCTGTGTTTGTTTTCGCCAGCCGAGTTGTGTCCTGCCCATCCACACTGCAGGAGGGATATCGATGACCGCGGTCGATCTGAGCCATATCATAGTGCCCAATATGCCCGTCTATCCCGGCACCGAGCCACCCTTGTTCACTGCTGCATGCTCAATTGAAGAGGAAGGTTTTGTTGAAAAGAAGATCACGATCTATTCTCACACAGGCACTCACATCGACGCGCCTGCTCATATTATCGCTGGAGCAAAAACACTGGATCAACTCCCAATAGACCACTTCATCGGCCCCGCAGCGCTGCTCGACTTGACGTCTATTAGCAAGCAGACTATCGATGTGCCTGATGTCGGACCGTATCGCGGTCTTCTAAAGGATATTGCGTTTGTTCTGCTGCGCACCGGCTGGAGCGAACGGTGGGGGACTGAAAGCTACTATACCGGATATCCTGTCTTGTCTCGCGAGGCAGCTTCATGGCTCGGCGGGTTCAAACTGAAGGGTGTAGGGATCGATGCCATCTCGTTCGATGAGCCCGACTCCAAGGATTTTCCGATCCACAAGATCCTCTTGGCAGGGAGCATGATCCTTATCGAGAATCTGACGAACTTGCGCATGTTGCCGGAGGACAAGTTCACGCTTTGCTGTTTTCCTCTTAAAATCGACCACGCAGACGGTTCACCCGTGAGAGCAATCGCTCTACTTCCATCCGATCGTTCATATTGACGGTCTGCATGCATTCATTATGAGACTGCAAAGGAGGCACTCATGAGAACGAGGATTCGCTGGCTAAGGGTCACAATTGTCACCCTCTTGTTCCTCACTTCTTTCCCATTGCCCAAGTCCGTTTCCCAGGAATTGCGCCAGCCAGACCCGCGATGGAACATGTCGGTCGATCTGGCCCGGGGGCTGATCAATCAAGCCCATCCGGGGAGAGACCTCACGCCGGAATCGTGGCCTGGCGGAAAGCGCGTAGCTGTGGCCTTGACATTTGACCTTGATGCGGAACTCGTCTGGCTGCGATACCCGGAGACAGCTTCGCCATCGAAAGTTTCTCGCGGTCACTACGGAGCCCGTGCGGCTCTCGCGCGAATTCTTGCTCTTCTGGAAAAGCGGCAGATCCCGGCCACGTTCTTTTTTCCCGCGATGATCCTCAAGCTGCATCCCGACGCGGTGGCGTCGATCCGGCGTAGCAAGCTGCACGAGATCGGCTACCATGGATACGCGCATGAGGCTGTCGGGACATTGACCGAAGCCCAGGAGCGTGACGCGATGACCAGAGGACTGCAGCTCTTCAGGGAAGCCGGGATCCAGCCGAAGGTCTACCGTTCCCCCTCCTGGGATTTCAGCCCGGCAACGCTGCGACTCCTGAAGGAATTTGGCTTTCGCTTCGACAGCAGTCTGATGGCCGATGACCGGCCGTATGAGATCCTCGAGCACGGGACCCCCAGCGGCGTTATCGAATTGCCGGTGGACTGGTCGAAGGACGACTGGCCGTACTTCCAGCTAGAGTGGGAAGCTCCTCTCCCGGGACTCCGATCCCCTGGCGAGGTATTCGAAATCTGGAGAGAGGAGTTTGAAGGTATCCGTTCAGAGGGAGGCCTCTTTATCCTGACGATGCATCCTCAGGTCATCGGTCACTGGAATCGACTGCGCATGCTCGAACGGCTCCTCGACCATCTTGACGCGAGCGGCGATGCCTGGTATGCTACTCTCGGCAGTATCGGCGAGCACCTTCAAAAACCCTGACGTATGGTGAGCGATATACCGGACTCCATACTCGTCGAGATGATTACAATCAGAAGAGAACAAGCAGGCGACGAAGCGCAGATTCGAACGGTCACTACGCGTGCTTTCGGTCAAACGGCAGAAGCCGACATCATCGATACCTTGCGGAAATCCTGCCCTGAGGGTGTCTCCTTGGCTGCGGTTCGCGAAGACAAGATCGTGGGACACATACTCTTTACTCCTGCCGTGATCGACGGTCAAGATCGCCGATTGCAGGGAATGGGGCTGGCGCCGATGGCCGTGTTGCCTGAATTCCAACGGCAGGGTATCGGTTCGAGGCTGGTCGAAGCGGGTCTGCAGGAAATGCGAAGCGCTCATCAACCGTACGTCATTGTGTTGGGTCACCCTAACTATTACCCTCGTTTTGGATTTCTTCGGGCATCGCAGTACGGCATCATCAGTGAGTATGATGGCGTGCCGGATGAGGCATTCATGATCCTCGTCCTCGACGAACCTGCTTTGAAAGGCATCTCAGGAGTCGCGAAGTATCGGCCGGAGTTTTCGGCAGCTGTGTAAAAGCGAGCGAGCACAAAGCTAGCGGCGCCGCGAGTGCGAGATAGGCCGTCGTGAAGGTACCTCGTTCTCCAGCATCCACCAAATCCGACTTTCCTGTAGAACCGCTCCTCTCATAGATACCCGCGTCACCGTCAAGCGATGGTGGCATCTCTGCCTGCAGAGTTGTGATTCTGGTCATTTGTAGAACTTGTCGGAGAGATCGCCGCGCTTTGCGGTTACGGAAATTTTGACATACGGCAAGACCGCAAAAACCCAGTGACCGTGCGAACTTCTTGCTGCGCCGGTGTCGATTGGAGGCGATGAACTGGCACGCCCTTTGACCCCTACATGGTTAACTTGCGGTCCCGTTCTTGGGGGGACAAACAACTAAGGGGGAATTATTATGCTGATCAAGGGACCTACGCAGAGAAACCCGCAAATAACCACAAGGTCTGCTTCGAGGATTCCCAAGCCTTCTCGTCCGTTTGTGCAAATCCTCGTGGTAGAGGACGATATTCCTGTGCGCGTGGCACTTGAGCATGTTCTCGCGCGCGCTCAGTACAGAGTAGTATCGGCCAAGACAGCGGAAGAAGCAGTGAGATTGCTCCGTCAAAGCTCGTTCGATCTTCTCCTCACCGACGTCAAGCTGCCGGGGATTGATGGGATTGAGCTCGCACGTCAAGCGAAGGCGTACAACCCCCGCCTGCCCATCCTGGTGTTCAGCGGCATGCCCGATCCAGGGTTGGAAACTCGGGCACTTGGAGCCGGGGCAACGCTGTTTCTTCGAAAGCCTCTCGGTGCTCAGGAACTGAGCGGAACAGTAGCAGCAATTCTTGAGCGGAGGGACCGAGTTCTCTAATCACGAATCGGAGCAGAGCTGAGGCGAATGGAAGCGGTGGTGCGAACCGCGGCGGTTGCCTCAGCATATCAACGCGAATTCTCTTTTTCTGAAGTGTCTCCTGCTCATCACGAGCAGAGGTGCGTCCGCGCGTCGAGTCTGGCCGTCAGCCGGGAGTGAAAGACTCGGCCGAGGATCGCCGGAGATTGCTCATCCACCGCTGCGTCGTCCTGTCTGTAATCTTTCACGTTCTCAAATCTGCAAAAGAGCTTCAGGACCCATCGCGTCAATTTGAATGGTGACGAGAGAATTTCTCAGCAAAACCTTTTACATTTCGCCGTCAAGCTTTCGACCGGTTTCTCGCTTCGATTTCGACGGAGGTTGTTATGGCAAATATTCTGACCGACACGCAAGAGATTGTAATGAAGCCGAAGGAGGTCATCTTTCGGCGCAAGGCTGAGCACGTGGTGGAAAATCTGAAGAAACGAAACATCAGCGCGCTGTATTGCACAACAAGCAGGGATGCAATCAGTGAGATTCGCAAGATGATTCCGGAGGGATCGACCGTCGCTCTCGGCGGCTCGGTGAGCGTGATCCAATCGGGACTGCTGGATACGCTGAGGACCATGAAGATCAAGTTACTTGATCGATACCGTGAAGGAATAACGAATGACGAAGTCGAGGAGATTCTCAAGCAAGGGGTAAGCGCTGATGTCCTGGTGACAAGCAGCGGCGCGGTCACGGCGGAGGGTAAACTCGTGAACGAGGATGGCCGTGGGAACCGGGTGGCGGGTATGATTTTTGGTCCGAAGAAGGTCATTTTCATGGTCGGAATGAACAAAGTCGTCGCGACGGTCGATGAAGGGCTGAGCCGGATCAAGAATGTTGCGGCGCCGCTGAACTGCATTCGGCTCGGAATTGACACGCCGTGCGCTCGGACGGGGTTCTGTGATGACGCTTCCTGTCATGCACCGCAAAGGATCTGCAGCCAGATCGTCATCATCGAATCGAACCGGGTGAAGGACCGGCTGACCGTCGTACTGGTCGGCCAAGAGCTGGGGTACTAGGACATCTCCTCAGACATCTACGTTTTGCACAGGGAACGAATTCGCCCAGTCAACCTACAATCGCGTGAGGCAAGAAATGAAAAAGATCAACTACCCGATCAGTTTGTTCCTCATACTTCTTCTTTCCCTCGTTTTCAGCAGTCCTCTTCTCTATGATAAAGAAAACAGCGAGAACGCCGAATATGATGCTTGTACGAGCATCATCGTCGGGAAAGCTGCTTCCACCGATGGCTCGACGATGACGTCACATTCTTGTGATTCCCGGACCGACAGAACGTGGATCAATATTGTTCCGCACAAGAAGCACAAAGCGGGTGACATGGCGCCAATCTATATGAATCCCAAAGAAACAAAAGGACCGGAGGACACCGACGTCATTTCTGTGGGTGAGGTTCCCCAGGTGCCGGAGACGTATGCATACATCAATTCAGCGTACCCTGTGATGAACGAACACCAACTCGCGATCGGAGAGACGACGTTTGGCGGCAAGAGAGAACTGAAAAGCGACGAAGGTCTGTTTGATTGTCCCGAGCTCTACCGGATGGCTCTGGAACGGGCCACGACCGCAAGAGAAGCGATCAAGCTTATCGACCAGCTTACCAAGAAGCATGGGTATAATGATTACGGCGAGTGTTTCACCTTCGCTGATCCAAAGGAAACCTGGCACTTCGAGATCCTGGGGCCGGGGGCCGGCAAGACCGGGGCCGTCTGGGCTGCGGTACGGATTCCTGACGACCACGTCGGCGTGTCGGCGAATGCATCGAGGATTCGCCGGATTGATTTGAATGATCCCGACAACTACATGGCTTCAGAAAATGTCTTTTCACTTGCGCAGCAGATGGGCTGGTGGAATCCTGAAAGCGGTGAGGCGTTCGAATTCTGTTATGCGTACGCGAGCAGAAACAGCATGAACAGCAGAAGGAGAGAATGGCGCGTACTCAGCAGTGTGGCCCCTTCACTGAAGCTTGATCCCAACGCGGAAAACTACCCCATGTCCGTGAAGGCCGAGAAGAAGCTCTCCGTGAAAGACGTTCTGGAAATATTCCGTGACTACTACCAGGGCACTGACTTCGATATGACGAACGGAATCAATTCCAAAGACAAAGAGGGGAAAGTCATAAAAAGTCCGGTCGCCAATCCTTTCATGAACAGCGATTACAAAGAACTCTTCAACGTGAAGAACGAAAGGACCATCGCGTGTAACCGGGCGACTTATGTGCACGTGACACAGTCAAGAAGCTGGTTGCCGAATGCTGTCGGAGGCGTTGTCTGGTTAGGGTATGACAATCCTGTCACCACTCCACACACTCCCTTCTATTGCGGGATGGAGACTATGCCAAAGAGCTACGTGGTTGACGGACGTGCAAAGTTCAGAAGAGACTGCGCCTGGTGGGCTTTCAGATATGTGAGCCAGTTGTGCTATCTGAGATTTCAGGAGATGGCGAAGGATGTCGAAATGGTATGGCAGGATATTGAGACGAAAGCCTTTGAGGGTCAGACGGAATTGGAGAAGAAGGTTGTCGAGATTCATAAAACCGATCCTGCACGGGCAAAGAAGATGCTCACTGATTACAGCCACAAGCTTGCAAACGATGCTGTTGCTCGCTATTGGCAGCTCGGCGATGAGCTCTGGACGAAATACACGTACAAGTTCTGAGCTCAGAGATTTGGTGAACAGTCTACTGAATCTCGCGGAATTACCGGATTTCGGAATCTCTCCGGTCAACTGGGAGCTTCAGAGCGGGAAAATTGTGAATAAAGACCAGTACCTAGGCGGCACAATATTTGTCATATTTTCAAGACATACCAACCGAACAGGATAGTCGATATGGCACAAGCCGTTGAGCAGTCGAAGAAAGCAGCCGGAAGCGTGATCATCATTGCGGAACGATGCAAGGGGTGCGGCTTTTGCGTGGAGTTTTGCCCTCCGGAAATCCTTGAGCTGTCGAGCGAGTACAACGCGAAGGGATATCACCCGCCCGTGCTTACGGTCCGAGACCTCTGCACCGGGTGCAACATTTGCGGTATGGTGTGTCCGGATTTCGCCATTTACGGCTACATCACCAAGAAGAAAACGAAGGAGACATAGACGTGCACGCGGATCCAACTGGTGTTCTTGCGGGTGCTCATTTCATGGACGGTGACCACGCCTGCAGTGAAGGGGCGATGGCCGCGGGCTGCCGATTTGTTGCCGGTTACCCGATCACTCCGTCGACAGAGGTGGTGGAGCGGATTGCCGAGCGTTTTCCATATATCGGCGGCATCTTCATTCAAATGGAGGACGAGATTGCGTCATCCATAGCGATTCAGGGTGCGGCCTGGGGCGGCATAAAGGCGATGACGGTGACGTCGGGTCCCGGCTTCTCTCTGATGATGGAACACATCGGTCTTGCAGCGATCACCGAGACGCCATGCGTTTTCGTGGATGTGCAGCGTGCGGGTCCTTCGACGGGGCTTCCCACGATGCCGGCACAGGGCGATATGATGCAGGCCCGCTGGGGCTCGCACGGTGACTACGAGATCATCGCGCTCTCCCCGAATTCTCCACAGGAATGCTTTGACCTGACCATTCAAGCCTTTAACCTGTCAGAGAAGTATCGAGTCCCTGTCCTTTTTATGATGGATGAATGTGTCGGACACATGATCGAGCGGGTCGTTATTCCGCCTGCTGAGGAAATTGAGATCGTGGAGCGGCGGATGTATGGAGGGCCAAAGGAGGGTTACCAGCCGTTTGAGGCGGGAAGGGATCTTGTCCCTCTGATGGTGAAGGCCGGGGATGGGTATCGTATCCACGTCACCGGACTGACGCACGATGAACGGGGATATCCGAACATGTCTGTCGGCGCGCAAGCGAAGCTGGTGCAGCGGCTTGTGGACAAGATCCGCCTCCATGCCGACGAGATTGTTCAGTTCCAGGAGCACGATGTGGATGACGCTGACGTTGTTGTTGTAACCTATGGCATTACCTCTCGCACCGCGATTCCTGCTATTGAGCAGGCGAGAGCGAAGGGGATGAAGGTGGGTCATCTTCGGCTTGTGGTTGTCTGGCCATTCCCCGAGAAGCGCATCCGTGCATTGGCGGACCGCGTCAAGGCCTTCGTTGTGCCTGAGATAAATTTGGGTCAGATGGTCTATGAGGTCGAGCGGTGCGCGGCGGGGAAATCAAAGGTGATCCTGGTTCCCCACGGCGGAGGAACCGTTCATCAGCCAAAGGATATCTATACAGCGATCGAGAAATCTCTACGAGGGAAATAGCGATGGCAGAGGAACTCTACGATATTGAGGTGGCGGTACCCGAGAACCCGATTGAATCATTTCTCCGGATGGACCGGATGCCGCATATCTGGTGTCCGGGATGCGGCATCGGGACAACGGTCAATTGCTTCGCGCGGGCGCTCGAGACCAGTGGACTTGATCTCGACAAGGTGGCAATCGTTTCCGGCATCGGTTGCACCGGACGAGTTGCGGGCTATGTGAGGCTCGATTCGTTCCACACCACTCACGGTCGCGCCATCCCGTTTGCATCTGGTTTGAAACTGGCGAATCCCAGTTTGAAGGTCGTCGTTTACAGCGGCGACGGGGATCTCACAGCCATTGGGGGAAACCACTTCATCCATGCTGCGCGCCGCAATCTTGATATGACGGTCATCCTCATAAACAACTTCATCTATGGTATGACCGGTGGGCAGGTGGCTCCCACAACGCCGATCGGTGCCAGTGCCTCGACAGCACCACATGGCAGCTTTGAGGAGGCTTTTAACCTGCCTTTTCTTGCCGAGTCGTGCGGTGCGGTGTACGTCGCCCGGTGGACTGCATATCATGTCCGCCACTTGACAAAAGCCATCAAGGAGGCGTTGCTGAAGAAGGGGTTCTCGTTTGTCGAAATCCTCGCGCCGTGTCCAACACTCTACAGCCGCAGAAATAAACTTGGTGACGGCCTGGATCAGATGGTCTACTACAAGAATAGCAGCGAAATCAAGAACGGCGCAGAAACGAAATCAGTAGCCCTCGACCTCCAGGGAAAGATTATTGTGGGGAAGTTCGTCGACAAAGAGCGACCCACCTACATTGATGCGATGAATGAGCACTTTCGCAAGCGGCTTGGCGACCGCTACATTCCATCCGATGAAAACAAGGAGCCTAATCCATGCCTAGAACGGAAGTCAAGATCGGCGGCTTCGGCGGGCAGGGCGTCATTTTAAGCGGTTACATTTTGGGGAAAGCTGCATCGATCTACGACAGCAAACACGCAACGATGATTCAATCCTTTGGCCCAGAAGCGAGGGGGAGTGCATGCAGTGCACAACTCATCATATCGAATGAACCGATCAGCTATCCCTACATCGTCTCCCCCAACGTCATGATTCTCATGTCGCAGGAAGCATATTCAAAGTTCTCACCTGAACTTGCCTCCGGGGGTACGCTACTAACGGAGGAAGACCTGGTCGTAACCCGCAATCTGCGCAAGGATGTGCTGCACTACTCGATTCCCGCAACCCGGTTCGCCGAGGAGCTCGGAAAGCGGCTGGTCCTGAACATCGTCATGCTCGGTTTCACTGCCGCGATTACCAATATTGTGGCTGCGGATGCTGCGCGAAATGCAGTGAAGGTCTCTGTCCCGAAGGGGACCGAGGAACTCAATTTGGCGGCTTTTAACAAAGGATTTGAGTACGGGCTGCAGCTTCTGAAGAAAGAGCCGGTCGCCGCCGCCTGAGGGTAGTCAGAGGACGACAAGAAAATCGGGCCCAAGGACTTTCCACCTTGGGCTTTTTGCTACGGCCCTTGATTCGTCAGCGTTTGGAGGATCTCCTGCGGGCGAGGAACTCCTCGATTCTCCCACCAACTTCCAATCCGGCGTGAATGCCTGTTTCCTGGAAGACTATTGATCCGTTTCTCTTTCGCATCACCACTTCGATCGAGGCCGTCAGGGAAAGATCAAGAACAGACACCCCTTCCGTTCCCCTCTCTCCGACACCCTGGCCATCGCACAGAGGGGACTGTTCGAGCGCACGTCGTAGAACTTCACATCCCCTCGCGTGGGAGGGATGTGGGGTGTGAGAGGGTCGTCAGACTCCGAGGAGTCTGTCGGACTCTTCGAGATTCTCTCGAACAGACTCCATCGAGGAACGAGGGGTGTGTACCTTTCGCCGTTGACCTGATGAATCCCAGCGCCGTGATGTCGAATTGTTCAAGGTTACTCTGAGACATAGCAGTAGGTCCTGCATCAGATGCACAATCGACCCAACACCGCGCAGGGGGAAAAGTTCACATGAGCCATCCCAGAGACGTTGCTTCCGGCCGTTTCTTTGAATATCATTGATCAACGCAAGGGGATATCGATGGGTGATGTTCGAGTCGACTGGCACGACTATTTCATGAAGATTGCCGAACAGGTGGCGACGCGCAGTACCTGCGATCGAAAACACGTTGGTGCCGTGATCGTCCGGGACAAGACGATCCTTTCCACCGGATATAACGGCAGCCTACGAGGCGCACCGCACTGCGACGATGCGGGGCACGATTTGGAGAACGGGCACTGTGTCAGGACGGTTCATGCCGAGGCCAATGCGGTTGCGCAGGCAGCGAAGAACGGTGTTAGAATCGATGATTCGGAGATCTACGTCACGGCATCCCCCTGCCTCACATGCTTCAAGCTCATAGCAAATGCAGGGGTCCGAGTCGTTTACTACAAAGAGTTCTATCGGGATGAGCGGATCACGCAGTACGCTAAGCAGTCCGGGGTCCAGCTCATCTATATGGGCAAAAGCTCGTAGACGTCCGTCATCTATCCGCGCCGCCTTTTGTTGCGAGATGACGGCAAACTCACCCGAACGAGGGAGGTAAATCGCCATGTCTCGAACTCTGTGTTTCTGGCTCTTCGCGGCCAGTCTTCTGCTGCTCTCTTCTTGTGCCGAGAGAACGGGCGACATCGTTTTGAGGAACGGAAAAATCTACACGATGGATGAACGGAAGCCATGGGCCTCCGCCGTCGTTATCGTCGGGAACAAGATTACGGCCGTGTTGACCGACGACAAGGATGCCGACGGGTATATCGGTACAACGACGCGGGTCATAGACCTGAGAGGCCGTTTCGCAGTCCCCGGATTCATCGACGCGCACGTTCATTTTGCAGGTGCCGGTGCGATGCTCAACAACGCCAATCTCCTGACGGTTTCGGACGCTGAAGGCTTGCGGAAAGAGATGAGCCGCGTCGCTGGACTGCTTGAAGGGGGAGAATGGATCAGCGGCGGCAACTGGGGTGCCTATGAGCAGTGGGCGCAGGGGGCGGAGAAGGCCGGCAGGCGGGCGGGGAAGAGGTGGGAGCCAAACCGGTGGATGATCGACTCCATCACATCCAAGAATCCGTGTTTGCTCAGCAGCTTCGACGGTGCCCTGTTCCTTGCTAATACAGCTGCGTTGAGAGCCGCGGGAGTGGAGACCGCAAAACTCCCCGGCATGAAAGTCGATGCAAGAGGACGCGCGACCGGTCTTATCGACCGTGGTTCGGAAGCGTTGCCGATACTCCGGAAGGAGCTTCAGAAGCATCCGAAGTCCGAGGCTCGCCTTCTTAACGAGAGTAGAGCTGCATTGAAGATGCTGGCTGAGTACGGAATTGTGGAAGTCCACGATATCACAGACGATGCCCAGATGAAACGGTACGCCAAGCTTCAAGAGCTGGGCGAACTGACCGCGCGCGTCTGGATGCGGGCTGATCTATCGCGGGCCGGCGAGTTTGTGGAAAAGGGTATCAAAATGGGGACGCATCCTGTGACAGGCGAGCAAGATTACTACTTGCGATGGGGTGCCTTCAAGGGATACATCGACGGCATTATGGGGAATCACACCGCACTCTTCTTCGAGCCGTACGACGATCAACCGAACAACTACGGGCGCTACCGCCTCCATACGAGCGACGACCCGGAATTCAAAACGGGGAACATGGAGAAGATGTACGGCTACCTGAAAACGGCGCATCAGGGGAAATTTGTAGCGAACGTGCATGCGATCGGCGACAAGGGCGTTGCTTTAATGCTCGACACCTACGAACGGCTGATGAAAGACATCGGAGAATCACTTGAGGGATACCGCGTCATCCATGCGCAGGTGATCCGACCGGAGGATTTTACCCGCTTCAAGCGGCTTGGTGTGATTGCCGAGGTCAACCCCTATCACGTCGCTGATGACATGCGCTGGATGGAGGAGCGCATCGGCCATGAACGCTGCAAGGGTGCCTACGCATTCAAGTCGTTGCTCGACAACGGAGCTACCTTGACCTTCGGGTCGGACTGGGCCGGAAGCGGTGCTGCAGATTACTACAACCATCCGCGATACCTGCTTCACGCGGCGGTGACGCGGACCACCATTAATCGTACACCGGAAGGTGGGTGGTTCCCCGAGCAGAAGATCTCGATGCATGAGGCACTCAAGGCCTATACCATTAATGCAGCGTATGCGACATTCGAGCAAGATGTCAAAGGATCGATTACGGAAGGAAAGCTCGCTGATCTGACTGTCCTCGACCTAAACCTGATGGAGATCGATCCAACGGACATCCTCAAGACGAACGTCGAGATGACGATCGTCGACGGCAGGATCGTGTTTGAGAAGTAGCTGCTCGTGGGTCGTTGGCGGCCCTCCGGCATAGGTATTTGCCTGGTCTCATTTTTTCCTGTCTACGAATGAATCGCGAGCGATCTAGACCAGCCAATTCCAAATCAGAACCATTTTGCCCGTACTTCGTATAGGATTGGAGAGCTCATTCCAGTGCAGTCTCCCGCAAGTCCTTTGAATAAGCGTTGCAGAGGGGTGTGTGCTCCGTGCCCGCCTGCCTTGTTGAACTCTCAGGCAGGTCTCCGCGATGAGAAAGAGAACATTATTTGTTAGAGCCAGCACTAGCTCATTTGTGATTCACCATGATTCGTTCTAACTCAGATTCGCCTCGCTCAGTTCATACCACAATCAGCTTCCAGGGATTGACCGCTCTGCTTCTCCTCTCCTTTAGTGTCTGGGGTTCAGCGCGCGGGCAGCAGAGCAGCATTGCCTTCGAGCGAATCTCGCTGCAGCAAGGACTCTCACAAAGTATCGTCTCGAGCATTGTTCAGGATAAGAGGGGATTTCTCTGGTTCGCAACGGAGGATGGGCTGAACCTGTATGATGGTTACGTGTTTACGGTGATGAGAAACAGTTCGACCGATCCGTACAGTCTCAGTCAGAATGAGGCCACTGTATTGTGCGAAGATCGTTCAGGAACGCTGTGGGTGGGGACCTTCGCCGGTGGCCTCAACCGGTATCTTCCGGGCACTCAAAGGTTTATTCGTTACCGGCACTCGCCATTTGATTCGACCACCATCAGCAACGACATCATCTATTCGATCTACCAGGACCGATCCGGTACACTCTGGGTTGGCACCGCCGTCGGATTGAACAAAGTTGTGTTGAATAATGGCGACGACACCTCTGCAACCTTTGTCCGATTCTATCACGACCCTAAGAATCCGGGCGCGCTGAGCAATGACGCCATAACCTGCCTTTTTCAGGACCGTGAGGGGACGCTCTGGATCGGGACTGGACGCGGTCTCAATTGTCTCACGCCTGATGAGCTCACGAAGCCGACTCCTCGTTTCGCGCACTACCGGCATAACAAGCGCAATCCGAGAAGCCTGAGCAACGATCGTGTCCGTGCGATCTATGAGGACAGGTCGGGCACACTCTGGATTGGAACCGACGGTGGTCTCAACAGGGTGATCCGCCGGCCCGGCAGCCCGGGAGCTCTGGCATTTCAGCGTTACGTTCACAATCCGCGAAATCCCCGGAGCATCAGGAGCAACGAAGTCTACGCAATTCTAGAGGATTCTTCGGGAGCGTTCTGGGTTGGCACCAACGGAGGAGGCTTGAACGCGTTCGACCGGACAACGGAGACATTTGTTACTTATCAGAGAGATCCGCGCGATGCCACGAGCATCAGCGACAATCAAATCCGATGCCTGTTCCAGGATCGCTCTGAGGTCATCTGGGTCGGAACGTATGGGGGAGGCGCCAACAAGGTCGACGTCAGGAAGAGACAGTTCGTGCACTATCAGGCCGAGCCGGACAAGCCGACGAGCCTGACTGTCGATATCATTTGGAGCATCTACGAGGATCGCAAAGGAACCTTGTGGTTGGGGACGCACGGCGGCGGACTGAGCAGGTTCGACAGGAGGCGCAATCGCTTCACGTATTTCAGATCAGATCCTCGCAATCCGAACAGCCTGAGCCACAACGTTGTCCGCCTCGTCGTCGGTGACCCCTCTGGAGACCTGTGGATCGGTACGAACGGCGGCGGTGTCTGCCGATTCAATCCGGAAACGGAGCGTTTCACACGCTTCATTCATAATCCTAGAGACACCACGAGTCTCAGCCATGACGAGATCCGGGCATTCTTGCTGGATCGCCAGGGTGCCTTGTGGATCGGAACGTACGGTGGAGGGCTCAACAGGCTGGAGCCGCGCACTGGCAGCGGAAGGCAAACTCGGTTTACCCACTATCGTCACGATCCGAACAATCCAAACAGCATCGGGAGCGACTACATTCGGGCTATCCACGAAGATCGCTCCGGGATACTCTGGATCGGAACGCACGGGGCGGGGTTAGATCGGTTCGATCGGGCTACCGGGACAATCAAGCATTTCAGGTCTGATCCCCGCGATCCGCAGAGTCTCAGCAACGACTACATATTCCACATCCATGAAGACAAGTTTGGAGTTCTCTGGCTTACCACCTGGGGCGGCGGACTGATTCGATTCGACCCTGCGACCAGCAAGTGCACAATCCTTACTGAGGAAGATGGTCTCCCGGGCAATGCTGTCTACGGCATACTGGAAGACCGAAAAGGTAACTTTTGGCTGAGCACGAACAACGGCCTATCGAGGTTCAACCCGGAGAAACGGCATTTCAAGAACTACACTCCGCGTGACGGGCTTCAGGCAAGAGAGTTCAACGCGGGATCATTTTTCAAGAGCCCACGCGGTGAGATGTTCTTCGGCGGGATAAACGGCTTCAACTCGTTTTTCCCCGAGAAGATCAAGGACAACCCGTACATTCCCCCGGTTGTTCTCACGGCGTTCAGCAAACTCAATGAGCCTGTCGATTTCGGGAAGCCTCTGACTGAGGTTGGCGAAATCAAGCTGTCGCACAAGGATTATTTCTTTGAGTTTGAGTTCGCTGCTCTCGACTACACAGCACCGGAAGAGAATCTCTACGCGTACAAGATGGAGGGGCTTGACGAGGAGTGGATCCGGACAACTGCAGCCAAGCGATATGCGAGCTACACAACGCTGTCTCCCGGTGCTTACACGTTTCGGGTGATAGGATCGAACAGCGACGGCGTTTGGAACAAAACCGGTGTTTCAATCAACGTCATGATTGCACCTCCATTCTGGAAGACGTGGTGGTTTATCTTGATCTGCTTAGTCGTCGCCGTCGCGTTGCTTTTCCTGGCATACCATCGCCGGCTAAGGACGGTACGGATGTCGGCGGAGCTTCGGGCAGCTCACGACGCGCAGATGTCGATCATGCCGCACGATGACCCAAAAGTGAACGGATACGACATTTCGGGTACCTGCTTGCCGGCAAACGAGGTCGGTGGCGACTTCTTCGATTACTTCTGGTTTGATGAGAAGCAGAAGATGTTCGGCGTAGTGCTGGGTGATGTTTCCGGAAAGGCCATGAAGGCAGCCATGACGGCTGTCATGGCAAGCGGGATGATCAGCGCGGAAATCGCTGACGGATCGCCAATCACTGAGGTGCTCAGAAAGGCGAACCGCCTCCTCTATCCAAAGACCGACAGGGAGATCTTCACCGCTGTCTGCCTGTGTGCGCTTGACACGCGGCGGAAACGATTGACGTTTGCCAATGCAGGCCTGAACAAACCCCTTCTCAAGTCGCAGAAAGGCGTTACCTCGCTCGAAGCTGTCGGCTCGACTCACCCGCTCGGAATCTTGAGAGAAAGCAAACACCGGGAGCGTGTGGTGCAGCTTCGCCAGGGAGATGTCATCATTCTCCAGACTGATGGGATCGTAGAGGCGCAGGATCGGGATCGAAATCAATACAGTGAGGAGCGGCTCAAGCGACTCCTCGAGGCACTCGATACGCGGTTGCATTCTGCCCAGTCAATCCGGGATACTATCGTTCGTGATGTCCAGCGCTTCTCTGCTTCAGCCCCGCAGCACGACGACATGGCGCTCGTGGTGATCAAAGTGCTGTAGGTGCTGACGATCCTGTCTTCACCACCGGCCTGCCCACCCAACGTTGTTTCTCTTCTCCGGATTGAACTGGTCGCGGCCGCATCCAGCGCTACTGTGAGCTCCTCGCCAGCGCATCCACTTCCTGCTTTGCCAGGCCCTTCCACGCAGCGATCTGCTCAATGATGGCTCCGCGTACCGTGTCGCGCAAGCGGGAGACGTCGCGCATGGTCATTCCCGTCGTCTCCAACGGCGCAAACACTCTCATCCGGACCTCTGCAGGGCTTCCAAACACCCAGCTCCGTTTTGGGAGGCATTGGTATGAGCCCTCCACAGCAACCGGCAGTACCGACACATTCGCTTTGATGGCCAGATAGAATGCGCTGTCAGTGAATGGCCTCACGGTTCCGTCCGGCGTACGAGTGCCCTCGGGAAAGAACATGACAGGGCAGCCGTTGTTCAGATACTTCAGAGCCGATCTTATCATCCTCGCTCCGCTGCGGGAATCCTTGCGGTCGAGAGGGATATCCCCTGCCATCGACATAAGCCAGCCGATGATCGGTGTCCTGAACAGCTCTTTCTTTCCCACCCATTTCATCTCCCATTTCAGATTTGAAATCAGGGGAATATCCGCCATGGATTGATGGTTGCTGACGACTACGTATGCACGCGATTCCGGCAACGTATCGCTCCCGGTGATCTTCAGCTTCCAGAAAGGATTGGTTTTGGTCAGTGCCCGGCCGAGCCTGCGGAACCAAAGCCCCGTGCGCATCACATTCTTGTCACGGTCGAACAGGCGGATGACCGCCAGGAACGGCACCCAGAGCAAAATGAGGGATATGCTCGCGATCCAGACGCGAAGGGAGCGAAGGATGGAAGGGAGGGAAGTGTTCATAGGACAAGATACGTACTCTTTGTTCCGCCCGCATTAGGGATCTTCAATTCGAGGGGGCTACAGCGCTATTTCGCCTAACTGGGACCTAGTGTCGCGTCTCACATGTTCTTTGAACAAGTCGTGCGGTTGAACCGATCGCATCACACGCTGGATCACAATATGTGATTTTTCTTGAAATCTGAGCAAGAGAGCAACACACACCCCCTCCATCTCCTCTCCCCAAGACGCGTGCTCACGCACAGAGGGGTGTGTGCCCTTTCCCCGGAAGCTTGAGTTGATGTGGGCAAAACTCTTTGCGTGGCGCAGCTGACTTTTTCAAAGTTCTTCCAAGTCGGCACACTGACAGGCGGCTCAGAAAGGCGTACGAAAAGAAGACCGCGACATTTGCATCAAATCGCACGTTTAGACGGAGTCTACCCCGGCGAATGCCGGGGCTCAACGTGACAGCGTTTTTGTTTCTGAGCAGTCTGCCAAAATGCGTACCTTGCTGCAGGAGGGAACGTTTTTCGCCGTTCTCAGGTTGGATAAGAAGCAGGGTGAAACCGGTCCTCCGGTTTGTCTCCCACTTGAGGGCAATATGGAAGAGTCGAGTTCACCATCCGTCGTCGCGGAATCATCCGCTAAGATTCACAACCGCCGGGTCGTTCGATGGACCCTGTGGTTTGCCGGTACAGTCTTTGTTGGAATTGGCATCCTTGGGATCTTTCTGCCCCTTCTACCGACGACGGTCTTCTTCCTGATGGCGGCTTGGTGCTATGCGCGAAGTTCGCATAAGTTCTATCTCTGGATGCATCAGAACAAGTACTTCGGCAAGTACGTCAAAGACTATCGGGAGGGAAGAGGGGTAACACGGACATCGAAAGCCGTCAGCATCATCATCCTCTGGACGACCATTCTCTCGTCTGCACTCTTTGCGACTGATTCCCTTGCCGTGCGCATCGTTCTTGTAGTTATTGCAGTCGGTGTCACAATCCATCTCATTCTCGTCCCCACGGCGAAATCCAGCTGAGTGCTAGCCCCTCACCGGCTCAGCCCGCCTGCTCTCGTTCGAGGCCAGGGCAGCGGCAAAGACTTTGTGACTCAAAACTGCCTCGTCGGGCGTAACGCACCCGAACCTTCCCTCGAGTATGCCCGCGCGTTCTGCGACGAAAGCTCCCCACATTTGCAGGAAGCAGTCGGGAAACCCGGCTTCGAAGATGCCGCCCGTGACTGTCGGAAACACCGACGCGTGTCCCACATCGATCTTCTTCCATATCTGTTCCTTCCCGCGTTCGAAGATCCAGAGCGTCTTCGGCTTCTTCGTGCTGAAGCGGGCTCCACCATCGACCCCAAGGATTTCGATGAACCAGGTGTTCGTCTCTCCGGGAGCCAGCCGCTTCATTTCGAATCGCATCGGCACTTCGGCGCCATCTGAGTCGAATTCGGTATGCAGCATGGCATTGTCCCACGTATCGCAAGGGGCCATGCCTCCTTTCCCATCGGGACGCTGTGAGTAGACCTTCTGAAGCTGAGCGTAGACGCGCTTTGGCTTCCATCCCATCCGGAACGGGATATGCATCACGTGCATGCCGAGGTCGGCCATTACACCCGCTTCGCCGCACGTTGCGACCTGGCGCTTCCAGTTGACGGGCTTGGTGGGATCGAGGTCGCTCGCGTGCCAGAATCCTGAACGCACTTCAATCAGCTTTCCCAGCGCTCCGCTTTTGACGAACTGAATCACTCTCTGCGCCCCCGGAAGAAAAGGGAGTTCGGAGCTGATGCGCACAAATCGTGCGGACACGTCAACGACGCGGGCGATGTTGAGGGCCGCAGAAAGGTCAATTCCGAACGGCTTCTCGGCGAACAGGTCCTTGCCCGCACTGAGGACGTCGATGTAGATCTGTTCGTGGAGATGGTGCGGGACAGCAACGTACACCACGTCGATCCCGGGCTCGTGAATGAGTTCCTTGTAGTCAGCCGTGATCAGCTTGACGGTTGGAACCTGGCGGAACCACTCGCGGACTTTCTCCGCGATGTCGCACACGGCTACAAGCTCAGCCTTGATGGGAAAGCCATCCAGAGCGAACCAGCGACCCAGCGCGCTGGCAGTCTCGCGGCCCATCAATCCTCCGCCGATGACGCCGATGGAAACCGGCTTGCTCATGCCGGCCTCCTGATCAAGCTATATGCTTGATCCGCGTTGACCTTTTCGTGCACGACAGCCATGAGGGCCTTCGTCATGCCGGCAGGATCGTGATGCTGAATGATGTTCCGGCCATAAACGATCCCGGCTACCCCTTGCTTCATCAATAGTTCCGTCCGCTGCAGCACCTCCTTGTCGGGAGCCTTGCCGCCACCGCGTACGAGCACCGGAACACGGGCAATCTCGACGACGCGGTGGTACTCATTGACATCGTCGGTCGGATCGGCTTTGATGACATCTGCGCCGAGCTCGACAGCCTGGCGAACGAGAGGGAGTATCTTCTCGATGTCCCCATCGACCATGTAGCCTCCGGCCTTTTCATTCGGACGAAAAACCAGGGGCTCGATCATCAGCGGCATGCCGTACCGCTCACACTCCGGCTTGAGCTTGAGGATGTTCTGGATGCACTGCTCCGTCACCTCCGGTGCGTTCGGGATGCGGAGGAGGTTGACAACTACGCAGACAGCATCGAGCCGCAAGGCCTGCTCGACCGCCTGCTCGATGATCCTGCTGAACATGACCCGCGGCAGCTCCGTGCCGTACACGTTTGCGACATCCGTGCGCAGAACAAGTGCCGGTTTGTTCTTGCCCGGGATCGACTGGAGGATCGGCGCCTGGCCGATCGTCAGTTGTATGGCATCGGGTTGTGCCTCGACCAGTGTCTTGACGGCCTTGGCTATATCCTCAATACCTGTCAGGAATGATCGTTCGTTGAAGAATCCGTGATCGATGGCGACGTCAAGAGCGCAATTTGATTTGGGATTGAAGAGACGATTAAGTCGATAGGTAATCACGTTTGTGCCTCCGGTGCGAGGTGGAAGGGGGACTTTGAAAGAGCGGGAGAACCTGCACTGTAACGTTCGGAAAAGAGATTCGAAGATGCAAGCGGCCGTCGGTTGGGTGGCGTGCTGGTCAAGGCAGATTGACCAGGGGCGCGCAGAGAAAACAAAGGCTCAGGGAACCCCTCCGCCTGCGTGATCAAGACATCGACTTGTCACACTGCGCAAGGGACGGTATAGGTGGCGCAGCCCCGCAGATGGGCCATAGGCGGCAATACGGTGTGCATGAACGGGAACGTATCCACTTCTCCACATTCCGTTGATGTTGACAAGAATGACCGAAAACGGATACACCTGACCACGACTGCGTACACTTGGCAGCGTGTGGAGCTTCTTAACGGCGATGCTTTGGGCGGTTCGTCCTCGGTGTTTCACTCGGTACGTTTTTTGCACCGCCATACTTGCTTTTACCCCCTTGTCCAGGCTTGTTCGGCTCAATATGGAGGATGTCATGAGACAGTCTGGAGTCCTTCGATTCGTTTTGCTCCTGTTTCCTGCCCTGGTGCTAGGCTGCACGAGTATGAAAGTAATCAGCCTAAGTGACCAACCCCTACCGCAGCTTCGCCACTGGACAGAGGTTGACGTGTACCAGGATATCGGGAAGGTTCCCTCCTCATATCAGGAGATCGCCGTTCTCGAGATCTCTTCGGCAGTGACAAAGGAGAAAATGCTGCGCGACAGTCAGTGCCGAGCGGCTGAGTTGGGAGGCAGCGGGATCGTGCTGGAGCGCGTAGGCAAGCACGAAGAAATGAGCCTGATATTCTATGGAGACGGGTTCATTCCGGTCTATGATGAGCGGTGGGATGCTCGTGTCCTGGTCATCCGAGTAAATTGAGCGAGTTCGCGGGGTTTTCTGTAATTGCCTAGCCCGTCATTCAAGCGGGCAAGAAGCGCGACGGTTTCAGGTGGTCAGCGATAACCGCTCAATCGCGTACCCGCCGAACCAGTTCTTCGGGATGTGTCAAGTTCGGCCGCTTATCAGGCGTCCGTTTTCACCTCGTGCTTAGCGGGGTCAGGCTTTCTCGAGAGGCCGCGAGTGGGTCGTACAATGCCCGAGACATCTTCACAATGTAGTCCCCCTTCGATGCCAAGAATGCGGAGACGTTTGTCAGCAGGACGATTGCCGTTCTCGTCGACCGCTCGAAAATGACGGAGCACGAGTAACCCCCGGTTCCACCTGTTGCATCGACGAAATTCCTGCTACCGTTCGTGTACCAGGCCCAACTGAGTCCCGCGGTATTATGCTCGGTGTACTTCATCGTCGGCTTTTGCGTGAGGAAGAAGTACGTCGTGTCGGTCATGTGTGCCCGGATATACTTCGCCATGTCTTCTGCGGTGGATTTGATTCCGCCTCCCCCGGCGAGCACATTCAGTTCCCAGTTCGGAACGACATTCCCTTTGGGATCCCTTCCCTGAACGAGGTGCTGCGTGCGTTCAGTATCAAGCGCGACGAATGTGCTGTGCAGGCCCAGCGGTTTGCAGATCGATTCGTCCAAGAGGGCTTCATACGACGTGCCCGTGATGAGTGTCAGGAGATGGCCCAGCAGCCCGCCGCCGAGATTGGAATACTCACGCTTCTCGCCCGGTGTGGATAGCAGTGTCATCCTCCTGGAAAGATAGTCGTATAGCTTCGTTGTGTCATACGTACGGTATGGGCTTCCAGGCATCGCCCAATCTGTGCTCACGTTATCGGGTTCCCTGGGAAGCCCTGAGGTGTGATTGGCGAGATGAAGGAGCGTCACTTCTTTTCCGTTGAGTGAGCTCTGCATCAGTTTGATGGGGAGGAAGGACTTGATCGGCGCGTCAAGACCGATAACGCCGTGATAGACAAGCTTGGCAAGCATTGTTGCCGTGACGGTCTTGGTCACAGAGCCGACCTCGAAAATGCCGGTCCGGTTCTCGACACAGATCACCGAGTCATTGTGCCTCTTGACGCCGATGAACGATGTGGAATCCCCCACGAGAAGGGCAATGGACACCTCAGACTCGTTGGGGAAGTGCTGCATGTAGTTGAAGACCGACTGGATCTGGGCGGAATCCAACGGACAGGCGGCGTTGCTCCTCATTGCGTTCACCAGCCTCTGCGGATGCGGTGGCGAACAGGAGAGGAGCGAGGCCAGAATGAGCCATGAACTGACGCGAGTGACCCAGTTTGTGAACGTCAGCAGTGTGTTCGTTCTTCGATCCATGTTCTCATGACTTCCAGTGCGAGTCCGATATTCCCCGTCTGACAATGGTTCTGGGCATGCTCTTGTCTGGTGAACATTCGCCCGGTTACGGTTCGCGCGCGGACAAGGGCCGCCATCTGCATCTCGTGCATCTTCCGGGGGATGAAGTGATCCTCTCTG
>Ga0194112_10000961_pt1 | contig 42337 bp, 45 predicted proteins | sample TA2MahC400mmetaG_FD_146191 | JGI IMG/M metagenome (GOLD analysis project Ga0194112, IMG submission 146191) | Freshwater microbial communities from Lake Tanganyika, Tanzania - TA2015016 Mahale Deep Cast 400m | ecosystem: Environmental > Aquatic > Freshwater > Lake | place: Tanzania: Lake... | reverse complement strand
GCGAAACGCGATGACAACAAGTGGGATTGTGAGCAGCGCAGCGGCGCCGAGCGCGAACCCCGATGCCTGCAACGAATGTGGAACATAAAACAGCCACGCCCATAAAAGTGCGGCGACGACGCTGAGCGCGAGCGACGCGAGCCAAACGAAATGTTCGAGCCGCGAGTCGCGCCCGGCGATGATCAGGCCGGCGACGATCAAGATCGCGAAGTTGTATGGCCAAATCAGACCGAAGACGACATCGGGCGGTTGCCACGACGGGCGATTGAGCGAGCGATACCAGCCGGCATCTGTCGAAACCCAGCGACCCGCGCCGACCGCATAGACAACGACGATGATCGTGCTGACCGTGCCGACAAAACCGCGTGTCATGACGCCGTGAACTCTAGACGAGGCCGCGGTCGAGGCGCTCGAGGATTTTTTTGGCGGTGCGTTTGACCTCGGCGATGTCGGAAAGTTTTTGCGCGGCGCGCACCTGGCGGGCGATGCGCGGATTTTTCACGAAGGTTTTTTCGTGGCGCATGTGGAAGTCCCAATATAAAACCGTGAACGGGCAGGCGTCGTCGCCCGTGCGTTTTTTGCGATCGTAGGCGCAACCGTCGCAGTGATTGCTCATGCGATCGATGTAGGCGCCGCCGCTGGCATAGGGCTTGGTCGCGAGTTTGCCGCCGTCGGCGTAAAGCGACATGCCGATCACATTGGGCACCATCACCCACTCGTGGGCGTCGATGAAACTGTTCCACATCCAGTTCGTGAATTGTTGCGGATCGGTGCCCGAGATCAGCGCGAAATTGCCGAGCACCATCAGGCGTTCGATGTGGTGGGCGTATGCACGCTCGTTGATGCCGTTGAGAATGGTGGCGGCACATTTCATTTTTGTTTTTTTCGGAGCGGTGAACAACGGCGCGAGTGGGCGATGCGCGGCGAGGTTGTTGAGCCGCGCGTAGTCGGGCATCCAGCGCCAGTAACAGTTCCAGATGTACTCGCGCCAGCCGAGAATCTGACGGATGAAACCCTCGGCGCTGTTGATCGGCACGAGTTTTTTGGCGAAGGCGTCGGCCGCGGCGTCGAGCACTTCGCCGGGCAAAAGCAGGCCGTTGTTGAGATATGGCGAGAGCAGCGAGTGCGCGAGATGCCAGTTTGATTCGAGCATCGCGTCTTCGTGCTCGCCGAAGGTCGGCAAGATTTCGTTGACGAAATATTTCAGGCGGGCGAGCGCGTCTTTGCGCGTCGTGGCCCATAGGCCGTCGGGTTTTTTGCCCCAGAGACTTTTCGGCAGATCGTCGAGAACTTGTTTGTCGATCGCGTCGAGTTCATGCAGTTTGGGTTTGGGCCAACGGTCGTGGCCTGTTGTGGGTGGCGGCTCGCGGTTCTCTTCGTCGAAGTTCCATTTGCCGCCGATGGGTTTGGTGCCGGCCGCGCCGGCGGCGCCGTCCATCAAATAGCCGTAGCGAATTCTTTGCCAGCGATAGAAGTCCTCCATTTTGAGCGATTTCTTGTCGGCGGCGAACGCGGCAAAATCTTCGGGATGACAAAGAAACTGATTCGACTTGACGACGGTGACTTTGAGCGAGGCGACGAGTTGGCGCGCGGTGTAACTGTTGGGCTCCGACACATGTATATGTGTCGGGGAGAACTCGGCGACATGCTTGTTGAAACCCGCGCGCATGGTTTTGGCGTGGCGGTAGTCGACTTCGAAACCGGCTTGCTCGAGTTCGACGGCGAAACGACGCATCGAGGTGATGAGAAAGTGGGCACGCTGAATGTGCCACGGACGCGAGGCGATCTTGCCCGCCGATTCGACGATCAGGATCCTGTGGGTTTCGGGCTTGGCCGTGGCGAGCGCGCCGATTTTTCTGTTCAGTTGGTCGCCGAAGACCCACACGGTTCGTAACGCTTTAGGCATCAGACCCCAAATGACACTTGATGTTTGTCATTCGGTGGGGACGTATCCCACCAGAGCGTTACGAAGGTTCTCGGCGAGCGGTCGCGATTTTGCAGAAACTCACGAACTTCGGCATCGCGTGATTTGTCGAGGCACAGTCGCACACGGGCGTGCACCACATCGCGATCGGTGACGGCAGTCTTGTGATCGGGGACTGTGAAAGTCTCGACGTTTAAGTCAATTCCGAGGTCACGGATCACCTCAGCGGCGTCAAGGGCCGTTGGACTGATCGGGCGCTGAAGATTCCAAAAGTGTTTCCATGCGGGAGAAAGATTTGAAAGGGGGTGAGACATCGGGATTTCGACAACTACGCGATGACGTGCATGCGTTGTGAGTCGCAGAGCGAACTCTTGCAACTCGTGCACATTGAAAAATACATGATGACAAACGACGACATCACAGATCGGCGCTTGATGGGCGACGTCGAGCCACTCACCGAAAATAGTGTCAACTGCGATCGAACGCGAAGCAGACTCGCTAACAAAGAGATCTAGCATCGTTCGTTGGTGGTCGACACCAGTAATGTGAACCGCAGGTGGAACCAATCCGAGTGATGCGCGTCCGCCACCGCAACCAACGTCGAGCACGGTTGGTTTTTCCCCCGCAACCAAGAGAGCTTCGCTTGCGCGCAACCAACTTGGCGTGTTTGGGTAGAGGTCGTTGTTGGGTTTGAAACTCTCCGGTGGATGGATCCACGGCGATTGTGGAGCCTGATCGAGAATTTCTTGGGGGATGCCCCAGTTGTTGAGAAATGCTTGCCACTTCTGAATGGGAGAATCGGTCATCTGCATCAATTAAAGGTATCTAGCCTCTTTACCCAAAGCGTTTCCGCGATTTGAGACTTGACGCCAGAAGTTGTACCGTGCCTATTGCGAGTCGAAGTTGGAAGCAATGCAGATGGGGGTCGCATGGCTATTGAGTCGGATGGGCATAGTAAGGGCAGTCCGCGCCTTTACGAATTGATTGAGAACTCTCCAAAGACTGGCAAGAGCCCGACCGTGTGGGCGTGGCCGCAGCTTATTGATCATCTGAAAGTTGCGGGACAACCGGTACAGGGCCCGTGGCCACCGCATCAAGAGCGTCGTCCCGACCCAGATGCAGATTCGTCGCCAACAGCGGTGCGCGATCCGAATTCAAAAGAGTGAAATTGATTTACCAGCTAGTTAGAACGATCTAGAACAACGAGGAGTAAAGCATGTATCCGTCTCGCTTCAAGTATGAGTCTCCGAAGTCAATAGACGAAGCGATTGCATTTTTGACCAAAGGTAGCGGCGAAGCAAAGATCCTCGCTGGTGGCATGAGTTTGATACCGATGATGAAACTGCGGTTCGCATCACCAGAGACGCTGATTGATATCAGCAACATTCCGAACCTTAACTATCATCTTGCGGACTCAGACGGAACATTTCGAATTGGTGCACTATGCACCCATGCAGATCTGGAGAGGTCAAGCATTCTCGCGCAGCATCAGCCGACTCTTGCGGCGACAGCGCCGTTGGTTGCTGATCCGATCGTGCGTACGCGTGGAACTTTCGTCGGCTCAGTGTGTCACGCTGACCCGCAAGGCGATTGGTCGTCGGCGATGATTGCACTCGATGGCTCGATTGTTGCCCAAGGTCCAAAGGGACGACGCACGATCGCGGTGCGAGATTTCGTAACTGGGCCATTTCAAAATGCATTGGCCAGCGACGAGATTGCGGTTGAAGCAGTCATTCCACCAGCCAAAGGAACTCGTGCAGGCGGATATCTCAAACTTGAACGGAGAATCGGCGATTTTGCGACTGTTGGCGTAGCCGTCGCACTCGAACTCTCGGGCGCAAGCGTGATACGCGCCGGAATCGGTCTGACCGGCGTGGGAAGTTCAACCATAAATGCGATTGACGCGGCGCAGTCGCTTGTGGGTTCGGCGTTGACGAGCCAAGCAATTGAACGAGCCGCAGATCTCGCCGCTCAAGCGGCGCAGCCTCGCAGTGATCATCGCGGAAGCGCAACCTATAAGAGACAGGTGGTGCGCACATTCGTTGCGCGAATTTTGACAGAAGTTAGTTCTAACCAAGTCAAGGCGGCATGAGATGACAAGTCTTTATGAAGAAGTAAGAGGCGATAATTCGGAAGAGGTTCCAACACGCGTCGTGACGGTAAGGGTGAACGGAGTGAGTGTTTCGGCAAAGGTTGAGCCGAGACTGCTGCTCGCGCACTTTATTCGACAGGGTCTTCGACTGACTGGCACGCATGTCGGATGCGATTCTTCAAATTGTGGTGCGTGCACTGTTTTGCTCGATGGACAGCCAGTAAAGAGTTGCTCGATGTTCGCAGTGCAAGCCGACGGACACGAAGTGATGACGGTTGAAGGGCTCTCTTCGGCGAGCGAACTTCACCCGATTCAAGAAGGGTTCAAAGATGAGCATGGACTGCAATGTGGTTACTGCACGCCAGGAATGATGCTCACGGCGAAAGCGCTGTTAGATGAAAATTTGAATCCGACCGAAGACGAAATTCGATGGGCGCTTTCGGGAAATCTTTGTCGATGCACGGGGTATCAAAACATTGTTAAAGCGGTTCTATGGGCAGCAGAAAAGATGAGAGCACAGGCCGGAAAATGAGGGGGAACAACCAATGAGTCTCGACGAAATCAAGATCGGGGGATTAGGCGCAAGCCGAAAACGAGTCGAAGACAATCGATTTATTCGTGGCAAAGGCAACTATGTCGACGACGTGGTTCTGCCAGGCATGTTGCACATGGAGATCTTGCGAAGCCCGTTGGCGCACGCTCGAATCAAATCAATTGATGTCAGTGCTGCGTGGCAAATTCCGGGAGTTCGTCTTGTCTTGACGGGTGAAATGATGGCAGCGCGAAATCTGGCCTGGATGCCAACCCTGTCTTACGACACACAAGCAGTTTTGGCAACCGACAAGGTTCGCTTTCAGGGACAAGAAGTTGCTTGTGTAATCGCCGACGACCCATATATTGCAAAGGACGGGTGCGAGGCAATCGTGGTCGAATATGAACCTCTGCCACCGATCGTTAACCCAATGCAGGCACTCGCGCCAGGTGCACCTTTGATTCGCGACGACAAAGAAAACCAAAAGGATAATGTCGTATTCGATTGGCAAGTGGGCGATAAAGCAGCGACCGATGCCGCATTCGCCAAAGCCGACAAAGTTTCAAAAATCGAGTTGCATTATCCGCGCTCTCATCCCTCACCGATTGAACCTTGTGGTTCGATCGCTGACTTTGATCGTTCGACTTCGAAATTGACCGTATACATGACGACTCAAGCACCGCACATTATTCGTGCTGCTGTCGCACTTGTCGCCGAATTGCCTGAACACATGATTCGAATCATTTCGCCAGACCTTGGCGGCGGTTTCGGCAATAAGGTTCCGGTTTATCCCGGATATGTAGTGTCGATTCTTGCCTCGATCTTGCTTGAACGACCTGTCAAATGGATCGAAGATAAAACCGGCAACCTAATTTCGACTGGCTTTGGTCGTGATGTGTATTTGAAAGGCGAATTGGCGTTGCGCAAAGACGGAAAAATTCTTGCTGTTCGTATGCACACAGACTCTGATCACGGTGCCTTTTTCTCCGATGCGCAGCCAAGCAAGTTCAAAATCGGTCTCATGCACTCGGCATTTGCCTGTTATGACATTCCGGCTGCGCATTTGACTGCGCGTGGTACTTATTCAAACAAGGCGCCTGGTGGCGTTGCTTACCGTTGCTCGTTCAGGGTCACCGAAGCAATGTTCTTTCAAGAGCGCATGGTCCAGGCGGCAGCAGACGACTTGGGAATGGATCAAGCAGAGTTTCGTCGCGTCAACCTAGTGCGCGATGATGATTTTCCGCACCGCACCGCTTTCGGTTTTTTGACCGACTCTGGACAATACGCGAAGTGTTTGGATATTGGTCTTGAAGCGATTGGCTACAAAGACTTTCAGAAACAAAAAGAAGAGGCGAGAAAACGCGGTCGTCTACTTGGAATCGGTATTTCAACAATGACCGAGCCACTTGGAGCAGGAAACAGCCGAGAATACGACATCTTGGGAATCAAGATGTTTGACTCGGCCGAGTTGCGAGTGCACATGACGGGCAAGGCAATTTTGCGGACTGGTGCAAGGACTCAGGGTCAAGGCCACGAGACAACTTGGGCGCAGATTGTTGCGCACGAACTTGGTCTGCCCGCCGATGACATTGTCGTTGAAGAAGGTGACACCGATACTGCGCCGTTCGGCATGGGTACATATGCCTCGCGATCGACGCCAGTCGCGGGTGCCGCAGTAGCGATGGTCTCGCGCAAGATTCGTGCGAAGGCACGCAAGATTGCTGCTCATCTGCTTGAAGTGTCTGAAGAAGATGTCGAGTGGGAGTTGGGACGCTTTTATGTGAGAAGTGCACCGACTCGTGGAGTGACGATTCAAGATTGCGCGTTTGCTGCATACACGAACATGCCGGACGGCCTCGAGCCAGGTTTGGAAAATGTTTCGTATTATGACCCACCGAACCTGACTTGGCCGTTCGCGTGCTACATCGCGACAGTCGAAGTTGATCCGCAGACCGGTGTTTGGGATGTACTCAAGGTCGTCGCGGTCGACGATTGTGGTGTGCGAATTAATCCAATGATCGTCGAAGGCCAAATCATGGGTGGGCTCACCGAGGCGTATGCGATGGCGAGCATGCAATTCATAACATTTGATGCCGAAGGCAATTGTGTGGGTTCGAACTACTTGGACTATTTGTTGCCAACGGCCTGGGAAACACCAGGCTTTGAATTGCACGAGGTTGTAACACCGTGCCCGCATCATCCGATCGGAGCGAAGGGTATCGGTGAGTGTGCAACAGTCGGTGGCCCAGCCGCGTTCGTAAATGCGGTAATGGATGCGTTGAAAGATTCGGGTGTGCGAAACATCGACATGCCGCTATTGCCCGATCGTGTATATCAAGCCTTGACGTCGAAAAAAGATGTATCGGGTGCACCACCTGTGAAAACGGACGATTGATGAACGACCGCCACGCTGACGGATTCGGGATTCTTGAAGTCGCCGTTGAACTCGCCAAGAAAGGTGAGGAGTTCGTGATGGCGACTGTCGTGTGGCGTGATGCACCTTCTTCAGGAAAGGAAGGTTCGCGAGCGGTGATCACTGCTGACGGCAAGGTTTTCGGTTTCATCGGCGGTGCCTGTGCAGAACCGGTGTTGTTGCGTGAGGCGAGTGAAGCGCTTCGAAATCGCACGCCGAGATTGTTGTTGCTTGGTACCGGTGATGAGCCCAACCATGTGCCGGCGGGCATGACAGTTGTACCGATTTCGTGCCAAAGCGATGGAGCGCTTCAAATTTTCGTTGAGCCTGTGCTGTCGGTGCCACATCTCGTAGTGATCGGTCGATCGCCGATGGCTAACACGCTGGTGCAACTCGCCCAGTCGTTGGATTGGCGCGTTGAGATAATTGACGGACCAGACTTCTCAGTGGAGAGCGCCGACAGAAAGTCGATCGTGGTTGTTGCGACCCAAGGTCACAACGACGAGGAAGTGCTCGAAACGGCTTTGGCGATCAACCCCGTATATGTAGGTGTTGTCGGATCACGAAAGCGTGGCGAACACCTTATTGGATATCTCAAAGACCGTGGAGTGTCTGAAGAAAAACTGCAGAGGGTGCGAGTACCAATCGGATTAGATCTCGGGAAGACATCGCACCGCGAGGTTGCAGTGTCGGTGCTTGCAGAACTCGTCAAGTTGCGCAGTGCCGGCGAACTTAACCCCGGAACTGTGGTGCGAACAACAAAAGTCGAAGAAACGGCGATTGATCCTGTGTGCAATATGACGGTGGCGGCAAATGAGAAGAGTCGACCTTTTGAGTACGACGGACAGACTTACTATTTTTGTTGCCCAGGTTGCAGGGCGACTTTTGAAAAAGAACCAGCAAGATATATTTCGCAGGAGGAATCGTGCTAATAAATCAACAGTTTGAAGTTTCGCAGCCGATCGAAGCGGTTTGGAATTTTTTTGGTGATATTCCGCAGGTTGCTTCGTGTCTGCCGGGTGCAGATCTGACTGACGTGATCGCCGAAGATCACTATGGTGGAACGGTTTTGATTCGACTGGGGCCAGTGAAGCTCGAGTTCGGTGGCGAGGCAAAAATTTCGCAACGCAATGAAGCAACGAAGACGATAACGGTAGATGCTTCCGGTGCTGACAAGAAGGGCCGCGGACAAGCAGCGTTGGGTTTGAATGCTCGACTTGCGCCTGTTGCAAAAGGCACAAAAGTTGAAATTTCGATGGACTTGCAACTGTCTGGCGCCGCTGCACAATACGGTCGCGGTTTGATTGCTGACGTGACTGCCGTGTTGCTCGGCCAATTTGCTGACGCAATGCGGGTTCGGCTTGACGCCATCGCCAGAGGCATTGACCCTTCGAAGGTCGCTGAGTCGCGTTCGGCGAGTGGTTTGGCTATCGGCCTCAAGGCCACACGAATGGCGGTCTCGCGGGTACTTGCGAGATTCTTCTTGCCATATCGGCATGAAATACGAAGCAGTTAGTAGAGAGGAGATTAGACATGTGGACAATCGGAAACATTCTTTTGGTGGTGGCAGTGGTGCCAATTTTGGTCGCACTATTGAACCGGGTTTTGAGCGCACTCGAGAGAATTCGAGCGGCATCGGAGGACATTCTTTCCGGAGGGGTCGCCTTGATCGGTGACTTGAACTCGACACCTGAATTGCTTGCCAAAACAGATTCGACAATCAAGGAAGTCGCTGATGGTGCCGTGCGTTACGCCGGTTCTGTCGGCAAGTTACTGGGCTAAAGGAGACAAGATGCCAACAGTTGCAATAATTACTCTCGTAATCGCCACAGTGATAATCGCTGCGGCGGCACTTGGGTTGATCCGAGTGATTTTTCACCTAGTAGCGGTTCGTCGAACGTTGGCTGCCGTGACGGGTGGCGTTCAAGTGATCGCCGACAAAACCAGCACCGTGACTTCGGCTTTGACATCGGTGAATACAAATCTCAAACCCGTAAGTGACTTTTGCGAGTCAATTTAGGAGAAGAAAATGAGCACATTATTTGCTGAATCAAATCTTGGTTGGGTGATCGGCTACACCGTCGGTGCAGTCGTTGTGTTGGTCGTCGTCGCGCTTGTTGTGCCAATCTTGATTCTTGCGAGATCAATTGGCGGCGAAGCAAGAGACATCAACGACCGTCTGTTGTTGGCCGAGAAAAACACTTCGGGCCTTTCACTCTTGAATGCGACCATCACAATGGCCCTTGCGGTGATCGCCGGTCTCACTCGGGGCAGAAAGCGATTAGGGGGATAGAAATGGCAATATTCGCACTTACTGATCAACAAGAGACGCTTTGGCGGGTGGCAATTGCACTCGGGTTCGCAGTCGTTCTCGCCGTCGCGGCCTTGCTGACGATTTTGGTTCTGTTGGTTCGCACTATTGAGCGTCGAGTTGATCAGATCAAGGCGACACTCGTACGAACTGCTGAGAATACGGCAAATACGAAACTGATCACCACGACTGGTGGCGGCGTCGACTTGATTCTTGCGGAAGGTCTCGAACATCACCTGTTTCTTGGTCGCGTATTAGACAAGGTCCGATCATGAACACGCTTGTTGTACTCACAGTTGTAGACATCGTGTTGTTGATCGCTGGTTTGGCGATTTACCTGTATATCGTCGGCGGTCAACTCACGCGGGTCGCAGGAAAACTCGAAGAATGCTCAGATATTGTTTGGCAAATCAAGGGCCATGCAGATGTGATTGAGCCTGGAGTTCAGCGGATCAATAGCACGGGTGGCGTGATTGCTGGTGCTCTGCCACTTCTTTACGGAATGGCTGAGGGCATTGTAAAAGGTGCAACATACAAACCGGAAGTCATTGAGCCGAAACCAGCGCGACCAGCCATGGGCACGAGGCGTTCACGACTTCATGAAAGTGTCGGTTACCGGCCTAATTAGAAATTTGTTGTTGCATCGCGTGATGTGGGGTCAGCACAAAGTCATTGGTTGGGGTCTCGATCCGTAGTTAGCGGGCCGGTTGTAGGTGCTTGGTATTCGCCAATCCATTCAGATCGCCATGCCTGGTCGTATTGCTCAGAGTTGCAACTCGGTGCGTAGATGCTGATCAACTCTCGAGCGATTTGTTCGCGATGAGATTTGAGGCCACCTGGCACTTCGTAAGTGCAGATAAACAAGTTAAATTTCGAACCTGCGCGCTTGGACCAACATGGATAGGCGCGATGACGAAATGGAAATGCTTCTTTTGAGAGGTCTTCTGAGTGATCGACATAGATGACGGCGAAATCTTGTTTCGTTTCTCTCGGCTTGTACATCACCGCCCAAACTGCAGCAATTGCGGGTGCTGTCCAGCCAGCCAGGGCACGTGGTCCTTCAAACGGATACCCGGCCAGCGAGCCAAGTCTGATCACTCGAGGTCACCGAAGTCTTCGTCTTCGGCGATTACTTCGACTTCAGTTATCGGCCAAACCGGCAAAGATGCTTTCTCCGCGGATTGCGTAAACAAGTCGACCGCAGTTTGAACGGCAGAATTTGAGTCGCTCGACTCGACAACAATTTGCGCGCCGTAAGACATTGAGTTGACTCCGCTCGCAATGCCAGAGTGCGCCGCAATCGCGTCGGCGAACTCGACTACTTCACCAAGTTCTATGACTCGGTCGCCTTCGGCTCGAAGAGAAACGCTATATCTCATAAATTGTCCCTATCGTAACTGCCGAAGGTTTTCGGCAAATTGTTCGAGGCTGGCGAGATTGTGCCCTGAAAATGTCGCGTCAATGAACGGGTCGGCAACCATCATGCCCAGTGAGTTGGGTCTGAAGTTTGCCTCGTCACCTTTGTGTGGGTTCATCCAGACGATTCTGTGACAAAGTCTGGAAAGTTTCTCTATGGACGATTCAAGAAGTGCCGGATCGCCGCGGTCGAGACCGTCAGAACAAATGACGACTATAGAGCCCCGACTCAAACCGCGTCGGCCCCAGCGTTTTACGAATTGACCAAGTGATTCGCCGATACGGGTGCCGCCATCCCAGTCAAAAACTGCCGCCGCCGCCAAATTCAATGCGTCGTCAGGTTTGCGTCGGTCGAGTGACTTGGTGATGCGTGTGAGCCGCGTGCCGAAACAGAACACTTCGACTTTGTCCGCTGCACGACGAGCGGAATATGCGAACTGCAAGAGATTGCGCGAGTAGTCGGACATCGACCCGGAAACATCGAGGATAAAGACGAGAGGACGAACTTTTAGGCGACGCTGTTGTTTGAAAAGTTTTATCGGGTCGCCGTGAGAGCGCATTGTTTCGAGGGTCATGCGTCTTGGATCGAACCGAGGGCCATCTTTTGACGAGAGCGTGCGCCGGGTGCGGCGTTTGGGTGGCGTCAGACGAATGCCGGAAATAATTCGACGGATGGTTGCGAGTTCTTGGTCGGTGCATGCTGCAAAAGCCTTGTTGCGCCAGACTTGCGCACCGGAAGCCATGTATCCGAGATGGGCTTCGTCTTCTTTGTTTTCTTCTCCTTGGCCCGGGTCAGGTGAAGGCACTTCCAATGTCGCTGACAGAGCTGTCGTCGCACGCATCATGGCCTTTAGTTCGCTCTCTGACGCGGTTTCAACATCCAAAAAGAATTTTTGAAAGATTCGGTTGTACACGGGGATCTGGTCTTTGCGATTTACAAGTGTGCCACGACCCGCCCAGTAGACATCTATAAGGTCTGCCGGATTTACATGTGAAACAGCCTCGACATATGTCATTGTGTCATTTGTGCCGACAACTATTCCTGCATTTCGCAGTTCATCGCCGAATTCAACTAGCACGTCGACGAAGTCTGTGCCGACTTTCATTTGGAATGCCTACTCGCCGACGAGTGAAGCAATATTTTCGCGAACGAGATCGAGGTCTTCGCGATCTTTGAGTACCGCACCAAGAGTGTCGTCGGCGACGCCGGTTGTGAAGTCGTTTGCATCAATGATTGAAACTGATTGAACCCAGTCGATTGTCTCGGCAACACCCGGCGGCTTTGTGAGCTCCATTTCGCGGAGTCTGTTGACTGCTTTGATTACTTTGTCTGCGATTTTCGCTGAGACACCAGGAATTCGAGCGAGCACAATTTCAGTTTCGCGCTCTTGGGTCGGGTAGCTGATCCAGTGATACAGGCAACGACGTTTCAATGCGTCGTGTATCTCGCGTGTGCGGTTTGAAGTGAGAAGTACGATCGGTCGAGATGGCGCTTTGATAGTGCCGACTTCAGGAATCGAGATCTGAAAATCAGACAATAGTTCGAGCAAGAATGCTTCGAACTCGTCATCGGCTCGATCGATCTCGTCGATCAACAACACGCAAGAGTCGCCTGCGCGAACTGCTTCAAGCAGCGGACGCTCAAGTAGAAATTCGGAGCTAAAGAGATCTTTGACGGTGTTGGTGGCGGTGAGCTTGGCCTCGGAGAGTGCGCGAATTTGTAACATCTGTCGCGCGTAGTCCCATTCGTATAGTGCTTGATTGGTGTCGATTCCTTCGTAGCACTGAAGTCGAATCAGTCGCCGGTTGAGAAGTTGCGCGATGACTTTTGCTAGTTCAGTTTTGCCGACGCCCACTTCACCCTCGAGCAAAAGTGGTCGACCGAGTTGCAGTGACAGGTGTAGCGCCGTCGACAAACCACGATCGGCGAAATAATTTACTGTGCGAAGCTGATCGGTAAGTTCGTTAACAGAGTTTGGAAGAGTCTTTGACATCTAATCGGTCTTGCAGACTGAACTTGTTCTGGCTTTTCAACCAGATACTTCGGCGCTCTCAGTTTTGTCACCAAGAACCATGTCACGAATTGATTCGTTTGTCGGTCTAAGTTTGCCCTCGCGAGCAAGTTTCTCGCGCCACGCTGTTCGCAGGTCGCTGCCCGGGGGTGCGTAGCCGTCGAAAGTAACATCTTTCATGTTTTTGCAGGACTTTGTTGGTGAACAATCTTCGTCAACCGAAAACTCGGCAGGTGTATCCGATGTCCAAAGCGACTTCAACATTGTTTTTGCCTCGTCAGACTCGCCATTCATTTTGCTGCTCCAATGTGAAGGTTCGTTGTTCAACTATAACGAACTTAATGCGCGGGCGTCACTTGATGATTTTTGGGTCTTAGGTCAGACATGGCTTCGGCGAGGATTGAAATTGCAATCTCGGCGGGCGTTCTTGCACCAATTGAAAGCCCTGCCGGACCGTGAATTCTTGAGAGGTCCGTGTAACCCCGATAGGCGAGCCAGTCGGCGCGCGCATTCTGCATTTTGCTCGAGCCGACGGCGCCAATGTATCCGGCGCGGCTGACGAGTGCGCTCGCTAACGCGCGCCCCGCGTCCTCAATGCTGTGATGGATGACCACTGTTGCGTCGACCGGTGAGAGACCCATGATCATGCTCGTTGAGACGTCGGGATTGTTGGCCATTGAAACATTCCAGCCCAAAAGTTGGGCGGCAGCGTTGAGCGCTTCGGCGATAGGACCGAGGCCAGCGATGACGAGGCGAGTAATGGGAAACCATATGGAGATTACCATTTCGTCATCTAGCGCAGACGCAGTGTCGCCTTTCGCGAACAACTCTTGGGCTGAATTTGGTGCATTTGTGATCGTTGCACTTGTGTAAAAGGCAAAGTCTGTCACTGAATTGTCAGAAATTTTTGCAGTTATACAAAGAGGTTTGCGCTCAATCAGCAGCGGCCAAATCTCAATTGGAAGTTGGCTTGCTGGCACACAAATACAATCTGCACGGCCGCCCTCGGCAACGCCATTGATCAGTGCATCGACGCTGCTTATTTCAAGCCGCAATAACACACCGTTGTTGAGTTGGCGGCGGGCGTGCTCAGCGATTTTTTCGTCGAGGGTGTTTGACAAAATTGAACCCATTTTTCCACCACCTGGGGTTATTGCAATCGCGCCGTGCCTGCCCAAAACTTCGGGTCCGTCGTAGCTGGCGACCCATGCAACATCGGCGCGAGTATTCGCTCTGAGGCACGACTGGACTGTGAGCGCGATTTCGAACACCGACGGCGATTCTAATGGTGGTGCTGCGCGAGGGAAGCCGCGGTGATTGCGTGCAGCATGCTTGGCTTAATCTGAAGTGATGGCTGTTTTTGTGGCGACCGAGACCGCGATGAGTGCAGATGACGTCACGAGCGTCGCGCTGCGCGATGTCGAATTTTGCGTGATCGACCTTGAGACGACGGGTGGCTCGAGCGAGTTCGATGCGATCACCGAAATTGGCGCGGTGAAATATCGCGGGGGTGAAGAGGTGGGGCGGTTCGCGACGCTGGTGAACCCCGGGCGCGCAATTCCTCCGTTCATCACCGTGTTGACGGGCATCAGCGATTCGATGGTCGCCGGTGCGCCGCCGATCGAGGCGACGCTCGGGTCGCTGGTTGATTTCGTCGGCGACGCGGTGATGGTCGCGCACAATGCGCGGTTTGATCTGGGTTTCATCAATGCGGCGCTCGTGCGCGCGGGGCGTGAGCGGTTGATGAATCGCGTGCTCGACACGGTCGGTTTGGCGCGACGCATCGTCGGCGCGGAGGTCGACAATTGCAAACTTTCGACGCTCGCGGCGAGTCTGGGTTTGACGCATCAGCCGAGCCACAGGGCGATCAACGATGTGTTGGCCACCGCCGATTTGTTGCATTATCTGATCGAGCGTGCGGCGGGCTTCGGCGTCTTTGACTTGGATGATTTTGCGGCGATGGCCAAGATCGGCACGCATCCGCAGGCTGGAAAGTTGAAGCTGACGGTTGATCTGCCGCGCGGGCCCGGCGTTTATCTGTTCGTCGACGCGCAGGGCGACGTGCTTTATGTGGGCAAGGCGACGAACGTTCGTGCGCGAGTGCGCAGTTATTTCGGCACGGGCGACACTCGTCGCAAGATCGGTGCGCTGCTCAGGTTGATGGACGCGGTGCATTATGTGGCGACGCCAGATTTGTTGACGGCCGAGGTGCTCGAGTTGCGGATGATCGCGAAGTTGCGGCCGCGATACAACCACGCCGGCACGCGCTCGGCAAAATATTGTTTCGTGCGCCTGACGCTGAGCGAAGTGTGGCCGCGGTTGGTTGTGACGGGTCGCGTGCCCGCGGGCGCGGCGGCCGGCTCTCAGGCTGGCCTGCCGGCGGGGGCCCGCAAAGACTTGTTTCTCGGGCCGATTTCGACGCGGGCGACGGCGCGCGACGTGATCGACGCGATTCAATCTGTCGTACCGTTGCGTCAGTGCACGGTGCGCATGGGTCGCAACTATCGCGCGCCCGAAGATGCGCCCGTGTGCTCGGCGGCGCAGTTGGGCGTGGCGTATTGTCCGTGTTCGGGCACGGCCGATCCCGAGGTTTATGCCGAGGCGGTGCACGAGGTGGTTCGCATCATGTCGGGCGACGCGCAAGATGCGATCGCCAAACTCACGGCCAAGATGCGCAAACATTCGCAGGCGCAGCGTTTCGAAGAGGCGGGTGACGTGTTGTCGCGCATCGACGCGCTCGAGACCGTGTTGCGGCGCATGCAGACGGCGCGCGAATTGGTCGGTGCGGGCAGTTTCAGTTTTGCGCCCGGTGCGCGGCCGGGTGACGGGGCAATCGGCGCGAGTTCGGCACCGATTTCATATCAAATTGATTGCGGACGGTTGCGTGCGACGCATGTCGACGGCGTGATCTTTTCGCCGCAATTGCCACCGCTGAAAATTGATTTCGATGAATTGCTCAGCCCGCCGACACTCGGCGCGACGACCGTGCCGGTGAACGCCGATGTGATCGACGAAATTCTTTGCATCGCCCGCCACACCCGCGCAAGTTCAACCGCCGAAGACCCGGCAAGCGCAGCCTGAGTTGAAAGGTGGCGTAAGGTTGGGGGTGACGTCGGTCGACGAAGTGGCCGCCGCGATGGAGAAATCTGATGGGTGAGTGGGAACGAGGCCTTGAAGTCGCCCGCGAGCGCGGGTTGATCGACGAAACGACGCGCGAGCGATTGTCGTCACTCGAGTTCGAGCGCGCGACGCCTAGTGGCAAATTTCCGATGCGCATCGCGTTGTTCGTGCTCGGTGCGATTTTGCTGCTGTCGGCCGGCTTCGCAGTTTTGGTGCGCGTCTTGGGCGAAGACCCGTCTGAATTGCTCGTGTCGGCGGTGCTGATTGTTGTGGCGATAATCGCCGAGACGATTGCGCGCCTCGTGCAACGCGCGAAAGTTTTGACCTTTTTGGCCGGCGTCATCGGCGCATTCGCCGCGCTTCCGTTGGGTTTCAGTCTCGGCGTTTTGCTGCCCGGTGAACCGAACTCCGGAGCACTGGCGCTCGGGTTTTTTGTCGCCGCGCTCTGGTCGGGTTACTGGTTCAGGCGCACGAAGAGCGGCATGGCGATCAGCGCCGTGGTGCTCGAACTCGGCGGGGCGATAATCGCCATCGGCGAAATGGTGGGTAACGTGTCGGATGAAACGACAGGGGCCGCTCTGTGCGTGCTGGGCGTCGCCGTTGCGATCGTCGCAATTCTTGGACGGTTGAGGCCGAGCCTGCCGCCGCTCGTGGCGTCGTTGATCGTGATCGGCTGGGGTTGTGTCGCGCAAAACTCATTCGGAGTCGATGTGATCGCCGTCGTTGGGTTGGCGCTTTCGGCTGGTCTGTTTTTGTTCTCTTATCGACGCAGCGAGGCGATGATGTCGGCGGCGACGGCCGTCTCGACCGGAGTCTGGGCGGTTGTTCTGACGAACGCGCTGACCGACGGTTCGATCGCGCCATTGATCGTCGCCGCGGTGTTGGGCGTCGGCCTAATCGCCTGGGCCACCCGCCTCACCCGCAAATCTGCGTGATAGGTCGAATGCGCGATTAAGTCGGGATCGAAGATAATCAAGATGCCGTGCCGGCAGACACGAGTGCAGGTGTTTGGCGCGCTCAGATGAAGGCAGTTGCAATGATGACTGTCGAGCAACGCGTAGCAATTTGGGAAGAGTTGCAGCGAGAGTTCGCGATCATGGAAGAGTCGGCGATGCGTCGCCGATACCCAGAGTTCGATGACGGTCAGATTCTCGTCGAGTTGGTTCGGCCGCGCTATGGCGATGAACTTGGCCACAGAATGCTTGCTTCAGGCAATGCGCTAGTTGCTTGATCGACCCGAGACATCGATATCGCGGCGGTTATCACCCGACAGAGTGTCGATGCCTTACTTGGGTTTCGACACCTGAAGACGTGATTATTTCGAAATTGCTGTGGCGAAAAGAGACTCGGTCAGAAGTACCAAAAACCTGTTTTTAGCGACCCGCGATTGAACGGGCGGCACTCTTCAGAACTAGAGCTGCATGCTCTTGATCTCGAGGAATTCGTCGAAACCGTATTCGCTGTATTCGCGGCCGACACCAGATTGCTTGTAGCCGCCGAGCGGGGCGTTGACATTGAACGCGCCGCCGTTGACCGCGACCTGACCGGTGCGAAGTTGACGGGCGATGGCGACACCCTTTTCTTTGGTCGAAGCCCATACGCCGCCCGACAAACCGTAGACGGTGTCGTTGGCGATGCGCACGGCGTCGGCCTCGTCTTCGTAGGCGATGATGCTCAGCACCGGACCAAAAATTTCTTCTTGGGCGATCGTCATCGAATTTTTCACATTTGAAAACACGGTCGGCTTGACGTAGTAACCCTTGCCGCAGCCCTCGGGCACACCGACGCCACCGACGAGCAACTTCGCGCCCTCGTCGATGCCTTTTTGAATGTAACCGTTGACGCGATCGCGTTGCGCCGCCGAGGCCAGTGGCCCGAGCGCGGTTGTCTTTTCGAACGGATCGCCCACCTTCATCGCGGCTGCCGCGTCGGCGGCCAAAGTTTCGGCTTCGGCGAGACGCGACTTTGGCACGAGCATGCGGGTCATGGCGAGGCAGGTTTGTCCGCTATTCAAGAACGCGTCGCCGACGCCGCGCTTGACGGCCTTGGCGAAGGTTTCGGCGTCGAGATCGGCGCAGATGATGTTGGCCGATTTTCCGCCGAGTTCGAGGTGAACTTTTTTGACGGTGTCGGCCGCGACTTGCGAAACTCGTCGGCCCGCGCGAGTCGAACCGGTGAACGAGACCATGTCGATTTCTTTGTGCGCGGCGATCGCCTCACCGACGACGGGGCCGGTGCCGGTGACGAGGTTGAACACGCCCGCGGGCAGACCAACTTCATCGATGATCTCGGCGAGAACGAAGGCGTCGATCGGGGCGATCTCGCTCGGCTTGAGCACGATCGTGCAACCTGCCGCCATCGCGAACGCGACTTTGGCGACGATCTGGTGCAGGGGGTAGTTCCACGGGGTGATGCAACCGACGACGCCGATTGGTTCGCGCACGACGAGCGAGTTGCCGAGTTCGTGTGAATACTCAAAATTTTCGGCGACGATCGCGGCTTGTTTGAACGAGTTGATCGGCAGACCGACCTGAATCATCTGGCTGAGAAACTTGGTCATGCCGGTTTCGCGCGAGATCGCCGTGGCCAGTTCGTCTGTTCTGGCGGCGATGCCGTCACCGATGCGGTTCATATATTTGGCGCGCTCTTGCACATCGAGACTCGACCAACCGATGAACGCCGCGCGCGCGGCTTTGGCGGCGGCGTCGACATCTTGGGCATTGCATGACGGAATCGTCGCCATGACCTCCTCGTTGGTTGAGTCGAAAACTTCGATCGCCTTGTCGGCGCCTTGCGGGGCGACCCACTTGCCGTTTACATAAATTTTTTCGTATTTTTGTGCCTGCATATCGCGCCTTTGCTCTCGTGGTGGATGCGAACCAGCCTCAGGCTAGTGCGGGTAGTTTTAGAACATGCAGGCAGAGCAGTTAACGCCAGCAATCGGCGCGAAAGTTTCGGGGATCGATCTTTGCGAGCCGTTGAACCCCGAGCAGCGGTCCGGGATCGAGTCGCTGCTCGTCGAGCACCATGTGTTGTTTTTCGAGAATCAACCGGTGACCCCGCGCCAACATCGCGACCTCGCGGCGAACTTCGGAAAGTTGCATGTGCACCCGGTGTATCCGCACGATGCCGAGGTCGAGGAGATCATCGTGCTCGACACGGGGGTCGACAACCCACCCGACAATGATTCGTGGCATACAGATGTGCCGTTTATCGAGTCGCCGCCGATGGGTTGTCTGCTCTCGGCGCGCCTGTTGCCGCCGAGCGGGGGCGACACGATGTGGACGAGTTGCATTGCCGCATACGACGCTCTCGATGACGAATACAAATCGCTGATCGAAAACCTGACCGCCGAGCACGACCTGGCCAAGGCGTTTCCCGAGTCGCATTACGGAAAGACGCCGGAGGCGAGAGCGCAACTTGCGGCGGCGCGAAAGAAGAATCCGCCGATTAGACACCCCGTCGTGCGCACGCACCCGGTGAGCGGCAAGCGGGGCATTTATGTGAACGCGAATTTCACCACGCGGATAATCGAACTCGAACCGGACAAGAGCGCGGAGGTTTTGGGTTTCTTGACTTCGCATGTTGCGCGCCCCGAGTTCACGGTGCGGTGGAAGTGGAAGCAATATGACCTTGTGTTCTGGGACAATCGGTTGACCCAGCACTATGCGTTCGCCGATTATCTGCCGCATCGTCGCGTGATGCACCGCGCGACGATTTTGGGCGACAAGCCGTATCGCTAGTTTGTAGTTGGTGCGGCGCTCTGCGGGCGTTCGCCCGGGTTCGCCCGAATCAACCCGCGCTTTGCCCAGTGGCGTTTTTGTCGGCCCACTTTTTGTAATATTTGCGAAAAGTTTTGAGTTCGCGCATGAACGCGTCGCGATGTTTGGCAAAATCGGGGTCGAGCGTGAGCAGCGAGAGCAATTCGTCGCCTCTGTCGACAAGCGTGCGTCCGCTGGTGATCAGCCAGTCTGAGACGTTGCCGTGGGCGACGCCGTCGACGGCTTCGATCGCGGCCATGTCGCGTCGGTGTTGGTCGACCTCGCGCGCGAGAGCGGCGATTTCGCCCTGAAGCGTGCGAGGTTTGTTGAGCGCCATCACCTGAGGGTAGTTGTGGGGTGAGGTGCAGATGAGCAAGGGCAAGTAGCGTATGACTCGCTATGGCGCGGCAGAAGATCTACACACGGGCTGGCGACGACGGCACGACCGGCCTTCTTTTCGGCGGGCGAGTCAACAAAGACAGCGCGCTGCCGCGTGCCTACGGCGCGGTCGACGAAGCGCAGGCGATTTTGGGTTTGGTGCGAGCCGAGGCGGGCAAGGGCACCGAACTCGACGATTTGCTCGTGCACATCATGCGCGATTTGTGGGTGCTGATGGCCGAACTTGCGACTTTGCCCGAGAATCGCGGCAAGTTGGTCGACGGAAAATCTCGCGTGACGGCCGAAATGGTGACGAAGCTCGAAAAGTTGATCGATTCGCTCGACGAGAAGTTCGACCCGCCATCAGAATTCGTCGTGCCCGGGCAAAACAAAATTGCCGCCCTGCTCGATGTCGGTCGCACGGTCGTGCGTCGCGCCGAAAGGCACTCGCTGGCCGCGGCCCCCGCGCCGTCGCAGGCTTGCCCGTATCTGAATCGACTTTCGGATTTGTTGTGGACGATCGCCCGCTGGCAAGAGGGCGAGTCGCTGCCAGTGAAGAGCGTTGATCGGTAGTCGAGCCATTCGTACATTTCACTCGTAAATCCGATTGACAAGGAGCAAATCATGAAGGCCAATCAGTTGACAATCAAAGTCTCGAAATCGAACGACTCTTCGGCCAAGAGTGTCGGCGTCGCCGTGGCGAGCAACGGCACGATCGCCCGCGAGATCGGCATGTCGCGCGGGCAACTCGAGGCACTCGGCTTTGAAGGCAAGGTTGGCCAGACGCTGATTCTGCCGAACAACAAAAAGCAATTGACGATTCTGGTTGGCATCGGTGAGTCGGCGAAAGCGACTGCCGATGTCTTGCGCACGGCGGCAGCGGCTTTGGCACGCGCGAGTGCGAAAGTTGTCAGCCTCTCGACGAATCTCGCCGTGTCGGGACGGGGTGACCGCGTCGCCAACGCCCAGGCGGTGACCGAAGGATTGATTTTGGCGACGCATCGTTATGACGCTTTGAAGAGCGACAAGAACGCCACCTCGAAACTCGAATCGGTGACGCTCGTGGCGCCCGGCGCGACGAACGCGGCAGTTGCCAGGGGATCGAGGCGTGGCGAGACGATCGCCGACGCGGTTTGTTTGGCGCGCGACTTGGCGAACATGCCACCCGCGCATCTGACGGCAAAAATGATCGCCGAGCGCGCCCAAAAAATCGGCGCCGAAACGGGCGTGAGAGTCGAAGTGTTCAACAAGGATCAACTGTTGGCGATGGGTTGCGGCGGAATAATCGGCGTGAATCGTGGCAGCGTCAACCCCCCGCGCATGGTGAAGATTTCGTATCGTCCGGGTGGGGCGCGTCGGGGCGCAAAGAAATCCGCGACGAAAAAATCGACCGCGGTGAAACTGCCTCACTTGATTTTGGTCGGCAAGGGCGTGATGTATGACTCGGGCGGCATCAGTTTGAAGCCGTCGAACCCGGATCACGCGATGATGAAGGCCGACATGAGCGGTGCGGCCGCGGTGTTGGCGACGATGAGCACGCTCAAGTCGCTCGGCTGCAAAAACCAGGTGACCGCATACATGATGTGCACCGACAATCTGCCGTCGGGTAGCGCGCTGGCGATGGGCGACGTGTTGACGATGCGCAACGGCAAGACGGTTGAGATCCACAACACCGACGCCGAAGGTCGGTTGATTCTGGCCGACGGTTTGTCGCTGGCCGCCGAATCGAAGCCCGATGCGATCGTCGATATTGCGACGTTGACTGGCGCTTGCGCGCGCGCACTTGGCCCGCAGATGTCGGGTGTGATGGGCAATGATCAGAAATTTGTCGATCAGGTTGTGGCGGCGGCGGCGGCGACCGACGAGCAGACTTGGCAGTTGCCGCTCGAGCGAAAATATCGAACGATGATCGACTCGTATATCGCCGACATGAAAAATGTCGGTGGTACAGATGCCGGAGCGATAACGGCGGCGTTGTTTTTGGACGAGTTCACCGCGGGTAGGCCGTGGGCGCACATCGACATCGCCGGGCCGATGTGGTCTGACGCCGATGCGGGCTGGTTGCAGCGCGGTGCGACCGCTTATGGCACGCGGCTGTTGATCAATTTGGCCGAGAACTTCAAACGCCGTTAACCCGCGCGAACTCTCGCGAGGGATTCAAGGCGCGACGGTTGTCGCGGCGAGGTTATGGCGCGACGGTTGTAGTTGTCGCCTCGGTCGTAACTGGGGCGACGGTTGTAGTTGTCGCCTCGGTCGTGACCGGCGCGACGGTGGTTGTTGTTGTAGTCGTTGGTGTCGTGGCGATGATGTAGCGGTCGTAAAGCGCAGCGGCGAGTCGGCGGTGCAGTCGGGCGCGGGCCTGGTAACCCGTCGGGGTGAGATGAATCTTGTCGAAAGCCATCCATTTCGAACGCTTGGTGATCGATGAATACCAATCTTCGAGCACCAGATTTGGATACTCGCGAGTCATCCGAGCCAGAACCTGATTGAACAGAATGCTGCGCTTGGCGATCGCCGGGGTGTCGCGCCGATTGACCGTCAACCAAGTGATGGGTTTGTCGCCGATTGTGGAAAGAAGGTCGCGAATGACCAACTCGTAAACCTTCTCTTCGGTTTCGAGAGCCACATCGTTGCTGCCGAGGGCGACGATCACGGCGTCGGCACGCAGACCGTTGTCGCTGAGTTTTTTGAAGGTTTTGACGCCCGAAAATTTGGTCGAGAGGTTCGGGGTCGGAAACGCGACACGGCGTGAGTATTGGCCGTCGATGACGATGGTCTTCCATTGGCCGTCGGCTTCGATCAGTTTCTTCGATTTGGCGAAATATTCGGTGCCCCAAGTGATGCTGTCGCCGAGGATCAGAAGGGACGGGCCCGTATTCGGAGTGAAAGGTGTCGAAATGCCCGCACCGACGAGGATGCAGACGGCGACGGTGCCGACGACGAAGCGAAGAATTTTCGGGAAGCTGTGTTTCATCAAAAAACGCGGAAGACAACGGAAGACTTTGCCAAAAATAGTGATTCGTGTTTGCGCAGAATGCAGGCTTGGCCTTGTTGTAGCGCACCGGAGTCGCCCTGTACGCATAAATACAGTTCTATTTCGTGTTCGGCCTGAATTTGCACCGCACTTACGGCCATGATTCGCTGCACGCGAAAAAACGTCGTGCCGACCTCGTATTCGAGAATTTCGCATTCGCCGAGAATTTTTGCACCTGCGTCGTGTCGTTTTGATTTTGCCACGATCTTGTCGGGCAGATTTTCGACGAGCGATGCCGTCGCGAAGAATTCGGCGAGATCAACGTGTTTTTTGGTGAATGCCGCGCGCATCACGTTGTCGCTGCTCGACATGACCTCAACCGCCATGCCGCTGAGATATGAGTGCACGTTGCCGGGCTCGAGAAACATCGCCTGACCGGGTTGCAAGATGACGTGGTTCATCAACAGCGCGACATAGATGCCACCCGAGTTCGCATAAAGTTCGCCTGCGGTCTGGAGATGCTTGGGCAAATTCGCCGCAGTCTTGTGTCGGCCTTGCTCGAGCGCCCAGCGAACCGTGGTCTCGAGACCGCGCATTTTGAGGTGTCGCGCGAGTTCGAACCAGCCGTTCGTTTCGGCGAGCGCGAGCGACTGCTTGAGCGGAGCGAAACCGCAAAGCATCTCAAATTCGCTGAGTGCACAGAGCAATTCGGGTTTTGAATTCGTGTCGCGATAGACACGGTTGGGTGCAGCGCGGTCGATGCCACGACTGTTTTCGCGTTCGTAGCCCGCGCGTGCCTGGGCAATGGTGGGATGCGTTTGAATCGAGAGCGGTTTGGCCACCGCGATCAGTTTGACCAAGAATGAAAGTTCACCGACTAGATCTGAAAGGGCGACGACGCCTTTCCCGGTTTGCACGGTGGCTTGCCCATCGGGATGCGTGCCGAACCAAAGTTCGGCCCATGGTTTGGCGTCACGCGGCTGCCCAGTGAAATCGGGGAGGGCGATGATGTCGCCCCATTCATAATTTTTGAGCGCGGGCGAGATCAGCGTCGTCATCGAACTAGGGCCCGATTATGACGCGGGCATTTTGGCGATGAAATCAGCGGCATCTTTGATCGCGATCTCGCTGGCCGTACCGGCGTGGCGATCGCGAATCTCGACGAGACCCGTGGCGACACCGCGACCCGCGATGACGATGCGTGGTGTGCCGATGAGTTCGGCGTCTTTGAAACGAACACCGGGCGAGACACCCTTGCGATCGTCGAGAATCACCGTCAAATTTTTTGCGCTGAGTTCGGCGGCGAGTTTTTCGGCGGCATCGGCCGTGTCGTCGCCGGGTTTGCCGGCGATCACGAGATGCACATCGGCGGGTGCGACAGCCGTCGGCCACTTGAGACCGAGTTCGTCGTGGTTCGCCTCGGCGATCGCGGCGACCGCGCGCGAGACACCGATGCCGTATGAACCCATGGTGACGACCTGGGTCTTGCCGCTCTGGTCGAGAACCGTGAGGCCGAGCGCCTCGGCATATTTGCGGCCGAGTTGAAAGACATGACCGATTTCGATGCCGCGGCGAATGCGAAGGTGCGAGCCACATTTTGGGCACGGGTCGTCGTTGCGCACATCGGCGGCGTCGACCACGCCGTCGCATGAAAAGTCGCGGCCGTACACGAGGTTGGCGACGTGTCGACCCGGCGCGTTGGCGCCGGTGATCCATGCGCTGCCGATGGCAATGCTGCGATCAAGCAGAAATCGGATGCCAGACGAGCTTTTTTCGCCGAGCGAAGTCGGCCCGATGTAACCCTTGACGAGATTTTTGTTTTTGGCGAAGTCTTCGTCGGTGAATTCGAGAATTTCGGCGGGCGCAACCTGGGCCTCGAGTCGCTTGAGATCTACATCGCGATCGCCGGGCACGCCGACGGCGAACGGTTCGAGGCGACCATCGGGATGACGCAGGTTGACGACGACATTTTTTAGGGTGTCGGCGGCCTGCCAGGCGCGGTCGGCGCGCTTGAGGTCGGCGCGGTTGTTGAACAAGTCGACCAATGTGGCGATCGTCGGGGTCGCCGGGGTGTCGTGCACGACGGCAGCAGGCGTCTTGGTGAAATCGATTTTCTGCGGCTCGCCGACTCGCACCGCTTCGGTGTTGGCCGCGTAATCGCACTTCGTGCAACTGACGAAGGAGTCTTCGCCCGATTCGCACGGCAACAAGAATTCTTCGGACGCCGAACCACCCATCGCGCCGGACATCGCCGAAACGACGATATAGGGCAGGCCGAGTCGATCGAAAGTTTTCAGATATGCGGCGCGGTGCGCGTCGTAACTTTTTTGCAGACCGTCTTGATCGACGTCGAAGCTGTAAGAGTCTTTCATCAGGAACTCTCGACTGCGCAACAGACCCGCGCGCGGTCGGGCTTCGTCGCGGAATTTGGTTTGAATCTGATAGAGCCAGAGCGGAAAATCTTTGTAGCTGCTGTAGAGATCTTTGACCAGGAGCGTGAACATTTCTTCATGGGTCGGGCCGAGCAAATAGTCGACACCGCGGCGATCTTGCAGACGGAACAGGTTCGGGCCGTAATCCGTCCACCGACCGGTGGTCTCGTAGGGCTCGCGGGGGAGCAGTGCGGGAAAGTGCACCTCTTGGGCGCCGATTAGATCCATTTCTTCGCGGATGACGGCTTCGACGCGATTCAGCGTGCGCAAACCGAGAGGCAGCCAGGTGTAGCCCCCCGGAGCCGCCCGACGGATGTAGCCGGCGCGAACCAAGAGCCGATGGCTCGGCACCTCGGCGTCGACGGGGTCATCGCGCAATGTTCGCAAAAACATCGTCGACATACGCAAAATCACAGGGCCTCACCTCATAGCGCACGAATCCGCGCTTTAGAAAACTTTACTAAAGGCTCTATACTTGAGGGCACCTTTACAGTTCGAAGACTCGAAGGCGTGGGTTTAGACCCACGCCTTTTGTTCTCTTTCGGGTGCTGTTTTGGTCGGCGATAACGAGTTTTTGACGGTTTACAGAGAAGAGAAAGGAGAGACGGCGAATGGTCGAGAGTGCGATGCTTGCGCGAATCAACGAACTTGTCGAGCCGATCGTCAACGATCTCGGCCTTGATCTCTACGACCTCGAGTTCGTCAGCGGCGTGGTGCGGGTCGTGGTCGATACGAAACCCGGGCAACAGGGCGAGAACGGCCGGCCCGCGGGTGTAGATCTGGAGAAGATCGGCCTTTTGACACGGCTCGTGTCGCGTGAATTCGACCATGCCGAGCCAGTCTCGGGTCGATACACGCTCGAGGTGACGAGCCCGGGGCTCGAGCGCAATTTGCGCTTGCCGCGACATTTCATGCGCGAGGTGAACAAACAGGTCAGTGTGCGACTGACGACCGCGCTCGACGATGCGGGCACACGTCGGGTGCACGGTGTGCTTGTCTCGGCCGATGACCGACAAATTCGCGTGCGCAAGGAAGATGGTGGCGAGGTTGCGATCGCCTATCCGGCGATCGACCGGGCAAAAACCGTTTTTGAGTGGAAGCCGACATCGAAAGAAGATGCGCGTCACTCGAAACAAAAAGTTTTGAAGAAAAGGATGGCGGATACGACGGAGACAACGGCATCATGAGCAACTTGGACATGGCAGAAGCGCTGCGCATGCTCGCAGCCGATCGAGGTCTCTCAGTTGACGCGTTGTTGCAGGTGTTGGTCGAGGCATTGGCGACGGCCTATAAGAAGCGACCGGGTGCGGCCGAAGAAGTGATCGTCGGCATCAACCCCGACAACATGGAGATCACATTCACCGCCTATGACGTCGATGACGACGGCACTTGGATCAACGAGCGCGACGACACACCGAAGAAAGACGAACTGGGCCGAATCGCCGCGGTGACATTTCGCCAGGTGATGAGCCAGCGCATTCGCGAAGTAGAGCGCGAGAGAAAATTCGAGGAGTATGCGAACCGCGAGGGCGACATCGTCTCGGGCACGGTGCAAAAGACCGATACCCGTTATACATTGCTCGATCTGGGTCGTGTCGAGGCGTTGTTGCCGCAGGCCGAACAGGTATTGGGCGAGACGCGAGAACCGAACGCGCGCCTCAAGGCCTACATCGTCGAGGTCCGCCGCACACCGAAGGGCCCGCAGATCGTCGTGAGTCGAACGCACCCGGGTTTGATCATGCGTTTGTTCGAAATGGAAGTGCCAGAGATCGCCGACCGAATCGTAGAAATCAAATCGTGCGCCCGCGAACCGGGACAACGAACAAAAATCGCGGTCTGGTCGAACGACAAGAACATCGACCCTGTCGGCGCCTGCGTTGGCGCCCGTGGCGGTCGCGTGCGAATGGTCGTGAACGAACTTCGCGGAGAAAAAGTCGACATCATCCCGTTCAGCGAGGACAAACGCGATTTCATCGCCAAAGCAATGTCGCCGGCAAAGGTCAGCGAGGTTCGCCTGAGCCCCGACGAGACGCAGGCCGACGTGATCGTGCCCGATTTTCAGTTGTCGCTGGCCATCGGCAAGATGGGTGTGAATGCGACGCTTGCCGCGCGACTGACGGGTGTGCGAATCGACATCAAGAGCGAATCCGAAGCCGCCGCCGAGGGCAACGCGGTCGTTCGTCGATCGGCCGAGGCCGCGGCGGGCGAGACGCAATACGCCGAAGGCGAATGGAAGACGAATGTCGAGACTGGGGCGATGGAATGGCATGCAGCCGACGGATCGATCCTCAGTCAAGAACAGGTCGCCGCGCAATCGAGCGGCGCCACGGAAGAACCGAAAGGCTAGAAACTTTGCCAAAAGCCAAACGCGTTCACGAGATCGCCAAAGAACTCGGAATGACAAACGCCGAGATCATTGACCTCAGCGGCAAACTTGGCATTGGCGTGAAGGGCCCGTCGTCGACGATCATCGAAGCCCAGGCTGATCGAATCCGTGCACGCGCGAAGCGCGAAGGCTTGATTCGCGAAGTGCAACCCGAAGAGGTCTCAGCCAAGCCGGCAAGAAAGACGACCGCAAAAAAAGCCGAGGGCGAGAAAAAGACCCCGGTCAAGAAGACTGCCGTCGCGAAACAAGCGGCGGCAAAAAAAGTTGCCGGTGAGAAGACCGATGACGCGACCGCCGAGTCTGCAGATGTGGCGAGAATCGATGTCGCAGAGGCGAAGGTCGCACAAGTAGATGAGCGAAAGGAGGCAGCGGCCGTCGTCGATTTGGCACCAGACGGCGGTGTGAGTCGGGTGGTTTCGTCAGCGCAACCGGGTCGACCGACACCCGCGCCGACTTCGCCGCCGCCACGACACATTCAGTCGTTGCAGCCCGAGCCCGTTCGCCCCGCAGTGAGACCGCAAACGCCGGCGGCACGAACACCGCAAACCGGAACACCGGGTGCGCGACCGATTCCGCCGCCGCCAGGGTCCTCGCGACCGATTCCGCCGCCGCCGGACGCACCACCTAATCGTCGACCTGGTGGAGCACCGGGTGGGCCGGCGCCACGAGCGCCGCAACCGGGTGCGCCGGGCTCGCGCCCACCGTTTAACCGCGGCCCGCAACGAACCGGTTCATCGACAAACGCCCGCATGGGTCGCATACCCGCTTCGCAACTGGGACGAGGACCTTCAGGCGCAGGCGCGCGAACAGGTGGCGATCGTGGAGCGCCGGGTCGACCTGGCGGGCGATCGGGCGCACCGACGGGTGGGCGTGGTTCGGCACTCGGCCGCAGCATACCGCAAGGGCCGGGCGGACGCCCCGGTAGTCGTGGGCTTGGTGGCGGCAGTCGCCGACCTTCGCGCAAGAAAACTCGGGGAGAGCGTCGCCGCGAATTCGAGGAGCAGCAACCACAGGCTCCAACGAGTTATACACCGAGTTCGATCCCGCCACCTGAGGGCATCGTCGTAATCGAGCGCGGTTGCTCTTCGCAAGAGTTTGCTCCCAAGTTGAATCGCACCGCCGCCGATGTCGTGCGCTTCTTGCTGGAGCACGGCGAGATGGTGACGGCGACGATGACGCTCGTCGACGAACAAATGGAATTGTTCGCCCTCGAAATTGGCGCCGAGATCTTGCTGGTTGATCCGGGTCAACAAGAAGAACTCGAGTTGCAGGCGCTGTTCGATGATTCAGACGACGACGATCCGAATGCACAAGCGGTTCGACCACCCGTGATCACGATCATGGGTCACGTCGACCACGGCAAGACGACGCTGCTCGACAAAATTCGCAACGCGAATGTCGTCGCCGGCGAAGCGGGTGGCATCACCCAACACATCGGCGCCTATCAAATTGAAAAGAACGACAAGAAGATCACATTCATCGACACGCCAGGTCACGCCGCATTCACCAAGATGCGTGCGCGAGGAGCCGGTGTAACCGACATCGTGGTGTTGGTCGTCGCCGCCGACGATGGCGTGATGCCCCAGACGATCGAGGCGATCAACCACGCGCGAGCGGCCGGGGTGCCGATCGTCGTTGCCCTGAACAAGATTGACAAACAGAACGCCGACGTGCAACGCGTGCTGGCGGGTTTGGCCGAACAACAACTCACTCCCGAGGCGTGGGGTGGCGACACGATCGTGGTCGAGATGTCGGCCCAAAGCGGGTTGGGTGTCGACGACCTGCTCGAACATTTGAATGTGGTGGCAGAAGTCGAAGACCTGCACGCCAACCCGACGGGTCGGGCCAAGGGTGTCGTGCTCGAGGCGCAACTCGACATTGGCCGTGGACCAGTGGCTACGATCCTCGTCGACAAGGGAACATTGAAGGTTGGCGACCCGATGGTGGCCGGTTCGGCGTGGGGCAAGGTTCGGGCGATGTTCAACGATCGCGGCGAGCAGGTCAAAGAGGCGGGACCATCGACCCCGATTCAGGTTCTGGGTCTTTCGAGCGTGCCTAACGCGGGAGACGAGTTCAGGTCGGCACCCGATGAGCGCACGGCGCGTACGGTCGGCAGCGCGCGAGGGCTTCGTTTCAAGGCGCTGCACCAACGCGGCGACGCCCGTGTGCAGCGTGGTGTGAAACTCGAGGACATTTTCACCCAGATTCAGGCCGGCGAAGTGGCGACCTTCAACGTCATCGTCAAGTCTGACGTGCATGGTTCGCTCGAAGCGGTGACCGAGAGTTTGCGCAAACTCGAGCGCGACGATGTGCGTGCGGCGTTCGTGCATCGCGGTGTCGGCACGATCACCGAGAACGACATATCGTTGGCTGCGGCGACGAACGCGACCTTGATCGGCTTCAATGTTCGACCTGATAGAAAAATTCGCGAACTCGCCGAGAAAGAAAATGTAGAAATTCGAACATACGAAGTCATCTACAAGTTGCTCGAAGACATCGAGAAGGCGATGAAGGGTCTGCTCGCGCCCGAATATGTCGAGGTCGTCACCGGCGAGGCCGAGGTGCGCGAAATATTCAGGGCCCCGAAGGTTGGTGCGGTGGCGGGATGTGCCGTTGTTTCGGGTGTCGTGACGCGCGGTTCGCGCGTGCGGTTTTTGCGCGATGGCGCCGTGATTTGGAAGGGAAACATCAACACGCTGCGCCGTTTCAAAGACGACGTGAAAGAAGTTCGCGAGGGTTTCGAATGCGGTATCAGCCTCACCGATTTCCAAGATTTGAAACCGGGTGACGTGATCGAAACCTACGACCTCAAGGAGGTTGAGCGAGTCTGAGTCGTCTAATCTGTCGTGGTGGCAGATTTGGATTTTTTCTTTGACCCCGGTTGCCCGTGGGCATGGGTGACTTCACGGTGGGTCACCGAGGTGGTCAACCAGCGCCAATACGAGGTGCAGTGGAAGTTCATCTCGTTGGCGATGGTCAACACGGACAAGGGCTACAAACCCAACGACGACTACCACAAAACGATACATAGTTTTGGTCTCAAGGCGCTGCGAGTGGCGAGTGCCGCCAGGGCCGCGGCGGGCAACGAGGCGGTCGCAAAGTTCTATACGGCGATCGGCACGATGATTCATGTGCAGAAAAACCGCGACGGATACGACACCGAGCCGCACAAGTTTTTGACGAACATCTTGGCAAGTCATTCTTTGCCGACCGCGTGGGCAGACTCGTTCGAAGACGAAACGCATACCGCGTTGATTCGCGAAGAGACAGATCTGGCGTTGTCGCGAACGGGCAAAGATGTGGGCACCCCGATCTTGACCTTCAAGCCCGGGCAACCCAATGAGGGAAGTTTTTTCGGGCCCGTGATTTCGAAGTCGCCGCGGGGTGAGCAGGCGGTGAAACTTTGGGATGCCGTCGAGTTGATCGCCACGACCTCGGGTGTGGCCGAGTTGAAGCGGTCGCTGCGGGCACCACTAGATTTCTCGTAGAGAAGAGGTGGCGTGAAAGTCGTATATTCGGCGTCGCATTTGTTGCATAATCCCGAGGTCGAGATCGAGGGCTCATCGGCGCATTCGCCGTTCGAACACACGGGAAGAGCCGAGAAGATCAGAGAAACTTTGGCCGCGGACAAGGCATTCGAACTCGTGTCGCCAAAAGCGTGGGGCACCGAGCCGATAACGGCGATTCACAACAAGGGATTGTTGCGATTTCTATCGACGGCGTGGGCCGATTATCAGCGCGAGGTCAAAAAGTCGCGCGAGGTCGTACCCGACATGTTTTTCAGGTCGAATTTGCGCGAGCGAATGGGCGACCGCGTCGAACCCGAGTCGGTGAGCGGAAAACTGGGCTGGTGGTGTTTTGAAACGACGACACCGTTGACCGTCGGAACATATGAGGCGGCCCGCGGCGCCGTCGACGTGGCGATGAGCGCGGCCCAAATCGTTTTGGACGGGGCGAAGAACAGTTACGGCTTGTGTCGACCACCGGGCCATCACGCGACGACCGATCTTTATGGCGGATACTGCTTCTTCAACAACGCGGCGATCGTGGCGCATCATGTGGCGAGGTCGACCGGAACAAAAGTCACGGTGCTGGATGTCGACTATCACCACGGAAACGGTACGCAACAGATCTTTTACGAGAGGGACGATGTTCAGTTCGTCTCGTTGCACGGTGATCCCGTGCGGGCGTATCCATTTTTCACGGGTTATTCAGAAGAGGTGGGTGCGGGCAAAGGCCGCGGTTCGACCTTGAATTTGCCGTTGCCCGCGCGAACCGACGACGACTCGTATATATCGGCGCTCGAAAAGGCGTGCGAAAGTATCAAGAAGTTCGGCCCCTCGGTGCTGATCGTTTCGTTGGGTCTCGATACTTTCATCACCGACCCGATCAGCGACTTGGCGTTGACGACACCCGGCTACGACAGATGCGGGGCGCTGGTCGGCGCGCTCGGGTTGCCGACCGTCGTGTTGCAAGAGGGCGGCTATGACGTGAACGCCCTCGGGGTGAATGTGCAGTCGTGGCTGCACGGGCTGGCGCGGGTGAACATCTAGCGAAAATTTCGCGCGAGTTGTCTCGCGCCAACAATCAATGGTCGCGCAGATATTTTTCGAATTCGGCGGCGATTTCGTCGCCACTCGGAATTGGCGCGCCAAAGTTGATTTCAGTCGTGCCATTGGCGATCTGCTCGTCGAAACTTTGTTCGAGTTGGGTCAGCATTTGCGAGTGTTCGTTGTTGCCGGCGATGAGTTGATCGAGCCGCTCGCGCTGGGTTTTGGCCTGTTCGCGCATGTCCGACACGTCGATCGAGATGCCGCCCGTATCGCAGAGCGCCGAAAGCAGTGCGGCCGATGCGGCCGGATACGGCATAGATGCGACATAGTGGGGCACGCGAGCCCACAGGCTGAGGGCCTGAATCTTGCGGGCGTGAAGCGCGTGTTCGAGTGCGGCGGCCATGCCCGCGGGAACATCGACCGAACTTTTGAGGTACGGCAAACTTGCGACCAACTCTTTGTCGGGACTCGTGCAAGAAATGTAGACGGCACGAGTGTGGGGCGTGGCGAACGGATATGCGCCGATGCCGATCATGCGGCGCACGCCGAATTGCACGCTGATGTCGGCGATCGTTTCGGCGAACAAGTTCCAGTGGGTGTCGGGTTCGGGGCCGGTGAGAAGGAGAATGTCTTTTTCGTTGATGTCTCGACCAAGCGCGATCTCGGGAGTCGACCAGACCAATTTGGTGTTGACGCCGTCGCGAAGCTCCATGATTGGTCGGCGGGCGCGAAAGTCGACGAATGTGTCGATGTCGAAGTCGATGATTTTCACGGCGTTGGTTTCTTTGGCGACGGATTCGATCGCTGTACCCGCGGCCGAACTCGTGTCGATCCAGCCGGACATCATCACGACAAGCAGGGGATTTTTGATCTGTGGCAGTGTGCCAATGATCTTGTAGGGCTTGTTCATCGGGGTGAGCCTAGTTTAGGCGTGAGAGAGATTCTTCGGCACTGTTGGCCGCGGCCTCGGTTTGCAATCTGAAGGGCTCGAGGTCAGCCGCTTGTTTTTCGCCGAGGGCACCGCCGAGGTAACGCGCGTAGACGCCCTCGATGATGCAGGCGAGTTTCCAATATGCGAACGCGCGATAGAACTCGATGTTCGAAATGTCACGCCCAGTTTTGGCGGCGTAGCGAGCAATCAGATCGCCGCGATCGAGAAAACCTTTGACCGTCGTGTATTGCGACATCCACGGCGATGCCTGATCGTTGGGGCCCGTCCAATAGACGGTGAGCAGACCCAAATCGGCGAGCGGGTCACCGAGAGTGCAGATCTCCCAATCGAGCACCGCTTGGATCTCGCCCGTTGAACTCACGATGCAGTTGTCGAGCCGATAGTCGCCGTGCACGATCGTGGCCGGGCCTTGTTCGGGAATTCGTTTGGAGAGTTCGTCGTGCAGCCGATCGACGACCGGGAGTTCGCGGGTCTTTTGCGCATTCCATTGTCCGTACCATCGCTTGAGTTGACGGGCGATGTAACCGTCGTGGCGACTGAAGTCGTGCAGACCCACTTCGGCGAGGTCAACTCCATGAATCTTGGCCAATGTGTCGACGAGCGACTCGCTGGCAAGCCGTCGCGTCTGCTCGGTCAGCGCATGCTCGGCGGTCGGGATATCACGGACAACATGGCCGTCGACGAAGTCCATCACATAAAAAGGCGCGCCGTTCACCGCGACATCGGTGCAAAGTCCGCGGGCGCGGGGCACGGGAACATTCGAGTTTTGCAGCGCGGAGATCATGCGATGTTCGCGACCCATGTCGTGGGCGCTGGCCAAACCGTGACTCAACGGTGGTCGGCGCAAAACATAATGATTTTGCTTGGCGTCGTGAACCGAGAAAGTGAGATTCGAATGGCCGCCGGCGATGAACGAGAACTTGAACGGAGCGGTCGCGCCCTCGATGTTCTGTTCGAGCCACGCCGTGACTTTTGGAGCGTTGATGCCCGCGCTGACAGTGTCGCTCATCACCATGCAAACTACTTAACGGCGGTCGGCGGGCGCTAGTTGCGAGGCGTCGAAACTGTAAAGTGGGCGGATGGCAATCGATGTAACCGATGCGACTTTCCAAAAGGAAGTGATCGACAAGTCGATGACGACCCCGGTGATCATCGACTTGTGGGCGCAGTGGTGCGGGCCGTGCAAGACGCTCGGACCAATCCTCGAGAAACTGACGAACGCGACGAACGGCAAGGTGATTCTGGCGAAGGTCGATGTCGACAAGTGCCCGCAGGTTGCACAGGCATTTCAGGTGCAGTCGATACCGGCCGTGTATGCGATGAAAGACGGCAAGATTATCGACGGCTTCGTCGGCGCCCAATCTGAAAACGTGGTCAACCAATTCATAAAGAATCTCCTGCCCGAACCCGAAGTGGTGGATGTGAAGGCGTTGTTGGTGCGCGGTGACGAGCAGAGTTTGCGCAAGGCCCTGGCGGCCGAGCCGACGAACGAGGGCGTCGTGATTGCGTTGGCGAATTTGCTGACCGCACGCAACGATTGCGCGGCGGCGCTCGAGATTTTGAAGACGATTCCCGAGACCGCACAGGTACGCGAAGCCGTGGCTGCCGCGCGTGCGGCGTTCGTGCCCAAAGATGATTTCGACAAACAACTCACCGATCTTTTGGTGCGGGTCAAGACCGACGGAGAGGCGAAAAAGGAGTTCTTGGAATTGCTCGAGAAAATGGGGCCAAACGACCCCCGCACCGGCGATTATCGCAAGAAACTGACGGCAAGACTTTTTTGATCGTTGCCCCTGCGGGGTCTTAGCGCCCACATGGGGCGATGAATGTTTTCGCTGAGACGACTGAAAAATTGCGGCAGCGACCGAGGTTCGGGTTCTCGCGATTCGTGGGAGCGACGATCAGCATCGTGGCGATCGCGGTGGCGGGTTGGTGGTTGGTGCGTGTTCCACCGCCGCCACCCGAGGCGAAACTGCCGTTCGCAAGCACGACGATTGCTGCTGGCCCTGATGTGACCGCTGAACTTGACGGCGCCGATGTCGCAGGTGACGAACCCGAATTCATCATCGTGCATATCGCAGGTGCGGTGAAATCACCGGGCGTTTATCGGCTTGCGCGCGGCGCACGGGTTAACGACGGCGTCTTGGCTGCCGGTGGTGCGACAGGCGGCGCCAATTTGGATGTGATCAATTTGGCGACCGTGCTCAACGAGGGCGAACAAATCTATGTGCCCAAGCGGGGTGAAAGGCCGCATGCAATAACCAGTCGACCCCAATCTGGTGGCGAAGTTGGCGGTGGCAACTCGATCGCAAGAAATCAGTCGCCGCAAATCAACATCAACACGGCAAGTACGGTCGAACTCGAGCAACTGCCAGGTGTCGGGCCCTCCACGGCCAAGGCGATCGTCGAGTATCGAGAAAAAAATGGTGCATTTGTCGTGGTCGAAGATCTGTTGAAAGTTCGGGGTATCGGGCCGGCGAAGCTGCGCGGGATGTTGTCGCGAGTGCGGGTCAGTTAGCGCAAATTTTCAGAGAACGCCGAGAAAGACCGCGGCGAGTGCGAGAGAAAAGAGTGATCCGAGAATGCAACCGATGGCGAGAGGTGAAAACTCGCGGCGCCATTCGGGCCAACTGGCGATAACCGCGCGCATCGCACGCAGGCTTGCAAAATGACCGATTGCCCACCACAGCAACATGCTCGTTGCAAAGCTGAGCGCATAACGCGAAAAACCCCCGGCAGCCGGAACCCCGAACAAGGGCATCGTCGGCATGGCGATGAATGTCAGCACAAAGCCGAGGACCCCAGTGGGCCCACCCGGAAGAAACAAGAGAATCAAGCCGATTGCGAGCACGATGGCGGCGAGGGCGACCGCGGTGACGCCGCCGCGCTTGCGCAGCCGATTTCGATGGGCGACGATGCCATCGGGCACGACACGGGGTTCGCGCGATGCCGATCGTGAACTGCCAGCCATGACTACATCGTATGATGTGCGTCGTGCCGACTGGCTGACCGTGTTTTTGGTCGCCGCTTATTTGATAACTACACGAGCGCCGTTCAAGACATCGATTGTTGTCTTGAACTTGTGTGCGATCGGCTTGATTGTTGTCGCGCGAATGATACGACTGTCGAATCTCGCGACCGTGTCCATGGTCTTGTTGTTGATGTTTGGACTGTTCAATTCGCGTCGAGCCCAAGCCGAATTGCACGATGTCGAGTTGGGTCGTTATTCGGGTTTGGCGACAATAGTCAGTGACCCGCGACAGGTTGGTTCGGCAATCCAGTTGGTGATCGCCATCGGCCCGGATCGACACATCGTTTATGCGTATGGTCGGCCGAGTTGGCGCTTGGCCGGGGTGAAAGTGGGTGAGCAGATCATTGTCGATGGCTATCGCGAACCGATCGAACGCGAGCGACATGTTCGTCTGTTTTCGAAACACATCAAGGGTCGATTTCAGGTCGAACAGGTGGGTGAGACAAGGTTGCCGGCCTCGCCCTTGTTGCGCAGTGCCCAGCGGGTTCGGGATCTCGTGGCAAAGTCGGCCGAGTCGTTCGAACTTGCGGATCGAGCACTGTTCACAGGTTTGGTGATCGGCGATGACTCCCGACAGCCAAAGGCGATGACGGTCGCATTTCGCGACTCGGGTTTGGCCCATTTGGTGGCGGTCTCCGGGCAAAATGTGGCCTTCGTCTTGGCGGCGGTTTCACCGTTGTTGTCGCGCCTCGGTCGCAGATCGCGGGTCGTGGTGACGACGACGATCTTGTCCTGGTTCGTCGTGATCACTCGCGTCGAACCCAGCGTGGTGCGCGCGGCGATCATGGCGGGATTGGCGTATTTGTCGGTGGCGATCGGTCGACCGACACGAACCCTGCGATTGATCGCGCTGACGGTGCTTGTCGCGGTGATCGTTGATCCGCTGTTGGCGTGGTCGGTCGGGTTCTTCATGTCGGTGGGGGCGACGCTCGGGTTGTGCGTCGGCGCAGCACCGCTGATGAAGATGATCCGTGGGCCAAGATGGTTGGCGCATCTTGTTGCATCGACCGTCGCCGCTCAAGTTGGGGTGATGCCCGCAGTATTGACCGTGTTCGGTCTGCCGTCGGCGACGGGGATCATCGCCAATGTTTTGGCCGTGCCCGTGGCCGGAATGGTGATCATGATCGGGCTTCCGATGGCGGTGCCGTCGGGTTTGCTGGTCGGCGGCAGTCTGAACTTGTTGGCGACGATCTTGATGTGGCCGGTGAAAGTTGGCGTTCGCTGGGTTTGGTGGGTGGCGACGGTTTTTGCCGAGTTGCGAGTGACGGGTGCAACGAACATTGTGCTGTGGCTCTCGATTTTTGTCGGGCTCTTGGTGATGCGACACCGAAGTTCTAAGTTGGTGGCGTGACTATTCATCTCGTGACGGGTTCGGATCCGCGATTGATTTCTGACAAGGTGAGCGAGATCACCCGAGAATTGATCAACTCGATGGCGACCAAAGAGAGTCGGAGCACGATTCTCGAGACGCACGACGCCGGTGCGGCCAGTTCGCAAGAACGCGAAGATGCGATTCGCAAAGCGGTGGCTTCGGCCGAGACGATGTCGCTGTTCGGCGAGGAGCGAGTGGTGGTGTTGCGCGAAATTTCCGAGGCGACCGTGGCCGAGTTGGCGAGCCTGGTCGAATATTTGGCGCACCCGTCGGAGAGCACCCATCTGGTTGTGAGCGCGAGCTCTAAATTACCGAAATCGATCGCAGACGCGTTGAAGCGAAGCGGGGCGACAACTTTGGCGACTTCTCCGCCCGATCGACGACAAGATTTGATGATTTGGTTTCTTGAACGGTTCGGCGAATCTGGTCTGACCCTCGAGGTGAGCGCATTGAACCAAATAATCGACTGGTTGGGAGAAGATCAGGCGCGGTTGCCGGGGCTGATCGACATTCTCGTGTCGACCTATGGCACCTCGCACAAACTGACCAGCGATGACGTGACGGCGTTCTTGGGCGATGCCGGCAGCGTCAAACCGTGGGACTTGACCGACGCGATCGACGCGGGCGATTCGCCGAAGGCGATCGACATGTTGCATCGCATGACGAGAAGCGGCGAGTATCACCCGTTGCAGGTGATGGCATTGCTGAACACCCACTACACGAAGTTGATGCGCCTAGACGGTCCCGAAATTCAGTCGTCGCAACAGGCGATGTCGTTGATCGGCAGCAAGAGCGACTTTCAGGCCAAAAAATATTTGAGTCAGTATCGACGCCTGGGTTCGACCGGCGTGGGTCAGGCGGTGCAGATGCTGGCCAGAGCCGATCTTGATTTGCGGGGCGGCAAAGACTTGGGCGAAGAACTGACGATGGAGATCTTGGTGGCCAGGCTCTGCCGAATGGGAACGACCAAGTCGTCGCGCGCTACTTCGCCGAAGCGGCGTTGAGTTTGCGCATCAGGCGGCTCTTGCGACGAGCGGCTTGACGTGGGTGAATTGTTCGATTTGCCGCGGCTTTGTCGAGGCGCTTGACCGCCAGACGAAGAGCCTCTTTGTTTTCGGGTGTGCCAGCCGTCTCAACGGCGTGTTTGATGCGGGTGCTGATCTCGCTGCGAACGGCTCTGTTTCGCTTGGTCGCTTTCGCGTTGGTGATGACGCGCTTTTTTTGCGATTTGATGTTTGCCACACCGAAAGGCTAACAGCGGGTGGGGCCATGCCAAACATACGCCGAGTAGAATTTGGCGAAATCTCGCGCGCGGTTTAGGTATGACTGAGCGAGACGAGATCTCGGAGAAACGGCGCAATGGAATTATCCCGAATACGAAATTTTTCGATCATTGCGCATATTGACCATGGCAAGTCGACCTTGTCCGACCGAATACTTGAAATGACCAAGGCGGTCGATGCCCGCGAGATGCGCGCGCAATACCTGGACAGCATGGATCTCGAACGCGAGCGGGGGATAACGATCAAGGCGCAAAACGTGCGGGTCGACTGGAGAGACAGCATCTTGCATCTGATCGATACGCCGGGACACGTCGACTTTGGTTACGAAGTGAGCAGGTCGTTGGCGGCGTGCGAGGGGGTAGTTCTGGTCGTGGATGCGGCGCAGGGCATCGAGGCTCAAACCTTGGCCAACTGCTATCTCGCGCTCGAAAACAACTTGGAGATCGTCGCGGCGCTGAACAAAATCGATCTGCCGGCGGCCGATCCTGATCGTTATGCGATGGAAATCGAAAAAGTTCTCGGCATTCGCGCCGAGGATATCTTGCGAATATCGGCCAAGACCGGCGAGGGAGTGCCCGAGTTGTTGGATGCGATCGTGCAGAGAATTCCGCCGCCGAAAGGCGACGCCGACGCGCCGCTGCAGGCCCTGATCTTCGACAGCCAATACGACCAATATCGCGGCGTCGTGTCGTCGGTGCGGGTGATGAACGGTCGAATGCGCAGCAACGAGAAACTTTTGTTCATGCAGACGAACGCGGTGCATGAGGCGCTCGAGGTCGGTGTGCGTCGACCCGCACCGACGCCGGTCGACGAACTTGGCCCGGGTGAAGTTGGTTATCTGATCGCAGGAATCAAGGATGTCGGTGAGGCGCGCAGCGGTGAAACCGTCACGCACGAGGCGCGACCCGCCGATGAACCGCTCGAGGGCTACAGCGACCCGAAGCCGATGGTGTTCTGCGGATTGTTTCCGATCGAGGCGGACGACTTCGAAAATTTGCGCGAGAGTCTGCAGAAACTCAAATTGAACGACGCCTCGATCAGTTATTCGCCCGAGTCCTCGGGGGCGTTGGGGTTTGGTTTCAGGTGCGGGTTCTTGGGTTTGTTGCACATGGAGATCGTCAAAGAACGCCTCGAGCGCGAGTTCAACCTGGCGTTGATCGCCACTGCGCCGTCGGTGCAATATCAGGTGACGAAAACCGACGGCAGCGCGATGATCTGCGACAACCCGAGCGATTTGCCGCCGACGAACTACATCAAGTCGATCGAGGAGCCGTTTTTCAAATTGAACATCATCACCCCGAAGGATTACACGGGCACGCTGATGGATCTCTGTCAGTCGCGTCGGGGCGAATTCGACAAACTCGAATATTTGTCGCCCGAACGCGTGGAGATGCATTACCTGATGCCGCTGGCCGAGGTGGTGGTCGACTTCTTCGACCAGATGAAAAGCAGATCTCAGGGCTATGCGAGCCTCGACTATGAGTTGCACGGGTATCGCGAGTCTGACCTGGTGAAGGTCGATCTGTTGTTGAACGGAATCGTCGCCGACGCGTTCAGCACGATCGTGCATCGCGAAAAGGCCTATGACTACGGCAGACGGATGTGCGAGAAACTAAAAGAGTTGATTCCGCGACAGATGTTCGACGTGCCGATTCAAGCGGCGATCGGCGGCAAGTTCATCGCCCGCGAAACCGTGAGGGCCAAGCGCAAAGATGTGTTGGCCAAGTGCTACGGCGGCGATATCTCGCGCAAGCGCAAGCTGCTCGAGAAACAAAAAGAAGGCAAGAAAAAGATGAAGTCGATCGGTCGAGTCGAAATACCCGGCGACGTGTTTATCTCGGCGCTGAAGTTAGACGGCCGACGACCGTGACCGACGTCGTCGAGCAGAAGCATGCGAGCGTTTTTCGATCGCTGAAATATTTCAACGCCCGCCTGTTCTTCTTCGGCTTGTTGCTGTCGAACATCGGCACATGGTTGCAGCTGACGGCGTCGTCGCTGTTGATTTATCGCCTGACGGGCAATGCGGCGGATCTCGGCTATAACGTTGCGTTTCAGTTCTTGCCGATGCTGCTGCTCGGCACGTGGTGCGGGGCGTTGGCCGACCGCCACAATCGTCGACGCATCGCCCTGATTTCTCAGGCTCTGTTGGCGGTGCAGGCGTTGTTGTTGGGGCTGCTCGATCTTTCTGGCGTGATCAATGTGTCGATGGTCTATGCGTTGTCGTTCTTGCTCGGAATAATCGGCGCATTCGATAATCCGGCCCGGCGTGGTTTGCTCACCGAGCTGGTGCCGCAAGAAGAGTTGCCGAACGCGATGTCGTTGAACACCGCGGTGATGACGGGTTCGCGCATCTTTGGTGCGGCGATAGCCACAGCGCTGATCGGGCCGCTCGGAACAGGGTGGTTGTTCATTCTCAACGGGCTTTCGTATGCGGCGATGATCTACGGTCTGACGGGATTGCGCAAGGCCGAAATGTACCCGGCGACCGTGAGACCCGCCGGTGGCTCGCCCGTGCGCGAAGTCTTTTCGTACGTCGCCGGCAATCGTCGGTTGCTGACGATGTTTTCGGTTTATTTGGTCGTCAGCACTTTCTCGTTCAATTTCGGTGTCGCGTTGCCCAAACTCGCCGACCGTAGTTGGGGCGACGATCGGGCGTTCGGTTGGTCGATGTCGGTAATCGGCATCGGCAACTTGATCGGCGCGTTGTTGACGGCGCGACTGCGGGTGGTCTCGTTGCGGTGGTTCGTCGGCAACATCGCCTTGCTCGGTTTGGCCAGCATCGGCATGGCGTTCGCGGCGAACTTTTGGATCGCATTTTTGTGGAGCGTGCCTCTTGGAATCGGGGGAGCGGCGATGATCGCAGCGGGAAACGCGATCAGCCAACAAGAGTCGCCACCCGACATGCGTGGTCGGTTGCTGGCGTTGACCGCCGTCGCGTTCTTGGGCAGCACGCCGATCGGTGGACCGATCACGGGTTTGATCGCCGACATAGTTTCGCCGGAGTGGTCGCTGGCTTACGGTGGAGTGATCGCCCTAGTTTGTGCATTTGTCGCCGTGTTGGCGTGGCGATAGAGAAGTGGCGACAGAGAAGTAGTGAGACGGTGAAATGGACGCAGTTGGCGACGGGTTGATGCATGGCTAATTCGGTGATGTGGTTTCGTCGCGACCTGCGTCTCGAAGACAACCCTGCATTGGTGGCGGCTGCCCGCGCCGCGAATGTAACGCCGTTGTTCGTGTTGGATCCGATTTTTCTCCAGCGCTCGGGGGCGGCGCGATTGGCGTTTTTGTTCAGATCCTTGCGCGAACTGAACCGCGAGATGAACGGCGCCCTCGTGGTGCGAACGGGAGACCCAGTCGAAGTCGTGGCGAAAGTCGCCAAGCAAGTCGGGGCGGCG
>Ga0194112_10000959_pt1:40000-42408 | contig 42408 bp, 37 predicted proteins | sample TA2MahC400mmetaG_FD_146191 | JGI IMG/M metagenome (GOLD analysis project Ga0194112, IMG submission 146191) | Freshwater microbial communities from Lake Tanganyika, Tanzania - TA2015016 Mahale Deep Cast 400m | ecosystem: Environmental > Aquatic > Freshwater > Lake | place: Tanzania... | reverse complement strand
GACAAAATACCAGGGTCAGATGAATATGCATCCTCCATAAATGACATTACTGATCTGAAAAGTGCAGAAAAAGATCTTAAAAAGGTCATGGAAGAAAAAGAGGTGCTCTTAAAAGAAATTCACCACCGGGTTAAAAATAATCTAATGATCATGTCCAGCTTGCTTAACATTCAATCAAGTTATATAAAGGATAAGGCTGCGCTCGATGTTTTCCGTGAAAGCCAAAACCGGGCAAAATCCATGGCCATAATCCATGAAAAGTTGTAGCGTTCTGATAATCTTAAAAAAATCGACTTTGGAAACTATATTAAATCTTTGACCACAGAACTTTACCATACTATGGTCCCTGACCCCAGCCTTATAAAACTTAATTTAAACGTCGAGGAGGGGATGCTCGATATTAACACTGCTGTTCCTCTAGGTCTAATTGTAAATGAACTGGTAACTAACAGTATGAAGCATGCCTTTCCTAAGGGAAAAAGTGGAGAAATAAACCTAGAATTTCGTTCTGAAGATGGAAAATTTGTTTTAAAGGTTAGCGACGACGTTGTAGGTTTTCCTAAGGATTTAGATTTTCGTAAAACAATTTCTTTGGGACTGCAACTGGTAAATAGCTTAACAGGCCAAATAGATGGTGAGATAGAGCTGGATAGAACTAATGGCACAGAATTTAGCATCACCTTTAAAGAATTAAAGTATGGTGAATTATCATAATTAGATCACAGTTCGCTATATTAACTATCTAATACTTTCATACTATTCCAAAAAGCCTCAAAGACAAAATAATTAAAGGTTATTTTATATTGGGGATATTGTTGATCTTGTTACATTCGAAAATTCCACATCCACAGTCCACCTATTCTTACATTCACACTCAAATTCATCAGGGATGGTCTGATTTAGGTTTGATTCAATAATCATTTTCTTTAACTTGGAATTACATTTTTTACAGTTAAATGGACCCCGCCGTGTTCCAAATCCTGATGTATCCATTATCACAGGAATTTTCACAGAACTGCGAACTCTTTTTATAATTTCAAGGATACTCCATATCCATGGGGGTTGATATGATCCTCTGCGCCATAAAAGTTCCATGAGGGTGCCTTTATGGATTGTGGCTGGGCAGAAAGATATTCTATCTATTCCTATTTTTTCTGCGTATTGTGCTGATTTTACTGCGTCTTCTATGGCATCCATCTCAGATGTTAGGATTGGTTTTATGAGAAGATAGACTTTTGATTTAATATTGCATGATGTTTTCATCTTTTTTATAATATTAATGGCGTTTTCAAAGTCTTTCTTGGAAAACCCCTTATTAATCTTATATTTGCGTATATAATCATCGGCAGTTTCCAATCCGATACTTACCTCGAATATTTTGTCTCCTGAGGCTTTGCAGCATTCCTCAAGAACATTTTCTGTTACATATTCAGGGCGGGATTCTACCACGATTTCTTCGATATTTTCTTCGTGTTTTAGAATATTTAGAATTTCTAAACGTGCTTCTTTTGGAAATTCCTCATTATTTAGAAAACTTCCAGATGTGAATATTTTAACTGCGGTTTTCTCGTTTATCTCATATTTTTCAATAAATTTTTTAAAGATATCAGTTAGAATGTCTGCTGGAACATCTTCAAGTGGTGAATCTGCAATATAGCTGCACATGGTACATCCACCAGACTCTGAAAGTGCCCATGCACATCCTGAAGTAGGAAGAATCATGAATATTGCTTTTCCTCGTCCAGAATAGAATAGATCTTCCTGCGACCATGTAGTTGCCAGGTCATAGGGTGATCTTCTCTCTATTCGTTCAAGTGCATTTTTCCTGATTTCCCTCATTAAATCTTGAATTTCCATATTATTTTCAACCTATAATTGGAAAATATGTATTATGTTGTGTTTAAAGATTAATTAAAATATTTATTTTTTTATTGATATTTTTAATAATAAACTGAATTACCAAAACAATGAAATGAATTACCAAAACACCAAAACAGGTTATTCTTTAATTAAAATCAAAAATAGCAGTAATTTTAAGATTTAAAAATAAAAAAAAATAAAAGATTTGGAGAGTTAGAATGCGCTAACTACCTCTCCAAGTAGTTTAATGGATTTTTCTTTGTCAGGACCAATTGGTGAACCAGCAACGTACTGGGTTACACCCATTGCACCGAGAGCTTCAATTTTTGGTATGAAGTCGTCTGGTGTTCCTACAACAGAGAATGCTTCCATCAATGCGTCGTCAACTGCTCCGATTGCTCCTCCGAAGTCTCCTTTTCCAATTAGGGCTCCGATTTTGGCTCCGGTGTCGGGGGCTAGTCCATGTCTTTCTAGTACTGGTGGTGGGGATCCGGCGGCGATGAATGCGACTACGATTTTGGCGGCTCCTAGTGCTTTTGCTGCGTCGT
>Ga0194112_10000959_pt1:0-32500 | contig 42408 bp, 37 predicted proteins | sample TA2MahC400mmetaG_FD_146191 | JGI IMG/M metagenome (GOLD analysis project Ga0194112, IMG submission 146191) | Freshwater microbial communities from Lake Tanganyika, Tanzania - TA2015016 Mahale Deep Cast 400m | ecosystem: Environmental > Aquatic > Freshwater > Lake | place: Tanzania: Lake... | reverse complement strand
ATCTTTTACATCATCTATTTAGCTTATATAATGGTTGATCAAAGGTTAAAAATTGTTTTTATATCTCTAATTTCATCCAACAAATACTATACGTTTTATAAGACCCTAAACTGTTTATATGGCCTGTAGATCCCATTAAACATCTTATATCTTTCTAAGTATCATATAGGTCTGTTCCACCGGAATAAGTACAAAGGAATTATTGTAAAAGTAGAATCTCTAAACATATATTTTTTATTAAACTTATTTTTATAATGTTAAATATCTGGATGCACATTCAACTCCTTCAAAAGTCGTTGTCTTTCCTTTTTAAGTAGTTCTAATACCTCAGGATCGCAGGAACCCTTCTTCTCCAGAAAAGCTATAGTTGTGGTTACGGCTTCCAGGTTTGTTTCTAATTGATTTACGGGCATATTTAAGCTCCTTTTTTCTTTTCGATGGTTGATATGATATTTTTAATAATTTTTCTTCAAGTGTTCTTTATATAAAAAAAATTTTATTATTAAAGCATTTTTTATATTTTTATTGATTCACTTTAAAAACGCAGATCCCTAAAAATAATCAACTTTTTTCAATCTTTTAATACAGGTTTCTTATCTTCATCCCCTTCTTCTGGAACTACCATGACAGGAATTGAAACCAGATTTATCAGATCTGCAGCTGTACTTTGATGAACAAATCTGTAAATCTTATCAAACTTACGATGACCCATAATAACCAAATCATAACCCTCTGCGAGTTTTGAAATTTTATCTGGTATTTCTTCGTCGCTACCTTCAAATTTTACAGCTTCATATGTGGTTTCTAATCCTTCGGCCCTGCATTTTTCTACATATTCTTCCATTTTTGCTATTGAATCCTTATCCTCACCAAGATAAACCAAATGAATTTTTGATTTGTGCTTAATGCATTCTAAGATAGCTGTCTCGACTGCAATATCTTCTTTGTCGCCTGAAGGATTTATGGGGATTAATATTTTTTTGAACATATAATACCTCAAAATATTGAAGAAGCTTAAATCAGTTTACAAGATACATATCTTTTTTTAAGATATAAATAACTGAGTGTTTTAAGTTTTATCAGTAAGAAAGGATCTCACTTGATTTATCGTTGATAGATGTGTTTATGATTTCCAATTTTGTCCAAGTGGTCGTAGATATTTAAATCTTTTTATTTATCAAGGATAGATATGATTTTAAAACTTATCAAGGATCTTACCATAAATCTCCCTTAATTTTCCATCAGACTTTTCATAAATCATCCGCAGTATCAACTCTGGAGTACTTTTGGCCAGATAGTTCATTTTAGGAGTTCTATTCACTATTAAATTGTAATTCTCATCCAAACCCTCTGCTTCGATCCCGTCAACACGAACATCTACATATTTCAATATATCCGGTGCCATGTGGGTTACAATCACTGCATAGGAATCAGAGTCTTTCATGAAATCTATAAAACTGGATATAATCTTTGAAGCGGCTTCCAGTTCGGTTATAGCTTCAAGTTCATCTAAGAGAACTAATTTGTTCGGTTTTTCTGTTACTATGGGTATAAAAGTCCTTAAAAATGATTCAAATGCACCTGCATCTAAGGTTCTTTTCTGGGAGAACAGATAAATCTCTTCTACGATCTTAACTTCAGCTTCCTGGGCACAGACAGGAAGCCCCATTTGGGTCATTATGGAAATTTGAGCCATGGTTTCAATAAGGGTGGTTTTACCACCACTATTTGCACCGGTTAGTAGAACTACATTTTCAGGTTTTCTAAGGATATATTCAATTTTTTGAACCTCTTCATTTGGTTTTAATGCCAGATTAAGGTGAATTGCATCTTTAAAATAGAATCCATCCTCAGGTCCATCTTTAATTTCAGGTTGATTTAAATCATAGTAATGGGCAAAGCATCCTAGGGCAAATTCATAATCGAAATCCAATATCTCACCAATTTCGTATTCAACTGCAGATTTAAGCTCTGAAAGTCTGGATGCAGCTTCAACCTTTTTTTCAAAGGCGTTTATATGCATTTCGGCTGCTTTTAATTTTTTTATTCTCCCTAATTCCTGTTGATCTATTTCAATAGGATACTTCTGTATGAAAGGATCGAATGAATAGCCTGTTTTCTCTTTAATCTTTTCTTTCGCATCGTTTATGGCATCATCGAATATTTTCTGGATTTTGTCAGGCATATCCTCGTTTAGTATCTTTAAAACTTCTTCACCCTTCAGATCGACCTTTTTTATATTTTGCCGTAGTTTTTCATCGGCTTTATGTTTTGCAGCCTCCACCACATCATCAAATACAGCCTCATCCACAGAATATAATTTCAAAGAATCCAGGATGTCCATAACCTCTGGAAGTACAGAATCACGCCCTAAAATCTCCTTTAGAGTTAGAATATTGTTTAAAAGGTCATGGTTATCATAGAAATATGAAAGAACCACCTCTGGGACGATTTCAAATTCCTGGGCATCGTTTTTCACCATAACAATGTTAAATGAGTCACTTAGTTCTATCTTGCCTTCCCCGTAGATATACACTATAAATTCATAGTTCTCAATGGTTTCGAGTTCTTCTGAAGTTATTATAGGGCAGTATTCGTTTAAATTCATGTCCATTGTGCTATTATAGTCGCCTACAGACTCCACTAGCACAGCCTTACTAGAATCATATTTAGGCCTATCTTTCTTTGCAGGCCCTATTTTTTTAAGTAAATTAATTACATCATTTACGGGAAGAGTTGATACCATTTCTTTTGCTTTCATTACAAAAACTAGGGTTTCCTGGATTTTTTCTTTATCTTTGGTGGGATTGATAAGTAAAATTCGATTTTTTCCATATTCAGTATTGGAATATTCTAGAATCCTCTGAATAATGTCTTCATAGATCTTATGTGATCTTTCAGTTTTTAAAAATTCTTCAGCGGGATTTCCCAATACATGATTTACTATATCAGTTGCCATTCTTTGACTTACACCTTCTATTTGGGCAATTCTATTAATTTGGTAATTATGGATGGCTTTTAGTAGTTGTTCTTCGTTTCCAAAGTTTTCAATGATTTTTTTGGCTAATCTCTTCCCAATACCTTTAATTTCAGTAAGCTCCACTTTATCACCATTTATTTGGCTGGAAAACTTCTTAATTTTGAGAATATTTAATTCTTCAGATTTTTTTTGTTTCAATTATGTTTAGGTAAACTTTAATATTATTTTTATCTAGTTCATTCTCCAGTATGATGGGTCTTGGCCCAGGTTCGCTCCCTCCTAATAATTAACTTTAGAAAAGCAACGAAAAATAAAGGGATCAGGTATAAACAGTAGGCCCAGTATTCTATAGACATCCCTATAGAAGTTGCAAAGTTTCCTGTTTCCCTATAAATCCCAATAAAGACCACAGGGAAAAATGCTATTGTAGATATAATACTTATAAAGATTGGCGCTGAAAACTGGAAATAAATTAAGAATCCCACATATAAGATGGCTACTGTGTAACCAAGCATCACGAAGGCAATAAAGAGAAGAGAAGCCAGATATTGAATGGCGTCTAGGCGCCGATATATGGATACCTTCCGGGCTATTAATATTTTAACCAGGTAGACAAATAATGTTTCCAGATTTCCCATGGCCCAGCGCACTCTTTGTCTGAAGAAAGGTTTCCATTCTTTAACTGCCTCCTGATATACTGCTGTTTCTGGGCAGTATCTAATTTTCCACCCTCCAATCATTAATTTAACACTCATATTCAGATCTTCGGTGATTGCATAGCCATCCCATCCTTCCAACTTTTTGATAGCCTTTTTTAGGGTTATTTGACCATTTCCACCTAACGAAGCTGATCCACCCATAATATCTTTGGCTTTCAGGATGACATTACCAAAAATAGCAAATTCAATATTCTGCATTGAAGTTAGCAAATTCTTGTTGGCATTATACATCTTTACCCTGGTTTGCACACCGGCAACATCTTCATCGCTGAGATATGGAACAGCTTTATTTAAAAAATCTGGTTCTACTTTGGCATCAGCATCGAAAACGGCTATCACCTCTCCATCACTCATTTTTAATCCATCATTCAGCACGTATCCCTTTCCTTTGCCGGCTCGGGGAGAAATTCGGCTTACTATCTTCAAAAAATCGTATTCCTTTTTCATTTTTATGAGAACATTCCTGGTATTATCACTGGAGCCATCATTGATCACTATGATCTCATAATTTCTGTCTGATTCAATGAAGTAATCAAGATTGGCCAGAGACTGAACACAGCTTTCAATGGTATTCTCTTCATTGTGTGCAGGTATGATTATGCTGACGAAGGGCCTAAAATTTGGGTTTTTAGGTGGAGCCGGTCTTTTGAAACTTAAAGCCGTTATTATTATCCCATAAATAGCTGGAATGAATAATAAATACTCTAACCAGGTCATATCTAAATTTATCAATCCATATATTATGAAAGCGAGAGTACCGGTGGAGATCAGAGCAACACCCAGTTTTTCCATCTTAAGTTCTCTCTCTTTAGATGATACTCTGTCTACAAATTTTTTTTCTTTTGTTTTTTCTGATTTATGTTTATGAAGAGCTGTTTTAATGTTACTGAGCAGTTCTTTTTCCCCAAAAGGTTTAATTAGATAGCCGTAGGGGATTGTTATTTTTGCTCGTTCAAATGTTTCTTTATCAGCACGCGCAGTAATGAAGATAACAGGAATATCTAATTCTAAGATATTTTTTGAGGTTTCGATTCCATCAAGTTCTCCTCGAAGCGTAATATCCAGCAAAACCAGATCAGGTTTTAATTCTACGGCTTTTTTTAAAGCCTCTTCACCAGAAGATGCCATGGCAGGCACATATCCCAAATCTTCCAGCATATGCTTAATATTCAATGCGGTTATAGCCTCATCCTCAACAATAAGGATATTTGCACCTTCTCTAAACTCTCTCTCTTCAAAATCCCTTAATTTAGATCTTTTTTTAGATAAAAAGTCTTTTTTAATCCCTTCTATTCTTTCCCTTTCCTTTTTATGTTTGTATAGGGCCATTTCCACTACTTTCTGCAATCTATTATCATCGATGGGTTTTACTAAATATCCATGGGGGGGTTTTAATGATACAAGTTCCAGAGTTTCTTTATCTGCGTATAATGTAATGTAAACAACTGGAATGTCTATACTGAGGATTTTTTGGGCAGCTTCTATACCATCCATTTCTCCTTCCAGTAAAATATCCATTAAAACCAGGTCAGGACGAACTTCAGCTGCTTTCTCCACAGCATCTTCTCCTGAAGATATGATGGCAAGCACATTATAACCTAATTTTTCCAATACTTGCTTCATGTTCATGGCCGTGGTCTCTTCATCTTCGACAATCAATATTTTTTCGTTGGCCATTTTACAGAACCGCCATTTTCTTAAATAATTGACTCTTTGCCATTGTCTTTTAATAAATATAAGTTAACTTTCTGCATTTATAAATTTCATAATAAAGTTATTATAAAGTATATTCATCAATCTATTAGTATATCCGAAATCTTTCCCCAATCTGTATAAGAAGGAATGTCAGCTATGGAGACGTATATTTTTTACATTCTAGTTTTATTGCGCACCGGGTTATTTGTGGGATTTTTTTCTGGACTTTTAGGGGTCGGTGGAGGATTCATTATGGTTCCCATCCAATTTTGGCTGCTTAAATTAATGGGTATTGATCCTACCATTGCTATAAGAATTGCTTTTGGTAAAAGTCTTGCTGTTATTCTCCCTACAGCCATAAGTGGAACAATGGCCACCATCATAAAAACGCAGTATAAATAAAACCTGCCATAATTATGGGTTTAGTTAGTATTTTAGGAGCTTTATTGGGGGAAATTTTACAACTCATGCCCCAAGTTATTTACTCAGAATTCTTTTTGGTTTAGTGGTCCTTGTAGCTGTTTTATGGATGCTTTTTGCAAGATATCCTGAAAGGGGAAATATAAAAAAAGATAAAATCGTTTATTTCGTTTTTTGTGGTTTTTTAGTTGGAACACTTGCTGGACTTCTTGGTATAGCTGGGGGAGTCCTAATGGTACCTCTGTTAATTATTATACTGGGATTTGACGTATACAAGGCTGTGGGGACTTCAAGTGCGGTGTTAATTTTCTCATCTTAGGTGGAATTATATCTTACATCCTAAACGGGCTAAACACTATTGGATTGCCACAATATTCAATTGGATATATAAATCTGGTGCAATTTGTTATTTTAGCTGTTTCAAGCACCCCTGCAGCTAAAATAGGGGTAATTTCAGCTTATAATTTCTCTAAGAAAGAGTTAAGGCATATTTATATAATTCTAATGATCTATATTGCTTTAAAAATGATAGGAGTATTTGAATGGCTGCAAATACCGCTATAAATTGTTTATAAACCTAAAAGTTTTTATTTATTGATTATATTTTATTTATTGAAAATTTACTAGAATATAATTTAGTAGAATATAAAGTATAAAAAAGTTGATACTGCTAAAGATAGTTGTAAAATACCGAAAAATGTTAATGGACGCTTATTTATTGAGAATCTCCATTATTTTTTCCATGGCAGATTTGGAATCAGAAGATGCAAAATCAATGAATTTTTCAAAATATTCTGATACTTTCTGATTTTTTTGGAGAATTTTAGGGGCATTTTCAATATTTATTTGTTTAATATAGTATGGGTCTATTTTTAAGGCCTTATCATAACATTTTTTTGCTTCTTGATTTCCCATTTGATAAAAAATGGCGCCAACATTTATTCAGGTTTCAATATTGTTTGGATCAATATCTAAAATTTTATGATAGCATTCTAAAGCTTCATGCAACTTCCCATAACAATGAAAAACTAGTCCTTTAGTTTTCCATGTTTTTAAATTTTTTGAATCAAAATTTAAAGCTTTATCATAATTGATCGCTTTTTGAGGTTTATTAAGATCATAAAAAATATTTCCTAAATTAAGCCATGCATAAGCATCTAATGGATATTTGCTTATTATTCATAGGGAAATTCTGTTTTATCACAAGTTTTTGTTCCTGATAATTTAGATCAAGTATTTTGCTTTCGAAATCAAGTATTTTTGTCTGTTTTTTGCTTTTTTCTATTATTTATATTAAGCTTAGTGTTCATATTAGCAATAGTGAAATTATTAGCATGAGATAAATGCACCTATAACATAACTACAATATTTTATCTGAGATAAGTCTATGTGATAATATGTACATCTGTTTAGAAGGAATCGATGGATCTGGGAAATCAACGCAAATAGCTCTTCTTGAGAAATGGTTGAAGGATTGTGGATTTGATGTAATCCAGATTTTTGAGCCTACAGACTCGTCAGTGGGAAACCTCATAAGAGAGATGCTTAAGAGCCCTAAAGCCACAGATAGAGACTTTCAAAGAACCCTTGGCCTCCTTTTTGCTGCTGATAGAATGATTCTCATGGAGAAAATCAAAGACGCAGAACTTTTAGGTAAAATTGTAATAAGTGATCGCTGTTTCTTCTCCAGCATGGTTTATCAGGATGAAGAGGAATGGATATCAAAGATAAATAAATTTGTCAAAAAACCCGATATTGTGATATTGCTTGATTTAAATGCAGAAACTGCTCTTAAAAGATGTGAAGGTAAAGATCACTTTGAAAATAAGATTTTCCTGGAGAGAATCAGAGACCAGTATCTTGAACTTGCAGAAAATAGCGGATTTTTTGTTGTAAATGCTAACACAGGTATTAATAAGGTTCATGAGGACATAAAAAAAATAATTTCTCCAAAATTGGGCATGTGTATTTAATTTTTATAAATTCTGTATTTTATTAATAGTTTTTTCACTTTTTTGTCCATATAGTTCCCTTAACTAATATTACAGGCAACTTCCAAAAAAATTACTATCTAAATGGGTTTATTAAGCATAAATATTTTTTTCACGCTTTAAATCTGGCAGATTCATCAATAGATATAAATTGATTGTAGATAATAATTTACTTATAAAACGATTTTTTAGGGGGGGTGTTAAGGTTAAAGCCAGTGAATTTATAGGAAAGACAGCTTTGGATAACCAGGGTTTTGAAGTTGGCAGAATTTCTGACCTAATTATAAAAGCAAAAAAGTGTTTGATAGACAAAATAGTTCTTTCAGCAGGCTCTACATTGGATAAAAAATATTTTGGTATTGAGGAGAAGGATATAGCAGATATAGGGGATTATGTTATTCTAAATCTGGACAAAAAGGATATAGATTTGAGAATAGGGAAAGAAAAACCTGAAGATATTGGATCAGGAATAAGCTTCAAAGAATTTGTTGGAAAAACAGTCATAGCTCAAAAGGGTATGGAAGCTGGGAAGATATCAGACATGGTAATCGAACCAAAAGGATGTTTAATCCATAATGTAATTATATCCACTGGATCTGCTATGAGAAAAAAACATTACATGGTAGGGGAAGGAGAAATCAGGGATATTGGAGATTATGTTATCCTGAATTTGTACATGCCTGAAATCCAAAAAAGAACAGAAGAGGATTAAAGATTTATTCACTTCTTTTTTTAATCCAATTTTTTGCTTCTTCTATAGCTTCGTCTATAGATGCAAGAGGAACGGTTTTTTCTTCGAAAATGTTTTCAATACCGATATCATCGACTGCACCTGTTTTTTTTAACTTTTCTATTAGAATTTCGCTCACATCTGCCAACATAAGCTTGTTTCCTCTATTTTTTAATAGATATGCATAAGCTCCCAACAATTGAATAATATCTTTGCTAAAGTAGTTGCCACCACGCATGTTTATAATAATAACTGCATTTTTTGGTTGTTTAATTGATGAAAATTTTTTTTGTAAGAAATAAATGATTGGATAGAAATTAGGAGATTTGGTCTGTATAATCGTGATTTGGTTTGATGGAAGCTTTTTTGGTATAGATTTTTCTTCAAACCGTCCCTCACCGAGTTTTATAAGCCTCAAAACGCCCTGATCCCGGGGATAAGGTTCAATATTGACAATTATTGATATTATTATTTCTATAAAAACCGCCGCCACCAGTGAATAACCTACACCAATCACCAAAATTAGCATGATAATTAAGTAATCGAATTTCGAGCTCTTCCAAGCCAGTAAAATTTTGGGTATCTGAGTTTTTAGTAGTTCATAACCTACTATGACGAGAAAACCTGCCAGACTAACTAGGGGGATTTGTTCAAAGAATTTACTGAATATTAGAATAGCTGATGCTACGATTAGGCCCGAATAAACACCACTCCAGCGTGTTTGCGCCCCAAATGTTACATTAGTCGCTGTTCGATTGATTGCTGCGTTTACTGGCATGGATGTAGTGAAAAAACCTGCTATGTTAGCTAATCCTTGACTGATAATGTTTTTTGAAACATTCGCTGCTTTACCACTAGGATTTGGATAAGTTGTAGTAATGCTTGCAGTTTCAATCATAGATAGAATTCCAATTGCTACAGCGGGTAGTATGAGGACAGGTAACAGGCTGAAATCTGGTGAAATGGGGGTGGGAAGAGTTGGGGGTATTGTTCCAAAATCACCCACTAGTTGCACTGATTCTAAATTGAAAAGAGCTACAATAACTGTTGCGACAATTATCATTAATAAAGTAGCAAAACTTTTAATCCTACTCTTTCCTAAAAAATAAAGGCATATTATGAACACCATTCCTAAAACTAGGGTAGATAAATTCCATAAATTTACATGTAACATAGTGTCAATACTTTGTGAAACAATACTACAACAATATTGGGAGGTGACATTACTTGGGTATCCGGTTAATTTTTCGATCTGAGATAAAATTAAAAGCACTGCACTCGCACTAATATAACCAGTTATGACTTCAAATGAAATGTAGCGAACGAATTTTCCTAATTTGAGTAAACCCATGGCCAATTGTACGATTCCCGCAACTAAACTTAAAGTCACTATCCCTGTTACTAGGTCGCTTCCTAAAGTACCTAAGGAAGTTGCAATAATTAAAGCTATATCACTTCCTAAGGAAATAATCATAAGAGTCGATGAAACAAATAATGAACCTACAATTGTGGCTAACATCCCAGAGTATAGACCATAAGCAGCATCTATTCCAATTAGGGCGGAAAAAGCCAATCCATTGGTTATTGAAACTATAGCTACTGTAAATCCTGCTAACAAATCATTAGGTAATGTTTTTTTATTTGGAAGATCCAGCTTCATTTTATCATCAAATTCTAAATAATTACCAAATGTTTTTATTTATCTCAAATCGCGTGTATTTAAATTTATTTAAATTTTAAGCGCTGGATTAGAACTATTTTTGTTCTTATCCATCCAAGTTCCGGTTCTCCGATTATCTACTTACGGAAGCTAAAGAAACTGTTTTACTATGAAATGTCTATGGAATGATTTTATTAGTAGAAGCGTTTTTATATATTACTTATTTTACAGTTTTAACCAGTGAGGTCTTTATATGTTTATTATGATTCTAATTTAATATTCTTTTTTTTTTCATCTGAAAAAAATTTAAAAAAATTTTAGTAAATTATTTTTGAGTGCCCTCTAAATTAATATACATGGAAATCAATTTGATGTATATCCTTATTCTGCTGCTCACAGGTGCAGGTGTGGGTTTTGCCACGGGACTTTTAGGAGTTGGAGGAGGCTTTATACTAGCTCCAGTCCAGTTCTTGCTTTTACAGTCCATGGGAGTGGATCCTGACACCGCCATTCGCATAGCTTTTGGTACTAGTCTGGCGGTGATTCTTCCTACAGCCATAAGTGGAGTATATGGCCACTATTATAAACAATGTGTTCTTTTAAAACCGGCCATAACTATGGGGATGGCTGGTTTCTTAGGAGGAATTTTAGGGGGTTCAATTGCCTCCCATGCACCGGCAGATTTTTTAAGAATAGCCTTTGGATTATTGCTTATTGGAGTTTCTGTAGAATTTTTAAAATTTAAGGTACCAGAAAATGGAAGAAAAAAGGTTTTTAATATCTATAAATTGTTTCTATGGGGATTTGGAGCTGGAGTGGCTTCTGGACTTTTAGGAATTGGGGGTGGGGTGGTCCTGGTGCCCATCATGCTCATTATATTTGAGTTTAGCATGCTCGAAGCTGTGGGAACCTCTGTATTGGTCATAGTGTTCAATTCCATAGGAGGTATCGTTGCATACATCCTGAATGGTCTATATGTAGCTGGACTACCTCCCTATTCACTTGGTTACATCAACCTATTACAATTAGTTATATTGGCAGGTACCAGCATTCCTATGGCTCAATTAGGAGCTTCAGCAGCCCATAAGCTACCTGATAAACAGTTGAGATACATATTTTTGGCATTGTTAATATATATAGCTTTGAAAATGATTGGAATATTTGATTGGCTTCAGATTCCAATCTAGTTATTTATTGATACCGTAGGTAAAAACATAAATTATGGTATTAATAGATCATAAATCAAAGATCAATTGAATTAAAAGGTTGAAATAGCTAATGTGGTGTAATTAATAAGAGAGTTATAAGAGTAAGTTAATGATTATGGAGTTTGGAGGGTTTGCATGGATAAAGAAGTGCTTGTAGATATGATAATTAATACAGCGTTAGAAAAGTTGCCTGGTTTTAAGGATGTTTGGGAGAAACATATCTATCTTGAGAATAAAAAAGTTTTGATAGTTGGTTTTAGAGAAGAAGACAAATTTAATAAAGAAGATCCAGGAGAAGAGGTAATAAGATCTTATTATTGGTACTGGGAGCTTAGAGATACTGTAACCTGGGAAATTTTAGATGAAAATCAAGAAAAAGACTTTGTTTTCTGCGAATCTGATATGGGTGGATGGAGTGATCAAGATCGTGTCGAAGACATAGTGGGAGATATTTCCGAAGCAGAAGTATGTACATGGAGTGATCAGGATTTTATTGAAGATATAGCGCATGATATCGCTGATGAGGTTCTGGGATGGTTATAAAAACTAAATTGACATTCTTAAACAAAAATAAACATTAATTAAAGATATTATTATCAGCAAAAATAAAATATAAATTTAGGGAACTATATTTTAAATCATTATCATTAAGATTCTTTTTCACGATCTCCGAGCTCGCTTATCCGCTCATTTAAAGCTTTTATGATGTGATCCCTTGCTTTTTCAAGTTCTTCCTTTTTTCCATAAAGTACTGGCCCATAATCGGTTTGTCCTAATTCAACTTCATAATGCATTAACACATCACTCAATTGTCTTATTGAAACTCCTGCTGGAATCCTCATCTCGTATTTCATTTGATCACCTATCTGTTTAGCCAATATATTCTCTTACAGGTCCTAGAATCTCAATTAAATATTTTGATACTGCATTTTTAAGATCCAGGGGATGTAATTTCCCTTCAGCATATCTACTCTCAAGTTCGCTGTAATTTAATTTAAGATCTCCACCAAATTTCTCAGGTCTTTCAATTATGATGGTTTCAAATTCACTGAAAATGAAATATTTGGTAATATCAATTATGGGATTCCCTTCAACCCGTCGTGGAGGGCAAAAGCTTCCCTTTACCTTTTCTTTTATATCTTCAGGTGGGTCATCAATTGCTATGAAATTTTCTTTGCTGGAAGACATTTTCTCAGCACCATCTGTTCCATGAATAAGAGGTGTATGTATGCATACAGGGGCGTCAAATCCAATTCTAGACAGATTTTCTCGGGCTAACATGTGGATCTTCCGCTGCTCCATTCCACCCACAGAAACATCAACATCCAGAAATAACATGTCTACAACCTGCATTATAGGATATATGGCTTCTGCAACTCTATGATCCTCCTGATGCCTAGTTATCTGTGCCATACTTCTTTTAGCCCTTGTTAGGGTAGTTGTAAGTGCTAATTCATAAACTTTGTAGGTGTAATCTGCATCAAGCTGGAAACGGGATCCTAATATAAATTCGGTATCCTCAGTTAACCCTAAAGCCAGGAAACACTTTTTATTGTATTCTGAAATTGCTTTTATTTCTTCTAGACTTCCTTTTTCGTTTAAATATGCATGAAGATCTGCAAGGAGAATTTTAACTTTGAACCCCGCTTTTTGTAAATCTATCATCTTCTTTACAGTGATTGCGTGGCCAAGATGGATCTTACCTGATGGTTCATAACCAATATAAGCTGTGGGGGTCTCTTTTTCTATTTTTTCCGTTAATTCATATTCAGTTACTATTTCCAGGGTTCCTTTTTTTATTGAATCAATTTTAGAGGCTATATCCATCTTATCACCATGATTGAATCCTAATAATAGTTTTATGTCAATTCTCTTTTTAATCTTATTTAATTTTAGTTTAGGATATAAAGTTCTCCTTCTATTTCAACAACTGATATTTCTTCACCTATTCCAATATCTGCAATTTTTTCATGGATTTCTATATCAACTGGTTGATATGAATCTGGATGTAGTATCTGAATTGTTTTTGGTGTTTTTGCTGTTACAGTGGTCTTTTTTATATCTTCTTTTTTTGCTACGGTGTTGATTTTATTGTATTCTCGCCATAATATGGATAATTTATTGATTGAATTCAGTTCTTTGGATATGATTTTCCTACCATCTAAGCTTATCACTTGCCCTATAGAATCACCATACTTTATAAAGTCCCCTTCTCTAAAATATGGCATTCGAAGAGAAATCCAGATTCTATATAAGTCTTTACCTGTTGTTTTATCTCTACCCATCAGTTTTGGTGATTCTTTTATAATTCCTCCGAAAGTATCCTTAATTGCAGTAGTTAACCTTTTTGCAACTTTGTATGATCCAACGTAGTAGTCTACACCTTCTTTTATTTCTGTCCGTTCTGATATGTATGCCATCTTATTTTTTTCAGATAGTTTTTCTATGTTATTTATTATGATTTCATCGACTTTTTTGATCTCTTCATTTGATGGAATGCGATTATCCGCTCTTATCTGAATTACAGCTTCATAATAACCGGATACAAATTTACTACATTCAGGACAAACGTTTTTTTCTATTTTAAACTCGGTACTATATTCCTGTTCAATCATCTTCCCTAAAACATTACCCTTTGCTTGAATACTACATTGAATAATTGTTCCACGAACTGAAACTATCTCTATGAATGTTTGAAGGTCCTCTACAGTTTTATCTGCTTTTATCTGTTTTTTCATGATTTTTTGTAGAGTTTTCTCATCAGATGATTCTGGTTTTATCCATTTTGTTCCATTAAGATATGAACCACAACGTGTGCATATCTTAACATCTATATCGTCTGGAACTTCCAATAAAATAGTGTTTTTTATAAAACAGGATCTGCAAAGACCCTCAAATAGCTCCTCACCGGATCTCCCACATCTCGGACAGAACATATTATCATCAAGTCATATTACAATGTTTTAAGAGGAGCTTTTGCACCACAGGCCGCACATTTTAACAAAAAGATACGATCTTCTCTTATTATGCTTGTGTCTGGTCTGTTGCATTCATGACATATTACAAATCTTTTAACATATTCGTCTATTCTGTCGTTTATTAGATAATGGGTGAACTTACCCTGCATTATGGCCCTACCGCCCTCCAGGTTTCCAGCAGTACCTAATTCCCTTAGTAGAAATTTGAGAAGGTGTTGTGGATCCCTGTTCAGGGCAACTGCAATTTCTCCGAAGTTTTGTATGATTGTTCTATTCCCCTGAATCATAGAATAAGCGCGGGGGACACTGAATCTTTTTGTTTCAAAAACCTTTTGTGGTAATTGGTCTATGGCTCTATCTAATAATTTATTATAATCATCCATTATTTTACCTCCATTACATGACATTAATTGTTATGAAAAGTGATTAAAGCATATCATATCCTTATGCCATTCTCAAATATCCTTGTTGTGGCTCATATATCTCTCCTTTGTTTTTTAGGACTCGTATTATCTCTTTGGTCTTTTCCTCACTTATATTATACCTATCTGTCATTTCATTTATGAGAATTTCTATGGGTGCTTTTCCATCATATACTTCTTCAAGCTCTCTTATAACAACGATCACTGTTCTTAGCTTATCACGAGTTGATTGGGGAGTCCTTCCTTCTACTTTATCGATGTCAATTTTACCGGTTTCTGGATCGTATCCAACCTGCCTCAGGCACAATTTCTGCAATTTAGTGGCTTTTTTTGCGTCTAAGGCTTCAACTTCATTGCTTAATCGAATTCTGGCACTTGACTCTGATAATCTTATCAAAGCCTCTAGTTGACGAGCTGTAATGGGGATGGGTGAGTCTTCTTCATCTGATGCACCCCCTCTCATTCCAACATAGAACTCTTCAAGTACAGTGATAGCTTCCTTTGTGAGTTTTGGATGGATCTGGGTTCTTGCATAGGCTATATATTTTCTTAAAAGTTCTGGATCAATTTCAAAGGGTATGGAATCTTCTTTATGTATTCTCAAGATATGTCTTGCCAATCTTTTATCATTTTCAATATTAGGTTTATCTTCAATTACGAATATAAGGTCGAATCTGGATAATATGGTTGATGGAAGATTAATTTGCTCTGCTATTGACTTGATTCTATCAAATCTCCCAAATTTAGGGTTTGCGGCTGCGAGTACTGAACATCTCGCGTTTAAGGTGGCCATTATTCCGGCTTTTGCGATACTGATGGTTTGTTGTTCCAGTGCCTCATGTATGGCTGATCTATCTTCTGGTTTCATTTTGTCAAGTTCATCTACACAGACGTTACCACGATCTCCTAAAACCAGTGCTCCAGCTTCCAGGGACCATCCTCCCAATTCGTCTCTAACTGCGGCAGCAGTAAGCCCAACTCCACTTGTACCTTTACCACTTGTATATATTCCTCTTGGTGCAAGCTTTGATACGTATTTTAACATCTGAGATTTTCCAGTACCTGGATCTCCCACAATTAAAATATGAATATCGCCACGGATTCTTGTTTTATCATCAAGTTCCTTTGCAGAACCTCCAAAAAGCTGTAAAGCTATTGCTTCTTTTATTTCTCTGTATCCGTGAATTGAGGGGGCTGTGGATCTTATTATTTTATCATGTACATGGGGATCTTTGGCCAGTTCCTTTATCTGTTGTTCATCTTCTGCGCTGATTTGAAGTTCCTCGAATTCTTTTTCAAGGTGTTCAATGTAGTTACAATAAATATAATTTCGAAATCTTCTGGTTTTTTCATCTCGAACAGTTTTTAAAGTCCCTGTTATCCTTACAATATCTCCAGGAGTCACAGAGTCAACAATATCATCTTCTAAAACCACCAAAATCTGTCTTGGCTGCTCTCCCCCCGATAAATTTTCCAAAGGTTCCTGAATTTTGGTGCTTTGTGTATCTAAAAATTCAGATTCATCTTGAAGTAATCTGAAGGATCTGCCTCCACAATCCTGGCATAATGCAGGTTCGGTGAGGAGGTTACTTGTTTGGGAAACTTCGTGAAGTCTCGTGCAGCTTCTACACTCAAAAACTGCCTTTAATATCCGGGGACGAACTTCATCAGTCTTACGTACAATTCCATCAACAGCAATGAAATTACCAATGAACTTGCTCTTCAATAATCGAAGAGGAATGTTGTTACGTATGTTTTCGAATCTTATATTTAAATCAGCATTCTTACTTAGGGTGTCTATGTTTTTGATAGCCATTCTAGATGCTTTTACAACTTCCTCTGGTTTTTCAATTAGCAAGTCCGCTAGGTCTGGATCAAACATCTCCAGCTCTAGGTAGTCGACCACCACAGATCTTTGATCAGGATAGCGTTCAAGCGCTTCAAAGACAGCATCTTTGTATTTTGTGCTGAAAAATTCCTCAAATTTCGCCAATGGGTTTTTTGTTTTAACAGTTGCGGAGTTCATTATTACAACTAATGTTTTCTTATCTTATAAAATTCTTTATTCTACAACTTTCATATAAAATAAAGAAAATAATAAACTTTAACTTCAGTATTAAATTATTAAACTACTAGATATTAAAATAATAAGAACTATATAAAAACACTGATAACGGTGATTCAATGAAAAGATCAAGATTGAACTTATTCAGGGCAACATCTATGACTATCTCGCTTCTTGGAATTTTAATGGTAATTGCTACCATAATTATTTTTGCCTACATAGGTATTGATAAAATATCTTTAGGGTTTTCATCAAACATGGATAAAAGCACGGCTTATGATCAGTTAGCAATCCTCAAGTCAGAATTTTCGGCCTTAAAAATACAATATGACGACGTAAAAAGGGAAGTTTATAAAACTGATGATAAAAAGTTAAAAAAAGCATACATAAATGCTGAACTTGAATTTATAAGAGCGGAATCTGCAATTTCAGATGTAGAAAGTGCAATATCATCGGATTCGTCTATTGATGAAATTAATGCAAGGCTTGATATAGCGAAAGCACAGCTACAAAAAGCTAAAACTAGTATAACTAGTGTTAGGGCAATGTTATAATTTTTTTTAATTCTGAAATATTCATGATATTTTGAGAAGATTAAAGTGATAAATGTAAAACCATGTATAATCAATTAAATTTATTTGGAGAATTGGTTTGAAAGCCGTTATTTGGATTTTTACAATGTTTGTTGTTGTTATTACTTTATCAGCTTCTGGTTGTACTTTATGGGAGGACTTCTCAAGAAGATAATGAAACTATCAAAAATGTTATCATTTAAGAAAATCAATAGAGTAGAATACAGTATTTAGTTGAAAGATTGAATACCAAATAATTCCAATCAACACACATATGGTCAGATAGGGTATTTAATTGATTTTTTTAACCATAATTCTTGATTTTGAATTTCAGATGTTTTTCCAGTAAATAGAGCAAAAATAGGTTTCATTATTCCATAAATATCAAAAATATTGAATTCAAATTTTGCCCATGGCAACTACATACATCTCAGTGCTTCCCTTTTTTGAAGACGGGGGTTTTGTAGTTTTAACGTTAAAGTTTTTTTTGATTTTTTTAAGAAGCTTTCCAAACTCTTCACCTTGGAAAACTTTCATAATAAGATTTCCGTTTCTTTTTAAGATATGTTCTCCAATTTTTAAAACATTCTCTGCAATTTCTATTGATTTTAGATGGTCTATGTCCCTTATTCCAGATAATTGAGGTGAGGCATCTGATAATATAACATCAGCTTTCCCTCCCAAAGCATAATCTATCTTTGCAACTGTTTCATCTTCAGTAAAATTTCCCAATATACCAATGAAATTATCCTGTTTGAAAGGTTTTATTCTTTGCAGATCAACGCCTACAACCAAACCTTGGTTTCCAACTACTTCCAGGGCTACCTGCGACCATCCACCTGGTGCAGCACCTAAATCCACCACGAAATCTCCATTTTTGATTATTTTAAATCTTTTGTTAAGCTGTATAAGCTTGTAGGAAGCTCTTGATCTGTAATTTTCCTTTTTGGCGATTCGATGGTAGTGTTCTTTTCTTCTGTCTTTTTCCCATTTTTTACTCATTTTTAAGCCCTAATCTTTTGTATGTAATTGCTTTGCATGTTGAATCTCCAATTTTTATTATTCTGGTTTCTAATTCTCCTTTTTTAACTTCAAGAAGCATCAAAGATGGATCAGACATTCTTGGAACTGTAGGACTTCCTGGATTTAGCAGAATAATGTCATCAACTTTTTTTACAAATGCCCAGTGTGTATGACCAGTGATAAGGACGTCAACACCCATTTCTAAACCTATATATTCCAACTGCTGGCTGTCTCCCCGGGGGTAGACTTCACCGTGATTTAGTCCAATTTTGACCCCTTCAACATTTATTATGTCCTGTTTGGGGAGATTTGTACCATATGCTTTGTCCATATTGCCCTGAACACATTTTGTGGGAGCAATAGTCTGAAGTTCATCCCATATTTCCATAGAAATTAAATCACCTGCATGCAGAATCAAATCCAATCCCCCAAAAACTTCAAAGACAGCTTCCGGAATTTTAGAGTATCTGTCAGGGATGTGAGTGTCTGATATAACTCCTATTAACATTTAAATCGCCTTTAATTTATTTTGGATAAAAATGATAGAATTATATATGGATAGCTTTATAAAAAAAGGTTTCCTAAATTGATTTAACCAACTTTCTTGAGTCGCTCTCAAATATTTGTAATATGAATAAAATTTTTAAACGATTATCTACAGCTATTAATCTTAAAAAATAAGGTAATTTTGAATGAATTATACGATTATAAACTGTAGTAAAGTGCACCTGCAATTAAAAGCAAAATTGGCCATAGCATAAATTCACCATCTACCATTGTGTATGATATAAATCTTAATTCCTCGCTGGTAACTGTTTCCGCTTTTTTCATATAATAAAAACTGTAAAAATAAAATAAAATTAGTGAAAATGCAAATAAAGGTATTTCTTTCGTATAGATCCCTACAAATAATGGAATAAATGAAAAAATGTTAAATATCTGTAAAAATTTTAAGGTGTGTTCTTTACCTAATGTTACAGGCAATGTTTTCAATCCTTCCTCTCTATCACTTTCTAAGTCTTTTATATCAAAAAAGGTCACGTTTATTATGAACCTCAAAAATATTAAAATAAAAAGAATTATAAAGGAAATATCCAATTTTAAGGAGTAATGGAATAGGAGGAAAAATGACCCGGCCAATGCCCAGATTAGGGAGGTATAAATATTTTTAAAGCCAGGAATTCTTTTGGTTAAGCCCTTAAAAAGTATGGTGTATAAAAAACCGCAGAAAAATATTGCCAGAATGAAAATTAACAAATTTTGATTTGAGAAAGAAATGATTAAGGAAATCAGTAATGCTATGTACACTCCTAGGACTATTGGATATCTTTTTGCCTGTCCCTGCCAATAAACAGAGCGTTCTTCGTTTGTTTTAATATCTTTATATAAGTCTTTATAATAGTCATAACTGTAGACAATTAGTGGGACCAAATAGGAGATAAATAATATTGGCAAGTCTAAGTTAATTTTTAGAATGATAGATACCGAGATAATTATGGCAGGGGCACCTAATGCTCCGAAATGTCCACTATAAATAAATTCATTTTGTAATATTGATGAATATTTCGAACTTAAATTTTTAACATTAGGATATAAGGGCATTATACCCACGTCCAAATTTTTTCATGCTAGCTGAAAAGAAGCTCTGAAATACCGATTGTGGTGTTAAGGGTCATCCTTTTCATCAGCGCTTAAAAAAATTTATTGATGATAATATGTAAACTCAAATCGAACCCAGATCGCTAATCGAATTTATGAATATAACTTAGAAGACATAATGAGTCACCAAGGTTATCTTAAATTCACTGAGACTCTAAAAGTTCTGCTTTAGATATTTATTACAATGGTACAAAAATTCCTTATTTTATGATTTAAAACTCCTTGAGTGTTCTTTTTGTCTTTAGGATTGTGAGGTACATAGTTTATAGCATAAGAATTATTACCTTTCTTATATATGTATTTTATGCGTTATATGATATTATCTTAAAATTTTATGAAAATCATAATTTCTTAAAAGAATTGATTTTAGTAAGTGTGCTCTTTATCTCAATTATTCTTTTTTGACCTTTAAAATACCTGAATACATACATTTGTTAGTATTTAAGCTATTATCTGAGTTTAAAATAAGTATTTAAAAGAGAATTATAGATTTCCCTGATTTAAAATTCAATTGAGATATTTTTTAAATTTTAAATAAATCATTATATGAACCTAATTTTCCTGAAAAAGTGAAATAAAAGAAGGATTAGAATTCAATATATATTTCCAATTTTCATTTTTTTCCACATACTTCTGTAGAAATTGTTTTCAATTATAATTCCTTCAATATATTTTCTAAAAAAAGAATAAATTTATAAGGTAACACTAATAAAGATTAATCAGCTAATTTGACCGAGAGGTAATTTTATATGAACATATATGCACTTATTTCCTTAGCTGCTTTTATGTTATGTTTTTTTTTTGGGAATTTCATATATCATAAAAATCCTAAAAGTCAACTAAACAAGATGGTTGCAATTTTATGTGTTTTGGTGGCTTTCCTGGCTTTTGTTGAATTTGGGTATCGTCAGGCACAAGATTTTGATACTGCATTTTATTGGTTGAAGTTAAGTACTTTATGGCCTTTTGTACCTTCTGTCCTATTACACATTGCTCTAATTTTTACTAAAAAAACAAAACTCTTAACTAATAAATTAACCTATATTCTGATATATTCTCCGGCATTCATCATTTCGGGTCTTGCATTAACCACAAATTTACTTTTAGATGGGGCGTTAAGGGAATATTGGGGGTGGACATATGCTTTCCCACAAAACCCCCTCTTATTCAATTTAATGGCGGTCTGGAGTGTCATTGGCGGATCTTCTGCAGCAATTTTATGTCTTTCATATTATCTAAAGGCAACAAATATCAAAAGAAAGCAGGCAAAGTATGTTCTTGCAGGATTGTACATGCCTCTAGTCATAAGTTTTTTAAGTGACTTCATTCTTCCTAATGCATCCATAAGGGTTCCAGAGATGACCATGACCATGTCAACAGTTGGAATAGCTTTCATAAGTTATGGAATTTGGAAATACAGATTCCCTGCACTTACCACGGCAATAGCAGCAGATGAAATTGTCTCTACCATGTCAAATTTCTTGCTATTACTGGATCATAAAATGAACATTGCAACTGTTAATCAGGCTACTTTAACTCTTCTTGGATATGAGAAAAACGAGATGGTTGGGAAATCTGTAAAGATGATCTTTGCGGAGAAAAAAGATATTGAAGATTTATTCAATGAAGAAAATCAGTATTTGAGGGAAACCAGTGCTATAAATAATGTTGAAGCGACTCTTAAGAGGAAGGATGGAAGGATCGTTCCAATATTTTTATCCACATCTATTATTCAAAATGAAGATGCTAAAATTTTAGGTACTGTTTGTATTGGCAGTGATATCACTGATCTTAAAAAAGCAGAAAAAAGGATTAAATCATCACTTGAAGAAAAAGAATTACTTTTGCGAGAAATTCACCACCGTGTCAAAAATAATCTGCAAGTAATTTCGAGCATGCTCAATCTTCAATCAAGATATATAAAGGATAAATCGGATCTTGAGCTTTTCAGGGGTAGTCAAAGCAGAATAAAAACAATGGCAATGATACATGAACATCTCTACCGATCTGCAGATTTTGCACATATAGATTTTTCAGAATATATTCATAGTTTAGTCAATTATCTATTGAGATATTATAATGCAGATCCAAATGTCATAAAATTGAAGTTGGACGTTGAGGAGGATATTTCGCTTAACATTGACACTGCTGTACCCTGTGGTTTAATTATAAATGAGCTTGTATCTAACGCCCTTAAATTCGCGTTTCGTAATGGTAGACCGGGAGAGGTCAAAATTGATTTTCATTCAGTTGATGATAACTTTATATTGACTGTAAGTGATAATGGCATGGGGTTTCCTGAAGATCTAGATTACAGTAACGTGAAAACATTGGGATTACAGTTGGTAGATTCATTAGTCAGACAACTGGGCGGTGCAATAGAGCTCGATAGAAGTCAAGGGACAAAATTTACCATCATTTTTAAAGAAACAGACTATCAAAGAAGGATCTAAAAAATAATTAATTGAGTTTATCATGTGTTTGCTGCAGTGGTTATCTAAAGTTCTCCTTATAATATAATCCTTATAATAAAAAATTATGAAAAATTCATTAAACTAGATATCTTAAATAAATTAAAAATAATCCGTAAATATAATAATATGAACTGACTGAAATGACGAATCAAGGTAAGTTAGGTAAAGCCACATTTGGCGCAGGTTGTTTCTGGGGGGTTGAAGCAGCATTTCGGCAGGTAAAAGGAGTTATATCAACTTCCGTTGGTTATATGGGGGGAGAATTTGAAAATCCTAGTTATGAAGATGTTTGTTCAGGTCGTACTGGGCATGCAGAGGTAGTCGAAGTGGTTTATAATCCTTTTGTAGTCTCTTATGACGAACTTTTGAAGGTTTTCTGGAAAATACACGATCCTACAACACTTAACAGGCAGGGACCAGATATAGGAAAACAGTATAGATCGGTAATTTTTTATCATGACGCAGAACAGGAAGCCGCAGCATTAAGTTTGAAGGAGAAACTTCAAATATCTGGCAAGTATAAGAAAGATATAGTAACAGAAATTGTACCTGCAATGAAATTTAACTTAGCTGAGGATTATCATCAGCAGTATTTCGAAAAAACTGGCTATAAAGGTTGTCAATTATTTTAATGGGCAATAAAATATTTTATTATAAAATTTAATGTTTAAATTGGTTAGTTCAGGTTAAAATTAAATATATTAATTAACTATATTAAAATTAAGATATGAACTAATTATTCCTATTTAATTGATTCAAATAGACATTTAAAAAAATTCGAAATTTTTCATTTAATATAGCTTAAATTTGGTAAAAACAGGTGTTTGAATGATATTTACAAAAACTGTGATGATAGAAACCATAAATCCTGGAGATCTTGTTGATTTAACTTCGTTTGTAGAGGCGGGGGTGGAAGAATCTGGTATTAAGGAAGGAATAGTCCATGTTTTCGCACCTCATGCCACTGCTGTATTTGCCTTAACAGAGCTAGAATCCAGATTGCAAGAGGATATATTGAAATTATTAGATGCACTGACTCCAGAGGGTCGATGGAGGCATGGTGGAAATGCACATTCACACCTTAGGTCCATGCTTTTTGCTCCAGATAAAACTTTACCTGTTAGACGTGGTAAAATGGTTCGAGGGACCTGGCAAAGTTTGTTTTTCATAGAGGCGGACACCTCCGGAAGAATAAGAAAGATAGAGATAACAGTTATGGGGGATAAATAATTACTCAATGTGGAGGGATCAATAGTTTATTAGTTTGAGTTCAAATATTATGCATGTTTAAGTGTTATTCAAATAGAATTTTTATGAATTGAAACATGTGGGGTGATAATTATGGATAAAAAAGAAGTAATACGCATGTTAAATGAGGATTTTGTAAGGGAACTGGAAGCTTCTATGATCTATGTGAGAAATTCATTTATCATGGAGGAATGCGATGCCAGCAGGGTTACAGAGGCAATATCTGTGGATGAAATGAGACATATGTGGTGGCTGGCAGATCTTATCACTAAGAGAGGTGGAAAACCAACAATGGAGCATAAGGAACTTGATTTTGGTGGCGAAGATCTTAAAAGTATGCTTGAAAGACAGATAGCATTAGAAACGGAAGGTATAGGGATATATGAACTTCAAGTAGAAATAATAGACGACGAAGAAGTGATTGGAGTCCTAAAACACATTATAGATGAGGAAAAGCGTCATAGAAAGGAGTTTAGGATGAGACTGGAATGATCTGTGATGATTTAATTTCTATTTTTACCATTAACTTTCTAATCTTTTCCCGATCTTTTCAAGACATATCTAGATGATTTGATAAATATTTATTGTTTTTAAGGATAATTTTTCTTATACTGACAATTCCAATAATATTATAACTAATTGGAAAAAAGGAAACTTCATTTTCTCTAGAAACTATTAAAAATAAAGAATTAAGCTGTTTTATACGAATTATGTGGTTTAAATCAGTGATTAGCATTTCTAAATTATATTGTAAGTTTTTTGAGAGTTCTAGTAAAAAAATTTATAACCACAAAAAACATAACATAAATGGTGATGTTCATGTGTTCTGTTGGAGGGCCAATGGCTGATTTGGACCTTAAAAAGACAAAGATCAGAAAATATAAATGTTCAAAATGTGGAAAAGAATTTAAAGTTTTATCTGGGAATGCAAAATGTCCTGAGTGTAAATCAACTGATTTGGCTGAGATAAAATAACATTGCTTTATTAACACATATTTAAACATAGTAAAAAAATCTTTTAAATTGAGTGTATTGTCCCTATTTCAGTATATAAAGCACGATTTCTCCTGCTAAGATATCAGTATAGAGTTAGTATAGAACTTATTTAAAAAAGGTAGTTGAAAATATTCCTTCTTTTTATTTATTTTGCACAAGTAATTGGTTTCTTACTTCATATCATAAATAACTTATATAATTGACTGTAAATTCTCTTAAAACCAAACTTGGATTTATTATCTTGATTAAGAGACTTATCAATCTGTTAAATCAATTTCAATACCTATTGGGCAATGATCGGAACCCATAACATTGCTTAATATGTAGGATGATTTTACATTTTTCATGTACTTTTCATTTACAAAGAAGTAATCAAGTCTCCAGCCTACATTTCTAGCTCTGGCTCTGGTTCTGTAACTCCACCAAGTATATTGTTCAGAAGCATTGTTGAAAAATCTGAATGTGTCAACATAACCGTTGCTTATGAATTTATCTATCCATGCCCGCTCTACAGGTAGAAAACCCGAAATCTTGCTATTCTCTTTTGGCCTTGCCAAGTCTATTTCTTTATGGGCCGTGTTGAAGTCTCCGCAGACCACTATATTTTTGCCCGCGTTCACCAATTCATTCACATAATCAAGGAATATATCATAGAAATCTAATTTGTATTGAAGTCTTTCTTTGGAACTTTTTCCGTTGGGAAAGTATATATTAAAGAGAATAAAATCTTTATAGTCTGCAATTTGTATTCTACCCTCCTTGTCGAATTTTTCCACCCCAAAACCTGTTTTAATACTTCTGGGTTTAATTTTTGTATACATAGCAACTCCACTATAGCCCTTCCTTTCAGCTGAAGAAAAATAGGAGTTATAACCCTCAACATTTTCTAATTTAGATGGTAGTTGATCTTCTGTAGCTTTAGTCTCCTGAATACACAAAATATCAGGCCCATCCTGAAGGAACCATTTAACAAACCCTTTCCTATGCACAGCTCTTAAGCCATTAACGTTCCAGGATAAAATTCGTAATTTTTTCATTTTTTTCCCTTCACAATTATGAAACCCCTATAATTGGCGCATTTGTGCCTGTAAGCTCCATATTCATTGACATTGAAAATGGTTCTCCACCTATATACACATTTCCAGTTGATACCATCTTTATTAATAATCGGGTGGTTTTTTCGTAGTACCTGGTAACTTTTTGAGACGAATTTTCATCTAATTGCGTATTGCTTTCCAAAACCCAGCAATCGATTTTTTTGCTCATGAAATCTATCTTTTCTGAGCTTTTCAAAGTATATGTTACATTTCCGAAGTTAACTGAATCTCCAATTTTTTGTGGGTCTTTAATTAAAAAGTTGTCGGATAGGACTCCATATTCATTTTTAAAGGTTTTAAGGTCTATTATACCTGTACTTTCATTTTCAGGATATTTCTCTCCATTGACAGTCATCGAAATTTTAGAAATTTCTTTTATTTTATTAGGGGGGTCGGTTTTTTGGTAACTGGTTTTCACATTCATGTTCAACTCAACTTTCTTGTCTCCAGCTCCAGAAGAACTACCAGTAATCTGCATATTTCTTCTGTATTCAAGGTTCATGCCATCGTAAGGTATTGTGTTTGCTAGGTTCTTTATGTTAGCACTTACCCTATATGTCGGATCCCACAGGAAGGGACCTGAGTATTCAACTGAGTCAGGTGTTTTATTTTCAGTATCATAAACAACTAGGAAATCTTTGCTTGTTCCACTTGGTACTTCTATCTCCTTTTGAATATCAGTACCTTCACCATAGAATATTGAATACTTCCCAATAGAATTTCCTCTAGATTTTAAAGCTAACTGATCAGCAGAAACCTTTAATGGATCTTTTCCATTATTTTTAACTGAAACATTTAAAACAAGAAATTTACCATTAACTGGCTTTTTATCAATTATGTTGTCTAATAAAAAAGCCGAATTGACATTTAATGTGATATCTGTATTTAAAAAAGCAAAGAAAGCCCCTATTATGAATAAAATAACAATTAGAGTGGCAATAAGAATCCAGATTGTTGGTATGGCTTTTTTCTCTTCAATTTTTGGATAAAGTTTTCCAGAACTTTTACAGAAAGCTGAACATTCAGTATTATCTTCAAAGCTGTTGGGGACTTTTTCCATCTTTAAAATCCTCTATTTTTTTAGAACAAAAACATACTGATTATTGAAATAAAGAGTTAAGACTGGAAATATAATATTTCCAGTCTCGAGTTTCTTTAGATAAACTATTCTAAGCGCGGTTCACTTGTTTTTATTTTTTAGATGTTAAAATAGTTTGAATCCTTCGTCTAGTGGAACTTGGTTCTTTTTGGCCATTTGTATTATGTAGTCTGATGAAATAAAGAAGTTGTAGTTCTTCCCTTCGATTCCCATTGTAGCCATACCTATTACATTCCCATTTGGATCAGTCACTGGACTACCACTACTTCCTTTATCTAGGGTAGCGTCTGTCTGGAAATATATGACTCCTTTTTGTGTTGGTCTTTCTGCACTTACAGTACCTGATGTCAGTGTTGCTGTTAAAATACTATTCCAAAGGTCTTTTGATGCAGCTTTTGCCCCTTTGATGTCCATTTTATAGAAAACGTCAGCATAGAAACCGAATTGTGAATCTGGATAACCATATATTCTAACCTGATCACCTACTTTGGGTTTGTTAGTACTTAGTTTTAGTACAGGTAGATTTTGCTTTGCATCTAATTTCAGAAGTGCTACATCTACTTCACTGTTTGAATCACCCATGTCCACTATACGAGCAACAGGTGGTGAATTGATACTATCTGGAAAAGCTGGTCCGTATATATAGATGTTTTGTGAAGAACTAGTTACATTTATATCCCTGTACAAACCTGGAAACGATTCGGATGCTTGTACATACTGATCAATATCTGCTTCAGTAACTTGATCTAAAACAGTTGGATTGTATTGTTTAAGCCATGCGATAAGAGCTGCTTTTTTGACATAGGTTTTTAGTTTTGCTTCGTCAATTTTTACAATTTTGTTTTCTTTTTCAAGAGTTATTGGATCACTCACTACGTGGGCTGCGGTTACTATATATCCATCCTTGCTGATTATAAATCCTGATCCTCCTCCAAGGGGAATATCTTCAACTTGGACATCATAAACAGCAGCAGTTCTAGGATCACCAGCAGTTGGATCATTCATTTTAACCGAGCCTGAAGCCGTTGACACAACCAATACTGTTGCATTCTGTGGTGTTACTGGTGCGAAAAAGTTTTGAGTGCTTGCATAATAAATTCCTATAGCTGCTATTAATATGACTACCACACCTACAACTAAAAATAACTTTTTATTACTTTTTTCTTTCTCTGGAGGTTTTTCAGGTTCTTGTCTTGGTGGTGTTGTTACTTCTGGTTTAGGTTCTGCTTTTGTTATTTCACTACCACAATTTCGACAAAAAGTTGCACCTTCAGGATTTTCTTCCCCACAATTTTGACATTTCATTTTATCAATCCTCCTTTTGCTTAATGATTTTATATGGCTTGTGCTATTTTTAATTTAAAACATGGAATTTTTAATTCCAGCTTTAAAATTCATCTAGCTAAGATAGATATAAGCTATTATCTTCTTAGCTTTTTTTAAATTTGCATATGGTTGATATATACTTTTAGTATTTGACTATTTGATATTAATACATTTACTATTAAAAAAAAAATAGAAAAATATATCTGTTGATAAAAATCTTTCATTATTTCCTAAAAATTCTCAATTCTCCTTTAAATCTACTTAATCCAGAACTTAAATTAATAACACCTTTAACTTGATAAAGCTATGAATCTTAACTTTTATTTTTAGACCTAAGTAGGAAAAACGAATGACCCTATTATAACCCTATTAGAGGTTTAACTTCTCAACGAATTCTAATCAGAATCTTTCTAATTTATGGAATTTTTTTGGTTATGTTTCATTTGATGAAAAGGAGATTATAATAATTTAGATCAAAAAAACAAATTTTTATATCTTTGTAAAAAGCAATCATAATAAATCGTGTTTTAATAAATCAGAAGCATGGAAGATGAAATTGTTACTTAATTTGAGAATTCTGGAGGTTCTCTAGTATCTATGAACATTTAAATTATTTTCATATCTATCCTGTTTTGGTAGATAATTATAATAAAGGGAAACAGTTTAAATATGAAGAACTAAAAAATATCTTTAGTATGTATTAAAGGCTTGAAGTTTGTTTATAGATAAAAATTTAAACTGATTGAGGTGTTTTAATGGTATCAAGTGAAGAAATTAGGAGAAAACTAGAAGCAAAAAGAAAAGGACAGGATACACAAAAAATAGCTGATAATGTCTGTTCTAATTGTGGAGCTGAAAATCCTGAAGGTGCTAAATTCTGTAGTAATTGTGGAAAAGAATTAGCGGCGGAAGAGAAGGATATAGAACCGGAGATGGAATCCAAAAATGTTTGTCCGAATTGTGGTGCTGAGAATCTTGAGGATTCTACCTTTTGTGTTGGCTGTGGTAGTAAGTTGACAGAAGAGGCTGCTGAACCTTCTATGTTAGATAAGGTTGAGGATGAGGCCGCTGAGCAGCCAGTGGAGGCTAAAAATGTTTGTCCGAATTGTGGAGCCGAAAACCTTGAATATTCAAAATTCTGTGTCGGATGTGGTGGTAATTTAGAGGGAGAACCTGCAGAAGCGTTTATACCTCAAGCAACAGAGTTTCCAGATGACATAATAATTGTAAGCTCAAATTATGTCCCAGGATATAAGACAGTTGAGATTTGTGGATTTGTTTATGGGCTTACTGTTAGAAGCAGAGGTTTAGGCGGACAGATAGGTGCTGGAATACGTTCAGTTTTCGGTGGAGAGATAAAAGAATATGTAACTATGATGGAACATTCAAGAAACGAAGCATTGGATAGAATGGTACAGCATGCAAAGCAAATGGGTGCTAATGCCGTAATAAGTGCACGTTTTGATTCAGATGAAATTTCAAACGTGATGCAAGAGATTTTGGCTTATGGAACTGCTGTGATCATTGAAAAAGAGTAAATAACTGTATAGAAAAATAATAAGCTTATGAAATAAAGTCAAGTATACTATAAACAATAGATAAGAGTATGCAATATACCTTAAAAAAACATTAGAAACAAACGTTTTTACAGATAGGAGGGTAATTTTGAGCATAATTAGATCAAATTTAAAAAAATAGCAAATATTCATTGAAAAATTTGTGAATTTAGACGTGGTTTCCAAGTGTAAAGGAGTTCATAAAATAGGACATTAAACAACATTTTTTGTGGTTTGTAACGATTACCTAACAAACAATAATCCTCTTTTTTTCTAATATGTATACTTCTTAAATCTTCAATTAAATTAATCTGATAATTTTATCTTTGTTGGATTGATTCGATACGTGATTCAATAAGTCTGAATTCGTTATCCTTTTTATTGCTATTTATGAAGGTTTTAAGAATTAAAATTTAGGCTTTATTTGTGAATTAAATCTTAGCTTACTTTTTTTCAATACACATTAAGTAAACAGAATCTTTCTTTAGAAATAAATTTAAGAGAATTTTGATTAACTTCATTTTTCAGAATTTTATGTTTTGTGATTAATGATGTTTGTGGGTGTTTTTTTTCTTTTTTTGGTTTAAATTTTGTTCTTATTTATATGTTTTTCGGCTATTTTATCATAATTTTTTGATAGTATTCGCTAGGGTGTGTTTTTTTGGAGGGTGATGAGTTGTAGTAAGTCGTAGCTGAAACAGCTGAATATGTTTTTGGTGTGAGTTCTGAGGGTGGTGGTGACTATTTGGTGGCTGGAACGGAATATATTTTTGATTACAGCATAGGGGCGTTCCCATTGCGCTCTTTTCCTTGCGATTCTTTTATTTCGCAGTTTTTGTTTGACGGTTAAACTCCTTCCCCGAACACTTCTGTCCATGGTGGCGTTATAACCCTTGCACGGTGCTCCGAAGTATCCTTTGTCCTTGTAAGCCACTTCACCTTCCTTGCTTAGGTCTATTTTGACTGTCATGCACATTTGCAGGTGTGGTTTCCATTTTTCTTATCAAACCATAATCTATGTCGGTTTTGGTGTGTAATTTGTACCTGTAGTATGATTTTCCGCCTTTTTTGGCCCAGGTTCCTTCCTTATTTCTCCGGGTTTTGGCCTCCCTTCCCCGGGGCTTATCAGCCCGGGGCATGGCCTGGATCCGAGGTTATGAAAGTCGCGTCCTGCATAACACCCTTTTTAACCCGCATACCTTTAGTGTCTAGCTGTCTTTGTAGTTCATCCCAGATTTCCTGGTCTTTCCCGGTTTGGGAGAGGCGTTCTCGGAAATACCAGACTGTTGAATAATCTGGAATAATATCTGGAAATCCGAGAAACTTCATGAACGAAATTCGGTCCGAAACCTGGCGCTCCAGTTCAGGATCAGACAATCCATGCCATGCTTGCAAAACTAGAAGCTTAACCATTAATATCTCATCAAAATTCGGCCTACCGCCTTTGTCGCTGCGATTATCATACATATCCGCAATGATAGGCCGGAATTCCTCCCAATCGATCACTTCATTTGCCTCAAACAATTTGTCACCCAACTTCTCAACCCGCTCGTACGCCTTATTCAGCGCAAATTGTGTTAACAATTTCATAAACACCTATTTATATAAACAAGTACATAAAACTTGTTAAAAAAAACCGAAAAACATAAGGTTTTTCAAAATTCTCTTAAGTGAAATTTTCCATATATTTGAGAAATCTTTAATTATTGTGGTTTAATTGCAATTTATATGAGGGATTAAATTGGAAGAAGTCAAAAAGTTTTTAAATAAAGATAAATATGCTGAAATTTCAGATATTTAGTTATTAGCGGTCTCTGAAGGAAGGGCAAAAGCTAAAATGGAAATAAATGAAAAACATTTAAATGGTGTGAACATTGTTCATGGTGGAGCTATATTTACTCTAGCAGATTTTGCTTTTGCTGCTGTTGCAAACTCTTATGGAACTGTTGCTGTTGCTATAAATGTGAGCATTTTATATATAAAAGCAGCCACAAAGGGCACTTTAATAGCTGAAGCAAAGGAAATTTCTATTAATCCTAAAATTGGGACTTACACAATTAATGTTACAGATGATGATGGCGATATAATTGCAGTTTTTCAGGGATTGGCTTACAGAAAAAGGGATCGGATCGATTCTTTAATATATGAATGAAATATAACTTAGAATACAAATAAAATAAAAAAATAAATTAGCTAAGTTTTAGAAGAATTAACTAAAATCCTTATATTATGAATTTTCACTTTTTGTTCCTTTCTAATGTTTTATCAACTTCATGAACATCTTTGACTTTTACAAGTGAAGCAAATACACCTATTAAAGATAAAAATGAAAATATAAGAAACGAAGTTTTGGCACTGGCTAAAAAGAGCCCAAAATTTTCAGGGACGATCTCGGCGTTTCCAAGAAATAATGCAAGAGATAACATTGCTATACCCATTCCAGACATCTGTCCCATAACTCTCATAGTACTTAAGGTTGCAGATGCAACGCCATAATATTTTTTTTTAACAGAACTCATTACAGCATTTGTATTTGGGGAAGTAAAAAGCGCGGAACCAATACCTAATATAATAAGACCAGC